>Ga0172380_10000609_pt1 | contig 66825 bp, 92 predicted proteins | sample Leawe162metaG_FD_119747 | JGI IMG/M metagenome (GOLD analysis project Ga0172380, IMG submission 119747) | Leachate microbial communities from a municipal landfill in Southern Ontario, Canada - Leachate well 162 metaG | ecosystem: Engineered > Solid waste > Landfill > Unclassified | place... | reverse complement strand
GGCAAACAAAGCAAAGTCATTAAGGTACGGGGGTGGCGTTCTGCACTGATTGAAACTCCAAGCAAGACACGAATGTCTGTAATTTTTTGCCCGTTTAATCTTTGGTAGTCATATAACGCGGCGCGGTGAGCTGCCCGCAGGGACCGCTCCGCTGGTTGGATATTCTCTATTAACACTTTTGGAGGTAACAAATGAAAGTAACCCTACTAGCATCAACACCGAATGCAACCAAGCTCGTAGCTACCGCTGCTTGGATCTGCACCCATGAAGGCTTCCCAACCGAAGCTGACCTTCACCCAGACAAGTGCGGCCCTATGGTTAAGCGGGTCATTGATTATGGGCACGAGTCAATCCTGGAACACGCCAGCTTCACCTTCGCCATTGAAGGAATCAGCCGCGCTTGCTCGCACCAACTGGTCAGGTATCGTATTGCTTCTTTCAGCCAGCAGTCACAACGTTTTGTAAAATTTGGCAATGGGTCAGGTTGCGGATATGTCTTGCCTGAGTCCTGCAAACAAGACGTTGAAGTTATTGAGGAGTTTGAAAGGGCACTGATAGCAGCGGAAGCCGCATATGACTTCATGACAAAGAAAGGCATCCCAGCAGAAGATGCCCGTTTTGTACTGCCAAACGCAGCCACCACTAAACTGGTCATGACTATGAATGCCAGAGAACTACGCCACTTCTTCACGCAGCGTATGTGCGAAAAATCCCAGTGGGAAATCAGGGAACTTGCAACCGAGATATATCTTCAATGCAAAGCAAAAGAGCCGATCTTGTTTGCCGACTGCGGGCCGGACTGCAAGGATTGCAAAGAAAAAACCCCATGCAAATAGGAGGGCTAAATGGCTGGAATAGACTATTGCTCGTGCAGGGAATGTGGAACACGGCTGTTCTACGACGGAGAAGGTTTTGCTAGGGGGTACATGGTGGAAGCCGACTCAACGGAATATCTGATATGCAGTCGTTGTCACAAGAAGTTGTTGAAGAAAATAGAGAAGCTGGAAAAGCAAAGCAAGCGCGGAAGGTAATCAATAACAAACACAGCTAAAGAAAGGCCGGTAAGCCATGAACGATCAGGAACTTTTGGAGGAGTATGAAGATGACGAATCATTATCAAAACGGTGTTGTCCGCGCCCAACAGGAAATCGCAAATAAGATGTGTGGGCGGGTGGAGAACGCTATCAGCTGGGACCAAAATATTATACGGTTCCTATGCGACTGTGCAGTTTGAAGAAAAAAACGGGCTTCCATGGAGCACTGACGTGAAAGACGAAAAGCAGTTGCAGTAATTTTTAGCCCAACTTCGCGCGTCAAGCCGGGTGAATCCCTCCTCCATTATTGTGCACAAATGACGAAAACGTCCAACCAGATATGGAGCTTACCAACAAAGCAATGCAGCATTTTGAACAACACAAGAAAGATGGGTTGTATGACGACCTTCTCAATGCCCATGCACTCCATTCCAGGGAATCTTGATAAAAGGTGTTGCGGTGATTGATTTTATCCGGCTATGTTCCGAACAGGGTATCCAATACAGGACAGAAGGCACCAAACACAATCGTCCAGGATGGGTGCAAACATACTGCCCATTTTGCGGACACCGGGGCAAGTGGTTTCTTGGCTACCATCTAGAAACAGGGGCGGTGAATTGTTGGCATTGTGGGAAACATCGTCTAGTAGATGTTGTGCGGTTATCTCTTCAATGCAACAAAGAGAAAGCCCTTACAATTATCCGAAAGTATGAAACAGGGCGCAAAGCACGGAAAGAAATACAAATACGGGTCAGCAGTAACCTAGCGCCCGTTGTCCTGCGCCTTCCCGGTGGTTGCGGCCCCATGTTACCCAGGCACCGTAAATACCTTGCTGGCCGCAAATTTGACCCCGAGGATGTAGCTTTAACGTGGGGGCTTTTGGGTACTGGCCCAGTTGGCGAATACCGTAACCGTATTATCATACCAATTTTCTTAGAAGGGAAAATGGTAAGCTACCAAGGTCGGGACATTACCGGGAAAAGCGATCTAAAATACAAAGCATGTGCAATGGAAAATGAAGTGGTACATCACAAACATACTTTGTACGGAATAGACCTTGTACCGGGGGATACCGCTGTCATTGTAGAAGGTGCTGCGGATGCTTGGAGACTTGGGCCTGGGGCAGTTGCAACTTTCGGAACTGGTTTCACGATTCCACAATTAAACCTGTTCTGTAGAAAGTTTACACGGGCATTCCTGCTATTTGATCCGGAACCTTCCGCACAGGATAGAGCAGACAGGGCGGCAAACCTACTTTCCGCCCGTGGTATTGACGTGGAAGTGCTTTGTACGGATGATGAGCTGGACCCTGGGGATATGCCACAAACAGAGGCCGCAGACCTTATGATGGAATTATTGCATAAATAAGGCTTGCAACCAAACGGGGCTAATGCTAAAATGTAGTTTCAAAAATAACGCAATATACCGTGACGGGGTTAGCGTTTTCAGTGTTGTAGAGCAAGGCTGTTGCAGGGGTGCCGTCACCATCCCTCAGCAGCCTTTGCTTTTTCAAAACTTACGAGAGCGTATTTCTATGGACCTATTCGTCCCATATCGAATGTTCGTTGGCTCGTTCCTCCCTAACTGCCTCCTCCGCTATCCAAACCTAAGCTCCTCCGCAAAACTACTATGGGCACGTCTTTCCCAATATTCCGGGGAAAAGGGGTATTGCTGGCCAAAGCAAGAAGTTCTCGCTGAAGAAATTGGTCTCAGTTCTGAACGGGTACGAAAGTTGCTAAAAGAACTGGAAACCGAGGGGTTTATTAAAGTGGAGCGGCCTAGTGGGGTGGACAGGCTAAACCATGCCCCGAACAAATACTATTTTGTGTATCATGAGATTTTCAGGCCAACACAACCTGGGCAAGAGTCTGGTGAGGAAAGTGGTGGAAAGGTTCCCCCCGTACCGGGCGCGAACGACCGCCCCGCAGCGGTCGGAAACGCCCTGCCTATTACTATTACAGAAAAGGGTAAGGTTAAAGAGAATAAAAAGCTACACAGCGAAATGATCTCAAACACCCAGCAGGTAACAAAACCAGCCCATAGAAGAACCATACCACCTGGGGCTGTATCACCTCCCACCCCAAAAAAAGACACGGCTCTAATAAAAGCATTCCCAGTCCAGTTTTTAGATAGCCGCAGGCTAATGAATACATGGGATGAGTTTGTTTCATACCGAAAACAAATCAAATCCCCCATCCGAACTTCTAATGTCGGTGCGAAGCTCGTAAACCTTTCTAATGGGGATGCCGACCTCGCCGTCGCCATAATGCAGCAAAGCATGGCTAACGAATGGCGCGGTCTTTTCGATATAAAAGGAGACAGTGGTGGCGCGAACAAATTTCTTGGAAAAGGAAACAAAAACACTGATTCAGGAAAATATGCGGGAATCGGAAAGGTTATTCAACTTGACTAAGCCTAGAACGTGCCCGCATTGCAAGAAAAACCCCATCAGAGTTGATGTTGACGGGGCATTGCTCATTTGTGAAGAATGTGCCGTGGACACAAAACAGACCAATGCCTTGAAATTATTTTCCCTGCATAAGAACACCATTATGGAAAAGGCTTGTATACCAAAAGAGTACCAAAAAGCATCTATCCAAGACTGTGTTAAGCTAAGACCGTTAATTGGTCAAAGCGCCCTGTTTACCGGGAGCCGTGGTGTAGGGAAAACACATGCCGCAGTAGCCTTGCTATTGGCGCAAATGGAACAGTCCGGCAAATTTGGGGCTTTGTTCGTAACGTCGGCGGACCTGCTCTTAGAAATACGGTCTTGTTATAATGGAAAGGCCAACGAGGTAGAGGTGCTGGACAAATACACTTCTGCAAATATCTTGGTACTAGATGACATTGGTGCAGAAAAACCGACGGAATGGACGGTTGCTACGTTAGGATTAATCATAGATCGGCGGTATAGAGAAGGCTCGCAAACCATTTTTACATCTAACCTAACCCCTCAAGAAATAAGCGATGTTGTTGGGGATAGGATTGCAAGCAGAATTTTGGGGTTATGTGGGCGTAATATTATATTTTTGAATGGAACGGACCGCCGTTTACAGGACAGGGGTTAATATGGCAGTGTCGAGAAGAAAGCCTACAAGTCATATAGAACGCAATATTATTACTGGAATGATTGTAAGTGATCGGTATTTACGGGAAGTAACCCCTGTTTTCAAAACCGATTTTTTAACAGTGGACCCGATTAGGTCCGTTGCAGAGTGGTGTCTGGAATATTTTGAGAAGTACAATAAAGCCCCTGGGCCGCATATTCGGGATCTTTACCAATACCATGCTGAAAAAACGCTAGACCCAGATAATGCAGAGTACATCGTTGAATTTTTAGCAAGTATTGACGATGAATATAAACGCGCAGACAAATTTAATGTGGACTACCTGCTCGACCAGTCCATTGCATATTTCGAGGAACAGTCGCTAAGAAACCATTTAGACGATGTTCGTGGCGCGCTAAATGCCGGGGATATGGAAGAGGCTAAGGAGCTTGTTTCCAAATTTAATACCGTAGAAAAACCGGGCAAAGTTGGGATAGACCCATTCACAGATGTAGAAGCAATACAAGCTGGGTTTGCTTCCAGAGAAGAGCCTTTGTTTAAGTTGCCTGGGGCTATCGGGGATATGTGGAACAGCCAATTTACAAGGGAATCACTTATATGTCTTCAAGGTCCGGAGAAGCGGGGTAAAACATGGCTTTTGATGACCCTTTCTATGTGGGCGCATCGGGAACGCTGCAATGTGGCCTTTTTTGGACTTGGTGATATGTCACAGGACCAAATGGTTCGACGACAGCATATTTATTTAGCAAAGCGGAGTGACGACGCCAAGTATTGCGGTGGGCTGCTCGTACCAATTTTGGACTGCGCGCTAAATCAAAACGACACCTGCCAAATGGCAAACAGAATAGGAACATTCGGGTGTATGATTGACGGTGCTAAGTTATCCTTTGACGAGGCCTCCGGGTATGTACCATGCGACTACTGTAAAAGGGAACACCCTAACAGGTACAAGGGGGCATATTGGTGGGAAATGCGCGCCCCTGTAAAACCGTTGACATGGCAAGAAGCCATACGGGAAGGGGAACGGTACGTCAAAAGAGTCCGGGGGAAGGGTTTTAAATTGGCCTGTTTTCCAAACGATTCCGTGAATGTGCGACAACTTGACGCTGTGTTGGACCGATGGGAAATAGAAGATGGATTTATCCCGGACGTGATTGTTGGGGACTATGCAGACATTTTAGCCCCGGAAGATACACGCAAAGAAGCGCGGCACCAAATAAATGATACCTGGAAGGCGTTGCGGAGACTTAGTCAGAAACGCCGAGCATGTGTTATAACGGCAACACAGGCCGACGCGGCAAGCTATGATCAAAAAAGCGTTAAACTCAAAAACTTTAGCGAAGACAAACGAAAATACAGTCATGTCACTGCGGTATATGGACTGAACCAAACCCCAGAAGAAAAGGGGGACGGTATTTTGCGGATCGGTGAATTGCTAGTACGCGAAGATTTATCAGCAGAGCGGGAAGTTGCTCTATTAGGGCGTTTAGAAATGGGACGCCCCATCCTATCCAGTTATTGGATACAACCCAGGAAAAAATGAGGAGACTGCGAATGATTGTTGTAAAAGATTTTGCGTTTGAGGCCGCGCATCGTTTACCAAGCCACAAAGGGCTGTGCCGTTATATTCATGGGCACAGTTACGTGGTACAAGTTGGTATACGGGACAACATGATGGCCCCCCGCAAAGCAAACGGCATGGTACTGGACTTCAAAGACCTTAAACAACAAATGGAGGATATTATTGGTAATTGGGACCATGCTTTAATTTTAGACAAGGAAGACCCGATGTTTCCCCAAGCCATGGAGTTGGCTGGTAATGGCTTTGCCACGGTCATTCCGTTTAAAGGGGAACCAACTGCGGAGAACATGGCCGAGTACATTGCAGGGGAATTGACAAGCAGACTAAAACAGTCTGTCGATTTTGTGCGAGTATGGGAAACCGCTACCGCCTACGCCGAATGGAGGGCGGTATGATTCGCGTAAGAGAAATATTCCCATCTATCCAGGGGGAGGGTCCATTTACAGGACACCCCGCTATTTTCGTAAGACTTGCCGGGTGTAACCTCTCCTGCCCTTTTTGTGATACGGACCATAACAGCATTGTTGATTGCTTGGACATCCCCACCCTTATACAAAAGATTAAACAGGTTACAAGGGCGGAAATGCTGATCGTTATTACCGGCGGGGAACCAATGATGCAACCGCTGAAAGAGCTATGCTCTGCATTATTTGACAGCGGGTACTTGGTTCAAATCGAGACCAACGGAACATTTTATCAAGAAGACCTGCCATATAACAGTCCGCAGCTAACCATTGTATGTAGTCCAAAACCGAATAGTCGTGTGGACAAACGGTTGTACGGCAAGATTTCCGCATGGAAATGTTTGGTTAAGGCTGGTAATGCTAGTCCTATACCGGAACCAGGAACAGAGGAGCCGCCCGTTTATATACAACCAATGGACGAGCAAGACCTTGCACAAAATCGCAGAAACACAGAATACGCTATTCAGCTGTGTAGGGAATATGGGTATATCTTGTCGGTTCAATTGCATAAGCTACTTGAGATTCCCTAAAAAATAAATTTTATTTTATTGCGTTTTTTGCTTGCCTTTTTATTTTCCCATGCTAGTATAGAGAAAACACGGTGCTGGTAAAAACCAGCCAACTACTTAACAGGAGACATATCATGAGCGAAGAAAAAGTGGGAGCGGCGGAACTGAGGGAATGCGCGAACGAGATGAACAGCGTCATGGGACTGGACCCGAAAATCAAAACGGTCGCCGTGAAAGCCCAGGTTCTTACGGAAAGCATCATCAACAACGCCATCGGCGCTGACGAGGAGGGTAACATTACCCCGGAAGACGGTATCCAGGAAACCGATAACTTCAGCCCGAACGTCTGGAGTACCCTGGCCGCGATCCTCGACCCGGACAACGACGATCACGCTGCCGTACTGGCAATCGCCATCGAAAAGGCCGGTGCAGTAACAGAAGAGGCCAAGGTTCCCAAAGCGGGAAAACCGGCCAAGGTTCCCAAAGCGGAAAAACCGGCCAAGGTGCCCAAGGAAAAGAAAGACGGTGTTATTGCCACGATCGTTTCCATTATTTCTGCAAACCCCAGCACCATTGAGGAGATCGTCGCGGAACTGTCTAAGAAATTTCCGGAACGGGAACCGGAAAAAATGGCCACGACCGCCCGCATCCAGCTTTCCGGGCGCCTGCAAAAAGAAAAAGGTCTGCAAGTCGAAAAGAACGACAAGAAACAATACTTCATCAAGTAATCGGATCTTCGGCCAACACCCCGATAGCGGTAGTCTTTTCTACCGCTATCGGTGTATTCACGGGAGGCTTTATGAGTAAAATCGTCATGTCCCTTTCCGGTGGAATGGATTCTACAACTCTACTGGCCCTGCTCCTTTCCCAAGGTAACGAAGTCCACGGTGTATCTTTTTCGTATGGGAGTAAGCATAACCCCTATGAAAATGAAGCGGCCCGTGCTGTTGCCAAGCATTACAATATCCCATTGACAGAAATCGACCTTTCCAGTGTCATGTCCTCTTTCAAATCGAACCTGCTTAAATCTGGTGGAGAGATTCCGGAAGGTCATTATACTGATAAAAGCATGTCCAAAACAGTCGTTCCCGGCCGTAACATCATTTTTCTTTCTATCCTAAGTGGTTTGGCCTGGTCTATTAATGCGGATTCGATTGCTATTGGTATTCACTCTGGGGATCACGCTATCTACCCAGACTGCCGACCTGTTTTCTACGACGCTATGAACGAAGCAATTTCCTGGGGTACGGATGGGGCGGTACATGTCATAGCCCCCATTCTTTGTTGGGACAAAACCAAAATTCTCACCTGGGGGCTGTCAAACGATGTTCCGTATCACCTGACTCGTACTTGCTACAAAGACCAACCATTAAGCTGTGGCAAGTGCGGATCTTGTGTCGAACGATTGGAAGCGTTCTCTAATCATGGAGTAACCGATCCTATTTCTTACGAGGTGTAAAATGTCCAATATATACAAACTGTCCTGGGAGTCCGTCTTTGAAGGTCTTGAGGTTATTGACAAAAAGGGTGTTCGCGTTTTCGGAGTGCCCCGTGGTGGAATGATTGCAGCAGGATTTCTCAAGCACGCCACCAATGTTCATACACCGGAAATCGCGGATATTATCCTCGACGATATCGTAGACAGCGGCCGTACCAGGGACTATTACAAAAAGAACTTCCCGAATACAGATTTCGTGGCCCTTGTTGACAAAACAACCATCGATAAAGACCTTGGCTGGGTGGTTTTCCCTTGGGAAAGGGACGAGGAAGCAAGTGCCGAGGATATCTGTATGCGTCTTCTTCAATATATCGGGGAGGATCCTTTCCGGGAAGGGTTACAGGAAACTCCAAAGCGGTTTCTCAAGGCTTGGCAATATTGGACATCCGGCTACAAGCAAAACCCAGCAGAACTTCTCAAAGTATTTGAGGACGGTGCAGAAAACTACGATCAGATGGTCGTTGTCAAGGACATCCCAATCTTCAGTCATTGTGAACACCATCTCGCCGCAATCTTTGGAGTGGCCCATATCGGGTACATCCCGAATGGTAAGATCCTTGGGTTGTCTAAATTGGCGCGTCTCGCGGACATGTACGCTCGACGGTTACAAGTGCAAGAACGTCTTACCAACCAAATTGCGGACGCCCTCGAAACCCATTTACAACCCCTTGGGGTGGCTGTTGTTATACGCGCCCGTCATTTCTGCATGGAATCGCGTGGGGTGCAAAAGTTTGGTTCGGAAACGGTAAGTAGTGCCATGCGTGGGGTATTGCTTACCAAACCGGAAACTAGAGCAGAATTTATGACACTTATAAAATGAAAATTTACATTGCCGCAGAAAGTAACACGCACCATTCCAAGCATACCAAAAACGCCCTGCATTCTTTTTTCTATGTAGCGGACGAAACAAACCACAATGAGCGTAAACATTTCTTGGAGACATTAAAAATGAAATTGTATCTTGCTGGAACAACCGTGGCGTCCAGCGAAGAACTTTGTTTACAAGAACTTTTCAAAAAAGGGTCCAAACTGCATTCTTATTTTCATTGTAACTCTGGATTTGAAACAAAATGGTTTCTGAAAAACCTAGAAAACGGTGTGAATCTATTTCTGGATTCCGGGGCGTTTTCTGCGTTTACCAAGGGAGTTACGATAGACATAGAAGAATACGCCAGATATATAAAAGAAATCGAACCATTTCTTGAAGTTTACGCAAACCTTGATGTTATTGGCGATCCACAAGCTACCTGGGACAATCAGAAAAAGATGGAGCGGATGGGGCTCGCCCCGCTCCCCTGTTTTCACTACGGGGAAGACGAAAAATGGTTACTGCGCTACCTCGACAAATACGAGTACATCGCACTTGGGGGCATGGTTCCAATCTCTACCAGCAATTTACTCAAATGGTTAGACAGAATTTTCTCGGAATACATTTGCGATAAATCCGGCTCCCCAAGAATTAAGGTACACGGGTTTGGTATGACCTCCCTACCCCTTATGCTCCGTTACCCTTGGTACAGCGTGGACAGTACGAGTTGGGTTGTGACAGGGCGTTTAGGCGGTATATACATACCCCGTAAACGGGACGGGCGTTATATCTATAACGAACAAAGCTGGAAAATTGACGTTTCCAATCGTTCCCCGAGTAAGTCTGAATTTCAAGAACACATCACAACTGTTTCCCCGGTTGTTAAGAACCTGTTTCTCGAATACATCCATGAAAAGGGATACCAACTTGGGGAAAGTGACTTTCGTATGGAACAGGAAACCTATACGCTGAAAGAAAATGAACGGTGGATAGGAAAAAGTTCCGGTGGATTACGACAAGTAGAAACCATACTGGTTCCCGGGATAAGTAATCAGTACAAGCTACGGGACGAACTTAACATCATCTATTTCCTCGACCTTGAAAAATCTATACCAGAATGGCCCTGGACTTTTAACTGCGATCATCAGGAACAAGCGGCTGGTTTTGGACTATAACCTAAAGGATGCTCCCTATGAAAATCAAAAAGCAGTACCTAATTGATATCCTGTCCCTTGTTAATCCGGGTCTTGCAAACAAAGCGGTCATTGAACAAAGTGACTGCTTTATTTTTCAAGGTGGGCGCGTATACACATACAACGACGAAATTTCCATTAGCCACCCGATAGACCTGGATGTAGAGGGGGCTGTCAACGGTGGCAAATTGCTAACCATGCTTAAAAAGAGCAATGATGAAGAAGTGGACGTTTTTGTGGAAAGCGGGCAGCTGCGCGTTCACGGTAAAAAGTCCAAAGCCGGTATCCGCATGGACGAGGACGTTAAACTTCCTTTCAATGAGGGAAAAGACAACGTGCAATGGGAGCAGCTGCCAGAAAACTTCTGCGAAGCTGTAAAATTCTGCCTGTTCAGCACAAGTAAAGACGCAAGCCGCCCACTATTGACTTGCGTACATATTAACGGAAATATTGCGGAAAGTTGCGACAATTTCCGGCTTACTCAGTACGCCCTGGATAAAGAAGTTGGGGAATACCTTATCCCGGCAGAAGCTGCAAAAAGTCTTATCGTGCATACGCCGGTATCCGCGGCCCTTATTGATGGGTGGCTTCATTTTGCACTTGAAAATGACGTCTTGTTTTGTTGCAGAACCTTCGCCGATACCTACCCGGATATCTCTAAAATAATGGTGTTTACTGGAGAAGACATTAAATGGTCGGATGGGCTCATCGAAGCCATCGATCGCGCCGGGGTTTTTGGGGAAAACCAGTTAAAAGGTGCTGGCAGTATGATTACCATAACCATTTCCGAAGGACGTTTGTTTGTTCGCGGAGAAGGTGATTATGGTTTTTTGGAAGAAGAGATGCGCATCCGTTTTGCAGGGGAGGCCAAGTTTATCATCAACGCTGAATTTTTTATGGACATTTTGCGGTACGGGGGAACTTCCGTTGTCGGAAAACAAAAGCTCAAATTCACCGGCGATAAATGGACGCATGTGGTGTCACTTCTTCCTAAAAACTGAAAAGGGGTGATATGGTGGAAGGGTTTTTTACTACACAAGAAACGGCAACTGCGGCAACGATTAGAAAAATAAAGGGCTGTCTAGGGTGCGGCCTTCATCTACAATGCAATATTGCCAAAATGGAAACGCATGGAAAAGGGACGAAGGTTCTTGTAATTGCGGACAGGCCAAACGCCAGGGAGGATGAAGAGGGGTTTGGTGCCGGAGATAACCTGTTACGGAAAGAGCTTAACAGGGTAGGGTTAGACCTACGGCTTGATTGCCGAAAAACCTATGCGGTAAAGTGCCGCCCAAAAGGAGATAGGGAACCGACCCCCCTAGAAGTGGAATACTGCCGACCAGATGTTTTGGCGGAAATAGAAAAGATGCGTCCGAATGTGATAATCGCCCTTGGGATTGGCGCGGTAGAAAGTTTAGTTGGGCACAGGGTAAATGGCGGTATCGGTGGCATCGACAAATGGCGCGGGTGGGCCATCCCAGACCGCGAATTTGGCGCGTGGATTGTGCCGGTTATGTCTCCCAACCATGTTGCCCAGGTAGCAGAGAAAAACCGCTCCGTGCTTGCAATTTGGCGCAAGGACTTGGCTTTGGCAGCGGGGCTTTTAACTACCCCCCTCCCATCATATACCGACGAATTTAAGTGCGTTGAAATATTAGACAAAGAGTCGGACATTGAAGACTTATTGTATGATATGACAAAATCGGATATGGGAGAGGTTGCTTTTGACTATGAAACAACTGGACTGAAACCATACAGACAGGGACACCGAATTGTTTCTTGCGCTGTATGTAACGACATGAATAAAGCCTTCGCCTTTGAATGGCCCAAAAAACGGGGTACTCTCCGGGCATGGCGAAAATTGATGGAAAGCGGCGTTGGCAAGATAGCGCAGAATATGAAATTTGAGGACTTATGGACAAACATTATTTGCGGGCATGGTGTCAATAATTGGATATGGGATACCATGCTGGTTACACATCAGCTTGACAATAGAAACGACATAACTGGGTTAAAATTTCAAACGTATGTGCAACTAGGTGTCCTTGGATATGAGGACGCTGTTTTGGATTACCTTAAAGCAGATGCGGAAGAAGAACGCGCTCACGGCGGCAACGCTTTTAACCGCATCCATTTAGCCCCCAAAAAGGAACTTCTCATTTACAACGGCCTCGATGCTTTGCTTGAATATCAACTGGCCCAGAAACAACAAGGGCACTTGTTCGATTTATTAAAGGATATGCAATGTTAATGCCGGTCACAAGTGAAGCGTTTTCTTTGCTACACCGGGGCACCTGGGCGCTGGCGCTGGCGGAGCGACAAGGGCTTTGTATCGATGTTGCGTACTGCAATAAAACAATCCGCAGAGTGGAACGTCGTATCGAAAATACAATGGGGGAGCTTCAAGACAGCCCCCTATTTGCCGCCGGACGAAAGGTCTATGGAAGAAAGTTTAACCCCGCAAGCAATGACCACCTTGCACAAATTTTGTACTCTGATTTGGGGTACACCCCATCTAAGAAGACTGCAAGTGGAAAAGCAAGTACGGACGAAGAGTCCCTCCGAGCTACCGGGCAAGCGGATATTGTAAAGCTCTTGGAATGCCGCAAACTTGAAAAGATAAAAACAACGTACCTCGGGAATTTCTTAAAAGAGCAAATTGATGGGGTAATGCACCCATTCTTCAACTTGAACCGCGTCATTACTTTCAGATCAAGCAGCAGTTCCCCTAATTTTCAGAATATACCAAATCGCGACCCGGAAATGAAGTTGCTTGCTAGACAAGCGATAATCCCCCGCCCAGGGCATTTGTTGCTGTGCGCTGATTATAGCGGTGCGGAAGTACGCATAGCAAACAGCTACCACCACGACCCAACAATGACCACTTATAATAAAGACAGCTCCAAGGACATGCACCGAGACATGGCCTTGGAACTGTTTAAGCTAAAACCCCCCCAAATTATTAAGCCGGTGCGCAACATTGCCAAGGGAAAATTTGTTTTTGCTCAGTTCTATGGGGATTGGTATAAGAGTTGTGCCGAAGGGATGTGGCAGGACGTTCTCAACGAGGATTATGCAAAACTTGCAGACGGGACCCCCCTGCTACGGCACATGAAAAAAGTCGGGATTGGTACTCCGGAAGCATTTGAAAACCACGTTAAGAAAGTGGAGCGGTCTTTTTGGTATACCCGCTTTCCAGTGTACGCACAATGGAAAGAGGACTGGTGGGAAGCGTACCAAAACAAGGGGTACTTCGATACTTATACTGGTTTCCGCTGCCAAACGGTTATGTCTAGAAACGACGCCGTTAATTACCCGATACAGGGTAGCGCGTTTCATTGTCTTTTGTGGAGTTTGTGCCGTGTTACAGAAATTTCTATTAGAGATAATTGGAAAAGTCGCATTGTTGGGCAAATTCACGACGAGATGGTCTTGGACGTGCATCCGAGTGAGTTGGAATTGGTTGTGCGGACGTTACACCGGGTCATGGAACGGGAATTAGTAGAACACTATGCTTGGATAACCGTTCCAATGTTGGCGGATGTAGAGGGAAGCCCTGTGGACACCCCTTGGAGCCAAAAGGGGAAACTTGATTTATCTGGTATTTTATGACACCGGAAGAATTAAATGAATACCACCGATTTAGAACAGGACTTACATTCCGGGATGTGCGTCAAATGCTGTGGAGCTAGGATGACGACCCAAAAACATGGGGGCATGTTACAAGGAGAACGGTATTGGGTAAATGGAGGGAAATAAAGTTGAAGATATGGGGGGCATACCAATCAGCAAAGGAGACGTATCATGACCAATTTTGAAACACTCGGGGCAGAAATAGGAAGGATTGTTTCGGAGAAAAACAAGGCGTATGGGGACGCTTACATAAAAACTACGGCTATGCTAAAGATCCTATACCCGGACGGGATACCAGTTGAAAAAATGGACGTTGTTTTACCAATCGCCAGGGTTTTGGATAAGCTGTGTAGATTAGCCACGGACAACGACCCATTCGGGGAATCCCCCTGGATTGATATTGCCGGGTACGGTATACGGGCGGCAGAGCAAGTCAACAAAACGTCGGAAACCCGTGCAGTCCCCAGATAACCTACAAAAAGGAGACAAGAATGCCCTTTGCAACTGATTATCGTCCAAAATCGTTTGATGAAGTTCTTGGCAATGAAGCAACAATCAAAGCTCTTGAGGCTGTGCTGGCCAGGGACAAAAAAGATATTCCTCACACCTTTATGTTTAACGGCCCCAGCGGTTGCGGGAAAACAACGCTGGGTCGCATCGTTGCAGGAAACCTTGGATGTAAAGGACAAGACTATTATGAACTGGACACAGCGGATTTTCGCGGTATTGATACGATCCGCGACCTTCGTTCTAAAATGCGCTATTCCCCCTCTGAAGGCTCTTGTCGCGTGTTTCTCTTGGATGAGTGCCACAAGCTCACGAATGATGCGCAAAATGCGCTTCTGAAAGCATTGGAAGATGCTCCGGAGCATGTGTATTTCATTCTTTGCACAACGGACCCCCAAAAACTGCTCCCTACCGTGCGGGGGCGCTGTGTACCGTTCAATGTTGCACCGCTATCAGAGCGACAACTTTCCAACCTGCTCTCCGAAATTGTAGAAGCAGAAGGAAAGACAATCGAACCGGAAGCCTTGCAACAAATATCCCAAGATTCCCTGGGGAGCCCGCGCAACGCCCTACAAGTTTTGGAAAAGGTTATCGACCTGTCCCCAAGAGACCAAAAGAAAGCCGCACAAAAGACAGCAGCGGAACAAAACGCGGCTATCGACCTTTGCCGGGCATTGATAAAACGCTCCCCTTGGAAGGCGGTAGCGGCCATTCTCAAGGGGTTGGAAGAGGCTGACATTGAACAAACCAGGCTTGCTGTTATGGGGTACTGCGCCAGCGTTTTGCTCAACAATGATGACCCACAAGCGTTCTTGGTTATGGATGCGTTCAAAGAACCGTTTTATAACAATGGCCGCTCGGGGTTAGTTTTAGCATCATACACAGCATTGAACGGGTAGGAGGAAAATCATGACAGTCTACGATGTGTTACGAGACGCCCTTATGAAAGTGCAGGAAGAAACCGGCATTTTAATAGAAACTGTCGAAATTGAATGGAACGAAAGTTACGCCCTGGGCGGGGTACGGGATGCGCAAATTGCTGAAATACAGATAACTGGCAAGGTATAATTCATTGTTTTTTATATTTTTATGTTGTATTTTTATTTTGCTGTGTTACTATACATTTAACAGCAAAACACACATATCCAAGGGAGGTTTTATGAACGAGTATGAAGAAGAGCTGCAAATTGATATGTATGCTCTTGAAACGGAGTGGGTAGACCAACCACGCCGGTTTTTCAAGTACGCGGAGGCTCTCGCAGAAGCAAAATACGCCCTTGATAAAGCCAAGGAAGCCCTGGAAGTTAAAAAGGCTAATCTTGACCTTGCGATTAGACAAGACCCGGAGTCGTATGGGCTTGGTGGCAAGGTCACGGAAGCCGGTATCGGTAACGCAATCATATTGGACGAGACCTACGGAAAACTCCGGAACAATGTCCACGAAGCATCCCATTTGGTTGAGTTGCTCGGTGCGGCGGTACGGGCCTTTGACCAAAGAAAGTGCGCCCTGGAAAACCTTGTGCGCCTCCACGGGCAGCAATATTTCAGCGCCCCCGAAGTTACCGAGGTTTCCCAGGAAACACGGGAATCTATCAAAACAGCAGAACGTGACGACCTGCGAAAAAGGCAGCGTCGCCGCATGAACCCTGGGGAATAATAGGCCCATTTAAAGACACTCCGTTTAGGAAAAACGTACAATGACGGAAATTATGAAAGCACCCGCATAGACATTGAAGTAGACCTGTGCGAAGGGGAAGATGCAGACGGGGTTTTTGAAGACATGCTCGACCAAATTGACACACTGCGCCGAACACAAAGCAGACAGAAACGCAAGTAGGAAAAGCCGGGTAAGGAAAGTAAACGGAGGATGGGCAGCGACGGTGCTAAAACCCTAGCGGATACCCCACCGGCCCGGCACTAAATCAACCCCAAACCAAGGAGAAAGACACATGGCTCGAGTTGGAAAGAAAGAAGAAAGAAGTTCCGGCGGGAGTATGCGCGACCGTATGCGCCAACGCTTGGAAGAGCGCAAGAGCGAAAACACCGGGGGCGGTACAGTACGCCTTCCGGACGGCATTGAGTTTTTCAGCCCGGAAAAAGGTACCTACGAAATTGACATTTTCCCCTACATTGTGAGCGAAAGCCGCAATCCGGACGGGGTAAAAGCCGGGGAAGAATGGCACCGCCGTATTTACTGGATTCACCGCAATATCGGCGACGAAGATAAGCGGTACGTTTGCCTCAAAAGCATCGGTAAGCCGTGCCCCATCTGCGCGGAATACGCACTTCTCAGCAAGGACAAAAACACGGACCCGGATGTTGTTAAGGCTCTCAAGCCCAGCGAACGGGAACTGTATAACGTGCTTATCAATGGGAAGCAGTATGTTTTCGACATGAGCAGCTACCTCTTTGGGCGCATTATTGAAGATGAATTGCGCAACGTCGACGAACAGTACCTTGACTTTCCCATGCTTAAAGGCGGGTACACGCTGAAAGTTCGTTTTGGAGAAAAGAAACTCGGCAAAAACGCCTTCCTCGAAGCACAGCGCATTGACTTTGTGGATCGGGAGGACCTGAGCCCCAAATACTTGGACAAGGCGGTTGACTTGGACAAGGCGCTCAACATCTTGACAGCAGAACAACTGAAGGCCATTTTGTTCGGTACAGACGTTGTACAAGACGACGACGATGACGAGAAGGACGATGACGCGGAAGAAGAAGCCCCACGGCGTCGCAATACCAACAAGGAAGAAACACCTGCGCGCCGCCGCCGGGTTGTTGAGGAAGAGGAACCGGAGGAACCGTGGGAAGAGCCAGAAGAGCCGGAGGAAGAGCCGGAAGATGAAAAACCCGCCCCTCGTGGCCGCAAACAGGCACCCCAGAAAAATCGCAAGGGCCAGGACGAAGACGAAGACTCTTCCGAGAAATGCCCTAATGGGTTCAAATGGGGTAAAGACAACGACGCCCATGACGAATGTGACAAATGCAAGCAGTGGGAAGAGTGCGCCGATGAAAAAGACAGGCTGAAACGCGAAGAACGTGGTGGACGCCGCCGCGCATAACGACCTGCCTTGGTAAGAAAAGTAAACGGAGCTACCCTACCCAAAGGGTGATAGAGAGTGGTTGGAAGCATCTATCCTTGTAGCACCGGCCCAGGCTTTTACTAAAGGACACCGCAATGAATGACCAAGTAGAGATGATAGGTGTTCCGACCGCTTTAGAGCTTGCCAAAAAGAAAGGTATTCATTGTGTATATGCCACCATGATCAAATGGATTAAGGCGAATAACCTCGGATACCAACCACTTGGTGAAGGTAGCCGTTGGAATGTGAACAAAAAACTTCTTGAGGAGTTTCTGGAAAATGGCCCGAAAAAATAATGTGTCTGACATAGGCGAACAAATTAACGCTTCCGTAGAAGAGCCAAAAGAACGAAGCTCGCGTCCTATGGATGCTTCCGGTTTTTTGCCTACTGGGAGCACATTGTTTAACTTGATGCTGAGTGACCGCGCTGACGGTGGGTACGCCTTGGGCACAATGGCAAACATTATCGGGGACAGCTCCAGCGGCAAAACATTTCTTGCCCTGACAGCCTTTGCCGAAGCAGCCATGCTGAAACGGTTTAAGGACTACCGCTTTATCTATGACGATGCCGAAGCAGCCTGCGCCTTTGACATTCCTTATCTATTTGGGGATAAGGTTGCTGACCGAATCGAACCACCAAACCAGGACACCGCCAAGCCTGCCAGCGACACTGTGCAGGCTTTTTGCGACAACGTCCACGATGCTCTGGACGACGGGCGCCCGTTTATCTATGTACTTGACAGCCTCGATTCCATTGGCAGTGAAGAGGAAATAAACAAGTACGAGGAACAGCGAATGGCTCGGGCAAAGGGCAAGGATATAAAAGGCAGCTATGGAATGACAAAGGCAAAAGGGATGAGTGAATTGTTCCGCCTTATCATTCGAAAAATTAGCAAGACAAACTCCCTGCTTATTATTATCAGCCAAACCCGCGACAATATCGACCCCATGAGCTTTAGCAAAAAAACGCGGGCCGGGGGGCGCGCCCTCAAGTTTTATGCAACCCATGAGGTATGGGCGGCAATAGGCAAAACGCACAAAAAACGGGAGCGGGTTGTTGGGGTAGACGCCATACTCAAGACAACCAAAAACAAAATCACGGGGAAACGTCGAGATACAACGCTACCCATTTTCTACGACTACGGTATCGACGATATAGGAAGTTGCATAGACTTTCTACAGAGTGAGGGGTATTGGACGAAGACGGGGCAAAAAATCAATGCCACTCATTTTGACCTGAGTTGTACCAGGGAAAAACTTATCCGCACCATTGAAGATGGCCACTTGGAAAAGGAGTTGAGGAAAATAACCGGGGAAGCCTGGAGCGAAATAGAAGCCTCTTTGCGGCTAGACCGAAAACCCAAATATTGAAGGGGTGCCTATATATGTCCAAAGTAATTATCCATGCAAAAGTCGTTTTCATTGGGAACAGCTCGGTTATGCTGGACAGCGGGGTCAGTCTCAAGAAGGCGCACATTAAGAACTGGCCTATCGAAGAAGACGAACAGACAATGCTTAACACCGACAACCCCGTCCCTTTACTGATTGAAGAATGGATTGCTATCCAGCGTGGACTTTTTGCGTAGAAAGGTACAGCAATGTCTCCGAGAACCTGTGCCGCTGGGGAAACCCCAGTAAAGAAAAAAAAGATTAAAACAAGTAGCGCGAAAGCAAAAGGGCGCAACTTACAAAAATTGACAGGTGAGAAAATCAGCATACTTACCGGGTACACTTTTGGTAAAGACGAAATGATAGCCAGCCGGGAAATGGGACAAAATGGCACGGACATTCGTCTTATTGCTGATGCACGGGAGGCATTTCCTTGGAGCGTGGAATGTAAGGCCGGGAACAGTTTCAGTTTTCCGGATGCTGTGCGGCAAGCAAAAGCCAACCAACTCCCAAGCACAGACTGGTTATTGGTAACAAGACGGGATCGCGAATCTGCTCTTGTTACAATAGACATGGATGTTTTCTTTGACCTGTTACGACTTATCCCTGGGCACAAAAAAGGGAGAAAATAAACATGGCCCGAGCAAAGAAAACACAGCCCACGGAAGACGGTGTAGAAAGAAAATGCTGGGCCTGTAAAACAGTGGGGCTTGTTTTAGATGCCCCAGTTTATGGAGATGGTTCCGGAAACCAGACTGGACGACTGTGGTTTTACAAATGCCCTAATTGTGGAGCGCGCCTGCAATGGGTATATAACCCGCGCATGGATGGAAGTGCCGCTGAAAAGCACAAAGATGGTTCGGGGTTCAGTACCACCAGCATGTTGAGCGACCCGGATTGCCGGGTAGTTGGGGAAAAGCGGCGGTTAGAGATAAACCCAGTAGATATGACAGGATACCCAGAAGGCACCCCCCTCTTTGTTTATGATGAAGATGGGTACAAAACGCATCGATGGCACTGGGGCCGGATGGAATGGCGGGAAATTGAGGGGAGGAGGGCTAAGTGATAAAAAGCATCCATTTACAAAATTTCCAATCTCACAAAGACACAAAGATAGAACTGTCTGATGGGGTAAATGCGATTGTAGGAAAATCGGATAGCGGCAAAAGCGCCCTGTTTCGCGCCCTTTACTGGGTAATCTACAACAAACCAGGCGGAGACGCATTTCGAAGCTACTGGGGCGGCGATACGGCTGTGACGATCGCCCTTACCGACGGCACTACCATTACAAGAAAACGCACGGACAAGGATAACTGCTACATCTTAAATGGAAAAGAACTGCGGGCCTTTGGTTCCGGGGAACCGCCTAAGGAAATTCAAGACGCCCTTTGTATCGGAAATGTAAATGTTCAGACACAAATGGACGCCCCGTTTCTTCTCGGTTCTACCGGCGGGGAAGTGGCCCGGTATTTGAACAAAATTGTCAATCTAGATATAATCGATACAACTATTTCGAATATTAATAAAGAATTGCTTTCTGCTAAAAGGGATCACGCCCTTTGTGTCCGTAGGGTAGAAACCTTAGAGGAGAAAGTCGCCCAGTACGATTATATCGAAGACATGGAAAAGGACTGCGCCCTGCTAAAAGCGTTAATGGAAAAGCAGGCCAACACGGTACGAAAACGGGATGATATAGAAAACATGGTCCGGGAGCTTTCCACGCTCTCTGATTTTGTTGACAAGACCCGCGTATTCCTTTCCAAGATGAAAAGAGCGGATGTTTCTGCAACAAAGCACCTTAGCGACATAAAGGGGCTTTTTGAAAAAACGGAACCGCTTCAAAAAATCATTTATAATATCCAAACAATATGCACCTCTTTGGCAAAGCTACCAAACTTAGACGGGGCACCTGCGGCAACCGCCAAATTAAGCACCTTGTTAAAAGACGGGGTTTTTATAGAAAACTCTGTTTGCAAATTACAAGACGCACTCCTTGAAATAAAAACTGGGGGCTCCTTGGTATCGAAAAAAGGGGGGGAGATTAAGAAGTATTCGGAAGAATTTAATGCGTTAATGCCTGATATTTGCCCTTTGTGCGGAAAGGCTGATTCCTCATGCGAACAATCCCACCAAAACAACCAGCAGAACAACCAAAGTCGGCGGCGGCGGTCCGAAGAAAGTTAATGGCCGATGCAGCACAAGACTCCACAAAAAGAATCTTATTGCGGTGTCCTGTGAAAACGAAAAAAGACTTTACCGATGAAGAAATACAAGAAATGGAGCGGTTATACCGTCCGAAAGAACGAGTCATCCGAACAAAGCTATCTGTTTTAGAATTTGGGCCTTACGAAACCTGCACCATAGAAACAATCATTAATCGGCACCCAGAATGGATATTGTGGGCGGTGAGAAACGTCCGTGGGTTTTACGTTCAAGATACCGTTATTGGCGCGGCACGACGTCGTCTGGAGGAAATATATGGCAAGGGTAAAGCGGCCCCAAGAAACTGAAGAGCATTCCGGGGGTGTAGTTGACAAATTACAGCATGTGGACGCCATCCTTACCGGGGATATTCACTTACGAGACGACACCCCTGTATGCAGAACGGACAACTACTGGGAAGCTCAAAGCAACAAGATAGCCTTTATCAGAAGTTTGCAAGAAAAATACAACTGCCCTATTTTGGATTCTGGGGATCTTTTTGGCAAAAGCAAACCAAGCCCGTACTTGCTCGGGTGGGCTATCCGCAATCTACCCTATAAATTTTACAGCATCCCAGGCAATCATGATTTACCGGAACACAGCCTGAGCAACATAGACAAAAGCGGGTTCGGGGTTTTAAAAGCCGCCAATGTTGTGGAAGATATTACAGGAAGCGGGGTGTTGGGGGACTTGAGCATTTTGGGTATCCCTTGGGGGGAGAAGTTGGAATTTGACAAGGGTGTCTTTTACGACGTAGCCGTCATCCATACAATGACTTTTCTCTTGACAGCCCCTTGGCCTGGGTGTACGGACCCTTCGGCGGAAGAATTGCTGGACGCCGTACCTGCAAGCCTTATTCTTACGGGGCACAACCATACCCCCTTCGTGGTAAAACGTGGGGACAAGTTGTTGGTAAACCCCGGTAGCCTTATGAGAAGTACCGCCGCCCAAGCAGAACACCGCCCCCGCGTGTATCTATATAACCAAAAACTTGGGGTGGTTTGCCCGGTATACCTACCAATCGATCAGGGGGTAGTAAGCCGGGAACATATCGACAGTACCAAAGGTAAGGAAGAACGCCTTGACCTATTCGTGAGCCGTCTTCATGGTGGGGATGACATTGGATTAAATTTCAAAATCAATGTCGAACAGTACATCTCAGAAAACAGGATACGAAAGCGCGTCAGAACCATCATTGAAAAAGAACTAGCGGATGCCACATAAATAGAAAACCCACTAAGGAGGTATTGATATGGCGAACATAGAAAAGTTGGAAAAGCGGCTCATGGACCTGAAGGACAAGATTGAGAGAACAAAAACGGAGTTTTCCCGTGCAGAAGGGGCGTTACAGCAACTCCACGAGCGTCTTGAAAAAGAGTTTGGGGTAAAAAGTGAGGAGGAGGCCATTGCGCTTCTATCTTCCCTGCAAAAACAGGAAGACGCCCTAAATGAAAAAATCAAAGCACTCGTCGAGGATATGGAGGCTAAGTATGGTCTGTGACCCAACCAAGTTTTTCACGGCCCTGGAACGCGCAAAGGGGATGCTGGAAGCGGACAAGCAGGCTTTTCAAGAAGCCCAAGAAGAGGCTACCGATGCGGCAATCCACGAAAGGTGCTGTGATGAAGCCTTGACTATTGTCCGGCATGTCGCCCAACAAACACAAAAACAACTGGAATATCAGATTAGTGAATTGGTCAGCTTGGCGATGTTTGGGGTGTTCGACAATCCCTACGAATTTGAATTGGAATTTGTGCAAAGACGCAACCGGGTAGAAGCGGACATTTGGTTCTCAAGAAATGGAAACCGTGTAAGCCCCATAGATGCAAGCGGTGGAGGGGCGGTTGACGTTGCGGCCTTTGCCTTACGCATTGCGCTTTGGAACCTGTGCCGACCAAAGACGCGCCCTGTGTTTATTTTGGACGAACCGCTAAAATGGCTGAAAGGCGGGGACCTTCCGGAAAAGGGGGCGCGTATGATGAAAGAAATAAGCGAAAAAATCGGGGTGCAGCTTATTATCATTAGCCACATCCCAGACCAAATTGAAGGGGCGGACAAACGCATCGAAGTAAAGATGGTGAACAAGGTAAGTCAAATCTCCTACCAATAAGGATCATTATGAGCACGGAACCTATTAAACAACGCATTCAGCAGGTTTACCAAGCCTACCTAACTTCCTTTGAAAAAGCCGGTATCAAACACGGGTTCCCCCCAGAAATTGAAGAAGACTGCCTCGAAATTTTGTATCGATCCCTTACCCAGGAAGGCAAGCCATTTTCAGAACAGGTGGGTAAGCCAAAAGACCCGGCGCTTTCTGACAGTGTTATGAGGGACTTGGCCTTGGAACTAAGTGATGGAGACAGAAAGTACGGGCCGCACCCAGGCAAAAACAGGGCGCTCGGCACACTGAAGAACGAACTTATGGAATTGGAGACGGAATTACAGGCAGAAGATGCCGCCCCCTTTTCCGTATATGAGGAGGCTATCCAAGTGCTGGCAATGGCGTATAAATTTATCCGTGATTTTGCTTATCCGTTCAAAGCAGAACATGAGCGGAAACAATCGGAGCTGAAAACAAGCCGCGATTGGTTGACTGAAACAAAAGGGCTGGTAATCCTGGACCCGGATGGATGGGACAGGAAAAATTTCTATCACTCGTTTAACGAAGAAAAGATCACGTATGGCGAATTTATGCGTCGCGTACAAATTTCCACCATACGAGTCACCCCCTACTAATCGACGCAGAAGGAGAAAAACCAATGCCTAGCTCTTTGCCAGACTTTATCCCAACCATCATTAAAACTGTTATGTCCACAAACCCAAGATCTGTTTTGGATGTTGGAATTGGTTTCGGGAAATGGGGCCACTTATTTCGGGAATATTTGGATGTGTACCACGGGAGAGTTTTCAAGGAAGATTGGCTTGTAAATATCGAAGGAGTGGAGATTTTCCGTCCGTATATTGAAAAACAACCCTGGCTATCTCCTATCTACGACAAAATTTACTGCGCCGACATTTGGGATTTTCTGGTTCGTAGAAGCCCTGTGTCCTATGACATTATTATGGCCGGGGATGTTATTGAGCATTTACCAAAACCAGTGGCACAGGACGTTCTAGTCGAATTGTACAAAATACCCAATAAGTCCTTTGTGCTTTCCCTCCCACTTGGTAAGGAGTGGCTGGGAAACAAGGTCGTGGCCGGTAACGAGAATGAGCGCCATTTGAGCGAATGGGCAAAGGAAGATGTGGTTTCCTGTCTTGGGCACCCCACCATTTACAAGGAATCAATTGGTAGCAGGAAGGTAGCCTTGTTCATTTATCAGAAGTAAAAAACCCTGGGCGGCGGAGGGAGAGAAGGGGCCGCCGCCCAGGTATTGCAACCTACTTATCGAGCATTTTCAAAAAAGTTTCAAGAGTCGGAAATAGTTTTCCAGGGCATGTTTTCTGCGAATGTTGGTTATGGTAGGTAACTACCCCAGGCTCTGTTAAAATAAACCCGTATCGTCGCGCCAAATCCTTTACCAGTTGCGTTAAAACAACCAGGGCAGGGGTAGGTAAGTGGTTTGCGTCAAAATTACCTACAACGCAAATTCCTATGTGAGTAGAGTTAATACATGGGCAATGTGCCCCAGATTTGTTCAATGGCCTCCCTTCCTTTACAACGTAGCCCTCCCCAACCAATTCTACCCCAAAATGATACCCTATGTCACTCCAAGGTGGGGTAAGTCCGGAAACCTTATAGGACTTTAGCCGTTCATACAAGCCTTTACTGATAATCTGCCCGTCTTGCCTGTAACTTGTATGAAACCTTCGAATCCCTTCCCAGTCAGACGTTTTCCTGTCAGGACTAAACGAATGATGGATACATACACCTTTCCAAGCTCTTTCTCGTTTTTTATCCACAAAACCCCCAAAGAAATTAGGAAACAATCGCCAGGTCCGAAACCCTGCGCCAGTTAGACCCGTCCGAGAAAGCTAGAGTGGCCCCACCTGATTCATCCGAAACGTAAATCATACCTCTCGTAAAAGAGGATGCCGATGGAAGTGTTGCCACGGTATACCCGTTGCAGATAACCGGGAGGTCAAAGGACGCTCCCCCCGCTTCTGTGATCGTCAGGCCATTGTTGCTGTCGTTGACCAGGGCGGCGTTGCCGTTGGCGGTGGCTTTGACGCGGATGCCGCTGGCGTTGTTGTCGATGGAGCCGACGACCGCATTGTTGCGGCGGATTTTCAAACACTGGCTGAAAGTGTCGGTGCGCGGTCCGAAGGTTGCGGTGTCATCCCAGGCCGTGCCGTTCCATTCGACGCGGATGTCTTCGTCTTTCACCCGGACATGCCAGCCTTCCTTGGGGATGTAGAAGCGCCAGGAGCCTGAATAATAGTGGGCCAGGTGGTTTTCGTGCCCGGTAAAAGGGCCGGTGGCGGTGGCGGCGACGATGTAGCAATCGCCGTTGGCGGGGCTGGTCGGCTCTGCGGTTTGGGTGCGGTTGACGACGCCGCCGCAGAGCAGGGCGTCGATGATGGCCAGGGCCTCGTTATGGGTGACTTCTTTTTGCGCCTGGCTGGCGACCAGCTCGGGGAGCGCGAGGTTGGGAGTGGTCATAGCGTTACCTCCAAGGGATAACCCCGCCCGACGGTGGCGGAGAGTTGATAGATGCGTAGGGTGACGGCGCTTTGCGCGGCGCCGAAGTCGGCGATCTGCTGGGCGGCGGTGTAGGAACAGGCGGCGGTGGAAAGCCCGGTGATGGTGCGCACAATGTTCAGACCGTTGTAAATGTCGACTTCGTAGGTTTCCGTCGCCTCGGAGAGGGGCACGTCGGTGTTGTCGTTCCAGCCGCCGCCGACGCGGGTGCGGCGAACCCAGGCCAGGGCCAAGTTGCCGCTGCTATCTCTGGTACCTTTGGCATGACATGGGCTATAAGGCTTGAGTCCCGCTGCGGTAGGCGTGAAAACAAAACCAAGCACGTCATTTGGGTCGTGGTAGACGCTAACGCCCTTATAGTATCGTTCCAAACCTATTTGATCTATGTCCGGGACGTGCCTTTGAAGAAGACCGGGGGCTAAGAGGATGGCCCTTTCCCCGGCAACATGCGTCCCAGTAGCCCATTCTGTACCACGCCGTCCACGCAATAAGCCGCTGAGCCTGTATGTGTCTACGGCAAGCATCTCAGCTTCTCTATACTGAAGCACCTCAGACCCAAGCAGAATCCCATTTTCGCCGTTTAGTACCCGATCCGCTGTTATGCTTTCCAAATCGTAGTTTCGCATAATTATGTCAACTGTTGCAGCTTCGTCCCATAAATGGGTCGGCCCGTCTGCAAGCGCCGTTTGTGTGAATCCTATTCCAGCAGCAAGCGCCACTGATAAGATAGACGTATAGTCTATGTTGTTAGTTGAACGATATAGATTCGCTCCAACCCATGTTCCAAGATCTTCAAAAGTAGGACCCATTGCCACATAGTACCCAGCATTATTGTCGGAGTCTATGAGCATCGGAATGTCTAGTAAATGGGTTGCTGTGGTTTGATATATTGCATACTTTTCTGTTAGCGGCAACCCGGCACCACCAACGGCGTCACTGGTAAGAACTTCCGGATCTGTTGCAATAGCTGTCCAACGGATAACCCCATTTTGGCCGGAGCTTTTATTGAGCAACCGTACCGGCCATGTGCGATCCTTGCTTTGCACATAAACTAAGTCCCCAGGTTCCAACATTTCATAAGTATAGCTTGTGGAAAATTCGAAACTGGTGCGCCCCATCCATTGTTCATACATAACAATTTCCGCTATTTGACGGGCTTTGTCTGCTGTCATTACAATGGGGATGGCCATGCTCATACTTTGTCGACTGGCAACGGTGAACCGCTGGGCCTGTTGACTAGCCTGCTGGTATCGGGAGTCCTGATCCGGGTAGATCGTGATTACCTTTTGCGGCATGTTGCGTTCTTCTGCACGAGAAACGGATATGGGATTCGAACCACCTTCGCTGACAAGATCCTCATACAGGATTGTCTTGACAAAATCCCTCCGTTTGTCGATGAAATACAACTTACCATTCCTTTCAACTAAGTCAAAACCATAGGCTGTACGTAAGGGTTCGAGATAGCTGCGAACGCTACTTTGGTTAGCGATAGCATACCCCATAACTTCCCCGGTAATACCCCCGGTGTCGATTTGTGATGAGGATAGCCCAGCCCTGTTACATAAATCAGCAACAATAGCGGACAAGTTTCGGCTATTACGCATAACGACTCCCGATGCAATAGAAAGTAAAAGTCTGGCGACGGAAAAGGCCTCAAAATTCTTGTAAAACACCCGACCATAGTACCATATATAAAAAACATTTTTCTTAATTCCCCATTGTACTACATCTCGCCGCCATTCCCGATTAGTACGGGCATGATTAAGAGGAAGAACACCCGTTAAATCTTCAGAGTAGTCTACTCCACTAATACGGTAATTAAGAACAAATTTTCCAGTCGGTTCATAATACGCAATATCAGGGAATTGCGTACTGTACTCTGGATTGGAATAGTCTTCTGTAGACACCCATTTTAATGATATTTCCGTGGGAGTTGGTTTCGTATAATTGTCAAAAAGCACCCCAACAGCCAAGGGGGCATTAGTAAAATCACTCAGATCTACAACGCCGTCCCCGTTAAAGTCGGACGTCAATGTCATGACTGTCTGTTCAATGGGTTGTTGAGAGCCCCAAATAGGAGAAAACGCCCCACTAATACTCAGACCCGTCGAAAATTCCACTTCCATAGTATCCGCAGCCTTGCCCTCTTCTGGCACGATCACCCCTGCTGTCACGCCGGAGAGCACTTGCAGCGCACCAATATCGACCCGAGTGCCGCCGCCGTAATGGCGCAGGTAGATACGAAATTCTGTTTCATCAGGCTGCAAAGTAAAGGGTAGGGTATAGGTATGGAACCCGTCTTGTGGTGGTACCGTATATCCCAGACGTAACTTGCGTTGCGGTGTAGCGATTGGACCGATAATGACTGTCAACCGCACATACGGGTTTTTCTCGTCGTTGGGCTCGTCTGCGTTGCGTACCGCCACCTGGGCGGCATAGTGTTCCCCAGGGGTGCCGTAAAAGGCTTGCGTAGGGCGGATGTACCCCCAGTGAGCGTCATCGGTCTGACGCAGGTAGCCGTCGCCGTTGTCAATGTCAATGAAATAGTAGCTGTCGCTGGTCAGCCCGTCGCTCTTCTCACCACCGACTATCGCCAATGTACCGTCGTCTGGGTGAACAAAACAAGCGGGGCTCAGGCGATAGGGTTTAGATGTAGTTGGTTCGTCACCATCGTCACCATCAGTTATGGATACCATAGCGTATGTCAATTCGGAAACAGTTTCTGACGCCATATCGTAAGCATAGACCGTGGGAAATATGGTTGTGCCACTACGACCGCAACAAAGGTACGCCATGTTCCCATCCGTGCCAATACCCTGTTGGGCTCGGCTGAATGGTATGGGGGTGATGGCCGTGGCGACTCCGGTCGTCAGGTTAATCTTTTCACAGCTTGCCAGGGTCTCTGCACCACCCCACCCGCCGAAAACATAGAGGTTTCCGTCGTAAACGGCGCTGGTGTGCCAGCCACGAGCTGTGAGCATGTTGCCGAACAGGTCGGTTACGCCGGTTGCGGGATCGATGCGCCAGATAGCGGTTTGATACCCTGAGGCGGTACGCCCCCCGGAGAGGTAGAGTTTGCCGCCAGAAAAGGCCATTGAACAGCGTTGCACTCCGGCTGGCAGGGTGGCAACACGGTCCCAAACCAAAGGCGGGGCAGCGGCGCGGTAAACACCGTCGAGGTAGCTTGCGGTTGCGTTGTTATAGCCCCCGGCGAAATAAAGGTTCATTCCATCGCTTGTCGCCGCCCCATGTGTTGCGGAAACAGGTATACCCTGATCCCAACTCTTTACGCCGGTTTCCAGGCTTTCCCCGTTGCATGATGGTAGTGAATAGGCGTCGTTTTCGCCACCGATCACATAAAACCAACCATTAGCTATGGCATACCCAGCACCGGAAAACTGAATTGGCCAGCCGACCTGTTCTGGACGGTATGAACGCACATAAATACGTCCAGCCGGGTTGAGTTGGGTCAGGCGCAAACCGTTGACGCTGAAGTAGTTGGGGCGGCGATTGGCGGCATCCCAGGCGGTCAGCAGCGAGTTTTGATTCAGCGGCGGGTCGAGGGCGGGGGTGATGACCGCGCCACCGAGATTTTCTTGTTCGGCGTCGACGGCGGCGGCACATAGACCCAGAAGAATCGCGTAACAAGCCGAGGCAATGACCCCGACGTTTTCGTGCTGGGGGTATTCGAGTAGCCCGCAAAAGGAATCCCACCGCGAGCGGTTCTTAATCCAGGTGTAGATATACGGCTTACGGGCACTACGAAATTCAGTCAGGGCCGGGACACCGTTGATTAGGGTATGGTTCGACCAGTCATATTCCCTTAGAAAATGATCCCCAAATAGATTCGCAGCTCTTTGGTTTCGCTGAGTATCCTTGTCATGATAGATTTGCTCTGTTAGTAACCCCCAACTTGTGCGACTGTTCCATCCATGAAGGTCCAAATGACAAATAATTCTGGAAACACGCGATACCCTAGAAAGCATCCCATCAACAACAACTGTGTCGACTTTAGAAAGGTAGTTAATGATATGGTATGTTTCCGGTTCGCTTGCCGGGTATGCGCCTTTGTCCGTGTCGCCGCTGACGTACCAGTAATAGGGCCAGTTGCGGTTAAGGTTCACGTCGTTGGCGTTGTTACGGGTACCTGTCCCTCCATACTCTGAAATAACTGGGGCGGTCATGCCATCTGGGTTGACGGTACCCAACAAATATATGGAAAAGGACTCCCTCAAAGCATTGTATATGAGAGAGGCCTGTCCGGAAAGCAAGTCCCGCAAATCATTATAAACAGGAGTAGACCCTCCAGAAAGCGCAGATCGCAACAATTTAGAACAGGCTGCCGCAGCATCCCGCTCATCCCCATGTATCCCTTGACTAATGCAGATTATGGGCCTTCTGCCGTCATCAAACAACCGTAAAGCCCCTATTTCCCTCCCCAAGACGCTGTACCCCACCACATCATATTCAGCGGATGGGTACGTAGCAGCAATGTCCTTCATATCGTCGATAATTTGCTGGTAACTCCAACGGGTTTCATCTAATGGGTCGTCTGCAAACGCTGGAAACAATGGGACCGCATCTATTATTTCCGCTGCTGGTATTTCTTCGGTTGTTGGCGCACCTTTTGTAAAAACAATAGGGGCGCTTTCCACATCTTTTAAAAACGGGGTACGAGCGCCAATCAAAATATCCCTGGCTGTGTATGAGGAAAAAGCGGAAGAGCGTAAAGAATCGTACACAAATTCATCGCTGCGTTTTCGATAGTAACTAAGGGAAAACGCTGGACTTGGTCTTGTTGTAGTATATGCATGGACCATGCACTTTTGGCCATCTATTTCGAATTTAAATTCTGGCAGGGAGATGGCCGAGTAACCTGTCTGAGTCGTGGTCAGGTAAAGCCTGTCGAAAACCACGTAAGCCAAACCACGAAACGCCGGGGTTTTTCCAACACCAAAGGTGGTTTCGAGCATTACGTCTGGTAATTGATCTTCTGTCCCTCTGTAAAAACGGATATTAGTAGCCCAGTCCTTATCGGCATTTTTTTCCGTAGGGGTTTCATTATTAATATCGTGCCCCTGTATATCAGGGCGATTTAAATACACCCCATTTTCGTATATAATCTGGTCACTCATCCAGATACGACGCAACCCAACTGCCTTACCATGACACAGCGCAAACGCACAGCTCAGGTAATAATGATAAAAGTATTCATATACAATATCGGTGTCGTCCTTGGTCGTTTGTACCTCATGCTCAACCACCGTGACACGTTGTTCAATTCCGGCCATCCAAAGATATTGACCAGATATTCTATTCCTTCCATAAAGCAGGGGGATGGGATTGCCCAGGGTGGCGCCGGTGATGCCCAGCTCGTTGAGCCGTGGGGGTCCGGCCATGGCGGCTTGCGGAGCGTTGGCCGTGTTGTTGTGGGCGTAGATCGCCCCGGCGGCGGCGCCGACCACCGCGCCGATGACCGCGCCCCATGGACCGCCGACCTGCCCGCCGATTGATGCCCCCTGGAATGCCCCTTGAAAAACCGACCCCATCAGATCCCCTCAATCTCGAACGAAAACAGCGGCAGGCGATTGCCGTATGCTTCCAGCGGCATCCCGTCAAAAACCACATAGGCCAGCCCGCGAAAGGCGGGGGTCATCCCAACGCCGATACGAGATTCGAGGAGCGCGTCTGGAAGTTGGTCTTCTGTTCCAAGATATATACGTGGGTGCAGGGTATTTAGAATGTCAGTGGTTATAACCTCCACCCCACCAACAACCGTTTTGGTTTCTACAATGGTATCTATATCGTAAACCAGCACATCATCCGCCCAAATACGCAAAATACTGGTTATGAGTCCGGCAGCAAGGGCGATGGCACAATAAGCCTTATAGGTGTACCAAACCGTCGTCACTTCGCTGTCACCGCTAGAACCACCCTTACCACCGTCAATCTCTTGGGTATCCTCGTGACGTATTTCTTCCAGTTCTGGCATCCATATAATATTTCCGGCTATCTTCGAATACCCATGGATTACAGGGATGCAGTTACCCAAGGAACTACTCTGAATTGCCAAGTCCCCGAGACGTGGACCGATCTGATCAGGTAGCTGCAACGGGCTGGCCAAGGAATTAGCCAGGTAGGTTCCCGCAGCACTACCGATAGCATAGCCCAGCGCAGCATATCCTGAAGGGGCAATCCAAGCACCAATTGCCCCAAAGACGACGTTAGCCATTTACTCGACCCCTGGGTAACGATATGGGCGGATAATCAACGCCCGCCAAGTGGCGTCTATGCGGTGTTCAACCACTTTACGATAGCTCAAATGGGCGTGAACCATGTACCCAGGGGCTGAGATGATGCCGACATGCTGGGGCTGGCTTTTACCACGAAAAAGCAGCACGTCACCTGGCAGGGCGTCGGCCTCTGGGATGCGCTGCATGTGCGTTTCGAGGCGGTCTTGCAGGGTCTTTCCGTCCGGGTGTCGGCTGTAATCGAGATAACGAGGAAGATCGAGCCCAACGTCGATACCGACGCACAGTACCAGCCCGACGCAATCGATACCCGCGCCCTTGATCCTCCCCTGATGTTTGAAGCGCGTTCCCAGGTAGGTTCGCGCCGCGTCGATAATGGTCTGTCGTTTAATCATGTCCGTCTCCCAGGGGCAATAACGGCTTCAATACCGGGAACATACGGCTCCCCACGAAAATTAAGTACATTATCCCAACGGCTGACACAGGTATCTAGTGTACGGTCACATCCAGGAACAATTTTAAAAGTGTCCCCAACAACAACGTCGTTCAGCGGCGGCAGCACCATGGACACAACCGAAGAAACAAACCCTTTTATCTCAAGCATTTGTCCTACATTATTCCCTGTAAGCCATTCGATGCGACCATAAGTAAAATAGCCATCTTCTTGAGTTAAAGTTGTCGCTATATCAAGACGGGTGTTGACAGCGGTAACAGCCCCGGCCACTTCTAGTGTAGATAACAGCACCTTGCAACGTGAGTCACCAAAACTAGCCCTGCACGATGCGCTATATACTTCTCCAATGCTCGTCTGCAAGGCGCTGGTCAGCCCGCGCAGCTCGACGACGAAGCGATCCCCGGCGATACGTACCTCGCCAATGGTACCTGTCTTTAGGTCAATCTCACCACCATCAGGATCTGCCCAGTTGACTTGGAAAATCCGCACCGAAGCACCGTCGTAAATCCCACCGAGCAAGTCCTCCTCTGTAATCACGTCCACGTCCAAAACAGAGTCCACGGTCATATTATCAACGGCAAAGTCATTAGTAGAAACAACGGCACTGGGGGTGTACCCCGCAAGTGACGAATAGACGTTACCACCGATGGTCAGGTCTTGGTCAAGGCTGGTAAAGCGCAAAGTTATACCATCCCTTCTAGCAATTTCCCAACAAGTCGCGATCGTGGTCACGTCTTGAGTCAAATGATTACTGATACTGGTTGTCAGAACTTTCACAGGCGCACCTCAATTATTGGAATTGACAAAGTCCCACATTTCCAATCCGAATGGGATAGCTGCATTTCGTCGCTATCAAAGCGTACAGGTACGTCAAATTCATACCCTGCCCTGATTTGTGCTAGATTAGCAGGCGCAGAAGAAAATGTAACAATCCCCGTAGTCGTATTTACGGTCCATCCGGATGCTTGTTCAACTCCTTCGATTGCGATCTTTACAGTTCCAAAAACAGGTTTCGTAATATCCCGAGCAAGGGTCGCTGTCCCTACCGTATATACCTTGAGTAACTGAAAGGCCGTTGTGCTTCCATCACCAAATGCAATGAGCTGATCCGTTGCGGAAACAGTTTCCTCTATGCCGCAACTCTTAAAATCAGACCAATCCTTGTACCGGAATGCGTGCCCCCGCCCATAACAAGCATGAAAAAAAGCAATAACCGTTTCCAGGTCTTGTAATGTGCATACCCCAAAGGCGGCATTATACTTCATGCGCGGTAGCGACCATTCGATGTTTCGTTTTTCTCGCCCGCTCACCATTTCAACAATAGTGGTGCGGTAACTTGGACCACCCGTTGACCCATAACTTACTTTACCTGGAAATGTTGGGGACTCTATGAAACTCATCCATTCCTCCTAGCCGCTATGGTAAGGGCGCTGGCAGCTTGCGCCGCTATCTGGGCATTGGATGCGCGGAAACTATTTGCATCCGGGGTAGTTATATTCATATTCACAATTATTGGAGATTGTTGTGAATATGTGTCGTCATTATTTACTATACGACCTTTAGTGGATGGAACAAATAATTCAGGTCCATGCTCCCCAACAAGGTACATGTCATTCTTGTTGACAACCCCACCAGAAGCACGGTTCCCGGATACGGAATAATTTCCCGTTGCCATGAAAGAGTCCGCAGAAGCAAACGATCCACCTGTGTCAGTAGCAGCAGATCCACCACCTCCTCCAAAATAAGACGCAGCCATACTACCAAGAGTAGATAGCCACCCACCCCATTTCGAGGAGGAGTTGGATGCTGGCGATGTGCTACCACCTTCCGCTGAAAAAAGTCCCTTTGCTTGCGCCATTGCCCAGTCAGCAAGCATGTCCGCGATCGTCTCATTGAAGGCTTGACTAAGGTCATCTACAAAATTTTTAAACGTGCCCGATAGAGAATTAAAATCCCCTTTCATCAACGAAAAGAACCCTTCCGAAAATGCACCGTGCATTGACTCCGCAGAAGATTTTGCCAACCCAGCCATTCTAGTAAAAGGTGAGTTTTTTTCTAGGTCCGCATAGTAGCTAGACAACCCACGTTGAACCCCCTCCATAGCTGTACCTGTTAAAGTGGTGTACTCATCCCGTAATTCGATAAGCGACCGCTTCACATCATTAACGGCTGCTAGTTGGTCTCGCCATGCCGAGAGATTCTCTTGTTTATTGATAGTCTCTAAATATGCCTGTTCCGATATAAGCAGCTCTTCTTGTGCAGCTATTCTCTCTTCCAGAATATCTAACGTACCCATTGTGTACGTCTTTTCTGCTAAGGCCAGCTCCGCCAATTTTTCATTTATTTCAATTTCCCGCTGTTGCTTGGCAAGGGACGCCTGTTCCGCATCATACCGCTTATTTTCTTCGGCATAAGCAGCCTCTTCTTGCTCCCAAGCAGAGCGCATGTAAGAGGACTTGGCTTCCTCCGCTATCTTCATTGCGGCTTCTGTTTGTTCCTTTATAAAACTAGCAGGCACCCCATTTTCTAGGGCATCTCTTCCCCACTTTGCTATATTTTGGATAACATCTTTGTATTTCTTTTCTGCGTCTTGAATTTCCTTGGTAAATCCGGTAGGGCCAACACCCTGCGCCCAAGTAGCCATTTCCCCATGTAGGTCTTCCAAATGCTCTTTATATTGTACCAGAGCCTTGTCAGCCTTTTCGGCGTCTTTGCTTAACGAAGACAACGTGCCGTCCTTTTTTGTAGTCGGGGGATCGACAGTTGGGGTCATAGGTGCTTGAATAATTGGTTTTTCGTAAAGGGCGCGGTATCGTTCGTACAGTATTTCATCCACAGATTTATTTAAGTTTTCCGCCTCTTTCCTATATGCTTCCGCTGTCGCCTGAAACTGCTCTACGGTCATTCCGGCGTCCCTGCCGTATGCAGACATATCTTCAGCCAGTTTTCTTATCCCACTTGTAGAAGATGGTGCGGAAGCCCCGTTCAATTTTGCATTAATCCAGTCGATACCCTCTGCAATTTGAACAAGACCACTGGAAAAATCGAAGATAAGTTCACCCCAAACGCTTCTCCATGTAAACTCTATCTCCGCCCAAACCGTCTTCAAATCACGCTCAAGTATGTTAAACCCCTTTATAATGAGGGCCACAAAATTACTTGTCACAAAATTGATGTATTTGAAAACTTCCGCAGCAGTTTTCATTATTAAACGGAATGCTTCAATTACGCCACTTCTTGCAATCGTATTTACTATATCGTCCCAGGTAGTTAAAAACCTGTTCAATTCACTTTGCGTTGACTTAACCGCATTTGGGACGGCTTCCCCGTAGGTACGTTGCATTTCTGCGGCCAATTTCGGAAGAAATACGTCTGCGGTAAGACCACCTTTTGTTATCAGCTTGTCAAATTCTTCCCCAGTCAATCCCATAGATCGCTGGGCAAGTAACAAAGCCCCTGGAAGGCGCTCGCCTAATTGCTGGCGAAGCTCTTCCATGGAAACCTTACCCTTGCTAATCATCTGCGAAATGGCATACAGGGCGCCGTTTACATCTTCAGAGGAAAGCCTCATTACCGTAGCGGCTTCAGAAACAGCAGTAAATACCTGCCGTATTTTTTCTCCCTCAAGACTTGTCCCTTTGGCGCTTGCTGCCAGAGTACCAAACATATTGGCCGCGTCTTTTAGACGTAGCCCCAGTCTCTCAGATTCTGATCGTACAAACCCAAGTTCGTTTGCAGCAAGCGCCGCCGATCCGGTTGCTGCAATCATCTTGTATTCCAGGCGTTCAAATTCCATGCCTGTTTCAATGACACTTTTAATCCCTACTCCGAATATACCGGAGGCCATAACATTTTTGAAACTAAGCGCAGCTTTTTGAAGACGTACAAATCCTTGGGATTCTACGTGCTGCATCTTTTTTTGCATCTTGTCCAGGCCATTGTCGCAAAAATTATTTACGGCATTTTGCGCAGAACGAATCCCAGAGACAAGAGCAGCGGGGTTAGCCGTCAACATTACTGCAAGTACACCGACCGTCGCCATCCCCGCTACCCCCTATTTCCTGTGTTTCGTAACTGATACCAAACCCATGAGCAATTCCTTTATCACTTCTGGGTTTTGCTTCTTAGGAGGACCAAACCGAGGCATAAAATCCGCCGGTTTGTGCTTTTTGGCCCCCTTCTTGAGTTTACAGTTTATGTAAGTGGAGGAGATTACACCGGCGCGATAGTCTGCGCGGGTTTCCCCCCAAGGCTCTAGCACCTCATAAGCCATCCACTCCGATAATTCTGCACTCGATATTTCCTCAAGCAGTTGTTTAACCGTTTTTCCCAGCGCCAACGCTAAACGGAAGTAGAATCGTCTGTTGGGCTGGTGTTGGAGTTTCCCACCAGTTCGTTTACATCCTCCGTCCCGATGCGGTTAATGCGTTTAGCGACGGAAAACAAACGGTCCAGGGCAGCGGCGCTTTTTTCACCAAGCACGTTCACGTCCTCTCTGGTGAATATCGGGGCGCCTGTTTCATCAACTGCGCACCGTACAATGAGCTTTGCCCTGGCGTTTTTCATGTTACGCCTGGAAGCATCTGCCCCGAACATATCCATTTCCCAAGCATCCCGTTGTGCCCCTGTAAGAGCCTGCAAACGAACTTCCCCTCCCCACTCAGGAACAGGAACATCTTCATAGGGAAGGTCTTGCGCCGAAAAAATAGCTTGCTTGGTAAGAAGTGCCATGTGCGTCTCCCTTGTATAGTATGGAATTGTTCCCCCTTCTACATACCTTTATGCGGAAGGGGGAACTGGGTTATTGGATAATCAGGTCATTTACGAGCTAACAGTAACCTGGCCGGAAATTTTAATCGAAATGTTACAGGTGATTTTGTCATCCATCGGAATGTCCAAAGGCAGTTCCACGACGAGACCGCTAAAGTCAAACGTGGTTGCCCCTGCGTCCGGCAACACGATCTGGTAATCCCGAAGGGCGTCGGACTCAAAATCATCCTTCATGAGCAAGTACCCGGCTTGGGAGAAGTTCATCGAAAACTGAATTTCCCCGGCATCCCGGAAGCCCGCAATAAACTCGCGGTAGCCACCAGTAGAATCCAACGACGTAACATCAATGGTTTCGCGGGACATGCTCGGCCCAGTAATGTTGTTAATTTCAGAAATGGCCGTAAATGCAGGCGTGGAAGCCATGTCCGACCGTTTAAACGATGTCCCTACACCCGAAACAGCTAGGCTCATAATGTGTTCTCCTTTGTTATGTTGCTATTGTCCTATGTGCCGCAAAATTTATCGAAAAAAGCCGGTGTTGCTTTGTTTCTTCCGGGGGTAGGTCCACCACGTCCCCCTCTGCAAGTATTTGTATGTACCTTGCATTGTTTATCGTCACGCCATTTTGGCCGTGCAAATGGGTTTTTATTGCATGTGCTAGGGCATACCCTGCCTCGTAACTACTGGTGCGGACAAGCGCCTGTATCGTTGGTCGCTCATAGGTATAGTTTGCCGCTGACGACCATCCGTTTGTATTATAGAACGTGACGCACTCAATCGGAGTTTGGGGTAGCATACCTACAAAAACGTCCACTCCAAATCCGATAACAGAAATTGGACTGGAGGAAAGGCAAATAAGGTCTGCCATGTCTTTTGCAGGGCTGTTCATAGAAACGCCTCTGATTTAATCAGCCTTAATATTTGAGAGGCCATGTCTTTCAGTGTATTTTCAAGAAACTTTGCCTCTCCTGTCGCATGGGGCACATCGGTATGTTCATGAACCGATGCAGCATACGTTGTTGCGAAGCCTACCATGACCTTTGGTTGCTTTCCGGAAACAATAGCACGACTTTCCGCAACCGCACTAGCAAAATTTGCGGCCTGTATTGCGGAATCCTTTCGTAGATCGCTGAAAGAAGGTGTCTCGCTATGCAATTTTCCAGAATTGGACACCACATACCCGCTATTCCTAAGGTTCCCTGTATCAATCGGGGCTTTTTGCGCGGCCTTGTTCTTTATAAACATGCCAGCAGTAACCAATCCCCGCTCCGACGCAAAGATCATTTTATCAAGGGCTTGTTGTAAACCTTTGATAACGTCATCTTGCCCGGTAATGATTAGGTTCTTACTGGTGTTCATGTCGTATATGCCTTATATAGCTGATAGGTTGCTGACACGCTTTGGGATGTTTGTAATTTACGAACCATTTGAGAAAGGGCCAGTTTGTCTGGGGCTCCCCTGTATGCGACCGGAATAGAAAAAAGAGTGCCCAAATACAGGAAGCCTCCTTCTTTTAAAGGTTTGTTGCAATATACAACAGACCGGGCGCGTTGTAAACGTCCATCATTATCAACAAATTCTTCTTGCACATCTTGCCAGCGCACCACAACATCTTCCGGGGGTAGGAAAGTTGTTTTGCCATATCCGTCTATACTAGACGGGCACCAGTATACAGCATGTTGATGAAGTAGCGCGGCAATGTTCATCAGTATTCCTCCACAACGGCGTCCAGAATTACCGCCTTCTTCCCGACGGTGTTCATCAATGTTCCTGTCCAATCCAGTACCATTGCTTGCTGTCCGTATGGGGTGGCATCCAAACCACCTTTATACCCCCCGCTTATGGCATAAGTCTCTTTGCTGTCACCGATGCTCCGTTGGCGAACCCTTGGGTCTCGTATCGCCAAAAAATGCGCGGCAAGCCACCGTTCCAGTTCTTTTAACTCGGCATCGCTCAGACCCGTGCCGACTAAAAGTCGATCAACCAAGAGGGACGCGGCGGTAATGAACGGGGAAAAGTCTATCCCATCCACAACATCTATGATCTTTTCCACATCCGGTTGAAATACTCGCGCCATATTTACCCCCGATCTATTTTTGTGTCATACATCCAAACCACCTTTTTCCGCATGATGTGACCGGCAATGGGTGTCTTTTAGAATACGGTGCTCGCCCCAAAGACCATCTACACTTCTTTCCAGTTTTGAAATTCTTGCGTGTACTTGTGCCGTTACTTCGGAAAGCGTCTCCGTGAATTGGTCAAACTTTAGTTCCGCTTTTTCAAATAAGCGTTCTCGTTGTTCCCGTTCTTTGCGTATCTCGTCTTTTGTTCCTTTAAATACATAGAGAACAACGCCGATCAACGCCCAAAACAACCAACTCGAAATAGACTCAATCGGCGGCATTTGTTACTCCTCCTCCTGGCATTAGGCACCCTTTTGTCTTGGCGCATTCGTGAATATCCGCGTTACACCACCCTGTCGGGCTATATGAACAACGGTGCCCCTTACCCGGTTCGCAATGCGCCATCACCACATCCCGTTCTTTCTGGCTTCCCCGCCACCAAATATCCAGGTAGCGACCCCCCAAAATACCGCCCTAACACGCCGTCCTTCTTTCCACAATATATCAAATAATTCTAAACTTGCTTCCAGGTTTGTGACCTTTGTTCCATCAGACCACGTACCTTTTAGACATAATTCATCATGAACCCACCAGGCCTCCGACCAAATATCGATAGCCCCGGTAGCCCCATCAGACCGTCTTCCGAGTGGGACTATAATTATTTTTCCGGTACGCTTGCTCTTGTGGCGTATGGTATACGGCAGGGAATAGGTCATTACTTTTCTCCGTATCTTCTTCCGACCATCCCGGTAATGGTAGTGCCCGCCCCAACGGCAGCAGCCGTTATGAGTGATTCAGCATCAATGTCACCAGAGGCCGCAGCAGCACCAGCCACCATAGCCGCGCCGACCAGGATACTTGAAAGAGAACTTGCCAAATGTTCGCCAAGGAGCCACTTAAAAAATTTAGGAATCATCACGCACCCTTTCCGTCGAGTTACTTGGTTATGTCCTGAACAAACGTAATCTGGTGGCATTCGGTGCCCTCGCACAAGGCGAATAGGTTAATGAAGATCGTTTCGCGCTGACTCATCCGTTGCTCACTCCTACCATGACGTCCTGCTCGTAGAGATTACCGTCCGATGTTGCGGCGCGGAACTCAACCAGGTAGTACACACCATCTTCACCGTCTACCAGCCGCGCTTGCAGCACAGTCCCGGAAACCTCCAGGCTTCCCGTTTCAATAAGCGTATCCGTGGCATCGGTGGACGTACCGTACACCCGCGCGGTGCAGGTGCTGCCAACCAGTGCGAGGCTCTCGCCAGTCGCCAAAACCGGCGAGAAATCGACACCGACAAGAAATGTCTCAGCAGGTTGCTTACCGCCCGCCAGGGTCCGCATTATGCGTACTCCACCGTGATAGTACCGCTGTCGCTGGCCGTGTTCGGAGCGCTTGCCGAGACGACCCGCTTGATCCACACCCGGCAACCGCTGCTTGCAGCAATAGCGGGGATGATCAACCGGCTGCCGGTGGTCGCGGCGGCGAAGCTGACCCCGGCCGGGGCGGTCGACTCATCGACGATGCTGGTGGTGCTGTCCACCGGTGACGCCTCCAGACCAAATTGCAGCTCGGTAGACGTGCTGCTCGTCGGCGTGCTCATGTAAAGCTCAGTGCCAGAGGATGCCGCGTCGCCGCTGTTGTACAAGTCCAGGGCGCGATATTCGCTATCCCCGGCGCTCGCTTCGGCGGCGCTCACGTTGTCGAACAGGTTATTCATCGCGGTTCCGCTGATGGCATTGCTGCTGCGGGCTCCGCCGAGGCTGGCGTTGGGGTCGCTGTTGCTGGCTCCGCCGGTGAGGCGCCAAACGAGAGTTGCGGCCATGGTCTATTTCCTTTCTGCGAGGAGGATAAAGATTCGTTTTTCGGCGTTGATGATGAAATCCCGGCGCTCGGCCATGAACACTTTCACCGGCTCGGGGACCGTATCGCTGATGATGCTCCAGGCGGTTGCGGTGTCGAGTCCCCGGTAAACCTGCCATGCGGTATCGGTGGCGAAGCCTTGCAGGATGTCCCAGGTCGTCGCCGTGTCCATCCCGTTGATGATGGTCCAGTCCGTGTCCGCGTCGAGACTGGTCTTGATCGTCCATGCGGTCGCCTGATCAAGATCCGCGCGGATGGCCCAAGAGGTCGGCGTGTCGAGGATGCCAGCGCCGAGTATCTGCCAGGCGGTTTCCCGGTCCAGCCGGGAGAGGATCGCCCACGCGCTTCCGGTATCGAGGGCGGTGCGGATACTCCACGCGGCATCGGCGGCGAGGGCGTTGCGGATCGCCCAGGCCGTGGGTGTTTCCAGGGCCAGGGAATCGAGGATAGCCCACGCGGTAGCGGTATCGACGGCGGTGAAGATCGGCCACGCCGTTTCCGCGTCGAGTCCGGCCTTGATCTGCCATTCCGTCTGCGTGTCGGCTGCGGTGGAAATGGGCCACGCGGTCGGCGTATCCAACCCGGCGCGAACCGTCCACGCCGTTTCCGCCTCGGCTGATGTGCGGATGCTCCACGCGCTCTCGGCATCGGCGCGGGTAAAGACGGCCCATGCGGCGGATTGGCTCAGCTCGGCGCGGATAGCCCATGCGGTGTCAATCTCGGCGTCCGTGTAGATTTTCCAGGCGCTGTCGGTGGTTAGCGTCGCGCCAGTTGTCGCCCCAAGATCAAAATACACAGGGCGCGATACCGGCATGAGCAGGGCGTAGGGGGTGGCGTGGAGTTGGGCGATCTGGTCAGCGGTAAGCGCGGATGAACACACGATCAGAAATTTGTGGTCATGTGTCCCGTTCCCACCCGCCCCCACCCCACCAGCCTTAAACGTGTGTGTCGTCGTAAGCGCCGAGCTATGCGACGCAATAGAGGCTAAGGCTCCACCATAATACCCCGTGATACTAGCCCCGTCCCAAGTAACCCCGAGGCTTATGCTTGCGCCGCTCTCTACGACTCCGGGCGATAATTGTACATTTGATCCGGACTTATAATAGTACGATATGATCCTCGTGGAAGACGACTGATAAAAGCCTAGATCATACCCAGTCCCGCCATCTTGGTATTGACCAAGTAAAAAGTTAGATGATGTTGGCCGCGAAACTATATCTGCAAGTGTCAAGATCGTGAATGGAGATGTTGTCGAGCCAAGCAACGTCGCCAATGTTTTGCCCGGCGAAAATTTATTTGTTGTGCTGCATCTGTAGCCTGCTGGCACCCACAGCGGCAGAGTCGTCGATATGTCGTTTTGAAGGGTGGCGTCATATATGATGCTGCCCGCGGTCTCCCAGAAAGGGGAAACCAATTTTAACGCCGAGGGATCTATCCCCATCCGCTCAGCATTAACCATCACAGCATACTGCACAGCACTAAGTGGCCCCCACATGGGGGGTTTTATGTCAGGACGAAAAATCATGCGGCGTATGTACTCTGTGCGATGCGGCAGTTGACAGCGGTGGCCGACTGCGCGGTATCCGTGTTGACCACCCTTACCTGACACTCGCCGAACAGATTTCCGTCGAGACTGACGGTTTTCGTCACGGTCGTTCCAGCCGTAAACGGCACCGGAATCGTCCACGCCGAGGCCTGCGACTCGTAGCCGGGGGTGTTGGTTGCTTCGCGCTCAATCAGGATGTCGACGCCTTTGGTCGCGCTGGCGTTGTAGGTCACGTCCACGGCAACCGTTGTGCTGGTTTTTCCGGCGTTTGATACAGCGCCGAAAACATAGTTTCCGCTGGCGGCAATCGTTTGATTCTGAGTGCCTAGGTCGGAAAATGCCCCTTGCGTAAACCCACCCATTACATCACCTCCCGACACCGCTCAACCATCGCGGCGGTAATCTCGCTGTAGCCGATTTGTTGCGCGCGGCTGGTGCTGGTCAATACCAGTGCCGCCAGATTGGTCAGTGTTTGCTTCCCGGCAAAAACCGAGACAAGAACGTCACGCGCGTTGGTTCCGCTGGAAACGTCCACGCTCCCGAGACTGAGGATGTCCCGCACATACTGCCGGTTTACGTCGGTCAGCCCGACGAAATCAGCCGGGGAGATGGCGTTGTGGATTTCCCCACTTGTCAGGATTCCCCGCTCAATCGAAATCGGCGCGGTCAGGGATGATACAACTTGATCGACCGTCATGGCGGCATAGCCCCGTTCTTCCGGGTCTGCGGTCAGTTCGGCGAGGATCGGTTGCAGGTTGGCGTTTAAGTCCATCTATACCTCCATCGTGTGCAAAATCATCTCTCCGGCAACGCTGCGCTGCCACCGTACCTGCCGGACTCCAAGCCGCTTCATCTCGGCACGGATGGCGGGAATTTCCATCAGTCGCCCCGTGGCGCCCTTGATCTCTGCCACATCCCCAACCACCTCGACCACAGCCGCCAGGGTGTAGGGGTCGCCGTGCTTGATATGGAACGGGCCGGAGCGCAGCAGGTAGACGGCTGGTGCTTCGATAGGTTCCAGCGTTATGCCCAAACGACACCTCCCTATCTTCTCTCCACTGATGCTTATACTACAACAAGCGCGGGTTGTCCGCAAACCATTTTATTCTTTGCGTCTACACCCTCCAACCAACTTCATGCGGTCTTGGATGCCCGTGGAAACATACAATATTTGCAGTTTTGTTTTGCTTGGTTCTCATATCTTTCTTATAACTAAGCACCCCTTCTTGAATACCCTGCACCGGGAGCCAGTCTTCTTTCCGTATTTCCTTTCGTAAATAGGCCTGGTCTCCTACATTACTTCTCGCCCCCCTATCACATTCCCCTATAATAGCTCCCTTGTTTTTCATAAACTTGTCGTACAGAAAAGAGAGTTGTTCCCCTTCCCAGGCCATTATTCCGGTCGCCAAGTTCCCAGGGTAGTAAAAATCATCCAAAAACAAAGGTTTTTCCCCTGTATAAGACAAAAGGTTTTCTATATCCCCAGATATGACAGTGTCCAGATCAAAGTAAACAATCCGTCCGAGCGGCATGATAGGGGAAAACAGGAATAATTTATTCCACCACCCAGGAAGAATACTTGGGATATGACGTGCGTCATCTGCCAAAATTCGAACCAAATCCCGGTCTGTTGTCAGGCATAAAAACTTAAAAGGGACAGATTGCTTTAGCAACCCATCCCGTAAGCGGTAAACGTATTCAGTGGAAAAGCCCTTCCCGGGTTTATATACACAAGCGACCGTCACCATAAACGAGCCTCTTCTATTGTAACAAACGGAAATTCCAATAAGGCGCTATCCTCTGTGGCATTATAACACTCAACGCCCAACGCAAGCAGTTCTCGATGTATGTGAGGGAAAGCCTCTAGGAACCTTTTTTGATAAATGTCTTTATCCGGAGAAGCCTTGTGGTAGGTATGCCAATTATGAACACCGTCTACCATTTTCATATCGTACCCAAGGAGCACTATCTTCTTCGCTCCCAAATGGTATGCCACATTTAGCGCACTTCCGCCGGTGCTTCTATTCCAACATACTCGAGAAGGATCGGTGTCAATTCCGTACATCCGCCGCCCTCTGTTGATCTGCATGATACCCGGAGACCATTTTTGCCTATCAGCGCATGTCAGTTTTAGACCACCAAATTTGGACAAGGGTTCGATATTCCAATCATGAAACCGGCCGTCCCCAAACCAACAAACATCCGCCCAAGGAGCAATGTAAAATGCGGCGTTACAGGCAATGACCCGTTTATCTTGGAGGGTGGACACGTCCACTTTAGCCAAGGACGGTCCACCCCCAAGAATAAAAACAGTAGCATCATCCCATAATTTAGGAATTGAGGCCATTGGCAAATTCCTCTGCACGTTTCATGGAGAGGGGTCGGTCATTCAGCTTGCGGCCTTCCGCCGAAAAAACATCAAATCCGCCCTCAGTAGGACGAATCTCAGGAAGCCTCGCTGCAATCATATTGGAAGGGTCGTCCAACACATCCCACCCATCAAGAAACGCCGCAGGGATTGTCCCGGCGCAAGGGGTTTCATAAACCTGCCCAGCTTCGTAGGTATTCCCCCCGATTTTGTAAGGGCGAAAGCCAGGGCGACGGCGGTAGCGAAACATTTGTGCGGGTTCTTGCGCCAGACTTGGCGCCAGGGCCACGTTCGTTTGCTGGGGTATGGTAGTGGTACCATCGGGGTCGGAAACAAGCGTACGCACGGTTTCTCTTTTTGCGGTGAGGGGGTCGGTTTGTTTTTCTACGGCTACTTGGGCTTTTTTGGTTTCGGTTTTCCGGGCCATGTTATTCTCCCTTTCTAAATAAACACATGCCCCGACCCCCTTACATAGAGGCCGGGGCATGTAATTTTACGATTGGTTAAGATTTGAATTATGCCGAGGCGTGGCAGACGCCGCACTTGCCGTCCTGGTCGGCGCGAATCTGCGGCACCTGGATACCCATGACCTTGAAGTGATGCAGCATACCGCCTTCGCTGCTCCATTCAACAGGGGTAATGTCCATGCCTTTAACCAGGCGCACCGTTTCCGTGTTCATGGAAACCATGACCACGTTGCTCGCGGCCAAGTCCTCGGAAACCTTAATCTCCGAAATGTTGTTCAGTTCCATGATCCGGGTACGAATGGATTTGGGGTAGCCGGTGGAGTAGTCTTCATCCATGACGCTTTCGTAGTTGGTCGGGATGTAGAGTACATACGGGCCGAACTTCTTGTCGTCCACCAATTTCTGGCGCATGGCGAGAACGTCGGCCAGGATCGAGGAGCCGGTAGCCGCAGTTGCCGTCCAGCCAGCAGACAGGGTGTAGGTGTTCCGATTGGGATGATTGGTGTACCCGTACAAGGTGCCACCGCCAAAGGTGTAATTCACGCCACCGACGGTAAGGCCGTTAAACAGGAGGCCTTCAATACGGTCCGCAACCTTTTTCCCAGCCAGGCCAGCCATGAAAGTGTCGAGCGGATCCCCAGTAGTGCGGGAAGCGGCCAGGGTACGGGCGTTAATGTCAAAATCCTTGTGTACGATGGGGAGGGGCAGGTACTTGAGCGAAAAATCAACGGCGTCGCCCTTGGAGCGGCGCGCCCCATCCATCGAAACTTCTGCTTCATTGATGTCGCTGGCGTCTTCGTACTCGAGGACGGTTTTACCGAGTCCGTTTCCGAGGGTGTAAACCAGGCCACGGCGTTCCAGGTCTGCGACGCCGGTAAGGCGCGCCTGGGCAGCACGAATGATGGCTTCATCGTAGGCTTTCCACTCATCCTTGCGTAGGGTGGCGTTGACGGTGGGCATTGCGGCGCCGTTGAGGTTGATAAATGCTTTCCCGCTCTGCTCGAGCCAGGGCCGGAGCGCGTTGACGCTCATCCCGGTAGATTGCAGGCGTTGAGCAACCGAACCGATTGCTGCTCCATTGACGATAAGATCCATGGTATTCCTCCTTGTTGGGTATGGTGTAAATTAAACGATCATTACGTCGATGAAGCCGTCAGGGTCAACCCCGGCAGAACCACTCATGTCCACCGCTGCAAGAGCGATGCCAACGATGCTCTTGTAGTAGTAAACCCCAGTGGAGTCCACGGTATGTTTCTGAACCGTACCGTCTCCGGCGCTTTCCAGTTTGTCGCCGATAGCGATGTTTTGCCCGTCTTTGACCTTCATTTGGACCCGGTCGCCAGGACGTACAACGGCGCATTGTACCACCGCGCCAGCCGCATAGTTGTCCGCCACATCGTTACCCTGCATGGAATCTTCCAGGGCAATGAGGGCGGGGGTGACGTTGCCGGTTGCAACGCTGTGTACCTGCACTTTCCCGGCAGTGGTAATTTCGCACAGGTGTCCGGGAGCGATTGCCGCCGCAGCCACAAACTCTTCGCGAATCCCGGTGTAGTCCTTGAGAAGCACAGTGTTACGTTTCGTCCATGCCATGATGTTACCTCCTTGTCAGAAGAAAATTATTTTTGTTCCCAGTTCATTTTGGGGATTGCCAAGGGTTCCACAGCGTCTCCCCCAGAAGTTGCCGGAGGGGCATCACCAGCATTTGCGGCGAAACTCGTTTGCGGAGCAGCCGGGGCTTGTACGGAGGCGCCAGCCAACTTGGCCAAAGCGGCCAATTCGCAAAGCGACTTGGTGTTCAGCACATCATCGGTGAACGGATTGGCGGCGTTTGCTTTGATGGTGCTGATCGCTTGTGCCCGAGACTCGTTATGGGCAGCAATACCCATCTCGACCTTGGTTTTCAGTTCCGGGGAAACAACAGCAAGCAGCGTTTCTTCGGTGTCAATGATGGTGGGGGCGGTATTTTGGGCAACTACCTCCACAGGGCGCGCAGCCAATTTTTCGATGTTGGAGAATTGGGCACACTCCAAACCTTCCAGCATTGCCCGGTCGTTTTCAGAAAAACCCGCATTGGTGGCGAGCAGCGCCGAAACCTTGTCCGCACGTTCTTTCGTATTTTTTGCCATTACAGTACCTCCTTCATCGTTGTTTTCGTCCTTTGATTGCGAATGCTCGGTTGAGTTGTTATTTGCAAGACTCGAAACAGGGTTAAAAGATCTGGTTTCCACAACTTCCTGAATATCGTTGGAAAGGGATACGGCCCCAGCGGCGTCCATCGTATACCCCCGTTTGTAGCACTTCCTTCCGATACCTGGGGTCGACTGCGAGCCGGGTTCAACAGCATATACCACGGAATCCTCGTAAATGGCAAGGGTATAATTGATAGCAACGGGGGAATCCAGGCTATCAACTACTCTGCGAACCTTATCAACTCGTTCCCGAAGGTCTTCTTGGTTCACCGTGATAATGGGTTGGTATTTTGCCATAATGTCCTCTCCTTGTCCCTGATTTAAACGAACCCCGCATCCATCCGCCCAACTACACGCCCCTGTTCCACCTGGGAGCAGGGCTAAATGGTCTGGGCGATAGTGCCGTGTAGTAGAAACGTACTCTTCTCCATTCCACGTTCCAGCAACACCATCGTCTTCTGTAAAAAGCCCTGTGGATACTTCCAGGGGCTGGTTTGTTTCCAAGTAGTGAAGGATTTGCGGGAATTGTTCGCGGCATTTGTTTTGGTCTATCCAAATTTCGCCTTTGAGACGATCATTCATTAGATAGACATTGAACAGCCGCCCGACTCCCTGCCTATCAATCACAGCGGGGCTGTTTGCTGTTCCTTCCTGAGGATGCTGTACCACTACCGGGACACCATTCCAGGCTTCGACAAATGTTTCTAATTCAGATAACGGGTAATACAAGGGGCCGTTAGATCCACAGTGGACACCTTCCGCCAAAAAAACCACGGGGGCCACCATGTGAGGCTTCCCTTCGTATTGTTCAATACGAATAGGAAGAAGTGCGCCTCTATTATTTACCTGATGAAATATTTCATGTCGAGTGCGCATAGAAAACCTCCAAATCAATATTTAAAATACACCAGAGATATTCCGAAGTAAATAGATTTATTTTACACGCCTCATACTGATGTTGGTAAAGCGACACATCGACACCCAGGGTGCGCGGGTATCATAAATTCAATCATATCTAACGTATAGATACCTGGACCCATGCCATTGTCCATTCTGGCAAGTTCCTGACACTTGGGGCATACACGGGCATCCCCGGCTGTTACCCATTCCGCCAATAGACGAACACCGATAACACCCGCTGCACGGTACTCCGCGATATTCGCCATGTGATGCGCAGCGATGGTTTCCGTTCTTGCAATCAGCGTAGCCCTTCTAATTCCGATACTGTCAATAATGGCGGTGATTCTTCGGGCCATTGTTTTCGTATCCACGCCTTCTGTGATAGCCTGGGCTAAGATACGCCGCAATTCTGAACGCATGGCTACGTTTACACCCTTCAAATCTTCAAAAGATCTAGATAGTATGTAGAACACCCGTTCGCTCACACCTGGGTTTGCCATTATCTGACGTGGGAGGGGTGTAGCGGTGTATCTTGTGACAGGATACCCCGCACGGGCCGCTTCCGCCCGACCCCGAAAAAGCCCCTTTCCAAAAGCCGCCAAGATAAGCAACCAAAGAAAGGAATTTTCCTCTTTTTCCGGGTCGGCCTGTTCTTCTATCTCCATGCGAAGTTCTTCCGCAAACCACTCGTCAAAGGCCGCGACCTGTTCGTCCAACGTCAGCCCAGAAAATTGTCCAGGCTGCGCCGCTTGCATGAACACCATCCCAGAAAATTTATCTGGTGTTCTGTTTATTCCAAAAGCGTCATTGACAACGATGCTATCAACGATGGTTCGCTTCACTCTGGTATACCGGCGTTTAAACTCCGCCTCAAATTTTTTTCGTAAGATCAACGAATGCGTCGGGTCGGTTCTTGCGGCGGAATTACAGGCGCAGGATAACGCGCTCATTCTGCACCCACCATTTCTTCTTCCTCTTCTTGTTCTTGATTTGGATTACGCCCCCCTTGCGCGGCATCATCCGTCCCCATAATTTCGAAAATATGGGCCTCATCTTCAGAACCTTGAAATTCCTTCATTGCATCAAGAATCTTTTTGAGCTTGCTTCCGTCAAAGCCCATGATAAGTTCCACAAACACAGCCGGAGGGATAATAGATGGCCCGGTAAGGCTGTTGCAGTACATCATCAATGCTTCCGCTCGCATTTTGGAAACTTCGGCCTGTTCTTTGGACGATGGGGCAAACAAGTCCGGCCACTCCACCGTATAAAACCCTTCGTCTGTTTCCGGGATAACCCCATGCTCGATCATGCGTTCGATGAACGGGCACAAAATGTTAGGTTCGCAAAAATCGGTTCTTCGTTCATGAACAATGGTGTTCCAGTTATGCGCATCCTGTGTACTTGCCAATTCCCCGCGCTCACTTCCTGTAAGAATCCGTTTTGGAATTCCGGTAGCCCCAGAAATTAGAGTGATTTGTGTATCAATAAACTTTTCGGGGTCCGCCACTTGAGGGGCCAATGGGTTGATTTTAACCCCCTGCGTTCTCAAAATACGGCGCAGGTTGTTTTCGTACTCGTCCAGTTGCGTCTTTAAAGCGTCCTTGCTTTCCGGGGTCATCATGCTTTCTGGGTCAAGGTCAAACTGCATGCCTGGACGTGCGCCACGCCAATACATCTCGGCGCTACCCCCGGCCACCTTTTCCAAATCCATCAACCGATTGAAAACGCATTTAAGACGTGGGATCCCGTAAGTTGGGCTTTCCGTGAGGCCGTCAATCACATGGATAATCCGAGACCAATGGATATTCCTGATCATATCCCGTTGCGGCATCGTTGTTGATTTGATAGTGTAGTATTTGGGCATTCCATACCGGGGGTTTGCCGGGTCGTTTTCCAATGTACCAATCCCCACGCTACCCTCCCCAAATGCTCGAAGGTATGCCAATTTCTTGTTTTGGGAAGGGATAACAGGAAGACTCAGATTTGCGTCTCCTTCATATCCAAGCACAAGAATCGCGTACTGACCAAGTCCGGCAAACCTGTCAACATTCTGAAATGCGCTAAACAGCCGCAGTTTTCTATTTCGCACAAGGTTTGCCCAGGCTTTTTCAAATGGTGTAGCGGTAGTAGAGTCGTCATTACCCTCTGTTCCATCTACAAGTTTCGGAACATCTCGCCAACTTGCTGTCACCGGGGCGTCAATGAGTCGCTGGGCGATATCTTGGCGCGCATATCGAGCATAGTAGTGGTTGTACGATAATTCGGAGTCCCCCACATAACCGAGAGCGGCGTACAGGTCTCGGTTCCCGTTATAACTCTGGCCCAAATAAGAGGAAAGAACGGACCTGGAGACGAGAGTGGAGAGGGCTTGGAATCGGAGGTCGTCTTGGACATTGGTGGAGGGGTTAGTTTTATTTGTTCTCATTTCCAATAGTCTCCTACATCAGTTTCACTAGGTTTATTTTTTGCTATATAGCTTTTAAAAATGACCCTTTTCTTTACTATATAAACGACCGGGCGTTTCCGACCGCTGCGGGGCGGTCGTTTCCGACCGTCTCCTCCTTTGCGGTACTATCGCTAAATTACCACCCTCCTGCAACTCTTTTCCCACATTGATAATTGAATGCTGCACTCGTGGCGTCCACTTGGTCTTTGTATTTTCCGTTTGGGAACATTCGAAATTCGTCTAACAGGGCTTTATTCCAAGGGGCGCGTTGCAGAAGAACATTTCCCATGTTTACTTGAGAACTGAGGGGATATGCGCGGGTTTCTTTGTTTCCGGTAGGTCTGTCCACAATAACGAAAAACCCGGCAAGGTTGCGTACCGTATTTTCCGCAGACTCTTTTCCACCAGATCCAGGCTCTTGTTCTATGATAATTGGACAGAGGCTACCGTCCATTTCCGCAGTTTGTTTTATCATGCGTTCTCGTTTTGCGCTGCCCCATTGTCCTCGAACAACATCGCCGATAACAAATCTTCCATCTTTTGTTTTTCCGAACTTAACCCCAACGGAATAAGCCCCTGTGAGCACGGAACCGGCTTTATCCCAGCTACGGACCCACCCGTTTTCCGGGACCATTCCAACGGCAAATTCATGAATCCCTATTTTATCGGCCAAGAACAAGCCCCCCTCTCTTGGCGAAGGGCGTTGCTGAAGTTGGCTTGCCGTACCGTAAGGCCCGAGCGCCCGTTCCAGAGCAACCATCTCTTCTTCCCCGAAACGCTCTTTCCAAAGCAATTCTCCTTCCAAAACACGGGGGTCTTTCCATATTGGAGTGATACATTTGTTATCAGACTCATATCTAGCAGGCAAGTTCAAATGAGTCCATCCCCCCACCTCCATAACGTGTCCGGCCAAGTCGTTTTCATGGACACGCTGTTGAACAATGATCATCCTACCAGTTTTTGGGTTATTCAAACGAGTGCTCATAGCCTCGTCCCACCAGTCCAAAACTGCCTGGCGCTGAGTGGTGCTTTCTGCCTGTCTCACGTTATGCGGGTCGTCCACCACTATGATGTCCCCACCTTCCCCAGTGATAGCCCCGTCCACAGAACTTGCGATTCGATACCCACCCTGATCATTGTCAAACCGGATCTTAGTGTTCTGATCAGTAGTCAACTGAAAGGAATCTTTCCAAAACTCTTGATAAAGTGGACTCTCAATAACCCGCCGACACTTAGTCGAATCCCGAATGGAAAGCGTATGCGCATACGAAGCAAACAAAAACTGAAGTTTCGGATCACTTAACCATGCCCAAGCAGGGAATGAAACAGAAACCGCAATACTTTTCATATGACGCGGCGGCATCGTAATCAACAACCGCCTAATATCCCCGGCCAACACCGCTTCCAAATGCTCACAAATACAATCAATGTGCCATCCGTGTATGTACGGCGCCGGGTCCAAGTATCTCCACATCGTTTTTATGAAAGACCGCAGCTTCCTTGTCGCAAGCTCCTTTTGTACTGCCTGCATCACCTTCTTATTACCAAACATGGCCCCTACCTGCGCCATTGTTGCATCCTGCATTGTGCGTGTCATGATCAGTGGTCCCCCTATTTCCTAATTTCTAAAAATTTTTCCCCGGCAAAATACCCTTTTTATTTTTCACCCCTTATTAGGAAAAAGGGGTCATTTCCTATATCCTAGAAAATTTCCCCGTATCCTGTTGGGAGCCCGCACCAGCCTCTATGGGTGGTATCCGCCGGCAAGGGGGGGGGGGTGCCCCCCCGGTCCCCCTGCCCTGCCCCGGTCCCCCCCGGCGCCGTGTGCCTGGGCTCCCCCCGTCCCCCTGCCCTGCCCTGGGGGGTGTCCCCCCGCTGTCCCCCGGTCCCGGTCCCCTGGGTATGGTTGCCCTTGGGTATGGTGGGGGGGTACCCCTGTCCCGCGCGGTTCCCCGGCCACCTGTTACCCAGCGTTCCCCGTGCCCGTGCCCGGTAACATGCCAAGGCGGGCTGCCGTGGCGGACACTTGTTCTAGCTCTGCGGTTGTAAGCTCGACCACGGCTTGCGCTGGGGTGGCCGTGGTGGGGGTGCCTGGCAACGTATGGTCTACTTGCACGTGCTGTTCCACCTTGCGCACATTCTTCCACCTGGCGCCATCCCTGTTCTGTAGCAGGTACATAAGCGCGGTAGTATCCGGGGGCTGTTGCTTAACCGTGCGTTCGGCGACTACCTCCTCGAACCCCGTAACAACCTTGCGGGGCTCCCCGGCTGGTGTAAAGATCGTTTCATATATAGGAACTCGAGCATATTTCACCTCCTCGTGAACATAGCCACAAGCGCGCTTAACCAGCGCCCGCTCCGCGGAATTGACCATGTGATAACTCCATCCGTTTTTTACAGAAACCGCGAACTCTGGATAACGCCATACCCAGGCCTTTACTGTAGAAGGGGAAACACCAAAATGAGTGGCAAGGGTAGGGTGGTTACACCCGTGCTCGGCGCATAATAAAAACGCGGCCCTTGGGTGGAATTCGGGATCATATGTACCTGGGGCTCCTCCCGGTCCTTTAGGTGCCTTTCTGTACTGGGCGATTACCTCTTCAATGGGGAGGAATTCCCCTGTATCTTGATCCTTTATCTGTACCGTATCGAGGGGATTTTGCTGGGTGGTAACTAACAGAGCTTGGGTGGCGTCTTGCCGTATGTCTTGCGGAATTGCCTCCTCGGTGAGGTGGGTTTTTTGATGGGCGTGGTACTTTCTGGCCATTGTAGCGGTCTCCTTTTCGATATGGGTATGGTTGATCCCAGTGCTGTTTTTTGGGGATCTGGGTTGTTGACTGTTTTGCGGGGTACAAACTAGCATATCCCATACCAAGGGAACAGTCAAATGAGCAGAAAAATAGGTTTGCTGGGGAATCTATGGTTTTTCGCTAAGTTATTGATTTCCCTGCTCTTTTTGTTGTGCGCGGGGGTGGGATGAAAAGATTTCCAACCCCTTACAGGGCCGATTTCCGGGGGGAACAATTTTTGTTCCTGCCTTGTTCATATCCTGTTGATACCCAAATTCCGCACGAAAAAGAGCAGTGATTTCACCTATTTACAGCGGGCACTTATGAACAGCAAAAAATGTTACAGGCGGGAACAAAAATTGTTCCTTTTCCCACGCTATGCAAGCGGCATACCAAGTGAACAAAATACCCCGATCATGTAAGTCGCTGTTTTATAAGGGTTTTCGGGAAAAAGCACTTTTTTAAAGGTTTTTGGTCATTTTGGTCACCCACTTGCATTATATATAGGCAAGGGGGATTGGCCCCCCGACCACGGGCGCGCCCCTTGCGCGCCCGCCCCCCGCTGTGCCTTGCGGGGGTACATGGCGAAAACCGCCGCCGCTACCGAAACTCAACTTTAGGAGGAAACAATGACCGAAATCGCCGCTACCGTGGAAACCGCCGCCACCCAGGCCCCCCAGATGACCCCTGCGGAAATTAAAAAGGCTGCGCGCAAGGCGGAGCGGGAAAAAGCTGGGGAAGAGCGGCGCCGCCAGAATGAGGAACGCAAGGCGCGCATCGAGGCCGCAAAAAAAGAAGACGCCGCCAACAAACCCCTGGGGGTATGCGCCGTTATACTGTCCACCCTTAAAGCGGGACCCATCACCAAGGAAGACATGCTTAAAAAACTCGCACTGATTTTCCCGGAACGAAACACCTCCGGGATGAAAACCACGGTCAATTGCCAGTTCGACCATCATCTTAAAGCACGGGGCATCGCCGTTCACCGTACCCAAGAAAAACCTTACAAATACTTCGTCCCCGTTACCCCGGAAGCTACCCCGGAAGCTACCCCGGAAGCTACCCCGGAAACCGCCGCTGAATAAGGTGCTCAACGCCAGCCCCCATGCCTTGCCGGTATGGGGGTTGTAAGATGCGCACCTGCATCGAATACCATCCACCCCACTGGGAAAAGGAGATTATCATGAAACGTAACATGACGGACTTTTGGCGCGGACAGGCAAAAAAGGTGCTCCGCTCGGCTGAACACTGTGACCGGATGTTAGGGCACGGGGTAAACAGAACTGAGAATACCGCCTGCCTTCACCTTTTGGCCTCTCGGGCAACCAGATACTTGGAACTGTGCCCGAACAGCCCCGCGACTCGCGACATGGCGGAGCGGACCCTTTTTATCGCCAGCTTGTGGAAATAGGAGGCTACCATGACCGGAACCCTTGTGCAAAAAGCGATGCTCGTTGACCTGAGAATCTCACAAATAACTAAGACCAGAACGGATGCAGGTGCATCCCGCAAAACAACCCAGGACAACCAAGCAGAGGAGAAAGCGGGCAAGTTTATTAAAAACCTGTTCCACCCATCTAGCATGGCCGAGATCAATACCCTGATCGGCCAGGTGCGCACAACTCATGAATCGTTGACACGCCCCTGGGGGCGGGACGGGGTACGCATCCTGGCGACCGCCGCCTTCACGGAATACACGACCAGGATTCGCGGCCTCATTGCACAGATTGAAAAGGCTGCTCAGGACTTTGCTGACAAGTACCCGGAGGCACTGGAAAAAGCAAAATCCGCTGAACACCTGGGGGGGTTGTTTAAAGCGGATGACTACCCCACTCAGGAACAGGTTCGCGAAAGTTTTAATGTGAAAATCCTGTTTTTCCCCATACCGACCGCTGGGGACTTTAGGGTGGAAATAGGGGCGGAGGACGTGGAGGCGATTCGCGCGGAAATTGAACGCGAAACCGCCGAAACAATGCGGAACGCGATGAAAGGCCTCTACGAAGAATTGTACGAGGCTATCGGCGACCTGAGCATGAAAATTTATCAGGGTGGCGTGAGCAAGGCGAGCGTTGAGGCCATGCTAAACAGAATCGACCGGGCCAGCAAACAGAACGTCGCCGGGGACGCAGAGTTTGACCAAACTATCGCAGAGCTTCGCGAATGTTTTGACGTGGACGCGAAAGACTTGCGCGAAGATGCCATGTATGCTGATCAGGTCGTTGATAAAGCGGACGAGCTCGCCGTAAAAATGAGCGAGTATTTCATGTGAACCCTGCTCTAGTGCCGAAACGGGGGTTTTGCCTGTTTCGGCATTATATGGAGCGTTTACGCCCAAAAACCATCCACCCCACTGGGAAAAGGAGACTACCATGACAAAAGGTACGCAAAGACAAACAACGGGGAACACGATTTCCCAAAAACAGCTCGAGGAATTTGTAAAGATTACCGCACAACTTCGCGAGCCCCTCATGGTATGGGGGGCTCCCGGAATAGGTAAATCGAATATCATCCAGCAGGGAGCCGATGACCTTTTTGCCGGGGAGTACCAGGAATATGAGGTGAGAAATGGGCGTTGTTTTGAAAAGGCGACCGGGAAATACCGGACCCGCCCGTGGTGCATTGAAATTCGCGGGAGCCTGATCCAGAGTTATGACCTTATCGGTATCCCGGAAATAGTGGACGGTTTTACCAGATGGGCGCCCCCAGTGGGCTCCTTGCTTCCTCCTCATAATGGGCGCGGGGGGATTCTGTTCATCGACGAGCTGATGAACAGTGAGGATGAAAACGTCCGACAGGCTTTGCTAGGGTTGATAAATGACCGCGCTATCGGGTCCTATACCCTCCCCGAAAACTGGATAATTATCGCGGCATCCAATCGGGCCGAGGACGGCACTTTCGCTCATCAGATGGGGAAACACCTTGGGACCCGTTTTTGGACCCATGTTGTACTTGAGCCGAATGTTGATGACTGGCTGGCACGGGCGCGCAAGGACGGCATTGACTACCGGACAATCGGGTATATCCAATGGAGGCGGGATACCCTTTTGGTATTTGATGCGAATGACCGGGGAAATAGCTTCCCATGCCCCCGGATATGGTACAAAATCGCCCAGCTCAATGACCTGCCACCAAGTATCCGGACGCCCGCCATAATAGGGGCACTCGGGGAAGCTACCGGACAGGACTACCTCACATTCCTGACCAACTTCGAGGATCTGCCGAGTATTAAGGAAATTAAGAACAACCCCGCTTCAGCCCCCTTGCCAAAAAGGCTGGACACCCTATACGTGCTCACCTCATCACTGGCGAACATTGCTGATTTTGCCAGCATCGCCCCGTTTTCGGAGTACCTGCAAAGGGTTTCCGAGGAATGGCAGGTGCTCTTTTTCAAGGAATGTGAGCGCCTACATCCGAAACTAACAAAGACCCGCCCGTTTACGGAATTTCGCATTAAAAACGGGGATTTGTATATTTGACGCCTTGCTTCAGCCCCCATGCCTCGCCGGTATGGGGGTTGTATGGAAGGACGCCAACAAATAACAGAAAGGAGATTTTATGGCAGACATTAGAAAAATCAGGACGCGAATTATCCAGGATTACCCGTTTTTCGCGCATGGGCTGCTCCGCCTCCCCTTGGTGGAGGATGCACGGGAACAGACCCTTTGCACGGATGGCAAAGAAATTCGCTACAATCCCCAGTTCGTAAACAGCCTCAGCGATGCGGAATGTATAACCGCCCTTCTGCATGAGAAACAGCACGTCGGATGCCTCCACCTTTTCCGGAGGAGCGGACGGGATGCTGATTTGTGGAACATTGCTTGTGACCACGCTGTAAACAACATCCTGCTCGATGCAGGTCTCACTCCGATAGATGGCAGGTTGTGCGACGCACGGTTTAAAAATCAAAGCGCAGAGCGCATCTACGAAACAATCCGAGCAGAAGCGCACGAACAAGAAAAAGAGGATGCCGCAAAAAACGGCGATGACAAAAACGGGGAACCCCAGGAGCAGGGCAACCCCCCTACAAATAACAAACTGGGGGACAACCAAGGGGACAACCCCCAGGAAACGGGGGAAAAGGGTACGCCAAGCGAGACCCCTGGGGAACCCAGCGGGGAAAGCGGTACCTCAGCCCAGGAAAAACCGTGGAGCCACCCAAAGACCGGGCGGTTTGTGGACGCCGTCAACGAAAACGGCGAACAGGCCAGCCCCGCTGAAATGGAACAGATGGCGACGGAGTGGGTCGTTAATGAAGGAACGGCGGCGAGACATGCCGAACGATGCGGAAAGTTGCCAGGAAACATCAAAAGCCTTTTGGAGGATATGCGCCCGACCATGCCGTGGAAAGCTGTTTTGCGGCGATTTTGTACGGCATCGGCCATGACCCGTTCAAACTGGATGCGCCCGAACCGCTCCCTGATTAGCAGGGGGGTTCACTTGCCAAGCAAAACAGGCAAAAAGCTCAAGAGCTTGGTAATTGCCCTGGACACAAGTGGGAGCCTTCTGGACCAGCAGGCGGCGCTCCTTGCCGAGGTTAATAGCGCGCTTCATCAGTACCCCATTGACAAGGTATATGTGCTTCACGTTGATAGCAAAGTACGGCACATCGACGTTTTTACAAAAGGGACCCCCCTTAAAATTTCCGCGACATACGGGGGTGGCGGGACCGATTTAAGAGCCCCCTTTGAATGGGCTGGGGAACTAGCGGAACAGATATACGGGATTATCTATATCACGGACCTGATGGGGCCGACTCCGGAAAATAGCAGTTTCCGGACCTTGTGGATATGCACAGAACGCCCCAGCTTTGTTTCTGGGTTCTTGCCCAAATTCGGGGAGGTTGTTTACATGCGAGATTGATGCATAGCTCCAGCCCCCAGGTTTTTTGCCTGGGGGTTGTATGGTACGCATCACTTTCCAAAGGGAGGTCATTATGGGAGTGAACGACAGAAAAACCATTAATCAAGAATTGTTTTACAGGTGGACCCGTGCGGTTGTGACCCATGCCCTGTTCATTGTGATTTTCACAGTAGCGGCGGCGATTTTAAAAACCTTGATCTAACAAAAACGCGGAGCATAGTCTGGAAGCACGTATCCTCAACGATTAAAGGAGCGAAACTATGAAACTGTTTGATGTATTGTTTATCACTTCTCTTTATGGTGTATTTTTTGCGGCGGTTTCGTATAGCACGCCAAAGGGTACAAACGGCCAAAAAACGACGGAGGGCATTATCCGTGCCATTGTAAAAAGAGACAGGAAAAGCAGATAACGCAGACAAAGGGGTGCTCCCAGAACCGGGAAAGCATTTTGTGTTATTTTTAGCTTGTTTTTTTATTTTATTGTGTTATTTTATTGGTACGGCACCAACCCCACTGGGAAAAAGGAGATTAGCATGAAAGCCGAGTTAGCTCTTGCTCAACGGGTTTTTAAAACTCACTTCCCCCATAATTTGCCAGCCGCGATGGCGACCCTGGCAACATACCTCGAACATTCCCACCCCATTAGTTTTTTAGATGCCTTTGAAGTAGCTTGCGCATATTTCGATGAATACGAACAGGGGTATTGCTGCACGGGCATTATTCAGTGCCGTTACGGGATTCCGCATGAGCACGCTGAAAAGATCATGGCGGACCTGCAATCCTTCACCTTCACAGAATAAGGAGACAGACAATGAAACAAGCAAAACAATCCGTATCAAATGAGTATCAGGAAGATGTAGAACAGCGCGCCTATTGCGTAAACGCGCCGTACTATATCGAAAACGAAAAACTGGTAATACTGGCCACTGTGCATAAAAGGGAGGTTTTCCGTGGGCCGATGTTTAGCGACAAGTTTCTGGAATGGGTCATGGATAACAAAATCCCAGAAAACGTGCTCGAACATACCTGCGCCGCATTTTACAAAAAGGCGGAAAAACAGGCCATGCTGGAATGGCTTGCTACTACTCTAACAGAAATGGAGGAATAGAAATGCCGCAATCGATGCTCCGCATCTATAAGGTTGATAACTTTCATCAGGCCAAGTGCTGTGTACAACTGCTCGGGGGTAAATATAGCCGGTACTTTCACGCATGGCTAGTTCCGGACACTTGGCTAAATAGACGGACTCTCAACGAAATGGGTGTTCACTTTACAGAATAAGGAGATTACCATGACTATCGTTATTAGACATGCAGGAGCACGGGGGGAAATGCTCATCGGCGGTTTGGAGGGTATGGGAGAATGGACGGAGCGTTCCGTACTCGAGAGCCCTACCGCGTGCCTCATGTGGGAGCTGGGGTGGACGTACTTCATTGAATTTGACAAAAAGCCTTTTTGGCAAGATTAGGGGGTGATATGAAAACTAAAATGACAATGGTATTAAATCTGGAAACTGGGGAGGAGCTGTATTTTGACGCCCTCCCGGTTGAAGCACTCATTTCAGCGAGCATCTTAAAATACGAAGACCCATCTTTGGTATCGAATCCTTTAACAAGAAAGCGGTATGCCCAGAAAGTTTTGTACGGGGTATGTACCGCTTCGATAGGAGTTTTCGGGGTACAGGTATGAAAAAAGTACGCATTGATGGAAATTCGATGTTTATATCGTTTCCATACGACCCAAAAACCATTGCACAGGTAAAAACGCTTTCTGGAAGACGGTGGGACCAGGGCCAGAAAATGTGGACGGCCCCCTATTGCCTGGAGAGCGTGGAAAAGCTCACGGCATGGGGGTTTTCCGTACCTGCTCAGGTTAAAAAGGTGGGGCGCCCCAGCGCAATAAAAATAAACGGGATCAAACGCCCCCTAAAGCCGTATCAGATTTTAGGGGTAGAGCACATAGAAGCAGCGGACGGGAGAACCATTCTCGGGGATCAGCAGGGTTTGGGGAAAACTGCTACCAAACTGGCTTGGCTACAATACAGGCCAGACGTGCGCCCAGCCGTGGTTGTGTGCCCTAGCAATGCCAAATGGGGGTATTACAACGAAGCCAAGTACATCGTGCCAAATGGCCGGGTTTCTGTAATAAGCGGAGAATGGCGGCGTGGAAACGTGCTCGAAGAAGCGGACATCCATATCATAAACTATGATATACTGTTTTACAATGAACCATGCCCCAAGTGTAAAGGAAAAAAGAAAGTGAAGAAGGGGGCCGACCTAAAAAAATGCCCGGCTTGTAAAGGCCGGGGGGTAGCAACACATCTGCGACCGGATATTAAGAAAATAGACCCCCAGGCTATTTTGATTGATGAATGTCAATATCTGCAAGAGATGACCAGCAGCAGAACCCAGGCGGTTTATCAACTCGCTGGGAAGGTGCCGCATGTTATCGGAAGCAGCGGTACCCCGATAAAACATCGCCCGAAGAACTTTTACCCCATGCTGCATCTTGTGCGCCCCGACATTTTCCCTGCATTTTTCCCATTCGCCATCAAATACTGTGGAGCTAAAAAGGGATTTTTTGGCTGGGATTTTGACGGGGCCAGTAACCAGAAGGAGTTTCATGAAGTGCTTACTAAACACAAGGTTCTCCTTCGCCGTACAAAGGCTGAGGTACTGCCGGACTTACCAAAGATGACACGAACTACGGTGTATCTGGAGTTTAGTGCAAAGGAAATGAAAGAGTACCGATACGCAGACAGGGATTTTCTTAGTTGGTTGGAGGACAAAGACCCGTCTTCCTTGACAAGCGCACAACGGGCGGAGGCCTTAGTGCGCATCAATAAGCTGAAACAATTAGTAGTAAAACTCAAGATGAAGAAATGCCTGCAATGGGTGGAGGATTTTTTGGATGGGGAAGAAAAGCTCATTCTGTTTGCCCATCACAAAGAAACCATCTCTGAAATGAAGCAGGCATTTAAACCAGAATCAATGGTAGTTGTGGATGGCAGTTGCACAGACATTCAAAAAAGGGACGCTGAAACAAGGTTTCAGGCTTGTGCAAAATGCGGGGTTAAAAAGGATAAGCACGACATTGACCCAGGGGCTTGCCGGGAATACAGGCACAACGATACACGGGTTTTCCTGGGCACCTTGGCTGCTAAAGAAGCCTTGACCCTTACCGCCGCGCAAGATGTTTGCTTCCTGGAATTTTGGGATAGCCCAAAAGACCATGAACAGGCAGAAGAACGCTGCTACGGTAGGATCAGCGATCCGCATGGGGCAACGGCTTGGTATCTTGTTGCCCGAGATACCATTGAAGAGGATATACTAGCCTCGCAAGAAGAAAAAAGACAGGTAATTGACGCGATTATTGATGGAAAAGACTGTGCAATGGAAGCCGGAATGGTCCAACTCTTACAAAGCATAAAACGGAGGAATGCATGATAAGCGAACAATGGATAGTTATTGTTCTGTTTACTATCATGGTGAGCACTTGCTGCGCAAACGTAGAGGTGACTCCGGACTTGACAAAAGCCAGCACAACTTCCGTATCCAAGTAAGGAGAGCAACATGGCGAGGACAGTAAAAAGGGTAGCCCCATCAGAGGAGGACCTTCAAGCGGCTTTTAGGGATGGGCGCCGAGGACGAGACCATTCATTTACAGATCCAGCACTTATTTCGGAATGGAAACGCGGGTATGCCAAATGGAAAGAGGTTATGAAGGAAACCCCCTCCGTGCAAAACATCCCACGGGAAACCGGGGCTGTTCTTGAGCAACCCCCCTGCAAGAAAAGCCGCCGGACGGTAGCCCCTGGGGAACCCCCCAAATGCTACAATCAGGGAGAGTGGCCGAGGGGTGGGCATGTTCGCATAAATAATGAGCAAGAAGAGGCCTTTTGCTATGCGCGGAAATTCAGGTTTCAAGAAGGTGGGGCGCTATGGACGGATAGTTCTTTCTGTGTATATTGCTCCGACAAACCTTCTTGCCAAGCCTGGAAAACTTATCGTAAACATTTACGGGAATCTTACGGGATTTAGAGGAGGTATCTTATGCCGCACTACATCTATCAAGGAAACTCCATCAAGGGAAATGCAGTCAAAGGGCTTAAAGAACAGCTCCGGGAGACAGAAGAGGATGTTTATGAACTTGTGTTCCTTAGTTTGCTTTTAGTGCTGATCCTTACCGCAAGCGCCGTCGGGGCTGTGTATTATAGTATCGGAATGCAGGACAAACTCGACAGGGTTACACGAACGGCGGAAAATGCAGAAAAGGAACGCGATTTATACCGGCAGCATTATGAGGGAAGCGCAAAGGTACTAAGCCTGATTTTCGATGAACCCTGGGACGCGAACCGTGTATCCTACAAAGACGTTTTCGTTTCCGCATACACCAGCACTCCGGAAGAAACAGACAGCGCCCCATGGACAACCGCAAATAACGAGCATGTTGTTCCCGGTGGAGCCGCTTTCAGCAGGGACATTCCTATACCTTTTGGAAAAAGGGTTATTTTAGCCGGGGAAGGGATGCAGGGGATTGTTTATAAAAATGATGTGATGAATAAACGGCTTTCTGACTCTGTGGATATTTGGTGCCCGGAAAAACAAGCGGCGAAAGCCTTTGGGAGACAGAACGCCACGGCTATTTGGCTGGGGGAATAATCATGGAGACTGGTATATGGTTTGCCGTGATAGCATTTTTCATCTACTTTATCGGATTTATTGTTTCAAGAAAAAACAAAGACTGGGCGGAGCTTCCATGTTTATGTTTAGCAGTTATTTACTTGGTGTCAATCATTGCCCACATCGTCAAACTTGCTAGGAGTATACCATGACAGAAGAACAGGGAAAAACACGGGTTTGTGGCTGGTGTAATAAGGTTTTGGAACAAAAACCAGGGGAATCGAAAAGCAGCTTTGAGAAAAGAAATACCTGTGACAAGGTATGCGGTGGGTCTTTAAGGGAAGCCAAAAAGGGCTGGAGATAAGGGAGGTTACTGAGACAATGTCCAAACTCAAAGAGGTAGCGGCACTAGAAGCAGAACTTGCGGCAATGCGCAAAGAGCTGGATGAAGCGGACAGACGTGCCGGGGCAGCGGAAAGAAAGGCCGAGTATTTGAAAGCAAGCCTTGCAATACAGAAAGGGTGGCTTTTGACTGCTAAAAGGGAAGCCGGGTACCCATCCAATATGTCGTTTGATGTGGTATGGGAAAGGACGCTCGAGGCGGCAAGGAAATATAAATCCATGATAGACTCAACAGAAAGGGAGGTTAGTAATGGGAAATGGCGCTGAGCTTTCAGACTACATCATTGACCAAGAAGTATTAAAGCATTTACGGGGTGGTATACTGTTAGCCGCCGCAGCGGGTATCATGGTGCATTTACAGCGCATGGAACCGGCAGAACATACCAAGCGGGCACGAACATTGAAAAAAGTAGAAGATGCTATTTACGGGCTTTTTGACCTGTACCCAAAATCAGACGATTACAATATGCAAGATTTGGGTTTGGCCTTTTTCAATGACGAGCACGAAGACAGGCTTAAACGCATGTTTGCCCAAGGGGTTTGTGTCGTACCCCCAACAAAAGAGGATATTGCCAAATGCAAAGAACTTGGTATAGAACCGAAACCCCGCGCCGTATTTAAAGACAGGTGGAAACGAGGGGACGTGCTTCAAAGAGATGGAAAAGTTATTGTAATAGAAAGCGTTCACCCGGAGGAGTATCACTATGTTAATGGACCGGCCCTGCTATACTCAAAAGCAAACCACCGAAAAGACCCCTACTTACTAAACTGGAAAAAGGTGGCTTCGCTAGGAGAAAACTATACCCAAGAAGATTTTAGAAAACACGTTCACCAATGGGCAAAGTGACACACTGGATGCCAAAACCACTACCGCCAATAGCCTAACTACTCCCATGTGACCGGCAAGGCGCATCGCGCAAGCCTGGATATTGCGAATTTGAGGAAACCATGACAGCCAAAGAACGCCGCGCTATGCGGAAGCTAGAAATCCGCGCCGAAGAAGCAGAACGGATGCTCAAGCACATAAACCAAATGAGCATGGACCAGTTCTTGACCGTGTACGAAGATAGGTGCGCCATGATGGAGGCGTTTGAGTTGCTTTCTGAGGCAAAGCAGTTGTTGTTTGATCGAATCAAGAACGATCCTCAGTTTATGGCGAAGCACAAAAGAGAGGGAGACACAGAATGAACGACTACGGTTTCACATGGACAACATCTGAAGAGTTAGTGCCCGCGGTGTCCCTTAGAGATAGGTTCGCAATAGCTGCGCTGACGGGGCTTTTAGCAGGGGCTTACTCTGAAAATCCAAGCAATAAGATCACAGCACTGGCGGCTTATGAAGTGGCCGACGCCATGATGGAAGCGAGGAAGAAATGAAACGCGAACCTTCATGGCCAATTTTGGCTTCGAGATTCACGAATTTGGAGCGGAGGAATAGGAATGAACCTGATAGAGGGGCTACAAAAAGAAATCCAGCGCAATCGTAATCTGGTGAAAATTTACAACGAGGTGCCGAAAGGTGTTTTTGCCTCGATAATGATTAATCAGGACATTGTCGATGCTGAACGGGCAATGGCAGAGGGTGACACGATTGCAATGATTCGACTGTTTGAAACTCTGCAAAACAATTCGGAGTAGAAATATAACGACACAGCTAAGGGACTGCTGACGCAGTCCGCTTGAAGCACCTGGTTATGGTGCGGGAGGTAGATGGTGCAAGTATCGTGTGACGATTGCCAAATTATTTTAGACGCCCTCCACAACAAGCAGGACGAATGTCTGCTTTTGGCAAAGGAGCTGAAAAAATATAAACGTGTAGTTGCGGAATGCGTGGAACAAATGCGCGAATCTGGTTTTGGCTATGCTGCTGATTCGGTCGAGGAAGCCTTGAAAGTCGATGCGCCATAACGTTTGAGATAACCGAGTCACGTAGCGAATCCGGCTGATTGGTTATATTTATAGCGAGGAGATTGAAATGAAGGATAGAGCTTTTTTAATCTGACTATTCTGGAGCGCAAAATCAAAAACCTGAGACAGCGAATGATGCTGGCAGAAAGGCTGAACGGCAGGACTGGCGGTAACTTTGCTGACTGCGATTTGATGGCAGGGCAGGATGTCGATGATTTAATTATGGCTGAACATGACCGAGACAAAGTTGCATAGTAATTTAACGACCCATGATAAACGGCGGCGTGGTGCCGCCACAAACCACAGGAGAACTATTATGCTAACTACAAAAGGAGAAACAAGGATGAAAAACACTGTGCAAATGGTAGCCTATTCGGTTGCTGGTCTGACCCTGTTTTGTGGGATTCTTTATGGTTCTTACTGGGTTGCAAAAACGGTGAGCTATTCACTTTTTTATGAGGACATGGTTAAGCAAACCGTAATTGAAATGGTTCGCCCGGAGTCACTACGCTGACACGCATCTACCGTGGCGCTCCACTGGCTGGTTGTTCGGCGCGCAGCGCGAGCTTGATTGCGTTGTTATGCGTAAACGATTGGAGGATGTATGACAGTAGAAGCTAAATGGTGCTGGAAGATGGATTACTGCAAGAAACAAGGTATACCACCCGCTCAAACGTGGGCGTGGGAACAGGCAGAGAAAGCATTTTGCATTACGCATAACCATCATTACCCGCGCAACTCTGATTTTGGGTATGCTGCTGATTCGGTCGAGGAGGCATTAAGGGCTGATACGCCATAACGATTGCGTTTTTGCCGTCCGCTTGACCCGCTGGTTATGCGATTTTTCAAATATTGGAGGAAAACATGGGAAGCATGAAAGGTAAGCAGGCAAAGATTGATGCAGCATTTGGACGACTGGCAGACATGATCCAGAGTGGGCACTTGCTGGCAGGTACAGACCCGGTTGGATTCCTGGATGCTGTGGTGGCAGAACTGAAAGAACTGCGCTCGGAGAACGTGAAGATTCGTGGCTTGATGAGTATCGAGGCTGACAAACACAACGAAAGGCAAATCATGTTGCAGGACACTATTGAGCAGCTTGAAGAGTTAAAGGCACTCGTTATTGGTAGCTTGGTACTTTTACCGAGTGATAACTACGGGAAGCGACTACTGGAACATGTGCTCGGATTGGACGCATCGGCTGGTTATAGCGAGGGGCAGACAGTCCGCGTAATAGCCCCGGATTTGAGGGAAACAG
>Ga0172380_10000608_pt1 | contig 66898 bp, 58 predicted proteins | sample Leawe162metaG_FD_119747 | JGI IMG/M metagenome (GOLD analysis project Ga0172380, IMG submission 119747) | Leachate microbial communities from a municipal landfill in Southern Ontario, Canada - Leachate well 162 metaG | ecosystem: Engineered > Solid waste > Landfill > Unclassified | place... | reverse complement strand
TTGAATAATTTCCGGAATAATCATAGACTCCGGATCCTGGACATGACTGAGAACGGTTTCTAATATTCGCTTTCTCATACGATAAAACGGTTGTCCAAAAACATGCTGAATGCTCGTATGGGTATCATGCCAATACAGATCGCCAGTACTTTGATCGAGATCGAGAAGAATAGGTTTTCCGGATGGGAATTGAAGACGAATAAAAAACAAAACACTATGACGGCGTTTCTGTAATGCCTTATTGTCATTTCCAATAATTTCGATAGTAGCACCATTAACTTTTTTCTTTGCAGAAGCGATAGGTGCTATGTAGGCGAGTTCAGATATATCTCGAAACAGGGCATCTCCTTGCTCTTGAAGGGTGGTAACAGGAAGATCTTTTTCTGCCGGATCTCCATTCCAGATGAACTGTTTGATTTCTTGTTTGTAATCACGAGGAATCTTACGAAAATTCGCAAGATTGGCAAATAGGTTAAAACCAGGGGCATCACGCCCACTGGAGTTTTTGTAATGCCTGAAGTAGTTGCTCAATATCCATCGGATAGTATTATGTCCGGCAGCACTAACAGCGGATATATCTTTCTGGCTCATTCCATTGGGTTGTGAGAATTTTTTATCGAGTAATTTTCCAATTTTAGCCTGCTGGGCTTCGTAGTTTTGGGTCGCCCAGAATTCTCCGTTGTCTTCCGCCTCGAGAAGTATTTCAATGAGATCCTCCAGAATGAGCGTGCAAAAGGTATCAACGAGCTGATTACGAACGCATCTGACGTTTTTGGCGCACTGACTGGTAATGGCGACAAGAATTTTCCGTAGAATATGTTGAAGTTCGGTAGCTCGATTTTCAGAAGAAGATATAGCAGCCAAGGTGCGTTGACCAAGACCTTGGCTGAGGGATTGTGCGAGCACACGAAGCTCTTTGCGTGTTTGCAAAAATTCCGGAAGCATGAGGAGAAAGTCCGATAGCTCGTCCTTACTTATACTTCCTTGTATATATGCATGATCTAAATCTGTAACATGAGGTGCCCGAATGAGTTCTTGAAACCGACGAAGGCCATCCATCTCGTTTGGAAAAATTTCTCCGGCTTCACGGGGAAAGTCTTGAGTACGTGTATAGCGATGTACCGCCTCATTTCCCGTGAGAGTAGTTGAAGGTTGTTGCTGAGCCGCTACACGGGTGTAGTTCAGTGTACCCCGGGCGCGTTCGAGGGGGGTTTTGCCGGAAGGCGGAGATGATGGAGGCCTAAGTGCCACGGCAATGTAATTTTAAAAAGGAAGTGATTATAGCAAAATATAGATACACGTCAAAAGAGCAGCTTATCTAAAGCTAAAATGGCGTAATTATATCAGTCGCTTCGTAATTGTCTCCAGGATTAAAAACCCCTTCTCCTCGGTCGCAACCAGTCGTACCCGAGTCTTTTTCAAATGCCCAGACGTGATGAACTCACTCGCATTGGTAAGTAACTCACGTAGTGCACTCTCGCCAAACTCCTTCTCATATTTTTTTAAATCCAGCCCCTCGCACGTTCGCAGCCGCAACATGATCTGCTCCATTCTTCGCAAATCCTGATCAATTTTCATCTCGTTGCAAATTTTCATCGGATCTTTCAGGTATACATTGAAATCCGAACCATTTTCCCACATCTCACCATCGACAATCGAGTGAGCACCGAGACCTAATCCGAGGTAGTCTTTTTGCTCCCAGTAACGACGGTTGTGTTGAGATTCATGACCAGACTGAGCCCAGTTCGAAACTTCATAATGAGAAAACTCAGCACGCTTGAGCCGCCTGCAGAGCCACTCATACATTTCGAGCTGCATCTCTTCATCAGGGCAGTCCTTGATAAACAGATCAATTTTCTTCGTATCATACGAGAGAAAATAAAACGAAACATGTGTCGGCTTATACTGCAAAATGAGCTCCACCTCATTCTTGAATGAATCAAACGTCTGCCCCGGTAATCCGATAATAAAATCCGCACCAAAATTTTTCACTCGTGATTTTTTGAAAACATCGAGCGCCTTGAAGATCATTTTCGAGTCATGCGGCCGCGCAATTCTCCACAAGGTATCTTTATTGAAACTCTGAATTCCCAGGGAAAGGCGACTCACTCCAGCAGATTTATAAATAGTCATTCTCTTCGCATCGACACTTTCCGGATTGCACTCAATCGTGATCTCGCAGCCTTTTTTGACCCGATATGTCTTCTTGATTTCTTGTATAACTTTTTTGATCAACAAAGGTTCGATCAAGCTCGGCGTCCCACCTCCAAAGTAAATCGTCTCAATCTCATAGTTCGACTTTTTTCCATACTTCTGCGCCCGCAGGTCTACTTCTTTCACAAGCGCCTCCACGTACTCCGGAATCCACTTCTGCTTATTCGCAAACGTGAGAAAGTTGCAGTACAGACAGATCGTCTTACAAAAGGGGATGTGGATGTAGAGGGATAAATCCTTCAAACGATGTTTCATATTGCGGCGATCATGCCGTATTTCAGCCATTTTTCAAAGCAAAAACCATGATTTTTTGACAAAAAGCTGGACAGATGGTCTGAAACGGGCGGACAATTACCACGGTACAACTTAATCTTCTTTATATGAACGCATTAAGACTGGCCGAAATAAAGACTGTTTCAAAGAATGCGCTTCGCACTCCGACGTCGCTTTTTTGCCAAACTCGGGAGCTTTTCAAAGTGGCTTCTAGGAGAAATCCCAGCGTCTCATGTCAAAAAGTTACTCAGGTAAAATTTTCCGGGGAACTACAAAATGCGCTTTCTGAAGGGCGGGATCCAGAGTGCCCATACGAAACCTATGGATCATATGATTATGGCGAAGAGCCTCAGAATGGTTATATTAGTTTTAGAGAGGAGAAGAGCATGCCAAAAAGTAAGGAGCTTGGGACAGGATGCAGAGCTATGATATTTCGACCAGGTGACGTTTCGACAAAAAATATTTTTAGAGAAAGTATAGAAAAATTTGCCAGCGGATTCGATGTAGAAAGTGTATTTAAGATACTCGAGATAATCGGGCCAGGTCTTATTATTGAATTAACTATAGGTGACGACGGAAAGCCGAATGTAAAATTTCTCGAGCGAAAAAATGGAGCTTTGGAAGAGATAAATCTGGAAATTACCCTTACAGATGCTGAAATATATGCTCAACAGACAAGAGTGCGAGAAGAAGTTGGAATGCAGGTAGGTGGCACAATTCAGAAAAGTAAATCGACAGAAGCGCTGATGGCGGCAAAAAAAGAGCACACGTGCCTTATTGTCGCAAACGCTATGGGAAGAATTATGGAAGACATCCTTATCGGCCTCGCAGAGAGTAGTCAGCAATACTCGAAAGCCGCATAATCTGTCGCTCATGAATCTGTTTTCTGCTAGCATGCCCTCACTATGAACATCGCTGTTCTCTTATCGGGTGGAGTGGATAGCTCCGTGGCACTCAGGCTTTTGCAAGAGCAGGGCCACTCAGTTACCGCATTCTATCTCAAAATTTGGCTTGAAGATGAGCTCGCATTCTTAGGGGACTGCCCTTGGGATGAGGACCTCAAATATGTGCGCGCCGTTTGTGAGCAAGCAAACGTGCCACTCGAAATTCTCTCAATGCAGAAGGAGTATTTCGACAAAGTCGTCTCGTACACGATCGCAGAAGTGCAGGCGGGTCGCACGCCAAACCCAGATATCATGTGCAATAATCACGTGAAGTTCGGATTATTTTTTGAAAAAATCCAGGCACAGTTCGGCGAGGGTCACTTCGATAAAGTGGCTTCTGGTCACTATGCGCAGATCGAGCAGAAGGAGGATGTCTACTTCCTCAAGCGCTCACCCGACCCGATCAAAGACCAAACGTACTTTCTCGCGCGGCTCTCGCAAAAACAGCTGAGTAAAATCATCTTTCCAATCGGTCATCTCCATAAATCTGAAGTTCGTGAACTTGCGGAAAAATACGACCTTCCCAATAAAGCTCGCAAGGACAGTCAGGGAATCTGCTTTCTCGGAAAATTTAAATACAATGACTTTCTCAAGCACTACCTCGGTGAGAAAAAAGGTGACCTGGTCGAGTTTGAAACAAACAAAAAACTCGGCGAACACCATGGCTTTTGGTACTTCACGATTGGTCAGCGCAGCGGCATTATGCTCTCTGGCGGCCCTTGGTTTGTCGTCAAAAAAGATACACAATCAAATACCATTTTCATCTCGAAAACATATTACGAACCTACAAAATCACGCGACACATTTGTAATTACCGACTTCAATTGGTTTGACGGAACGCTTCCAGTCACAGGGAATTTTGAAAATGGACTGAGCGTGAAGATTCGCCACGGCGAGAGAACGTATTGTGCAACACTTGCGCCACTTGATAACGATCCGTCTTGCGCAGAAATTCATATCGATGGTTCCGATCAAGGCCTTGCCGCTGGCCAGTTCGCGGTATTTTATGAAGGAGAGATATGTCTCGGCTCAGGGGTGATTACGGAATAAGTAGCGAAACTTCAATACAAGAGTAAAATAATTACGTTCAGCGAATCTTCAAAACACCCGTAACCATCTTTCTCATGTTTTCTGCCCACCAAACCGATCGACCACTCACCGACAAGTTTAAAGTTTCAATTATCGGTTGCGGAAATGTAGGAGCGACGACTGCGTATGCATTACTTCTTGATGGGGCGATTACCGACCTCACGCTCATTGATTACAATAAAGAAAAAGCCGAAGGAATTCTTCTCGATCTCGAACACTCATTGCCGTTTACCTCGTATATTAAGCTCGCTTCAGGTGATGACTACGCGCTCTGTGCGAATTCGGACATCGTGATTGTGACGGCAGGAAAGAAGCAGGCGGAAGGGGAGACGCGTCTCGATCTGATCAAGGCAAACCGCGCAATCTTCGAAGACATCATTCCGAAGATTACGAAGGCTGCGCCAAATACACTCTTGATGATTATCTCAAATCCAGTCGATGTGCTTACCTATGAGGCACAGCGAATTTCCGGACTTCCAGCGGGTCGGGTATTTGGAACAGGTACGACACTCGACACCTCACGTCTGAGGTTTCACATTTCAGAGAAAATTAATATTCATCCACATAGTATCGAGGCATATGTTCTCGGTGAACATGGCGACACATCATTTCCAGTATATAGTTCTGCAAATGTCTCAGGAAAGCCACTCTCTGAGTTTGAAGGATTTACACAGCAAGCCGCAGACGAGTGCTATGACAGTACAAAAAATGCCGCCTACAGAATTATTCACGATGTCGGATATACCTGTTATTCGATCGCGACAGTCGCTCGCGAGCTCGTAAGAAATATCTTCAACGACTCGCACAAGGTCTTTCCGCTTTCCACGAACCTCAAGGACTTTTACGGAATTTCAGATGTTGCCTTGAGCGTTCCGTGCGTCCTCGGTCGCAACGGAATTGAGGAAGTTTTGAAGGTACCACTCAGCACAGAAGAGCAGGAAAAACTTCAAAAAAGTGCCGAAACCCTCCGCCAGTATCAGTAATTTGAAGCTGATATTTGACAAAATAGTAGAATTACGTTAAAATATGCATGTAGTTACGTTTCCGTCGATCTTGTTATCAACGGCGAACTGCATCCTCGAAAGAGGAAGTCATTAGCCTTCGAGCTTTTGACACCCTTCTCTCTTTTCGTAGCCAGCATCTTTCTTTTAGAAAGCCTCGCTTCCGGCCCGAAAGGAGAGAATTTTAAAATATGCTTGCAATTCATGAACCTATGCCCTAGGATAGAGGTTAGTAGTATATAATATATTTTCTATGCACCACGGAACATCGCTTAAGAAGCAAAAAGCGCTCAAGTGCGCACGACAGTCGCAGGGAACACTTCAGAAGGTAGTCGACATGATCGAAACCGACAAGTACTGCCCAGAGGTTATTCAGCAGATTGATAGTGTTGTTGGTCTTCTCAAGACAGCAAAACGAGAGCTTCTCGCAGGCCACCTCGACACCTGCCTTCTTCCAAAGATGAAGGAAAACAAGAAACAAGCGATCGACGAACTTCTCAAAATCTTTAACCTTTCAAAATAATATGAATACAGTTTCTTTGCCAGCCGCAGTGTCTTTTATGATCGTAACAGGAATAGTTGGATTGACAGGCGGATATTACATATCGCCGACATATCAGCAAACAATGTACGTAAAGGAAGAAATGGGACTTGGGCAGGCAGATAGGTTTGTTGATCTCCGCTATATAGACAAAATGGCAGCACATCATACAGGAGCAATTCTTCTTGCAAATCAAATCGAAAGCCTATCGCAGAGAAAAGAAATAAAAGATCTGGCTGCCGATATTAAAAAAGGAGAGCCAAAGTTGATAGATGAGCTCTATCAATGGAAACGAGAATGGTACAACGATACTCGAAAAGTAAGGGACCCGATTGTGGCAAATATTGGGTCAGCAGATGAGAAGTCAGACCTCCGGTTCTTAAACGCGCTCATCGCTCATCATGAGGCAGGGATAGAGATGACCCAGGAAATACGAAAAAAAAGCAGCAGAAAAGAGGTGCTCGATAACGCAGATGCGGTAGAGAGTTTTTTGACTAGCACGCTCGTAACTTTCAAAAACTGGAGATCTCAGTGGTACAACATTCAATAATCAAAAAATAACCCACATATTCCCATGATACAGAAGACGTATATCGTGAAAGGGATGCATTGCGCAAGCTGCAGTGCGATCATTACAAAAACACTCAAGAAGCTTCCTGGCGTTGAGGCATGCGATGTGAATTTTGCCACAGAAAAAGCCTCAATTTCCATGGATACTTCCAAAGTCTCGCTTGCTAACATGAATAAAGAACTTGAAAAAATCGGATACAGCCTAGCTGAAAGTGAGGCCTCAATGGGAAGCGAAATGGCGGAAAAAGGAGGGGGCATGGATCATTCGGAGCACCTTGGGAGATCGCAGACAAAAGAAGATAAATTACGCGAACTCCAAGAAATGAAAGCAAAGGTAGATTTTGTCATGCCTATAACATTTATCGTATTTCTATTGATGATGTGGGACATAGCATCTCGCCTATTGTTCGAGGTTCCGAAATTGCCAATTCCAATGCCACTTTTTAATACGATATCATTTCTATTATCGGCAGTGGTTCTATTTTGGATAGGCAAGTCATTTGTAGACGGTGTCGTGAAGTTCATGCTGTATCGAGTGGCAAATATGGATACTTTGATTGGTATTGGTACCTTAACAGCATTTGTATACAGCAGCGTGATCTTTCTTGTGCCATCACTTCGGGATCTCTTGAAGGTTCCTGAATACACGTATTTTGACGTGACAATTGTTGTTATTGGTTTTGTGACACTTGGTAAATATCTTGAAGCTCGATCTAAATTAAAAACAGGGGATGCGATCGAGAAGCTATTGAATCTTCAGGCAAAAACAGCGCTCGTTCTTCGAAAGGGAGAAGAGCTGGAAATTCCCGTATCAGCAGTTGTGCATGATGATATCATTATCATCAAGCCAGGCTCAAAAATTCCGGTAGATGGGGTGGTTATCGACGGCTCATCATTTATCGATGAGTCGATGATTACAGGAGAGCCCATTCCAACAGAGAAGCGCGAGGGTAGTGTAGTTGTTGCTGGTACGATGAATACAACAGGGACATTTACATTCAAAGCTACGAAAGTCGGCTCCGAGACGCTGCTCGCACATATTATCAAAATGGTTGAGGAGGCGCAGGGAAGCAAGGCTCCAATTCAGGCACTTGCCGATAAAATTTCATCAGTGTTTGTGCCAATTGTGCTTGTTATCGCGCTTGTAACGCTTCTTGCTTGGCTCGTTGTAGGGACTCGATATCTTGGTTTTGCTCAGGCAGTTTCATATGGGCTAACTTCATTTGTGGGAATTCTCGTAATTGCCTGTCCATGTGCTCTCGGGCTCGCGACGCCAACAGCTATTATCGTTGGAGTAGGAAAGGGTGCTCAAGAGGGTATCTTGGTCAAAGATGCTGCAACGCTCGAGAAGCTCCATAAGGTCACTGTTGTTGTGGTGGATAAAACAGGAACGATTACGAAAGGTAAGCCAGAGCTTGTTACTGTTCGCACGTATGAAAAAAGTATGAAAGAGGACGAGATTGTTGCAATCATGGCTTCTCTTGAGTCTCGCTCGGAGCATCCTATTGCGCATGCAGTTGTTTCATACGCAAAAGATCATAAAATCAATGTATATAACATTGAAGATTTCGAGATCATGAAAGGTAAAGGCATAAGAGCGAGTATAAAAGGGGTAAAATATTTCACCGGCAATATTGCAATGCTGGACGAACTCGGGCTAAAGATAGACAGAAAGGCTATTGAAAAAGATACAACAGAGGGAAAAACTCCTGTTGTCCTTGCAACAAAAGAGAAGATACTCGGAGTTGTTATGGTGGCAGATGCGCTAAAGGTAGAGGCAAAAGATGCGGTAGAAAAATTGCGACAGCTTGGTGTCAAAGTGGTAATGCTCACTGGTGATAATAAAAATACAGCCCGCTATATTGCCGATCAGGTAGGCATTGATGAGGTGGTTGCAGAGGCCCTTCCTCAAGATAAGCTCGCAAAAGTGAAGGAGCTTCAGGCGAAAGGGGAAGTCGTAGCGATGACGGGAGATGGGGTAAATGATGCTCCGGCATTGGCGCAGGCAGATGTTGGCATTGCAATGAGTACAGGAACGGACGTAGCAATAGAGTCAGCAGGAATTACACTTTTAAATGGAGATATCTCTAAACTCGCAAAAGCTATCCGGCTTTCAAAATTTACAATGAGAGGTATTAAACAAAATCTTTTCTGGGCATTTATTTATAATGTTGTCGGAATTCCGGTTGCGGCAGGAATGCTTTATCCATTCTGGGGAATTCTCTTGAATCCAGTCTTTGCAGGCCTTGCTATGGCCTTCTCAAGCGTTTCGGTTGTGAGTAACTCACTACGTCTGAAGTTAAGGAAATTGTAAAGGTAGTGAAGTTTTTGTATATATTATCTCTAACTTTTATCACAAATGGTCGCTTCAAATATCCCAAATTCACCACAAACCCATACTTTTCACGTCAAAGGTATGCACTGCCACGCATGTGTTCTGCTCACGGAAAGTGAAATAGGTGAAGATCCAAAAGTTCGCTCAGCAAAGTCGGATCTTGCATCATGCACGATCGAAGTTACTGGTGATTTCGGTGGTCTCACACCAGCAGAAATTGCAAAAGAACTTACAGAAAAAATAGAAAAACATGGCTATACATTATCGCTCGAACGTGAAGATGAAAACATTCATCACTGGTCGGATTTTAAACTAGCGCTTCCGATAGCCATTCTCTTTCTCGCTGGTTTTTTCCTCCTTCAGAAGCTCGGAATTGTGAACGCTATTACTGCAAGTAACGTCACCTATGGAACAGCATTCTTTATTGGAATTGTGGCATCTCTCTCTACTTGCATGGCAGTTGTCGGTGGCCTCCTCCTCTCGCTTTCGGCCAACTATGCCAAAAGTGGTGACAAGGTAAAACCCCAAGTCATGTTTCACATCGGACGCCTTATCGGTTTTTTTATTCTCGGAGGCGTGATTGGTCTCATAGGGAGCGCATTCAAGATTACGCCGATGATGAATTTCGTGATCGGACTCGTGATCGCTTTCGTCATGTTTATTCTCGGCGTTAACTTACTCGATGTCTTTCCATGGGCCAAGAGATTTCAATTTTCTCCACCAAAAGTTCTCTCAAAAAACGTTCTAGGTGCAGCGAAAATGACGCACACTGTCGCCCCATTTCTCATTGGAATAGCGACATTCTTTCTTCCATGTGGATTCACGCAATCAATGCAAGTATACTCACTTTCAACAGGAAGCTTTTCGCAAGGCGCATTAACAATGCTTGCCTTTGCGCTCGGAACCTTGCCGGTCCTCGCGCTCATGAGCTTCACCTCTCTCTCTATTCAGCAAGGCATTAAATCCCGTATATTCTTCAAGGTCGCCGGTCTTATTGTTATCGTCTTCGCCCTCTTTAATCTCATCAATAGTCTCGTGATTATTGGCATAATCCCACCGATTTTTAACTTCTAAGCTCACTAAAAACTCACTATGAAATTCGCATTTTTCGCCTCAATAGCGGTTGGAATCATAATCTCAGTACTCGTCATTACCGGACTTGGAAACGACACAACATCAGCTCCATCATCCGACACGCCACTCCCACAAATCATCAACGGTGTTCAAATGATCGACATCACTGCACGTGGGGGATACAAGCCAAAACAGACGATCGCTAAGGCAAATATTCCATCAGTAATTCGGATGAAAACACAGAGTACGTTCGACTGCTCTTCTTCGTTAATCATTCCAAGTATCGGTTACTCAGCATCACTTCCCGCAACAGGCGTGACAGAGATACCAATTCCATCACAAAAATCAGGTTCAACTCTTCGAGGTATGTGCGGAATGGGTATGTATAGTTTTAGCATTATATTCAGCTAAAAACGCGCTTTCACTTCGCCGAGAGCTGCTTTATACTGAAGAAAATACTATCGACCATACGACCAAATATGAAAAAAAATACGATCGGCCTGATGGGCCTGGGAACAATGGGCGGAAATCTCGCTCGTAATATTGCCAGCAAGGGATTCTCAATAAGTCTCTTTAATCGTCATCCGGAAAAAGTCGACGCTTTTCTCAAAACACATCAAGAAAAAAACCTCTACGGATATCACGATCTTGCCCAGTTCGTCGACTCTCTCGAGCGTCCTCGAAAGATTATTCTTATGGTTCCAGCAGGCGCTCCAGTTGACGAAACACTCACGCAACTTGTCGACTTTCTCAAGCCAGGAGACATTGTAATAGATGGAGGAAACTCATATTTTAAAGACACTATTCGACGTCAGGAGGCGCTTAAAAGAGCCAATATTCACTTCATTGGCGCAGGAGTTTCCGGAGGCGAAGAAGGTGCGCTCAAGGGTCCAAGTATTATGATCGGCGGAGAAAAGTCGGCATGCAAAGAAGTCGCTCCAATTCTCAAAAAAATCGCAGCCAAAGACTTCGTCGGCGGAACGTGTGGTGGATATATGGGCGCTGGAGGCGCTGGCCACTACGTCAAAATGATTCACAACGGAATTGAGTATGCGATCATGCAGATGATTGCGGAATCGTACTCACTCCTCAAAACGCACTACAAACTTTCAAATGAACTCATCGCAGAGTTTTTCGAAGCCTGTAACGATGGAAAGTTGAACGGATATCTCGTAGAGATTGTCCCAGGAGTTCTCAGGAAGAGAGATGGGAAGAAATATCTCGTCGATCTGATCCTTGATAGCGCAAAGAACAAAGGAACAGGAAAGTGGACCTCGCAAGAAGCGCTAGATGTAGGGATTCCTTTGTCATCGATTACCCAGGCCGTATTTGCTCGCTACCTCTCAACTGATAAAAAGCTTCGCACGGAACTTGCAAAAGTTTCCCCAAGAAAAGCAACGAAACCAGGCATTCCTCTCGAAACATTTTTACAAAATCTGGAAGACGCACTTCACGGAGCATTTCTCATGGCCTACGCGGAAGGGCTTCATCTTCTCCAGAAGGCAGATAAAGAGTACGGATTTAAGCTCGACATGGGCGAGGCAATTCGCGTCTGGCAGGGCGGCTGTATCATCCGATCAAAACTTCTCAAAGATCTTACGGAGGCAAAAAATGAAATTGCAAAGAGTCACTTCTTGATGAGCAAAACAGCCGCAAAAAAGCTCGCATCAGTAGAAAAAGCATGGACAGCAGTTCTTCAGGAAAGTCTTAGCGCTCGAATCCCAACCCCGGCGCTCACGGCCGCGATGCAGTACTACCAGTCGATGACATCAGCGCAACTTCCGGCCAACCTCATCCAGGGCATGCGTGATTTCTTCGGTGCGCACACCTACGAACGAACAGATAAGCCGGGAATATTTCACGCCGATTGGAACTCATAAAATAATTCTTACTCCATGGCCCAGAAACCATCAAATTATCAGTCAGGAATTCCATTCCAAAAAGCAGAGAGCGATTTTACGCTCATCATTTTTGGCGCATCAGGATCGCTCGCAAGACTCAAGCTCTTTCCGTCACTCTACCAACTCCACTTAGAAAAGCGCACGCCAAAAGATTTTAAGATTGTCGGTTATGCGAGAACTGAAATGTCACAGGAGGGGTTCAAAGATGAATTTCGTCAGGCAGTCCGTGCCAAATTTAAAACAACAACCGACGAAAAAATCCTTGAAAGTGTCGTAAAAAATGTGAGTTATGTAAGCGGAAATTATGATAATGAAATGGACTACGGTGCACTTGAAAAGCATCTCAGTGTAATTGAAAAAAAGAACAATAAGCGGATTCGAATGGCCTATCTCTCCACGCCACCATCTGTATTCGAGGCGGTCATAAAACAGCTCGGAAAAGCCAAATTAGACACATCATTATCGAAACTCCGACTCATTGTCGAAAAGCCATTTGGGTACGACCTCGCTTCTGCAAAACATCTTGAAGGAATTCTTCTCGAAAATTTCCAAGAAAATCAGTTCTTCCTTCTCGACCACTATCTCGGAAAAGAGGCGGTCTTTAATCTTCTTTCCTTACGCTACGCCAACCCAATTCTCACCTCGCTTATTCGCGGAGAGTATATTAGTAATATTCAAATAAATGGCTTAGAAAAGTTCGGAACCGAAGGTCGTGCAAGTTATTTCGATCATGTTGGATCGGTACGGGATATGGTTCAGTCGCATCTTTTTCAAATCCTCGCATTTCTAACGATGGATCTTCCAGAGCAAATTACCTGCGAATCGGTACATCGTGCGAAACGTAATCTCATTGAGTCACTTCATTTGAAAGATAAAAAAACATCGATCATTCTCGGCCAATACAAGGGTTATGCAAAAGAGCCAGGAGTTAAAGAAAAGTCGAAGACGGAAACATTCGCAGCTATTCGTCTTTTTATCGACAATCTCAACTGGCACAACGTTCCAGTGTACATGCGCACCGGTAAAAAAATGAAAGAACAACTTACGAGTGTTGTTATTGAGTTCAAGCCTCAGCCACTTCAGAAGGGAAGTAGGAATAATCTCGAGCCGAACAAGCTTATCATTCAGCTCCAGCCATTTGAGAAGATTGAGTTCAATCTTCTGACCAAAATGGGCGGCTCCGAAGTTGATTTCGTTCCACTCAATACCGGCAAGCCAATTTACTGTAGCGGCGACTGTCTCGACGAGCACAGTCGGCTTCTTCTCGAGGTCATTAAGGGCGAAAAAATGCTCTTTCTCGAGTTCTCAGAAATTTATGCTGCATGGAACGTCGTTGATCAAATTACAAAATCTTCCGAAAATGGCGACATCCCGCTCCGTATCTACGAACCCGGAACCTTTGGCCCAAAAGAAGCGAGTAAAATGCTTGAAGATGGTAGTCACACTTGGCATGACAATTTTTAGTCCCATAACCTCACCTCCATGAAGCCAACGATTCAGATTATCGAAAAGGAAAAAGATTTCTACGATCAGGCACTTCACTGGGTTCTTGAGAATATTTTTGACGTCCTTGCAAAAAAAGAAGACTGCCGTATTGGCCTTTCTGGCGGATCAACCCCAAAGGAACTTTATCGAATAATGGGGAAGTCCCATTTTCCATGGGAACGTATCACCTGGATCGAAATCGATGAGCGTTACGTACCGATATCCGATAAGGCAAGCAATGCGGGTATGATTATGAGCGAGCTTATTGAAGAGTCAGGAAATCCGGATAAAAAAACTCTCTCTGAAAAATTTCTCCACTTCGACACCTCACTTCCATATGATCAGTCATATCTTGCCTACGAGCAAAAACTTCTCGGGCTCAAGCACGCACGTTCAAATGATGAGCCCCTCTTCGATCTTATGATCTTGGGTGCAGGACCAGATGGCCATATCGCCTCAGTTTTTCCAGATTCACTCGAATCAATGCGTAAAGGTTTTCTTACCGCGCAAACGTCTACTGATGTTTTCGACATTCACGACCGCCTCACCTGCACCATGGAAGCCCTCACAAACTGCCACAAAGCCCTTCTCCTACTCAAAGGCCACGAGAAGCATGATATCCTCAAGAAACTCGAATCAGGCGACACAGTGACGCCAGTGGGGAAGTTTGTGGAAAAGGTGGAGACGACGGTACTATATACGGTATAGAACTAGAGTTGAAAAAAGGAGCAAAAGCTGATATCATAAAACTACTTTTTGGGATTCTCCCACCGCCCCACCCTCGTAAGAAGGTGGGGAAAATTTTCAAAGTCTATTTATCGATAAAGCTTAAAAAATGCAGCTTTAATGCGCTTAAAATCGGAGTCATCAAGTTCCCCAAGTTTTTTTGAAAGCCTTCTATAATCAATAGTGCGAGCCTGATGGAGACAGGCAACGGCTAAAATTGATGATTGCCTATACGACACAAACCATGTCCCCGTTTTCATCTGAGTTGTAAGTGGAATAGCGAAGAAAAGGGATTGTGATAATTTTTTAAAAATGAGTACTGGTCGAGAAAATTGCTCATTTTTGCCATTCATCTCGTGGCCAATATTTTCACCTATTCTGGCCCACCAGATTTCCTTCTCGCGAACATAAGGTGGTATTCTTTTCCTTTCATGTAAATCTTTTTTAAGTTTTATCCATTCAAAAAATCGTTTCATCATAAAAAAGCATAAATAAGAGGTATGCCTCATGATAACAGTTGGACATTACAGATTTTTAAACAATTTCTTACAAATTGTTAACACAAAGCAAAATATTCTAGCCTCAAAAGGCTCGATAAATCCAAAGAACAAGAAGTAGGATTTAGCTTTAAAAAAATCCACACGTGTGCTATAATGAAAAGATTAAAAAACGATCCCATGAGTCTCAACGCAACACATCGTGTAGATACAGCTTCTGTGGATACAGAGGCTGTAACAGGAGCATCGAGTAATGTTGAAAATATCGAAGCACTCGATCGACAAATAGCCGCATCGACTCCGCGGTACAAAACGGCAAGTGGACGAAAAAAAGCCCAAGAAAATCTCATAAAGGCATACGATAGTGAAGTTGCAAGTCTCGAGGAGCAATTGGGGGAAAATTTTAGCGATGCAGCAAGAAGGGAGATGTACGATAGAATGGTGGGGGAGCCGGTGAAGGCGATGCAAGAAGATTGCGCAAGATGTGATGAATTAAAAGGTAGGAGAAATACGCTCGTTAAAAAAAGAATCGACCAAGAAAAAGGAGTATTTTTAATGAGTGAGCTCTGTGTGTTTGCAGAAGAGTTCGATTATAGTCGTGTAGAGAATTTTGCCGATGAAATCAGGCAACTTAAAAAAACAGTAAAGGTCGGAGGTGATACGCACATTATCGACATTGGGAGTTTTTCAGATGAGGAGCTGAGACCACTGTTAGATGTGGTCGATAGAAAAATGTATGTTTACAATAATCTTGCATTTGAGACATGTTCTCCTGAGCAAAAAGCCCTCATTAAATCCGGTAAGGCGATAGTGGTCGACGGCAAGTTTGTGCAGAGAATGAATCCGGTTATTTTATCTGGCACGCACGGAGACGAAGTAAAACCAGTTATAGAATTTACCGTTGCGGCAAAAAAAGCTTCTCAAGAGAGCTCAAAACTTGAAGTAAGTAGGGATGATATGCATATTGAAACAATGGTAAACCCGGCGGCCTTGAAAAAAGGTGAAAGAACGGGAGCTTCCGGAATTGACATAAATCAACTAACTCCAGATGGCTCATATGAGCATGCCAGAAAGGCTCAAGTCATAGAGGCAATACCAAAATTCGATAATCCATATATTATTGATTTTCACAATTGCCACGGAAATTCTAAGCCGTACGCCTATGTGGGCAACATGAATCAAAGAAATATTGAGATGGCAAAAGAGCTCGGTCTCGAAAAGCTTATTATTTGCGACCCAAAAATTGCAGACAATACAGTTTTATCTGACGCAATTCGTCACGTAAAAGGTGATGGTATGGTAATCGAGACAAGCGCTCAGGATAGCGAACAGATAGCCATGAGAACAGCTCTCAAGTTCCTTCATCTAAGCGGAGTCGTTGGCTCAGGCGAATATAGAAGCTCTATGAAATTGCAGGCCATAACAAAGATGAAATTACCGACCAGAAATCGCGCCCTCAAGATATTCGGCTTTCAGTTGCCAGAGGTTGATTCTCCAGAGAATATACCGAATGATGGTCACTGTTATCAAATTATTAATGGGACTGTAATAAAAATAGTTCAATTTCGGGAGACAAAAAATGGTTTAATTGAAGAGGCTCTATCACAAGAAGATAGAAAAAGTTTTGACAATATGAGCTAAGGAAGCTTAGATTGCGCTCGCAAGTTTCTCTACCGCCTTCGCAATATCCTTCACACCAAGGCCTGCAATTTCATAGAGCTCGTCAGCGGTGCCGCTGAGTTGGTATCCGCGAACACCGAGGTGAGTAATTGGAAGTGAGAGGCCGCTGTCTTCGAGAGACTGAGAGACGAGCATACCGAGGCCACAAGCGACGTTGTGATCTTCGAGCGTGAGAATTTTTCCAGTTTTTTTGGCACTCTTTTCGAGAGTCTCGTGGTCGAAAGGTTTCATCGAACTGACGACGAGAATTTCGACATCAATAGTTTCTTTGAGAAGTTCACGAACTTCAATCGCTCGCGGAACCATAGGTCCGCTCGCGACAATCGTCACATCTTTTCCAGTTCGGATAATATCAGCCCTTCCAATTCTGAACTCGTAGTCACCACCGAAGAATGGCTTAGTTGGATCATCTTCTCGAGTAATGGTTGGAACTTTTGCGCGTCCCATTCTGACGTAGAAATTTCCATACTCACTCGCAATAGCACGAATCATTCGATCGCACTGATTTGGATCGGCAGGTTCGAGAACACTCGTGTGATACATCCCCAAGAACGAGCTAATGTCATCAATAGCCTGATGCGTTGGACCATCTTCACCGACAGAAAGTCCGCAGTGAGTAGCTACCATTTTGACATTCGTTTCGTTGATATCGTTGACGCGTGCCTGGTCTTTTGCGCGACTACTCATAAATGCTCCAAAGGTTGAACAGAATGGAATAAATCCACGCAAACTCAAACCTCCAGCAGCGCTGACCATGTGTTGTTCGCTAATGCCGCACTCGATGTGTCGCTCAGGGAAGGCCTTTTTAACACCATCTGTTTTGACAGATCCAGCGAGATCGGCCGTCATAGCAACGACAGATCCATTTAATCCAGCGAGATCGGTAAGTGCATTTCCATACGCACCGCGACAGTCCACCTTCTCTGTTACCGCATATTCTCGAGGCGTACCACTCTTAAATCCTTCCATTGGTGTGCCGCTCTTTACAACATCAGACGAGAAAATTTTCTCTCGTAAGCTTCCGCCAAATCCAGCCAAAAAATCAGCAATCATCTTCGTCTGCTCTTCGCTTAAAACGAGTTCGCTAAGCGCTTTATCGGCAAGCTCACGACTCGGAGCATTGCCGTGCCAGCTGGCCTTGCCGGCCTCTGCCTCGCTTTCCATGTAGGAAACGCCCTTGCCCATAACCGTCTTTGCCAATAAGCAAACAGGTCGTCCGCCATCAGTTTCATTTCCAGCATTCATTTGCATCGCCTTCGCACGTGAAAGTGCATTCCACATCGCCTGATAGTCGTGGCCATCAACTTCGATAACTTCCCATCCAGCAGCACGATAATGACCAGCGATATTGATTGGCATAATTTCATCGAGAGTTGAAGTCAGCTGAATTTCGTTATAATCAACAAACAAAACGAGATTCGACAATTTGTATTTATGCGCAAAGTTCATCATCTCGTATGCCTGACCTTCTTGCTGTTCACCATCTCCCATCAATAAATAAACGGTCTCGGAAGTTTTTTTAGAAAGATGATCTCCAAGTGCAAATGCAGATGCAACGGACGCACCAACACCGAGGGGTCCTGTTGAGAAGTGAATACCGCGAACATGTCGATTGACATGACCTTCAAAGACATCGTTTGGTTTTCGGAACATCGTGACGGCTCGCTCTTTGTCTACGACACCGAGCTCGCCCAAAATCGCATACACAGCAGGGGAGACGTGACCATTCGAAACCACAACAGGGTCATTATTCTGGCTAATCACAAAAGTATAGAGGAGTGCCAAGTAGTCGATGACAGAAAGTGAACCACCCGGATGGCCAGATGCAGCGTTCGTTACCATTTCAATAATAGACCTTCTGCAAGCGGTAGAGACGGCCTGAAGAAGTTGAATTTGCTCATCATTGAGAGACTCGCCGAGGTGTGGAATGTTCATAAAAGAAAATCGAACGGATAAATACAGAAAAATACGTGCGAACTATACCGATGATGTTACGTGCCTTCAAGTAGCATCTTTTTGGTGTAAATCTTGGCGATTTCGACGCCAGGCTGGTTGTAGGCATCGACGTTGTAATATTCGCCAAGGAATGCGACAGATCCCTCGAGAAGCATGAAGAGTTCTCCGAGAGTTTCTTCATCAACTTTTGGAATTTGAATCGTAGCACTTGGACGACCATACTCCTGAAGTCCGCGCTCTGTTGCGCGCTTCTCAACTTTGATTAGCTCCTGGAATGTCACGCCTTTCAAATAGCTCATGCTCTCGCTCGCAATCTTGCTAGAAGGGATAGTGAGCTTTTTTCCGCCAAGAGAGTCGACCTCAATAAATACAATAAATTTATCTCGTGGCCCCTCATTATAAAGCTGTACCTGTGAGTGCTGGTCGGTCACGCCGAGGGCATTAATCGGAGTTAATCCAACCAAAATCTTCTCACCGCTTCTCGTCTCGCTCTTTCCAATGCTCTCAGCAAGAAGCTGTCGATACCAGTCAGCCAAGCTCGCCAAACTCGAGGCGTACGGCATCATAACCGTCATCGTCACGCCCTTTTCTCGCTGCAATAAATATTGCATCGTTGCGAGCTGAAACGGAATGTTCCCCGTAAATCTCGTATCAAGAAACTGCTCTCGCATCGCCCGTGCACCACTCAATAACTTTCGAATAGAAATCCCAAGAAGCGCAGCAGGAAGGAGTCCAACAGGAGTTAAGACAGAAAATCTTCCACCAACATTATCTGGAATAGTGAAGCAGGTGATGCCATCTTTCACAGCAATTTCGCGCAAAACGCCCTTCTGGGCATCTGTTATAAACACAAAATGTTTCTTCGTAATAACCGGTCCCGCCGCCTTTTCCATCTTCGACCGGAAATAATAATACTGCCCCATCGTCTCCGGAGTGGTTCCAGATTTGGTCGCAACGATAAACAAAGTCTTCTTATAATTAATAACATCATCAATCTCATCGATCAAAGAAGGATCAATATTATCGAGCACGAAAAGCTGTGGATGCTTACGTGTCCGGCTTGGAAGTGAGTTCCATCGAGAGTGCTTGAGTGCATTCATGAGGCAGGTGACACCAAGTGCCGATCCGCCAATTCCCAAAACAACGATGTGGTCGAACTTGCCACGAACTTTTTCTGCATACTGTTCGATAGACTTCACCGTCTCCATATCATCCGGAAGGTCGATAAAACCCTGACCACGGCCCCGAATGAGCTTCAAAAACTCAGGAAGTTTGTTAATTTCGGCTTCGTACTGACTTTTTTTGAGCCCATTCTGCCCAAGGGAAAACACCGAATCGAAATGGAACTGAATCATAAATGAAGACGTAAAAAGAAAATAGAGAGGGGCGTATGTGCTACTTTTTCTTTGAAACTTTGGCTTTTGACCAATCTTCCATGAACTTCGCTAAACCAGCATCGGTCAACGGATGCTTTACGAGCTTCTCGAAGATACTATATGGCATCGTGCAAATGTCTGCGCCGAGCTTTGCAGCATCGGTGACATGACGAGGATGACGCACGCTCGCGACCAAAACCTCAGTATCATAGCCATAGTTATCGTAAATCTGCATAATTTCCTCAATCAGCTTCATGCCATCCTCTCCAACATCATCGAGTCGTCCAATAAAAGGACTGACAAAAGCTGCTCCAGCTTTGGCAGCCAAAAGTGCCTGATTAGCCGAAAAAATGAGTGTCATATTAACCCGAATCCGCTCACTAGAAAGCGCCTGACAGGCCCGAAGACCATCAGTAGTCATAGGAAGCTTCACGTAGATATTCTTGGCCCATTTGGCATACTGGCGGCCTTCAGCGATCATTCCTTTGTAGTCCTGAGCCGTAACTTCAGCGCTTACTGGTCCCTTAACCATCTTGGCAATTTTCTTAATAACCGTCTCGAAATCCAGCCCTTCCTTCACGATAAGGCTAGGATTGGTCGTAACACCGTCAAGAAGCCCAAGCTCCACGCCTTTGGTAATGTCATCCAAATTGGCCGTGTCGAGAAAGAGTTTCATGAGAGTTGGGATAAGAAATCAAGCTGACCAAACTATACAACAAAAAGAAATCCGCTACTAACGGATTTCTTTAAATATTTTCTATATATATCAAAGCCAGATCAAGCTTTGAATTAAGCCTTAGTAGAAGTGATTTTTGTAAGTCGAGCCTTCTTTCGAGCAGCATTGTTCTTGTGGATAATATTCTTCTTCATGGCAGTATCAATAATAGAGAAAGCCTTTGGAAGAAGCTTCTCAGCCTCCTTGACATCACCAGCTTTAGCGAGCTTTAAGACATCCTTGATAATTTTCTTGAGTTCTTCTCGAGTTTTGTAGTTTCGTGCACGTGCTACGAGAGCCTGGCGCATTGACTTCTTTGAAGCTAAAAGATTTGGCATAAGGTCGTTTTTCAAAAATAAAGCAGAGCAAATATAGACATGAGAAAGCTCATTGTCAAATGATTTAGCCCTTTCTCCTGAATCTACTCATGCTAGAGTGCCAATTAGAAGCCTGTCAGAAAAATGGTAAGAAAAAGTTAAGAAGTGGTAACAATTTGGTAATATGGTAGGTATATCCTGGCATTGAATCGGCCCAGAAAACATTTTTTCATCAAGGTATTGACAAGACGATAGAATCTAGTATAGAATCACCTCCTTGTATTACATTACAATCTTTATTAACTCTTTATTCATATGCAAAACTCTTTTTTCAAAAGATTGGTCGCAACAGTAATCGCATCGATTACAGGTCTCGCTCTTATCGCTCAGCCGCTCGCAGCAGTTGCTTATACTGAGTCAGATGCTTGGTTTGATTTTAGTGCTAACTTTAATCAGGCGACTCAGACACCTGTATATAATAACGGAGCTCAGAATCCATACGGATACAACTACGGTTATGGCGCTGTTACAATTAGTAACCTTGCCGTAACAAGCTCTACGTTCAACCCTGCATTACAGTCTTCAGTGATGGTAACGTTCACGATCAACGGAACGGCATCATATCTTTCTGTTGTTGCACAGAACGTACAAACTGGAACTCAGACAACAATCGCTACTGAGAATCAGCCAACATCTGGATACCGATCATTCAGTTGGAATGGCACAGGACTTGCGGCAGGTGCATATATCGTCAAAGTTATCGTAACAGACCTCAACGGACAATCGACATCATACACAACAACTCAAGTAACAATCACGGCAACTACAGGAACAGGTACGGGTACAAATCCTGCAGTTCCAGTAAACAACACATACATTGTTAACAAGGCTGTAACAGTTCTTCCATCAGTATTCAGCGCTGGTCAGACAACAACAGTGACATACGATGTAAATACAACCGTTCTTGCTACAATTGAGGTTCGACCTTTTGCATCATCAGCAACATCGACTCCGATTAAGTCTTCATACAAGCAAGTAGTAGGTGCAGGTACATACACTTGGAGCTGGGATGGTACAAACGATAACGGTCAAGCAGTTGCATCAGGTGATTACATCGTTTCAGTAAACCTCTACAACTCATACGACGCAGTTTCAACACCAGTGAAGGTTACATTCAACAACAACGGATACGTAAATCCAGTCAATCCATGCGTAAACGGATATAACTACGGTTACAACTGTACACTTCCATGTACTAACTACGCTTTCGGACAGTGTCCAGTTTCAGGAACAGTCATCTTGAACGCTACAGTTACTCCAACAGCATACAACCCACTTTCAGGACAACTTCAGACGAGCTACTACATTCTTGGACAGGCATACGTCACAGTGAGTATCGTTGATGTCTATGGTGCAGTTCTCAAGACAATCAAATCAAGCACATCAGAGACAGCTACAAACGTAGCATATTGGAACGGCATTACGAATTACGGATCGTACGTCTCAAACGGAGAATACCGAGTTCGAATCGTTGCTACAGCAAACGGCCAGACAGATTCAAAGGAAGTGAAATTCACAGTTGGTTCTGGAATTAACTCAACATCTCTCTGTGCAGGATTCAAGGACGTAAAGGCTACATCAACATATTGTAACGCAGTCGTTGAGATGCAGAAGCAGGGTATCTTCACTGGATACAGTGACAATACATTCCGACCTTACGAGCCAATCAGCCGTGCACAAACAGTTAAGGTTGTTATGAACGCTCTCAAGTACAATGTTCCTTTGACAGGTTGGTACTTCGACAGCGCAGGATTCAAGGACGTCTTCTCAGGCGCTTGGTATACTCCTTACCTCGCAGCAGCTCGTCTCTATGGTGTCATCAATGGTTACGACGACAAGACGTTCCGACCAGAGAACACAATCACTCGTGCTGAACTTTCAAAGGTATTCCTCGAGGCTTCAAACATTGCTCAGCTTCCAGTTCCATGTTTCGAACAGCCATACAAGGACAATACAAAGACAAAGTGGTACTCAAAGTACGCATGTACAGCAAAGTATTACTCATTGGTCGACGCAACAACTGATGGTAAGTTCGCAGGTAACACAGAAATGACTCGTGGTGACGTTGCCCTCATGATCTACCGAGCACAACAGCAAGGTCTCATGAAGAATCTTCCCCCAAAACCACAGATCAACCTCTACGCTATTCAGCAGTACCAGTTCCCGTTCAAGGCATTCTAAAGAATTGAAATACATAAAAGCGGAAGGGTTAGACCCCTCAAGTCACGGCTTCGGAAGTTTACTTCCTGCAGATTGTGACTCTCGGTCTCTACCACCTTCCGCTTTTTTTGTATCCAAATAAGAAGAGGGAGGAGTATACTAAATCTACTCACTTCCTCATCTCTACATTATGAAATTCAAAAGCGTTATCGTTGGGCTCTTGGCGGGTGCTGGTCTTGGCATTTTATTTGCGCCAAAGAAAGGAAAAGAACTTCGTCAGGAAATCATCAAAGAGCGCGCAAAAGGTGGTACGGGACTTGAAGAACTTGGCGAAGCCATGAAAGACTCAGCTGCAGAAGCCGTAACTTACTCTCAGAGACTTTGGAAAAAAGCAGAGAAGTTATTCAATGAAAAGTTCAGCGAAGACGCTGAGCCAAAGAAATCCAAAAAGAAGGGAAAGTAAAATAGCTTTTAGTTTCCTCGAATCTCCTTCATCATATCAATTCGTTTCTGAATCAGCGCCTTCGTTCCGATATCTTTACGATAAAAGACAGGGCCTTGTATTTGTGATGCAGCAGACTCGGCGAGCTTTTCCGCCTCAGCGATCGTATCTCCGATGCCAACAAGTGCGACCGCACGTGATCCGCATAAAATTAAATCATCGCCCTTCTGGTCAACCGATCCGTAGTAGACGCGTACGCCAGCAGGCAACTCAGGTAAGACGAGTTTCTCGCCTTTCACTGCCTTACCCGGATAACCCTCGGGTACGACGTACTTGCACACTGTAGCCTTCTGTTCGAACATAATTGGAAGTTGGTCGAGTGAACGATCGATCATCGCCTCGCAAACTTCGATAAAATCCGTTTGCAAAAGCGGCAAGACATTCATCGCCTCAGGATCACCAAAACGCATATTGTACTCGATAAGCCGAACACCGTTTTTTACGGCAATAAATCCACCATACATAATGCCTTTATAAAACTCACCAGTTTCTTTTTGAAGTGCCTCTTGAACCATTTTGGTAATAATCCGTGCCTCGTCGACATCCTCCGTTTTCAAGAAAGGTAGTAGGTGATCAGCATCGCTGTACGTACCCATGCCACCAGTATTCGGGCCAGTATCGCCCTCGAAAGCGCGCTTATGGTCCTGGACAGCCGGCATCTCAAATGTATGAACACCGTCAGCAAAACTCATAAGCGAAAACTCCTGACCAACGAGTTTTTCCTCGAAGACAACTCGTCCAAATTTTGCGATACATTCTTTGGCAAACTCCATGCCCTCGTCGATGGTATCGAAGTGGTCTCCCTGTACCATAACGCCCTTTCCAGCCATCAGGCCGTCAGCCTTGATAACAAACTCCATGCCCTGATCTTTCAAGGATGTAGCGAATGCGTGCGCATCATGATCATTCTCAAAAACACCATATGCAGGATTTCCAGGAATCCCATATTTCGCTAATAAATTTCTCGTAAAAGACTTTGAGGCCTCAAGCTGAGCCACTTTCTTGAATGGGGCTACGCACTCAACACCAACCGCCAAAAGCTCATCTGCAATTCCAGCACCGATAGGGTCCTCAGGACCGATAACCGCGAAGTCAGGACGAACCTTCTTTGCATATTCTTTGACTGCTTCCATGTCCATAATATCTCCAACCTCATAACCCTCGGCCATATGGGCAATTCCAGGGTTCATCGTTTTTGCAAAAACATAGAGATGAACATCTTGAGGACTTCGCTTAATCGTTTCGGCAAGAACATGTTCACGGGCACCACTACCAATGAGCAAAACTTTTTTCATAGAATCGAGTGTGACAAATCAGGAATTAAATAAGCGTAAGCTGATCATCTTGGGCGTTATCTGCTGCCTCAGGGGATCCTGGACGTTCAGCCGTAGAGCGGATGGCATCCATCTCATCCAGGCGCTTGAGCGTAATATCCTTGGTTGGATACTTTCCATCCATACACGCAGAACAGAACTTCGTAATTTTTTTATTACCTTCATGAGCCGACCATATGAGGTCGTCGATTTCCTGGTAGAAGAGTTTGTCAGCACCAATTTCTTTAGCAATCTCAGTGATACTGAGCTTATTCGCAATGAAATCTTTCTTACTTGGCATATCAACACCGTAGACACATGGATTTCGAAGCGGTGGAGCTGATGAGGCAAAATAGACATTTTTCGCACCAGCATCTCGAACAATCTGGATAATTTTTTTACAAGTATTTCCTCGAACAATCGAGTCATCCACGAGAAGAATATTCTTTCCGCGAATCTCAAGTTCGATTGGCATGAGCTTATACTTGATGCTCTTTTTTCGAATAGCCTGACCAGGCATAATGAACGTTCGGCCAATGTATCGATTTTTGATAAGTCCCTCTCGGTACTTGACGCCAAGTACTTCCGCAACCGCAAGGGCTGAAGAGCGAGCCGTATCTGGAACCGGCATAACGACATCGATCGGAAGCTTTTCTTTTTTAAGAGTCTTGGCAATTTTCTTTGCGAGAACCTGACCCATTCGAAGTCTCGTCTTGTAAACGCTGATTTTGTCGATGACAGAGTCAGGTCGTGCGAGGTAGACGAATTCGAAGATACAAGGAGCCCAGTCAGTCTTCACGCTCTGATGACGGTGAATCTTGCGATCAGTATCGATATAGACAACTTCACCTGGCTGGACGTCACTGATGACATCAAAACTTCCACCAGATAGAGCGACTGTCTCAGAAGAAATAATATATTCTTTTCTGAGGGATTCATTTTGACGCTCACCGATAACGAGTGGTCGAATACCATTCGGATCACGGAAGGCGACGAGTCCATGGTCAGCAATCATCATGATACATGAGTAGCTACCTTTAAGACGTTTAAAAACCTTGTCCATAGCGCGGAAAAGGTCTTTTGGCTGGAGCTTGAGTTTGTTGAGTTTGAGAATCTCATTCGCAACGACATTGAGGAGAACCTCAGAATCAGAAGACGTGTTGAGATATCGAATATTGTCGGTAATAATTTCCTTCTTGAGCTGTTCGTAATTAGTAAGATTTCCATTGTGGATTAAAGCGATTCCAAAAGGTGAGTTAACAAAAAACGGCTGAGCTTCAGCCGCATCGTAACTTCCAGCCGTAGGATATCGGACATGTCCAATACCAACATTTCCCTTGAGACGGAACATATTCTTCGTATGGAAGACATCTCGAACGAGACCATTTCCCTTTTTGAGGTTGAAGTGGCCATCGAAGGTCATAATTCCAGCTGAGTCCTGTCCGCGGTGCTGAAGTGTGGTTAATCCATCATAGAGATCCTGAGCGACGTTGTCGTTTCCCATGATGCCAAGAATGCCACACATAGTTGAGGGGGGTTGAGGATTGAAAAGAAAAAGAAAAAGCCAGGGCAACTTCAGATTCAGAGGAGGCTTTTTGTAAGACTAGTATACCGAAAATTTGACCGTATGCAAGTGCCGAAAATGGCTTTCTTGTAATGATCTTACGCGGAAAGTTCGTGAAGATTTTGTGCCGCTTTCACGATATTTGCCATGAGACAGGCGACCGTCATCTGACCAACGCCACCTGGAACCGGGGTGATGGCATAGGCTTTCTTGGAAATAGCTTCAAAATCAGTATCTCCACAGAGTTTTCCTTCGGGATCACGGTTAATACCAATGTCGACAACCGTAACGCCATCTTTGACCATATCTGCCGTAATAAGATTTCGTTTTCCGACAGCCACGCAGAGAATATCGGCTCGTTTTGTATGGAAGGCGAGGTCTTGAGTTTTAATATGGCAGACCGTAATCGTCGCGCCTCGATTGAGCATCATAATGGCGAGAGGTTTTCCAACAACATTGCTCGCGCCGACCATAACCACTTCTTTACCTTCGACAGAAATTTTGTACGCCTCGAGGAGGTCAATAACACCCTGAGCAGTACATGGAGTAAGTCGCTCAAATTCAGCGCCAAGAGTCATTTTTCCGACGTTATAAGCCGTAAAACCATCAACGTCTTTTTTTGGATCGATCGCCTTCATGACGAGCGGAGTATTTACGTGAGCAGGCAAGGGGAGCTGGACGAGAATGCCATGGACGCCAGGGTCATTATTTAACTCGTGAACTTTTGCAATAATCTCCTCTGTTGTAACAGATGCCTCCATTTTTGCATGTGCCGACTCAATGCCGGTCTCCTTGCATCGCTTGAGCTTTTGACCGATATAGACGACAGATGCCGGATCTTCTCCAACCTGAACAACGACGAGTTTCGGCTGCACGCCAGAAGATTTCAAAACATCAACGTCGGATTTTGCCTTGGTAATGACGTCTGCGGCTACCTTTTTTCCGTCGAGAAGAATCATGGGAGAATTGGGAGAAAGATTTGGTATACTGGGTCTAAGTTCAAGTGGCTATCGCCAGTTGAGCGCTCAAAGCATAACAAACTTCCCTATGATTTGGAACATCTTTTCGTTCAAAACTTCTGATGGATTAGAGCTTTACGGAGGTCTCGTAAAAGGCCAAAAAAAGACAAAGACGGCAGTTGTCCATGTCCACGGGATGACCGACGAGTTTTATCACGGGAAAGTTGTTGAGACAGTTGCACAGGCAGCAAACGACACGGGGCACGACTTTTTTGCCTTCAATAATAGGGGAATGGGGGTGGTTTCTTTGATCAAGGGGCGATTTCTTGGGACATCGATGGAGCGATTTGAGGAGTGCAAAAAAGATATTAATGGAGCGCTCGCTGCGCTATATAAGCTCGGTTATCGGAAGTTTATTCTCTCGGGTCACTCAACGGGCTGTCAGAAAAGTACCTACTACATGAACACGGTAAAGAAATTTCCAATTGTCGGGCTCATGCTTCTTTCGCCGGCAGATGATCTCGGATTTCATAAGATGATGCTTGGAAAAAGTTTCGGTAAGTTGCTAAAAGAAGCCGAGAAGTTAACGAAGAAAAATAAAGGCGACACGATCTTGCCGAAAGAGTTCAAGACGGCAATGTTTTCCGCGCAGCGTTTTTATCACTTATTGAAGGAAAATTCGATCGAGGGAGGAATATTTAATTATGCAAAACCACTCACCTCAGTTGGAAAAATCACGCAACCGATACTCGCTGTTTTTGGCGAAGAGGAGCAGTTTGCGGCGATTCATCCGGAAGAAATGCTGGCGAAATTAAAGAAAGTATTTGCGAATAAGAAATCAAAAACCGCACTCATCGAAAAGGCCGATCACAGTTTTCACGGAGAAGAAAAGTCTCTCTACCGAGCGCTCAAAAAGTTTTTGACGACTTTGTAGATTTTTTCAGCAGAAGCTTCTTTGACCGGCTCCATTTGGACGCGCGCCCAGCCGCACTCGTCGCCAAGTCTTGAGAAAACTTCACGGGCGCGCTCAACAAGCGCATCATCTGACTCATGAATGTGGCCTTCTTCTTTTGCCTTCATCGTCCGAACACCCTCAAGCAAAACCGCAAAATCTTCCTTCAATAAATATCGATTCAAATCTTCGAGCCAGTCCTGGTCGGCACCTTTGGTCGTACCCCAACCAATACCTGTTCCAGTGTAATCTTCAGCAATCACAATTTTGCCTTCTTCAAGCCATTTTTTGAGCGTTGGCTCAAACTGATGTCGATTTAATGTAAACCACATCTGAAGTTCATGTTCAGAAATTCTCTGAACACCCGCCTCGCTCTGTCGAAGTACACGATTCAAAAAACCACCCGTCGGCTCCGTATCATAAATCGGATATTTTACATACACCGCATCGATACCCTCTGCCTGCAAGCGCTTTACAAGAAGCTGAGACTGAGTCGTCTTGCCGATGTTGTTGATGCCGTAAAATGTAATGAGTGCTCCTTGCATGGAATAAAAATTCTAAGAGATAGGAAATTATTGTTGAACTTCATGAGTATATCCTCCAGTGCTTCCAAATCCACCACGGCTTTCTCGCTGCATCTCTTCGATCTCTGAAAATTCAAACTTATCTATTCGTACAAATACACCCTGCGCAATCTTCTCGCCACGAGCAACGATTACTGGTTCATCGCGGAAATTGTACACCTGAACTTTGATCTCATCATTCGGGCCACAGTAGTCATGATCAATGATGCCGATACCATGAGGGGTTAAGAGACCCTTCTTCTTTGGCGCGCTGCTGCGCGCCGCCACAACCAGCATATATCCAACGGGCACCTCAATCACTACATTCCCCGGAATGAGCCCCAGTGACTTCGCACTAATAACGGTCTCTTCCCGCGCCACAAAATCAAATCCAACCGCTCCAGTCGACTCATACATCGGCAGTGGCAACTCTTTATCGATACGTTTGATGGAAACTTTCATGTGCCCACACTATCAATCAGCCTCGAAAATTGCAACCAAAGTCGAAAAAACCTATACTGACTCTACATTACCAAATACCCATGAACAAAGACCAAATCAACGCCGTAAGAAAAGATCTTCCTATCGACTTCGCGCCAGGTGGACAAGCCGTTATTGAGGGTGTCCTCATGCGCAGTCCAAATTATGTCGCTGTCGCCGTCCGCAATCACAAAGGCGAGATCGTCTTCGACAAAAGACCCTTCAAATCACTCGCATCCCGTATGAAATTTTTTGCCTTCCCGCTCGTTCGCGGAATGGTCGGAATTTGTGAAATGATGCTGATCGGGTTCAAGGCTCTCGACTTCGCATCCGCAATTTTTGCCGATGACGGAACCGAAACGCAAACTGAAAAAACATTTGAAAAAGAAGAAGAGAAGACTATTCTCGACTCACTTTTTTTCGCAGCATCTCTCGTGGTTGCATTCGGAATTAGTATTTTTCTTTTCAAATTTATTCCACTTCTCATTACTACACAGCTCGAAAAAATCTCACCACTCGTTCACAGCAACTATTTCGTCTTCAACCTCATTGATGGCGTCATTAAGCTCTCAATCTTCATTGGCTATTTATCACTCATGCTTCTTTCAAAAGAAATGAAGCGTGTTTTTGAGTATCACGGCGGAGAACATAAGGCAGTTTGGACCTACGAAAAAGGTCTCGACCTCACCGTAGAAAATGCTCGCAAGCAAACTCGTTTCCACCCACGATGCGGCACAAGTTTTATTCTCATCGTCTTTGTCATCTCAATCTTCACCTACATGTTCCTTCCGAAACAACCAACGTTCTGGATGAACTTCGCCCTTCGTCTCGCATGGCTCCCACTCATTGGTGGTGTTGCCTATGAAGTTCTCAAGTGGAGCGCCAAGCATACCGAAAACGCAATCGTCAAAATCTTCGTTGCCCCAGGCCTCATGCTCCAAAAAATCACCACCCAAGAGCCCGACGATGCCCAACTCGAAGTCGCCCTCCGCGCCCTCGAATGCACGCTCGAACTCGAACACTATGGGATGCCGGTTACAGCAAAACTGGTGCCGAAACCGTAACGGTGGTAGCGGATCGATAAAGCCGCTTGTCAGAAAAATTTTAGAATAATGTAATTAGGAAAAGCCACAAACACGTGGAATAATTTTCTATTATGAAGATAAAAGTCGTTGCCGAAAACATCGTACTATCAGTAGTATCGGATGCTGAGCAGCTCAGTAATGCCGAGCTCATTGAGCGTTGCACGCAGCTCGGAAGTCTATCGGTAAAAACTCGACGTATGTTTATGGGGTTACTGCCTCTCGTCGCACGCCGCCAGGCATATAATCCCAAAAAGTTTTCGTCTATCTATCACTTCGCCTCAATAGTAGGTGGAGTGGGATACGACCTGGTAAACGAAATTTTGCGGTTGGATAAACAGCTAGAGGAGTTCCCTTTATTTCGTCGTGCACTCTATTCGGGCGAAATAGGCTGGTCAAAAATTCGCGCAGTAGTCTCATTAGTAACACATAAAAATCAAGAAAGTTGGCTCGAGCTATTGCGCGCACTCTCAAAACCAGCGCTCGAAGTGTATCTCCGCGATTTTCGAAAACAGGAGGCCGAAGAGCATAATTTATTTTCAAATATTATTGAGACGACTTGCACTTCAAAAGAAAACATTTTAGAATCACCTTCACCTCAAAAAAGCACCATTTTTGAAGCTGAAAGTTTCCCCGGGGAAACTTTTCAATCAGGAAATAACAATGAAAGATCACAAGATGATCGAGTAATTCAAGAAAATCAGATATCTCAAAAAGAAAAAGAATTATCCTCAAAACGCGAAACATTCACAACTTCAATGAATGGGTGGCTAATAGCTCAGTTGAAGCTATTTCGGAGGAAGCTCGAAAAACAGAAGAAAAGATTGATTACTTGGGAAGATGTCTTGACGGAGCTACTCAAGCGGGAAAATGGAGGATAGCAAAAAAGAGGAAAGCCTCTTAGCCCTCCTCTTTTATTTTTGATTCAAATCAGTCGACGGTTTCAACCAGCTTACCTCAACCATCCGAAAACCAACCGGAAAATCGTCTTACTTCAACGCCTCCATTACACTTGGGATTGAAACATTCATTCCAGGTCCCATAGTAGTTGCGAGAGAGATCTTCTGAAGGTAAGTACCCTTAGCTGTTGCAGGCTTAGCATCCATGATAGCCTTCATCAAGCTCAAGAAGTTCTCCTCAAGCTGCTTCTCTGAGAATGAAACCTTTCCGAACATGTTGTGAACAACAGAGAATTTGTCGACACGGAACTCAACCTGACCCTTCTTGATCTGCTCGATGGTCTTCGCGATATCTTGAGTAACCGTACCAGCTTTTGGGTTAGGCATAAGACCTTTCTGACCGAGGATCTTTGCGACCTTACCGAGAGATTTCATCATATCTGGAGTAGCGACGGCGACGTCGAAGTCCAAGAATCCTTTCAAAATTTCTTCGATAAGTTCTTCGCTACCAGCCTTGATAGCACCAGCTGCCTTTGCTTCCTTTGCACGATCTTCCGTGACGAAAGCGATAACTCGAACGGTCTTACCTGTTCCGTGTGGAAGGGCAACCGTTGAACGAACGTTCTGCTCTGACTTCTTTGGATCGACACCAAGCTTGATGCTGATCTCAGTAGAAGCGTCGAACTTCACTGGTGATGTCTTCTTCAAAAGCGTGATGGCTTCTGTAACATCGTATATGTCCTTCGTAACCATTTCTTTGGCTGCGAGGAACTTCTTTCCGTGTAATTTCTTCATATGAAGATGGGGTTATGTGGTGCAAACGGTCTCACAGAATAGTGGAACCTCCCACGAATAATAAATGTATTAAGCAGCGCTTTGTTTATGATCGCGCTGGATGACTTTCCAATGATAGAGCCAGACAGGCGCACCGAGAAGAATCATAGCAAGTGCCTCTGCAATATCACGTCGTTGATCGTTCTTTCGTTGTTTTTCTTGTCGCATCTCCTCATCTTTTATGCAATCTTTGAACTCTTGGCCATTTTTATCAATCTTCACCGGAGTAGGGGTGACAGCAGGAGCAACGGCTACAGGGGAAGATTTAACACCATCAGCGGCATATCCCTGCAAACGACTTACGCACATATCCTCAGGGGCTCCCATGTAATACTGACTATCAACATTGAGTAATGCCTTAAGACCAGTATTAACAAGTCCAACGCCACCAATCAAAAAAATCACCAAACCAATAAGAGATACCAAATAAAGGTAAACCAATCGGATGATGTTTTTCTTAGGCTGTGTTGCTGTGTCCATGTTTGTAATCTAGGTTAGAAATTATTCAACCTCGACACCCATATTTCGGGCTGTACCAGCGATAACTCGCATAGCTGCATCAATGTCGTTGCAGTTAAGATCCGGCATCTTTGTTGTAGCAATTTCTCGGAGCTGAGCCTGTGTAAGTTTTCCAACCTTATTCTTGTTTGGAACGCTAGAACCCTTAGCGATTCCAAGAGCCTTCGTAATCAAGTTTGATGCTGGAGGAGTCTTTGTGATGAATGTGAATGTTCGATCTTCGTAGACAGTAACAACCGCAGGAATGACCATGTCACCCATAGACTTTGTCTTTGCGTTGAACTGAGTACAGAACTCCTGAAGATTGAGACCGTGAGGACCGAGAGCAGTACCAACTGGAGGTGCTGGATTAGCCTTACCTGCTGGGATCTGAAGTTTTACTTGCGTCTTTACTTTTTTGGCTGCCATAGAGTGTTTATAAAAAATGAGCAGGTTATTTTTACCTGAATTATTGCTTCTTTGCAAGTAATTGAATGAGTTTCTTGAAAAAGTCGTGACTAGCTTTAGGATAAGAGAAGGTGAAGACTCGATTTTCCTCTTGGACAACCAGAAAGGCGGTGCCAAGACGCTTCGAATCATTCAAATAAAAGGAATGGGCACCAAAAGTATTAACTTCGTTGAGCTTGATATCAGGAGCAAAAGCCGAACCTTTCTGCTTTAAAACATCATAAAATGTTCCAGCCTTGGCATTGTCCGCCAAGAGAAACTCGGTCAAAACGCCGTAGACATTCTTCCCATCGGTCAAATTGAACCGAACTTTTGAAAGATTGACGATATCGGTAACATCAATAACCTGGAAAAGGAGTCCATCAGCACTCACGCGTTCGAAATGCATGCCAGTAAAGCCCATTCCCTGAAGCTGATCCGTAGTAATTCCCTCAAGTTTATATCCAGTTTGAGAAACGAACTGAGCGACTTCGCCCGTAGCTGAAATCTCAGGAGGAACGACCGGAGCAATAAAGCTGCCGGAAAGATTTGACGAATTTGAAGCTGGAACTTGAGCCTGAGTTTGTGTTTCTGGAGGAGAAGCGATGGATCCTTCAGCCTGGCTCTCTTTGGTAACGGGAAGTACGGTAGTCCATCCATCACGAAGATGGTCGTTCGTAAGAAGCTCAGCAACGAGCACGACGACAAGAATCGAGAAAAATAGAGTGAAGATGGTAGTCTTTTGCATAGCCGGTGAGGTAATCAGCTTTAAGCTTACTACTTTTTACGTACCTGAGTAAAGTCGAGTTCAACCGGTGTTTCACGACCGAAGATGCTGATAAGAACCTTAACCTTACCCTTTTCTTCATCAACCTTCGTAATGATACCGTCGTAGTTAACGAATGGTCCCTCGAGAATGACAACGTGGTCACTGACAGAGAAGTCGATCTTGAACTTAGGTTCAGCTTCACCCATACGTCGTTTGATGACCTTGAACTCTTCTTCTGAGACAGGAATTGGCATCGTTCCACCAGCTCCTACGAATCCAGTAACATTTGGAGTATTTCGGACAACGTACCAAGACTCATCCGTAACGATCATTTCAACAATGACATAACCAGGGAAAATACGCTTTTTGACAGTCTTTGGTTCACCTTTCTTGATAATAATCTGTGACTCTTCCGGAACGACAACATCAAAGATGAAATCCTGCATACCGAAGGTCTCAATACGCTGAAGGAGAGCCTCGCGAACAGCATGTTCATAGCCAGAATAAGTATGAATAGCGTACCAATGACGACCGGTGTGTTGTGCTTGCTTTGCCATAGGGATGTTTGAGAGAAAAAATGAGTGGTTACAAAGGGAAAATCAGGAGACTATCTCATAAGGAGAATCTTGGCGTATCCAAGGTGGAAGGCAAAATCAAGAATACCAATGAAGACAGCTGCAACGAGCACAAAGCTGAGAACGATAGCAGAAAGGCGGATAGCCTGGTTTCTTGTAGGCCAAGTAACTCGGCGGAACTCATCAAGACTTTCACGGAGATAGGAGACAATAACATTCTGTTTCATACGGGAGATAGTTAAATGCGTAGAATAGGGTCATACCTCAAAAAAGCCTCTCGGCTCGACGCTTATACTACCAGCTTCGGATATTTTTGCAAGAAAAAGTGAGATTTGGAAGGGGGTAGCTTTACAATAGCTTAAAAATATGATAATATATAAAGAATTTTCAAAAACCAAATGGCTACGACAAAAACACAAAAAAGAACAGAATGGTTACGTCAGATACTCGCTATATGTATTTTAGCGATGGCAATATTGATGTCACTTTCTGCAATGACCGTTTTTGCGCAGAACGCGTTACCATTAGGAGATGTCAAAACATTTGGTGAAGACCTGACGAGTGACCCAGGTGGATCAACTATCGTCGAGTCACTTGCAAATTTAGTTGGCGGAGTGCATGCAGGAGACGAAGGTCTCATCGGAAGACTTCGCGCTATTCTTGCAGCATGTGCGATTGCGATGACCGTTTACTCTGGTCTCAAAATGCTTATGGCACAGGGTGAAGAGGCTCAGATTACAAAAGGAAAACAAGGAATTTACATGGGCCTTATTGGACTTGCGCTCGTGAGTCTCGCGGGAGAATTTACGAAGATTTTGAGCGTGAATCAAGAGGCCGCAAAGGCGGTCTTTAACGGTGATAATGTCCTTTGTCAGTGGGAGAATACACTGCTTGGTGGAGCCGTAAAATCAGGGATGTCTAATGTTTCAAGCGGAAAAGAGTTACTCTGTCGCGTGAACTTATTTAATACGACCGTGAAGATGATTATCACCTTCATGAAGTATTTGATTTCAGCAATTGCGGTTTACGAAATCGTGACGAATGGATATCGAATTATTACGCTTGGTGGTGAGTCGAGTGATATCGAACGCGACAAGAAAAATCTTATTTTTGGAGCTGTTGGTTTATCGATTATCATCTTCTCAGAAGGCTTGATTTCGAAGGTGTTCTATCAGATTAATTTCAAGACAGCGTCGCCGCTCACGGGTGTACAGCCGAAGGTTGATATCAGTGAAGCGGTGCGGCAACTCGTTGGATTTACAAATATTGCGGTAAGCGTATTAGGACCAATTGCAATTTTGATTTTGATTGGTGCATCGATTATGTATATGACGAGCGGCGGCGAAGAAGAAAAACAGACCACCGCACGCAGAGCTATAGTCGCCGCCGCCATCGGTGTTCTCATTATCTACGGGGCATTCGGCATCGTCTCAACCGTTATATCCGGCCAGTTCAACGCATAAGCTCAAAACACACAAAACAAACATTATGAATCGAAAAAACTTCATCGTATCGCTCATCCTCCTGACAATTGTCATTCTTGGAACGCTCAATCTTTCCGAGATTGCCTCAGCGCAATTCAAGAATTTGGATCAAATTGGTCAGCAAGCTGGCCTTCCGGAATTCATGTCACGCGGAACAGCGCTCACGGGCGATCAGGGAATTAATAAACTTGAGGCAACGATTCTTACAATCGTCGACTTACTCAAATATCTCATCTACGGTCTTGCAGTATTTTTCGCATTCTTCCAGGGATTCAAACTTGTTATCGCCGGTAAAGATATCGACTCATACCTCGAGCCAGCAAAAAATAATGCGAAGTATAGTCTCATGGCGATTCTCGTTGTATTCCTTGCGGATACACTTATTCGAAAAGTATTCTTTCCGAATGCAGGAGAAATTTTTGATAACCAAGGAGCTCTCGTCGCAAAATATGGAGTAGAAGGTATTGCGCAAATTCGTGGACTCTACAACACGATGGAGTTCGTCGCAGGCGCACTTGCCGTCCTTGTAATTGTCATAAGCGGTATTGGATACGCACTCAGTGCTGGAAACGAAGAGACGATGAAAAAAAATCAAAGTAGAATTCTTTGGGCATGCGCAGGTCTTCTCTTGATCGGTATTGCAGAGTTCGTCGTCAAAGATGTTCTCTTCCCGGATCTCGGTACCGTTGCTCCAAACATCGGCAAGGGACTCTTGCTTGTGAAGAAGTTTACAAACTTCATGGCAGGATTTGTAACGACCATTTCTTTTGGTCTTATGCTCTACGCAGGTTTCCTGTACGTGTCTGGTGCAACCAACGAAGAAAATATTGCAAAAGCAAAGAAAGCAATCATGGCTGGAGTTGTCGGAATCCTTCTTTCGCTCGCAGCATTCGGTCTCGTAAGTACACTTATCAAGACAGACAGCGGAGCGCCTATCGTCACTCCGGTCGGACAAGTTCCGGCAACGCTCGACGGCGTAGCTTTACCAACAAAATAATATTAACAATCAGTCAAACTAAGGCATCTATCCGATTAAAGCCAAAAATGGTATAATAAGGAGAAGCGTCAAATACAAAAACCACACAAAAACAAAACCATGGTTCCAAAAACTTTCAAAAAAATTCTCGTTCTCGTAACGCTTGCTGCAAGTTTATTTGCAACATTGTCGGTTGCGACAGTTCCGGTTTCATCAGCGAAAAGTATCGGAGATGATCTCGCCGGGTTTGTTGACGGTTTGTTTAGTGGCGACACCGGCACGGGAGTGGTTACATTTACCGACCCGCAATTTAAAGGAGGCCTAAAGCCACCAACACCAGAAGGTTATGACTCATCGCTTACGCAGATTAAATCTGGTCGTGAATTTGTCGTAAAGGTAGTGAACTACGCCCTCGGTTTCCTCGGGCTCTTCGCCACACTCATGGTGATCTACGGAGGCTTTCTCTATGTCAGTTCCGCAGGTGAATCCGAAGGCCCAGAAAAAGGAAAGAAAACAATTATGTATGCCGTGATTGGTATTATTATCATCTTCGGATCATACGCAATTGTGAATACCGTTTTGAAGGCCCCAGGTGGAAATCAGGCCGCGCAGCCAGATGGAAGCGCAGCTCCTCAATTTGCAGGTGGTCCACAGTACGGACGAAATATTCAGGCAACTCGAGTTTACAATCTCGCAACATACACGATCAGCGCATACCAGGGTTATTCTGCAGCAAATCTCGCGCTCGAAGGAATATCTCAGAATCAAGGTAAATTCTGGGACGGAAATGCATTCACTTCAGAAAGCGACGCGACAAACGCACTCAATCAAATCGTAAATGGGTATGCATCAAACATTGAGACACTTCGGCAGGTTGTTACAAAAAGCGCAAGCTTTACCGGACTTGCCGACATGGTTGACTACCAGCAACTCTATGTAAAAAACTGGATCGAAGCCCGAAAACAGGAAATTTCAAAAGTTCAAAGTTATCCTGTGAATACGGGAAGTTTGTCGAGCAATAGTGGATATTCCGCTGATGCAGATATTATTATCTCGGCAAATGGTAATGAGGTGAATACGAATGATGGCTCACAGGGCGTCTGGAGTAGTAGCACAAAGCACGTTGTTCACAACTGTTCCGTTGACTCACCATTATCACAACCAAGTAATGCGCAGTGTATCCAGGGTCGATTCGGAGAGTATCAGACATATTTTACTGATCAATACAGTGCTTTCGCTGCCAAGCTTCAGAATGGAACATATGAAGTGTCTGGTTTGAAGATCGACATCGGAAATACTCAGATGAAGGCTCAAGCAGAAAAGGACTTCGAATCTCAGATGGATTTTGCTCAGAATGAGCTTATATCTATTGAAAATTCTTCAAAGTCATGGCCAACAGATGCGGTAACGTATTTTGGTCAATTAAAGGGAACTACCGCGATAAGCGCAGGTATTTCTTCTGGCCAGAGCGTATTCGCAAAATTAAAAGCCGAAAAGAAAAATCCAATCAAGAGTAAGGAGAATTTGAAGACGGCCGTTCTCGCCCTTGGTCAGCTCTACGAAACACTCAAAGATCTTCAGGGTGTCGACGTGAAGCTCACGGCAAGTGCAAAAGAAGGTAATGCACCGCTTATTGTTACATTCTCAACGGTTGGTTCGTCAGATCCATCAAACAAAACTATTCAAGATGGTCAGATCTCATGGGATCTCGATGGAAATGGATTCGACGTTCCGGATACAAACTGTTCGGGAAAGACGGCTGCAACAGCAAGTTGTGTCTACAAGAAACCGGGAACATATAAGGTCGGAGTAAAGATCAAGAGTCAGTCCGACAACATGGTTGAAGGAATTCGATATATGGACGTAAAAGTGAACCCACCTCGTGCTCGATTTGCGATTAAGCTTGTTACGACACAGAACAACACAAAACAGGAAATTCCTATTACGGATTACGATAAAGATGGACTTCTCAAGATTGATCGTGACCGAGTTCAGCTCGCATATAGCGATGTATCAAAGGGATTGAAATTCAATGCCACGGGAACAGTCTCGGGTGAGATTATCGACAAGTCAGACAAGAATGTTGATGTAAGTAAAAAAACACAGGAAACAATTCAGCGTATGAAATGGGTTTTCGGTGATGGCACATCAGTTGACGACTCACCAGCAGAAAATCCAAGCATCATGCAGGTTGATCACACCTATTCACAACGAGGAACCTACCAAGTTGTTCTCGAAGTTACAGGAAAAGATGGCGTTGTAGATCGAAAACTCTTCAACGTAACCGTAGCCGACATTTCAGCTATTATCTATGTCGTTCCTGGATACACCAACAAAGTAAACACACCTATTACCTTTAATAGCGCCGTCACAAGTGATGGAAGCAAGGTAGCAGGTTACGAATGGACAAGCACTCCGGACAACACGCTATTCTTGAGTAAGAATCCAAATTTTTCTGCAGCGCCAGATCAGCCAGGTCATTACACGGTCATGCTCAAGGTCAAAAATGAAAGTAACAGTGAAGCCTCAGACAAGGTTGATATCGATATTGAATCGAACCCACCAGTCGCAAAATTCTCAGCAAAGGTACCGAAAACATCGAAGCCTGCCGAGGTAGTTCTCGACGGATCTGAGAGCTACGATCCGGACGGTCCAAATCCAAACATCATGTACACATGGAGTATTGGAGGAGAGATCGGGAAAGACTTTACCTACACACAGGGAATGGAAAACGACAAGGTTGTAAAAGTTCTCTTCTTAACGACTGGCGATCACAAAGTTCAGTTAAAAGTTGAGGATTCAAAAGAGAAAGGAAAGACAAGTAAGGCTGATCAAACCATCAAAGTTGCATCACTTCTTGATGCTGACTGGGTAGCAGGAACTCAGACAAGTGCCGTTCTTGATACAAACGGTCAGGCGGCAGTAACATTCGGTGTCACGAGTGGTCATGGTACATCGTACTCATTTGATTATGGTGATGGCGAAGTAGAGGATGGAATTTTCCAAGGAGGCAAAACAGTTCAGGGAAAACATGTATACAAAAAATCAGGCATCTTTAGTCTCATGGTTACCGTTCAGGACGATCAAGGTGCGACCGTAAAATTAAACAAAAAAATAGCGATCGGCAGTGGTAGCAACCCGGTTGCGGCCAATGCCATTCTCCTCAATGGTGAAGAGATTGACACGGCACAGCAGGTTATTGCGAGCCGAAAAGATGTATTTACATTTGATGCAACGAGCGCAAAAAACACTGACGGTACGGTAAAAAATCTCGAATACACATGGGACTTTGGTGATGGAAAAAAGAGCACAAAGTCAGTCGTAAATTATAGCTACAAAGACTTAAGTCCAAAAGATCCAGGTTACTATACCGTAACGCTCACGATCTCTGACAAGACAAATCCTACCAAGAAATCACAATCATCATTCCAGGTAAATATCGTTCCACAGAAGCCAGCACTCAAGACGATCACGGTAATCCCGATGGCCGCCGAGATGAAAACTCCACTCAAGGTTCAGCTCAAGGCAGTTGATGCCAGGGCTCCAGAAGGTCAGATCACGACATACCGATGGTGGTATTACGATTCAAAGGACAATACAAACGAAATGGGTGCTCAGCTCACAACCGTTCCCGAGACAACAATTACGCTCGGAACAAAGGGCGATGAAGGGCAGGAAGTGACGTATGTTTTCCAGGTCGAACTTCGTGATAATGAGAATCAAACAGTGACAGCGGGCGAGTTGCTTGGTGAGGAAAACTTGCCAACGCTCAAGGTTGTAAACGGTCCAAATAAACCACCAAAAGCCTCATTCACGGTAAGTAAAACGTCAGTACAGGCTGGAGAGACAATTACGTTCACTTCTGCATCAACAGATAGTGATGGAAAAATCGCATCATACGTATGGGATCTCGACGGTGATGGCTTTCAAAACGATCAGTCAACCACGAAAAGCTCAGTATCAAAAACATATACAACCGCATCTCCTGACGGCATCAAGGTTCGCCTCAAGGTGATCGACGATAGTTATGCAGAAGCAACGTCTGACTCACTCACAGTGTATGTGACATCTCAGTATGCTGCCCCAAAAGCCGCATTTTACTATCAGCAAAAACCAGGAACATTACAGGTCGCATTTCAAAATGCATCAACGGTTGATAAGAGTCTAACACTTGCATCAACGAACTGGGATTTTGATACGCTTTCTTTGTATCCAACTGCAGACACAAATAACGATGGAATCAAGAGTAACGACGTGGACTCTCAGCAAAAAGACGCTTTGGCAAATTACCAGGCAGCAGGAACGTATTATGTGAAACTTACGGTTCAGGATTCAGGAGGCGGTATAGCAACCGTAACAACTCCTATTACCGTAAAGCCTATTGGGGCAACATCAAATGGAGGCGCTCCATCATTTTCACTTCCTTCTGGTCAGCAGGCACAGGGCTCTCAGCTCGTTCCCCTCAACGCAAAAATGAATACCATTCCAGCTGCAGATCCAGTTGATGGAAAAATTCACCTCACGGGAACAGGCGGAAATGTAACCATAGATTTCTCTCCATCAGAGGGTCCAATCACAAAATACGTCATCGATAAAAATATCTATTTCGACAGCAACAACGATGGAATAAAAGATAATGATGAAAATTATATGGTAGGGAATGCTGGCCAGTGGACAACAGATTTCCAGAAAGCATGGGGAAAAGACGCAATCAAATTAACCGTTTATAACGCGGCAGGTCAGTCGAGTTCAGCGATTCGAGAAATTATCTTCGACGCTCCACTCGCATCTGGTGCAAATAATATTTTCGTCATTCCGGGCGCATACGAATTGTATGGTAGCCTTGCGAGCATGTTCGGATTTGGTATACTCACGTACAGAAACAAGAAACGAAAGACTCAAGCCTAACCCCCTCACTTTATGGCAGACGTAAATCCACAAGATAATCAGGAAGTTCAGGCAACAACAGAACAGGTTGTAGCTCCTGGGCAAACACAGGCGTCAACACAGGTCACAACCACTACATCAGCTCAGCCAGAATCAAAAATGGCAAAGTTGAAGAAGATGACGATGCTTATTGTCGGTGGAGTTGTTGCAGTTTGGGCACTTCTCGTTGGGATTGGATTCTCAATGGTTGGAGTTGGTGGACAGGGAAGCAGTCTCGCCAGTTTAATGAGCATGCCACCTCGAGATGCTATCGGAAAATTCTCTCTTTTTGTATATGCCCTTTTTGGATTCGTCGCCTTCTTGGTGTTGATCTACTTCTTGGTCGCACTAATTCAGATGGTCCGAACGCCGAAAGAAGATATTACTCGCAAATCAAAAAGTATTAAAACTTGGGTGTCAGGCATCGCACTTATTTTTGTGCTCGGTGGATGGCTCGCAAGTTTTATGTTTTTAGCAGGACGAGCCGAAACATTTTCAAACGTAGGCGCAGCTCCATCTATCGTGACTGAGCCAAAAAGTACTCTCGGACTTTCAGCGCCAGTGATTATCACATTTGATGCAACAGGATTCGCCTCAAAAATTAACGTTCAGCAGTACACGATCGTCTCATATCTTTGGGACTTCGGGGATAATACTACTGGCACAGGTCCAGTTGTATCTCATGAGTACACCGACAAGGGAAGAAACGCTGGTGTCTTTGAGGCAACGCTCGCTGTAACGCTTCAGGATAGGGCAGAAAAGCAGATTATTATGAAGGGAACGAGTGAGCTCAAGACAACGGTCTCAATTAAAAATATCAAACCAACGGTTATTTTTTCAGCATCACCAGAAAAGGGTGCCGCTCCTCTTACCGTGAACTTTGACGCTTCTGATTCAACTGATCCGGACGGACAGATCACGGGATATGCTTGGGATCTCGAAGGAAAAGGGGAATTTACAAAAGGCTTAAAAACAGCAGCACACACATATACGACAAGCGGTAAGTATGAAGTAGCACTTCAGCTCACCGATAACAGCGAAGATACAAACGTCGTAAAACGAATTATCGATGTATCAGACTCATTTGCTGTAAAAGGAGTTATCGACTTGCAAACAGAAGACTCTGGAAAGTTAACGATTGGAAAGTCATACCTCTTCGACGCAAAGCGATCAGGTAGTCCAAATGGAAAAATTACGAAGTACATGTGGAACTTCGGAGACAATACTCCGGTTCAAAGTGGACGAAGCGTAAGTCACTCATATGCAAAAGCTGGTCAGTATGAGGCATCACTTGTTGTAACGGACGAAGCCGGCGCCTCAGCAACCTCGACCAAAAAGGTCTCGGTCGTCGAACCTTCCAAGACTCCAACATCATTAATTTCATCAACTCCGGCAGCAGTAGGCGGAAAGATTACCGGCGCCGCTCCACTCACCGTCGATTTCGACGGTACAAAGAGCCTCGACCCAGACAATAATATCGTGGAATACGCATGGGACTTTAACGGAGACAACGCTCCAGACAAATTTGGTCCACAGGCATCATATACTTTCGAACAAAAGGGAACATATACCGTCGCACTCAAAATTACAGATGCTGACAACAATGAAAGAACCGCACAGGTAACCGTAGAAGCAACTCCTCCTGGTATTCAGGCGAAGATTAACGCAACTCCAGTTTCCGGTGTTGTTCCTCTCACGGTAAAGTTCGATGCATCAGCATCAACCTATCTCGACGGACAAATCATTAGTTACGAATGGGACTTCGGCGATGGATCACCAAAGCGTCAGGATGCCGCTAAAATCAGTTATAAGTACAATAAGGTTGGTATCTACACTGCAAAAGTAACAGCCATTGGAAGTGACGGAAAGAAGGCGGTAAATTCTCTCACCGTAACCGTTCAGAACATTCCGGTGAAGGCCTGTTTCACAACAAATAAAACAGAGGCAAACGCTCCTGCGGAAATCGTCTTCAATGCAAACTGTTCTACTGGTACGATTGCGAAGTACAACTGGGATATCGACGGTAACGGACTCTTCAACGATGGAAGTGGACCACAGGTCAGCAACACCTTCAAAGATCCAGGAACCTACAATATCTCTCTCGAAGTGACCGATACCCAGGGCGTCGTTGACAGCTTTACGGACGCGATCATTATCAAGTAAATATCATCCAAAACCCTAACCCCCACACTCCATGTTGAGCCAAGGACAGAAATTTTTCGTAAAAATCTTCAGTATGATTGCTCTTTTAGCTTTGATTTTCGGGATGCTCGCCCCAATCTTCATACAATAGGCTCTCAGCCAAGAACGAAACAAATGCAGGATAGGTCAATAATTTAGAATACCAGAAAGCTGAAATCTGTGGTATAATACTTTGATAGTCCAAAAACCAATATAAAAAACTGATATATGGCAGACGAACAAAATATCCAGACAGTGCAGCTTGTTGAAGATGTGAAACCATCAACAACACCAGCGCAAAACAAATCAGTTCCACTCATGAATCTCGAAAGCGACAACGCCGAAGAGGAGCTCTCATGGTTTGGAAAATTTGTGAACTTTTTCAAATCAACCGTTGGAAAAATTCTCATCTTCACCGTGCTCTTCCTCGGAATTTCTGGATACATCGTTTATTCATCAAATACAGTTCTCTTCAAGGGAAGTGCAGGTGTAAATCCGACAGATCTCATAAGTCCAACTGCAGATCAGCAAATAACGAGAACTCAGATTTCAGATATAGTTCAGCCAATTAACAATAAGGCAAATCCATTCATCGGCAATAACGCCATTCCGGCACCAGGGGCAGGTTCAACAATCGATACAAGTTTTGCAAATCCACTTCTTACGCCTAGTGTAAATACATTAAGTCAGTCTCAGCTTGACGCAATCAAGAACGCCTCAAATCTGAATACAATAGGTAATCAGATTCCAGGCGCTACACCAGAAGTGACCGGCACAGTGACTCCAGATATGCCAACCGCGCTTACGGCCGTATGTTCATCTGACAATACGAAAACCACTCTTAGATGGATGCCAGTAAAAAACGTCTCTCCAGTAACATACGAGCTTTATGTATACGATCTAAGTAATAAGGGAAAGATAGACGCTCTTCCATTTTCACCAAAGCCGAATCTTACAGCCACCGTCTATGACTTCCAGCCAAAGCCTGGTCAGGAGTACATGTGGTGGGTTATCGCCACATCAGGCGGATTGAGAAGTGCGCAGGCCGATGGAAAAAATTTCACCTGCGGTACAAAGCCTCTTCTTATTAATCCAAACCAAGTTATCGATCCGAACCAGAGCTTTATTCAGCCAATTGATAAAAACATATTCGCGAATATCTTCAATGTAGGTACAACTGGTCTCTGCGGTGACAATCAATACTATGTTCCTGACAGTGATCCAACAAAGAGTGGATGTAAAAATATTCCATCATACGTCGGTGGAGCTGGCCAGAGCGATCTTATCTGTGGACTGTATTCTACGATTCTTGCAGATCCAGTGGGCTACAAACTCAATGACGTAACCAAGAAAACCCTCAATGCGGGTGTGGCAAGTCAGTGTAAAAATGGACAGGCTCAGGTGCAGTCGATTTGTCCAACAGGAAAATTCGGAGCAGATTGCTCATCAGTAGTTCCGTCAGTCACAGGACTTTCCGTAGATGCTGCGAAGTCGACATGTACCCACTTACAGAACATGTATAACGACGCTACAGCCCTCAAAATAAATGCAACAACAATGGCAGATATTTTGCAGACATTAAATGGTCCAACATGTAAGCCCGCAGGAGCACAGACAAACACAAACACAAACGCTGCCAAAATCTGTCCAGCGGGACAGTATCCAGTAACAGCAGATGTTCCGGGAAGCTGCCAGAGCCTTCCGAACTTTAACTTACTGAAGAATAAAGACGAGTTCATCAGTGCGTGTACTCTCTACAAAAGCATTCTCTCTGCTGGAAAAGATGCATACATGGATCCAAAGACAGTCCAGGATATCGCTAATGCTGCAAACGGAATCGTCTGTGGTGAGCAGTTCTTCTCAGGAAGCGGAAACGTCACAGGTGGAACGGTTGCTAATGACCAGACAAGTGGTGGGGCAGTTACTGGCGACGGAGCCGTATCTGGTAATCAAGTAGCAGGCCAAACTTCAGGTCAAACAGGAAACGTAAACGGATCAAAATTTCAGCCAATGCAAAATCAAGATACTGGAAATATTGTTCCAGTGCATCCAGTTGCAGGAAAAAATACTCCTCACAAGAGCGCATCGACAGGTCCGGAAATGTGGATCTATAGCATAGGTGCCGCAGTAAGTTACTTCTCAACTCGAAAGAAAAAAAACAACAAAAAATAAAAATCGTAATACGTTTTATATGAAATTATCTCGTCTCTCCATAGGTATCGGACTCGCACTCGTTCTGATAACGGGCACCGTTTTTGCTCTCAAGGGAAATCTCTTGAAGGGATCATTTGACGCCTTCGACGCATCAAAAGATATTAAAATTACAAATATTCTTTCATCACGGAACTTTCATGTAGCGGACGGCAATCCATTTACCGTTTCATATACTCTCGATAAGGGCGCAAAAAATCTCTTTGCAAGTATAAGCGGTCCGGACGAATCGAAAAAATTTCAAAAAATCTTCGCTCTCAACGCAGCAGATATGGGCGCAGGGGATCACACAATCGCCATCTCACCAGTAGACGCAAAAAAGCTTTTTCAGGCCTCTGGTCAGTATAGAGTTACTATAATTGCATACAATAAAGACGATGAAATTAGTGACTATAAGTCAGCCGTAACAAATATCTTCCTCGATGCAACAAAAGTGGCAGAAGCTCCAAAAACAGGCACTCCACAATGGGGCACGGTATTGGATACTATCAAGAACATGCCAAAGGTCCAGACAATTACCAATACTGCTCCAAATAAGCCAGAAATAGTCTCTCCAAAAGGAACAGTTACCGTAACAGATAGCCCACTTTCTCAGACAATTTTACTTCAGTGGAACGATAAGGGAGACACCACCCCTGGTCCAGAAAAGGATGCCTCAGGTAATATTGTAAGAAATTATAAATGGGCAATTGTGAAAGCAAATCTCACGCCAACGGCCTCGGAGAGCAGGGTTAATACAGCAATGCAAAACTCACTCATTTATGGCGTAGAGTGGCACGACGAGGCAAAGTTCAAAGATGCAAATATGGGTGATGTTCAGAAGTGCGTTAAAGAGACTATGGACGCGACAGGAACCGCTTATCAATTCGCGAATGGAACACATGCAAAATCATACGTTTGTTCATTAGCAGCTATCCCAACCAGCGTCGTGAAGACGATGGTATCCGGCAAGTATGCGGCAGTTGTCTTCGCTGGTGATGGAGAATTGAGTTCATTCTCGGTACAGCCATTTACACTTGATGTAAAAACAACAGAAGGAAAACCAGTTCCGGTAATCGTAAAGGATGATCCTATTCCGGCCAATAATAACCTAGGCATTGAGATAACTTTTGCAAACAAGGTTCAAGACGAGGACTCGGGTGATATGTATGCGCAACTCAAAGTGGCACGACCATTTACATCAAAAATCAAAGATGGAGATGTAAAAATCATCCTTGAGAGTAAGTATTTTGCGACAAAATCGTACAATCTTGCCGTAAAGGGTAACGATATTATTTTTGCAAATAATACATTTCCAACAGATAGTGTTGTTGTTAACGGAGTAACGCTGAAAGCTGGTGACAAAAACACTCCTGATCCAAATAACACAGGACTGAGTTTTAAAAGTTCTATGCCAAATTATGTCGCACTCCCTCCAGTAAAAATAGGGCTTGTGGACGCAAAGTGGCAGTCATCTGATATTAATTGGACATTGAAATATACAGCAGACAATACTGATACAATCCAGCAGCAAAAGGGCGTAATAAGCGCAGTCATCGAAAAACCAAAACTCGCAGTCGTGCCAGACTCAGTAGCAGCTTGGTATACATGGGGTGACAATGGAACATCCAATAATATGGACTTCGATGTAAAAAATAGTGGCGGCATGATTCCAAAAAACGTCCTCAAGAAGATGCAAGAAAAAAATATCACTCTTTATAATGTGATTTTTGACGTCCCAAACCAGAGCTCAAGTTGGATTGGAATGACAGTAGGAGGTTCCTCGGCGTGTAGCTACAAAGACGGTATACCTTTCGGATGGCAAAATGGAAAATTATCAAAAAATACCTATGGGTTTAGTACCTACTCATATGTTTGCCAAACAGCAAATAATGCATACGTACAAGCAATAAAGGAATACAAGGCGATTCCAAAAAGCGGAACATTCCACGTCAAATTCCAGGGTCCTCAAAAATTCGCAACTCCATATCCAGACTTCGGTCCACTTGGAGCCATCGACTGGGAAAGCTTGCTGAAATAAGCCAAAGCTACACAAAGCCTTTTCCGCACGCCCCAAATCAAGTACAATACACCCGCATTTCGCACTGGGGATTCGCCAAGCGGTAAGGCAGCGCCCTTTGAAGGCGCCATTCGGGGGTTCGAATCCCTCATCCCCAGCCAGAAGCTTCACTATTTGCACCCCATTCCCTTGTCCCTATGGTGCAGGGACAGCCCCACGAAAAGGGGTTTTTCTTGTGAAAACGGCTTACTGTCGTGGGTCATTTTGAAAAGGGTGCTAGACCCGTGAAGGTAGGGTGAAGGGGCAGTATTTGCAATATTGATTTTTCTTTTTCCGTTTTATCCATCATGATATTCTCGGGCTGCCTGATCAATATTAAACTATGACTAGAGTCGAACAAAAAGATGATGAGCTACGAGTTGCTGGGTTTTTCATTCAGCGATTGAATGAATTTTATAAATTTGATTATCAGGGTAGTTCAAACGCTGATGAATCTGGTGATGATGTATATGTAGATATTTTTGCCCGATCTGATTCCGGAAAACATGAAGAGCTTAGGCTTCAGCTTACGATTTCCGACGGAGAATTCCATCATGTATTTGCAGAGATATCGAAAGAAAGAAGAAAAAAGAATTTACCGTATGTGTTTGGTAGAACTATTGGCGGTCATATTTTAGATCCAATAAAGGCAGTGCTTGAGAAAAAAGGTCAAAAAACATCCGGTGAAGAGATATTAATTATTTACAATGATTATACGGCTGGAATACAGCCATTTGACGCGAATTATGCTAAGACAGAACTTCCTCAGCTGGCTCAAGAAGTGAAGTTTAAAGGAGTGTATCTGGTTATCTTGCCACCTAGCTTCTTGCCTGGTACGAGCACTGTAAATCACGAAGGACAGATTGTGGCACTCAAGAATGCTTTTGGTGAAAATGGTGAGGTTTTTTAACTCAGACGTATTTGTCCATCCTTTAGTATCAGCTGCTGTGTAATGCACTGCAGCACATCTCTCTTCTCAGATTTTAAGGGAGGGCAGTATTAGTACCTATGAAAAGGTTTACATTTCTACTAGTATTCAAGAGCTGTGAATTATTTTATGAGCACTAAGTTCTATGATTAGACCTTGGAATGAAAATATATGGTTCTCTCCTCGTTATGTGATAAATGAGTTGAGTGTGGCAGTATCCAAGGGTAGAGATTTGAAAAGATACGAGGAGGCCTGGATTTGCGCTGTAGCTTTCATCTGCCATGCAAAAATAGATCCCGCTGAGTGGTGGATTCAGATACCGGAAAACGATCCTCCGGACGTTCTTGTAATGAGCTTGGTTCCTCGTGAAGATGGAAAGGGGCAATATTTATCTAAGATACAAGTTGAGGTATTTGAAATACGAGAGTTTGATGATGAGGATATTCAGGCTTCCATAATGAGAAAACTTGGTCAGAAGGATTATTCAGGAGTCACGGTGATTGGTTTTGTAAGAAGAATGACTTCATTCGATCATATAAGTATTTCTGAATTTTTTCAGAAAAATAAGCCAAAAGTGCAGGCACTATTTTTAATATGTTTCGAAGAAAATAGTACTAATATCAGTCTTATTGGGTTATTTCCCCAGTGCATAAAGTTTAAAGAAGATTTTGGATTGTTTTGCAAAACGACCGCCCAAAAGGATTTTGTCGAGATGCGTAGGGCAATGGGAAGTCAGAGGGATGATAATGGCACTCAGGATGAATTGACACTAATTCCGGAAAAAGATATTAGGCCGAAGCGTTGAGTTTATGCAGTACATATTTGCCCATCCTTCAGTATCAGTTGCTGCGTAATACACTGTAGCACATCTCGTTTTTCGGGCTTAGTGCCATCTTTGAGTATGTATTCAATATAATCCCTTGTCGTCACACTCTTATCCGATGTTCCGTTCGTGATGATTTGCATACTGTTCATTTTTTCGACTTCACGTTCGATCCTGATGTTCATCCGGAAACTTTGCACTTTTAACTTGTCGATAATTTTTGCCAACGCTTCGATCAGAGCACCTTCGCGTATATATTTCTCACGGCATCGATTCTTGCCTCCGTACTTGTTGCATCGGTAGTAGACGTAGAGTTTTCCGTGACGGTTGATTTTGTCCTCGCCAGTGATGCCCGACCCACATGATCCGCACTTGAATAGGCTTTTGAAGTAGAACTCTTTTCGTCCCCATTCCCCTTTGATCGGCGCCTTGATTACCTTCGCAACTTCTTCAAATTCTTCTTTACTGATGAGCGGAGCATAGGTGCCTTTATACCAGTTTCCGCTTTTGTGAGGAAACTCAAATTCTCCGTAGTAGAAGCTGTCTTTGAGCATTCTGTAGATCATGCTCAGCGTCGGCTGCTTCTTATTTTTTGTCCGGAAACCCTCGTCGATTAAGTACTCCTGTACCTGTCGCCCACTGTATCCCTGGGCAACATATTTAAAGAGCTTTTTAATGTAAGGAGCTCGTTCGTCATCGACCGTGATCTTACTCCCTTCGCGGAATTTCTCGGCGTTCCGTACAAGTTTGTATCCTAGTGGTACGCAGCCAGGCCTTACTCCCATCTCGCACTTTGTTCTCAGCCCTCGCTTCACATTCAGGCCCCTATTGTCATTTTCTAACTTCGCCTGGCTGCAAAGAATCATCAGCAGAAATTTCTCGTTAGGGGAGTTGGTGAACTTTTGTCCGTGGGTTCGGATATCGCTCAATTTTCCTTGATCCATGAGATCGACCAGTGTTCCCAAGTCCCCAGCATTTCTGCTAAGGCGATCCGGAGCCCATGTGAGGATCGCCTCAAACATTCCTTGGTCAATATCCGTCAGCAATTGCTTAAATACCGGCCTAGCTCCAGATTCCTTAGCGGAGTGGCTCTCACGTCGTATTTCCGTCACCTCAAGGCCTTCTCGTTCCGCTAGCTGCAGCATCTCTTTGACCTGCGATTCGATGGAAAGTGCTTGGCGTTCATCATCTTCCGAGCTCTTACGTGCATACAGACAATATCTAGGCGATTGAGTCAAGTATTTTTGGCTTTCTCTAGCCGAAACTCGACCTAGTGTTGTATTGGTCATGATGGATGCTGTTAGATTGTATCAACACCATTCATGCCGCAAGTTACGGCGAAGTCTAGCCTAAATTAGCATTACCGACAATATCTCATCGACTTCGTTCTCTAGGGCTGGTCTCAATTTTGGATTATTAACAGCTTTTTTTAAAATTTCAGTTACTGTTTTTCCTGCAATAGAGAGATCTCCCGCCTTAATTTTCTTGCTAAGGTATAGATGAGTAATTAAAGCGTATCTTATGATTTTTCTATATTGGAGCATATCCTCAAAATCAATTGAAGGAATGCGATAATTTCCATTTTCATCCAGTTCTGATTTTGCCACAAATGTAATAAAGTGAGATCCGTGAGCAAAATTCGATCGCATATTGTATTTCTCGGTAATATATTGATCAATATTAGGGAAATATTTATTTAGCAAAACTTTTGACCTCTGGGAGAGTTTCCTGGATATCTGACTATCCTCATTGGGATCTGTAAGTAATAATTCAAGTAGTATTGTTACATCTAGTATTTCTTGAGGGTACCGATAAGGACTTTTTCCTAAATCGTATTTTTTTAAATCATGGAAAAGATCATAAGCGATAAATGATCTCCAGTTTTCCTGTTTTTTGTATGCATTAGCCTCTTTTATCCACTTCTCAATCACGTCTGTACTCCATATAAAGTATTCCGATTCAGACTTCATCATTGAATAGAATTGTTCAAATTGCGAAGATCCAAATTCCTTGGCCTTATTTTGCTCCCAGTATTTATATAACTGCCTATATGGAAGGTCAATATACGACTCTAATCCCAGTTCGTTAATGACGAAAAGAGGATCCAAAATTGAATCCGAAAAAAGGTTACAGATTGCAATGAAGTTGCTATCAGACATTATCTCATTTTTCCAGAAAGAATCTTCAACTAAAATACCCCACATTGGTTTTACATTTTTCTTTGAAGTTTCAAACTGATACCTATCCTTAGGTGCTAAATGTGGAAGAAGGGGGATCTTCTTTTGCCACTCTTCGATTAATTCTTTTTCGGAAAACTTTTCCAAATTCCATACAGATAACTTAGATGAGAGTCTTTTCTTTTTAGGAAGATCTGACTTCCTTCCCGAGAATGCGACAAAAAAATTACTATTATTCCTCATTGGTTGATAATTTTACTTTAAACCATGTTGATCATACACCAATTGCCCAAGGTAAAGCTAAAGCCAACGGTAAAGCAGGCCATATTTTTCCTAAAGCAAGTCCATTTTAATTCTAGCTAAAACCGGAACATCTCTTCTATGCTCACCCCAAGCGCATTCGCTAGCCTTTCGATATTTTTGAGCGCAACATTCCTTTCTCCACGCTCAATTCCGCCGATGTACGTACGATCAATCCCGGACTTGAGGGATAGTGCCATTTGAGAATCTATACCGCGCTCTTGTCGTAGTTGCCGTACTCTTTTGCCGAATTTTATGAGGGAATTGTTGTTCTTTTGCACGAACTCAGCATAAGGCTTGTGATACTTATAAGGCGACGGACTATGAGTATCATTATTTCTATGGTACGATGACTGCCGGTTGGGTACTTATAGTCATCATATCAGCTAAAATAAAGCTGAACACTCAACAATATCTTGTTTATTTTTTATTCTATTACTCCTTATCCCCCTATGAAAACATGTAAACATTGTAAGGCCTCCATACCTCAAGACGCCAAAAAATGTCAGCACTGTGCTGGCGATCTTAGAAACTGGTTCCTGAAGCATTGGATTATTAGTAGTATTCTTGTTCTTATTATTCTCGGCACTGCCTTTGGATCGGGTGGCAAGAAAGCGGGTGAGGCAGGTAGCTCTTCTAGTTCAGGCGCTACTGCAAATGCACCAGCTGAAGTAATAAAAGTAAGTGCAGCTCAATTGTATAGTGCCTATAAGGCCAATGAAATCAGTGCAGATGATCAGTATAAAGGTAAGTTGCTTGAGGTATCTGGTAGTGTAAATAGTATCGGCAAGACGTTTAATTCACCATACGTCACCCTCAAGGGTGATACCTATTTTGGTGATATCCAGTGCATGCTGCGAGATTCAGAACAGTCGAAGGCAGCTACGCTTCAAAAAGGCCAGCAGGTAACCGTACAAGGTAAGAATATCGGCCTATCTCTGAATGTTACGTTGAGCGATTGTATTGTTAAGTAACAATGAATTTCTTTATAGAAAAGAGCCCGGATATATTCTGGGCTCTTTTTAAGTAATTTAGCTCCCATCTTCAGCCTTTTTCTTCTTAAAGTATTCAATAATAAACCCTTCATACATACCAATCTCCTCATTACTGATCGGAGTTCCATCCGATTTAAGTGGTAGTGGTCCCATCTTTTCGTATTTTACCCTCATCTCTGCGGCCTCCTCTTCATTCCGAGAGGTCATGATATCGATAAAGTCTTCAATGGTTTGCTTGGGTTCTTCGGATGCCTTTGGTCCTGAACGATGCTCGATAATAACCTTATCGGATTTATTTGGTTTATAGCGTTTTGAATTATGACTGAGTAGATATTTAATATGTTCAATTTTTCCTTCTTTAGCACCTTTGAGAAGCCCATATTCTGCGATATCATTTGAGGATTCCCTTCCTAATCGTTCCGCCCGGGTAGCCTTCTTTTTGAAATCCTTATCGGTTTCTTTCCAGCGGTAAAAAGTAGCTCTGGAAATCCCCACCTTTTGGCATGCAATAAGGATGTTTCCAGCCTTTTCTAGCTCTTTAAGTAGCTCGATTTTTAAAGTTTCGTCTATCATGCTAGTTGATTTTTACGGGCTTTTTACCAGTCTCCATTTCCCAGCGCCGGAGAATGACTTGGGCGTAGGTAGGGGACTTTTCCATGAGATAACATCGGCGCTGCATCCTGACAGCGCTTATGAGTGTTGATCCGCTTCCTCCGAAAGGTTCCACAATGAGATCGCCACGCTTCGTGAGGACTTTGATGTAGGGGATGAGGATTTCCGGAGGTTTTGTGCCAAAGATGATGCCTTGGCCTGAGGCTTTTTCATCGTCACATTTGTAGTCGATGAAGTCGGTCGGGCAGATCTTCTTTCCTTTCTCATAGCCCTCAAAATGAGGTTTTCCGGCAATGGCGTAGAGGGCGGTTTCATATTTTTCTTCTAGGAGTTCGCCCTCCTCTTCGACTTGGACTTCAATATCGTCTGTACTGCCAACCATGGCGATATCGTGCTTATTGTAGAAACGGTTCTTGTGCGTGTATCCCTGCATACGGTTCGGAACATGCCAGACAATCATGTTTCTGATGTTCCAGTATTTTTCCATCTCGCCCCAAATGGTTGGAATATTCTTCCAATTTTCGTAACAGATGATAGAAAAATTATCTTTGGCTACGTTGTGAATATTACCCATCCACTTTTCCGTGAAGTCGGGTGGGATTTCTTCGGTTTCTAGGTACCGGCGATTCTTCTTTGCGCCGAACCCGGTTGTGACGCCTTCCTTACCTTTTGTTTTGCCTTTGGCATAATTGAGGATATATGGGGGATCAGTCAGGCACATGTCGGCCTTTTCTCCGTTCATGAGCTTCTGTGTGTCTTCTGGGATAGTGGAGTCACCGCACATTAAATGTGAACCATCGAGTTCGTAGATGTCCCCTTTTTGGACAGTAATATTCTGAATATCGAGCTTCTCTAGCTCCTTCTTGAGATCGAATTGCTCGGTGTTTGTTTCCGTAGGGAAGATGTCATCGAGTTCTTCAGATGTGAATCCAATATCTGCGAGGAAGGATTCATCGAACTCCGCGAGAAGTTCGAGATCGAATTCTCCCGTATTCTTGTTGAGGCGAATATTCAGCTCCTTTTCCCGCTCAATTTCAGGGATATCAATGAAAACCACAGGAACGGTCGTGTAGCCGAGTTCCTTTGCCATAGCGAGGCGGAAGTGACCAGCTATCACGGTTCCCATCCGCTCAGGAGCCTTATTCACGAGGATCGCATCAACGAGGCCGAAGCGCCTGATGCTTTCCTTGAGATCCTTCTTTTGTTGATTGGACCATTTACGAGGGTTGTAAACGCTTGGGTTGAGCGTAGTGATATCAACTTGCGTGATATCGAGCTGAGGACTTTGTGTCATACATGTATTGGTTATGAGGTAAATGTATGACAAAACAATAATCCTTTGCCTTCAGCTGACAGACGGGAGGATGTTTCATTTATGCTAAGCCAATATCGATGATACCTAACTCAGAAAACGGGAGGGAAATACTAACGTAATAGTCGATTTTTCCTTCTGAATGATAGGGAATCCAAATTGTTTGTTTGTTTTTTCGTTTATGCCGTCATAGGCGCTTGTAATTTTGGTTTTCCAGTTTTTCTCGTCTCCAATATCAGTTCCTGTCATGAAGACATATGCATCCTCCATTTCCTTGAACTCACCAAAACTAAACTGAAAAAGAAACTTACACAGTTGTGCCTCGTTGCTGTCTGGCTGGAGCTGGCATACCAAGTCGTAAAAACAGACTTTATTTTTTTCTGGAATGTAGAATAGTGGGCTTCTGATATCCCCTCGGAGGTCTTTGTAGAAGCCAGCCAATACGTTTGTTTGTTCGCGTAAAGTTTCTTTAACTCTTACAAAGTCGTTGTAGATTGCACCAGAATTCGTGTTTTTTTGGTACTCAATCTTTGCGTATAGGAATTGGTATAGTGGTGCAAAATCTTCGTAAATATTACCCAAGGCTTCTTTAACTCTTTCTATCCACTTGGCGTGCTGTACCTCATAGCTCTTAATTATGTCTGGCGATACTCGTGATCCGAATATCGATAGTATAGGCTGTGGCATGTCGCGGGCTGCCATAGAAGCAAATATAGCACCTCGCTCTTCTGTTATTTTTTGCAGTTCTTGTTCTCGTTTTTCCTCTTCGTCCTTTTCTCTTTTTTCTTCTTTGTCCTCCTGTTCCCAATAATCTTTTGCAATAAAATCAAAGATATCAGCACCTTCCTTCAGGAGGGCGTCGATTTTGAGTATGGCTTCTTTTGGTGGGACTTTCAGGCGCATAAAATATTTTAACGGATATTTGTTAATATACTTCGAAGGGGCTCCGTAGCAGATCTGCAAGCTGGATCTTCGTCGTTAACCATATGTTCCCAAATGATAGGGGCATCTTTGGTGGGGAATAGCCATTGTTGTAGATTCTTTAATATCGATTTTCCATAAAAGAATTTTCTTGCTTCTTCTGTCCAGCCACTCGCAATTGAATTTTCGAGTGTTTCTTTCCAGTAACGCGTCCTTTCTTCGATGTATGAATCTGATATTTGCGTAGCTGTAGACGACAACCGATCATTTTTTGCAGTAGTTAGGGTCGTAACCAGGGTTTCAATATCATCCGTTACCGATGGGGCATGCGTATTTATATCAAAGTTTCCAACTTTAAATCTCACTTCGCTTGAAACATATTGAATGGTCGATGCATTTATTTGCTCACGAGCGAGCTGGATCATTTTTTCTTCGATTGCTGCGAGTGTCTTCGTTGGGGAAGGAGTTAATTTCTGATAAATGTGATAGATCGCGCTTGGCACCAAAAAGACATTTTCAATATGGTAGCATGGTAGGAACGATAGGCGATTCCCAGATTTTGTTGTAAATGTCGCTATTTCTGTTTCCGTAAGGCTATCTCTATCTCGGACCATAAATAGGTCAATGCCAAATAATCCTCGACTTAATGTCTCTGAAATTAAGGCTAAATTGTTGATGTTGTGACAGCTATCGGAGGGGACTATAGCGAAGTCCAATTTTTCTGATTTGGCTATTGTTGCAAAAACATTTCTATCAATACTAGTAGCATCACCTTCGACAAACAGTAATTTTTTCCCTAAGGATATCATTCCTATCGCCTCTCTTAAGTTTGGAATAACTTTTAAATCGGTGACATTATCTAGATCGACTCTTATCGCTTGATTTCCTGATGTTAATGCTGATTTTGGTCGTATAAAATGTATGCCGGTCTCAAAAGCATTTCCAATTATGTCTGTTGAATGCGTAAAAAGAAATATTTGATTACGTTCTCCGATTGACCTCAAAACTTTAACTAATCTAAAGGTGAGTTCTGGATGCAGATGCAATTCCGGTTCATCAATAAGAATAATGCTATCACTTGGATCTTGAAGCATTATATCAAAAGCCAATACTATAGCTTCTTTCTCCCCCGAGGATAGTCGATCAAAAGATCTAGTTGCTCCATCATTATCAATAAATTGAATAGTCGAGCTATTAACTTCAATTGGCATCATTTTTTTGGGATATAGCATCTTCTCAAAAATTTCTTCGAATTTCTTTGTTAAATCATTAGGTCGATTCACTTTTACTTCTGAGGCGCTTGGTGATCCATCAAATTGTATATAGGCTTCACGCCCTAGGTTCGTTAAAAGTTTGGCTTTTTCGCGATATAATGTATTGCAGATATCCTGAAATCTGTCCCTTATTCTTCGTGAGCTGTAGGTATGATCAACTTCTTCTGAGGATGGGTCTCCGATCTGACTTAGATTGTATTGCTGGAATTGAATATTCTCTATCTGGCGTGTCGCATCAATGTTTATAAGTCGGGCTTTGCTATGAATTTTCTTACTTCGCTTGGTGAATTTATTCCAAAAATTAGTATTGGGTAACGTCAGTGAGTCTGATCGCCAATCCATTTTTTCTTCGGCACATGTTGCTTCAAGGGTTACCTCACAATTGGCTGGAGGTGTTCCTGTTTGAAACATATTAACAATAGCTTCGACGATTTTAGTTTTTCCTACGCCATTAGGTCCAGCTACTACAACTAGATCAGAAAGATTTTCTAATTTTGCTTCACGGATAACGTCATAATTTCTTATATTTAAGCTCAGAATTTTCATAAATTTTTTTTGTGATAAGGTTTTTTCCTTTGCGGCTACTTATAGTCACTGAATACTATATAGGCCTGTCAACATAAGGCAATATAGTTATTAAAATATAAAATCTATGTAAGTCAATATGATGAGCTAATGCCAAAAACCCATTATTCCACTGTCTCATTTGTCTCATTTTCCAACCTCTGATACGATAAACCTGCTCGATCCGAACTAACACGCAAAGTCCAGCCGAAGGGTACTAGACCAACAAGCTCAGCCAGAATTGAAATCATATAAAACTATTCAATAAATCTGGCAAATTTCATGGATCAAGTAAGTCATTTAATTGCCACTACGGGTCTTGCTGGTTATGCGGGTCTTGCTGGACTCGGTATTCTTTTTGTTATCGGGTATATATCCATACCGTTAGGAGTGGGAATGTTGTTATACTCTTTATTCTCTAAAAATTGGGGAGTGTGGAGAGCTTGGAGATATATTGGATACGCCCTTTGCGCGGCACTCGGATTCTTTGTTTTAGCGATGGGTATAAGTGTAACATCGGGAATGTTTAAGGCATTAACGAGGCCGAGCAATGGAATTGTAAATCAGGTGTCAGAGATGCCCCAGGTAAAAACTGATAATTCCGAAACCTTATTCAAGGAAAATGACCCCGTAGCGAATAATTTAAGGAGTTTTTTTGACAAACTACCTGATGAATATTGTGATAGATCCATGCGTGAACCAGTATTGATCTATGACGAAAAGAATTTTTATATGAAAACCGGAACAGATTTAACAAAAGGAGGTGCTCATCCATCATATGATTATTGTGAATTTGTTATATTCAAAAATACATCCGGAGGAGATGATGTTTACGGGATCGTAAAAGCAACAATAGCTCCAATGCTTCCCTTTGGAGAGGCTAATTTTTTAAAATATCAAAATGGTAAATGGATTAAAATCACAGACCAGGTCATGTCCATTATTGATTCAGACGAGTTGAACGCTAAGGGGAGTGTGTCTATAGCCTCAAAGGCTCCGGAGCTAGCCAGAGAGGGGCTTGATGGAAATTACATTCTTGCTTTGCCAAGAATAGGTACTGTTATCGAATTCATCCACTACAACACAAAGGAGACTATTTATAAGTTAAAATGGAGTAACTCTAATTTCGTGAAGGTTGAAGGATAGAAGTTGTCCGAGATTAACCAATTTTGGCATAGAAGTCTGGGTTGAAGTTGATGACGATTCCTGCGTTTTTTCATATGAAATTTCATTCAGAACATTATATTATATATATCCTGTAAAATCAAAGTAGGGCTAAAGCTAAAATTAAGGAGCCAGCCAACATTTACTCCAAAGCCGCATATTGACGAATATAAATCTTGGCGTATTATATAAACCTATATTTTTACTCATTACTATGTCAGGACTTGAAGGCAGTCAGTACTTTGATACACCGATTACCGGTGAGGCAAATCTAAAGAGCGGAATGAAGTGGGATGATGATGGTTACGACGAATTGCCAGTCGTAGAGTCGGGAGAAAAAATGGTAGATCTCGAAACGTACATGCGTGAGCACGGACTTACGACGATGAAGTTCCATCCAGTATATGCTGGTTTTGATGCTGTTACTGGCGAGGCAGATCCTTCACAGGCACTTCCTGGAACAAATGGTAAAAAAATGTACGCACGTGAATCGATGGCCGCTGGTCTCTCTGAGAGTCAGCGTATTTTTGAGAAGTTGGGAATGGGATATGTCTTTACGGATATTTACCGAGATCCTGTGACACAGGCATCTGGTCACGTCCGAACGATCATGCAGGAGTTGAATAAGCAGGGGATCAAAGAGCTTCCGAGTGTTCGTTCTATGTTTGCTGCCGGAATGGTTGCAAAGGTTTTCTTCTCGCCAGTAAACGTCAATACCGCATCACCTCTTTATACGGAATTCGTAAACGACTTGAAGAGCATGGCTCCATTCATGCAGGAGCTCGATTTCGCCGTCAGAGAGTATAACAAGATGAGCGGCAAGAATATCTCGCTCGAGGATGGCTTGGCCTTGTACGCGAAGTTCTGTGTGAATATTGAGTACGTCCGTAACCACTATCCAGACGCTCCTACGACAGCATTGAACGTCTCTCCAGGTGTTGATTACGAAAATGGTACACACCCAAGTGGCGGATCATTCGACGCGCTCGTTCACCGAGATGGTGTCGTTGCGACTCCATCAGGTTTCGACTTCTTCGAGGCCGAAGGTGGAATGCTCGCTCTTGAAAACATGACCTACGAACAGTTGCTCCAGAGATACTGCACGGTCCCAGAGCTCCGTGATCACTGCAAGAAGCAGTTCAAGATTGAGCCAGAACAGTTGAAGCGACATCACTACGACTTGATGAAGGGTGCTATGCGCGCTTACTACCACGTTACAGAGAAGACGGGTGCTACGCACTACGAAGGAGAGTTCCAGCACAAGCAGTACGGAAATATCGTTCTTAGCGGAGATACAGGTGAGGTTATCCACAAAGGTCTCTGGGCTGATAAGTATCCAAATGCAGGAGGTTCTCCTCATTCAATCCAGACGATGACTCGCGAGAGCGCTGTCGCTATCTGGGGCGGTGTACATGCAAAAGAAGAAGCAGCACGTTTGGCTGCTGAGTAATTCTAGAGAATAGGGAATTTTAAGACACGAGATTAATCAATCTCCTCATCGGATACTTCGATCTTTCGAACGGTGAGGAGTTTGATCGTGCGATCATTTCGCTCCTTGATGGTGAACTCGATATTTTCGATAGTCGTTTTAGTGCCAGCATCAGGAATCTTTTCGAGCTTGTCGAGAAGAACACCAGAAACGGTTGTATAGTTTTCGTCTTCGGGAAGAGCGGTTTGGAAGTATCGATTGAAATCAACGACACTAACACTACCATCAACGAGATAGCTCCCATCCTTTTGTTTGCCAATAAGAGTATTTTCTTCATCACTCTCATCAGAGATATCGCCAACAATCTCCTCAAGAATATCTTCAATAGTAAGAAGTCCATCGATATCGCCATGTTCATTCGTCACGAGAGCGAGGTGATTTTTACCCTTCTGAAACTTCTTCAAAAGGTCGCTAATGCGCTGAGTATTTGGAACGAAATAAGCCTTCTTGATCATGCCCTGGAGGTCCTGAAGATGGTTATTGATCTGGAGTTCCTTCACGATGTCTTTGATGTGAACAATACCCAAGATATTATCAATGTTGTCCTTGTAAACGGGAATTCTTGAGTAGCCTGACTCGATGATACTTTGAATATTTTTCTCGATAGGATCACCGATATCAATAGCGAAAATCTTTGAACACGGAGTCATAATTTGACCAACAGCAATATCGGAAAAATCAAAAACATTGTTCAGCATCTCATGTTCAGATTTTTTGAGAGTGCCAGCCTTATGGCCTTCATAGAGAAGCGTTCTGAGCTCTTCTTCAGTCAAATTTGCCTCGCCGAAACTCGTCTTGTCTCCAAACGCCTTGAGAATGAGATTGCTCGAAGCGGTGAGAAGTCTCGTAGCAGGATAGGTGATCTTTGAAAGAAGGAAGATCGGATAGACGACAAAAAGGGAAAATCTCTCAGAAAATTTAATACCGAGAGACTTAGGAACGAGCTCGCCAAGAACAAGGCTCAAGCCAGTTATTGTAATAACAACGATGGCAAAACCCAAGGAGTGAGCATTGTCTGAAATGAAAGGAATAGATATTTTTTGGAGGAGCGAACCGAGTGCTTCGGCAATATTCGCACCAGCAAATGCGGAGGCGATCGTGCTTGTGAAGGTGACGCCAACCTGGATCGTTGCGAGGAACTCCTCAGGTTTTTTTAAGATCTTCTCTGCAAGAATAGCCCTTCTATCACCCTCTTTTGCGAGCTGCTGAATTCGGGTCTTTCGTATAGAGATAAGTGCCATCTCCGTTCCCGCAAAGAAACCATTTAAGAGTATGAGAACGAGGACGAGAACGATTTCACCGAATATCTGATTCATACAGCCACAAAGAAATAATAGTTTGGATTTTTAGTATACATGAATCAACTTAAAAGGACACAGGACCTCTTTGCTGCTTAATCTCGCTCTTATGAGCCTTGTCTCGGAGGATTTTTTCTTTGGCGCGCTTCGAGCGTTTCTGCTTTTGCTTCTTGATTTTATAGATTTTCTGAGCGAGTTCCGATTTGCGGCCCTTGATCTGCTCTTCGATTTTCAAGACGAGGAGTTTGTAGGCCGACTGGCGATTCTTGCTTTGCTCTCGATGTTTCTGGCACCTCACAACCGTTCCACTTGGGATGTGCTTGAGTAAAACACAGCTCGAAGTTTTATTGATTTTCTGACCACCACTGCCACTTCCAGTAACAAACTGTTCAGAAATATCCTCCTGGCGAACACCAAGCTCATGAGCTTTTTGAAGAATTTCCGGAGAAAGCGTGACGTGAAAATCCATACTGAAATACTACTTCTTTCTCAGGATAGTTCCAAGATCAAGTGTATCGGTGATGTTGATCTGCTCTACGAACTCCGGCATATGTGAGACGAGGATAACAGCCCCTTCGAACTCATGGATCGCCTGAGCGATAATAGGTAAGTGTCGGAAGTTGATGTGGTTTGTCGGCTCATCGAGAATGAGCAAGCCTGGCTGTTGCAAGACGAATCGTGCGTAGCAGAGAAGTCCTTTCTGTCCTTCTGAGAGGAATCCAACTTTATTTTTCATCATGTCGGACGTGAGAAGGAAGTGTGCGCCCGTTGCATAAATATCTTTCAAGTTTGGATACTCCATCATCTCGGCAAGTGCATCGTAAACCGTCTTCTCGAAATCGAGACCTGAGAAATCTTGCTGGTAGTAGCCAACCTTGAGTTCAGGAGAAAGTTTTGCACCTTCGGATTCGCCAGATGCGAGTTCGCGGAGAAGCGTGCTTTTTCCGATACCATTTGGCCCGATGATCTGAAGGCGATTTCGCTTCCAGAGTTTAATATCAACTTTCTTCGTCTTTCGTTCGTGATTCTGAATGACGCCGACAGATGTGAGATTTACCATCGTATCTGACCATGCCTGTGCAGGAATTTTGAATCGTCGGATCGTCTTATCATCCTTCTTCACATCGACCATACTTTCCTCATCCTCTTCAACTTCTTCGCGAAGTTTGCTAGCGAGTTTACGCATCTTGCCTCCCTTGTGCGAGAAGAAGTTCACCTTGTCTTTACGATCCTGAATGTTTTTTCGGAGTTGTGCATTTTTCTTTTCCTCTCGTTCGATCTGAGCCGAGATCTGCTCAACCACATCGAAGTAGTTTCCGACGTACTGCTCAACTTTTTTCGTAAGGAAGTCGAGATTCAAAACGCCTTCCGTGAAACAGTTCAAGAACGCTGCATCGTGGGAAATAACAATCACCGTCTTCTCATATGTCATAAGAAAGCCCGTGAGATGGTCGATACCATCGGTGTCGAGGTTGTTGGTCGGTTCATCAAGAAGGAGAATATCTGGCTCCTGGATGAGGGCGTGAGCGAGAAGTAATCGAGCGAGCTGTCCTCCGGAGAAGTCTTTGATCTTCTTATCAAGCGCTGCAGAAATATTGACGACTTCGAAGACGTCTTGGATGAGTTTTTCGATGTTATGCTTTTTCTCCGTGAACGCAGTTTGGAAATATTCGAGAACCGTATGATCGAAGAGTTCTCGTGGCATGACCTGGCGGCCGATCGCAATCGTCGCATTATCGCTAATAAGAACACGTCCCGTTTGTGGTTTCAAGGTTTCAACATCATGCACGCCGGCCGCCCCAAGAATCAATTTAAAAATCGTACTCTTTCCAGCACCATTCTGTCCCATGATGGTGATCTTCGCATTCTCACGAATAGAGAAACTCGACTCATCGAGAATGACTTTTTCATCATATGAGAAGCAAACGTTATCGAACCGAACAATGACATTACCGTGATCCATGAGTTTTTGGCTTAAGGTTTGGCTTATAAGAGGGTATAGTTCATGCGAGCTCGGGGAGTATACCACAAAACCGGCCAATCACAGCAAGAATTCAAAGCTAATCATGAACATTAAAACCATACAATTCGTAAAAGGCGTCATAGGGCCGGACCACTCTCTTGAGGATGGAAAGCCGCAAGTTGCCTTTATTGGGCGCTCAAACGTCGGAAAATCGAGTCTCATTAACTCCCTGACAAAGCAAAAAAACCTCGCAAGAACGAGCTCATTTCCAGGCCGAACGCAGGAGGCGAACCTCTTTCTCGTGAACAATGCGATGTATATGATAGACCTTCCAGGATATGGATTCGCAAAATCTTCCCATCGTGGTCGCGGGGAGCTTGAGGATATTATCAGCTGGTATCTTTTCAACTCTGGCTACAAGCAGAAAAAAGTTGTGCTCATTGTCGATGCAAGTATCGGCCTCACAGACGACGACCAGGAGATGATTCAAGCCCTCGAAGAAGCCGAAAAAAACTTCATCGTCATCGCGAACAAAGTCGATAAAATCAAACAATCCGAACTTAAAAAAAGACTTGTCTCGGTCCAGCACGTTGTTGGAAAACATAAAGTGGTCCCATACTCATCACATCAAAAAATGCCAACCGCCGCGCTGTTGGATGAGATTTTTGGATAACGTTCTGAAAGAAACCTACCTACAAATTTCCACATTTTTACTCGTACCGTAGGGCCTCAATCGGGTCGAGTTTTGACGCAGAGAGAGCGGGAAGAACTCCGAAGATAATTCCGATGAATCCAGAGACACCGACACCCATAATAATGCCATTAAGCGGAACAGAGAAAGTCCAAGCAAGACCTGCTTTTTCAGCAATGAGTGCGACAACCCAGCCCAGCCCAGCGCCCATCATAATTCCAAAGATACCACCGAGAATCGTGACAAGAACTGCCTCAACGAGAAACTCACGGAGAATATCCCCATTCGTCGCGCCAAGTGCTTTTTTCAAGCCAATTTCTGAGGTGCGTTCCGTAACAACCACGTACATGATGTTCATGATACCAACACCACCAACCACGAGAGAGATCGCCGCAATCGCAATCAAGAGAATCGTAATACCTCCAAAGATCACATCAAATGTTCCAAGTGCCTGCGCCTGAGTCTGAACCATGAAGTCATCTTTATTCGGATTCGTAATAAGATGGTTTTGCCGAAGAGTTGCGCGAATATCTTCAGCGGTCGCATCGCCCTGAGTAGCATCCCGCATCTGAACAATGCCGAGAGAGAGGTGTTCAATTCCAAGCATTTTTTTCTGGGCCGTCACAAGTGGCATATAGAGGCTATCATCTCCGCCACCGCTCAATGCGCCTTGCGCATTGTAAACACCAATAACCTGGAAATTTAAGGTTCCGATATGAACAAGTTTTCCAAGAGGAGCCTCTTCTCCAAAGAGATTTTCGGCGAGATTCTTCCCAAGAATAACAACTTGAGCTCCACCAGTATCTTCAGATTGTGTGTAAAATCGTCCTTCTTTCAGCGTATTCTGGTCGATATCAAATCGAGCAGCAGATGCTCCGTAATAAATGGTACTTTTCTGCGTATTGCCATAGCTCGTAACAGCCATGCCGGTAACCATGCCGTACGCATTCACAACATTTGAGAGTTTTTTGACCTCATCGAGATCGCGCTGTTTGAAGCTCGTAATCGTAACACCCGTAAACGCCCCGTCCTGACCTCTTCCTGAGGCGGCGAGGTTCTTCGTGGTTGGAGGAACCCTCGTCTGAATAAAGAGGGTATTTGTTCCATATGAAGCAACCTGCGAGTCAATGAGACTTCGGAATCCAGCACCAGCAGAGAGAACGAGAATAACCGTCCCAATACCAATCACGATACCAAGCGTTGTCAGAAGGGTTCGAGCTATATTGCTTCGAAGCGCTTTAATGGATTGTTTGAGTGCAGTGAACATGGGGAGAATTATTCGTAACGAAGTGCTTCAATTGGATTTAGTTTCGAGGCTTTATAGGCAGGGTACGATCCGAAGACCATGCCGGTCAAAATAGATACGCCGACCGCAAGGATTACAGAGGTAGGTGAGATCACAAATGCCCAGTCATATCCGAGGCGATGCATGAGAAGTGAGATGAGATACGAAACAAGAACTCCGAAAAGAATTCCAATAATTCCACCAATGAAGGTAAGCGTGCTCGACTCATAAAGAAACTGAATGAGGAGATTTTTGTTGGTCGCGCCGACAGCCTTTCGGAGACCGATTTCTCGTGTTCGTTCGGCAACCGTAACGAGCATGATATTGAGAATTCCGATACCACCAACGATCAAAGCAATCGCAGCCATAGCTGTCAAAAAGAGGCTTAGGGCCGTCGTTATCGTCGTAAGAATACTAACGGCATCGGCCTGATTTCGAATCGTAAAGTCTTCATCTTCGACTCGTTTGATACGATGCTGTTGAGTGAGAACACTTTTTACATCATCGATTGTCTGAGTAACATTATCAGAAGTATCAACTTTAATATTGATCGCCTGAAGATGATGAATGCCAAGAAGTTGCTGTTGTCCAAGAGTGATTGGAATATAGAGCTGGTCATCGAGATCTTGGAAAAAAGCCGTTCCTCGCGACTCAATGACCCCGATAACACGAAGGGGGATTCCGCCAGGGTTTGAGCCGGAGGAGCCTTTTACTTTGATAACCTGTCCAACAGGATCGGTGCCACTTTCACCGAAAAGTTCGTCGCGAACGGTTGACCCGAGGACAACAACGTTCGCTCCACCCTCCTCTTCTTGTTGATCAAAAAAGTCACCTTCTTGCATGGTAAAATCGACGACTTTGGAATAGTGATGATCGGTTCCAGTGAAGTTCGTATCAACGGTTTTGGTTCCCCAGGTAACGCTCGCAGAACCACG
>Ga0172380_10000607_pt1 | contig 67013 bp, 70 predicted proteins | sample Leawe162metaG_FD_119747 | JGI IMG/M metagenome (GOLD analysis project Ga0172380, IMG submission 119747) | Leachate microbial communities from a municipal landfill in Southern Ontario, Canada - Leachate well 162 metaG | ecosystem: Engineered > Solid waste > Landfill > Unclassified | place... | reverse complement strand
TTCGGCCAGCACGTCGACGCCGTCGCGGAACGGGAAGAAGGCATCCGAGGCAACCACCGAGCCGGCAAGTGAAAGGCCTGCGTGCTGTGCCTTGATGCTGGCAATCTTGGTCGAATCAACACGCGACATCTGGCCGGCGCCGACGCCGAGCGTCATGCCGTTGCCGCAGAAGACGATGGCGTTCGACTTGACGAACTTGGCGACACGCTCGGCAAAGAGCAGGTCTTCGATCTGCTGCGCGGTCGGCTGCACCTTGGTGACGACCTTGAGGCCGGCGGCCTGGGCAGTGAAGTTGTCCGGCGTCTGCACCAGCAGGCCGCCGCCGACGCGCTTGTATTCGAGGGCGTTGAGCTGGCGCGAGATCGGCACGAGCAGCACGCGCAGGTTCTGCTTCGAGGCCAGTGCGGCCTTGGCTTCGGCGGTGAAGGCCGGGGCGATCAGCACTTCGACGAAATGCTTGCGCTCGTTCATGGCGTTGACCACGTCGATGCCGACTTCGCCGTTGAAGGCGATGATGCCGCCGAAGGCCGAGGTCGAGTCGGTCTTGAAGGATTTCTCGTAGGCGCCGAGAAGGTTTGCGTCGATGGCGACGCCGCACGGGTTGGCGTGCTTGACGATGACGCAGGCCGGGGCATCGAAGGACTTGACGCATTCCCAGGCGGCGTCGGAGTCGGCGATGTTGTTGTACGACAGTTCCTTGCCCTGCAGCTGGGTGTAGGCGGCAATGCTGCCAGCAACTGCATTGGTGTCGCGGTAGAAGGCGGCCGACTGGTGCGAGTTTTCACCGTAGCGCAGGATTTCCGTGCGGTCGAAGGCCAGTTGCAGCTTGGCCGGGAAAACGGACGGCACCGGTGCCGCTGCCTCCGGCTGGGCTTCCGCACCGTCATCGAGGCCGGTCAGCCAGTTGGCGATCATGCTGTCGTAGCGGGCGGTGTGCGTGAAGGCCTTTTTCGCCAGGTTGAAGCGGGTGGCCAGTTGCAGGGCGCCGGCGTTGGCCTTCATCTCGGCGAGCAGCGGGGCATAGTCTTCCGGGTCGGTGACGATGGCGACGCCGGCGTAGTTCTTGGCCGAGGAGCGGACCATGGCCGGGCCGCCGATATCGATGTTCTCGATGGCATCTGCCAGCGTCACGCCGGCCTTGGCGATGGTCGCGGCGAACGGGTAGAGGTTCACGCAGACGAGGTCGATGGTCGGGATGCCGTGCTGCTCGATGGTGGCCAGATGTTCCGGCAGATCGCGGCGGGCAAGGATGCCGCCGTGCACTTTCGGGTGCAGCGTCTTGACGCGGCCGTCGAGCATTTCCGGGAAACCGGTGTAGTCGCCGATCTCGGTGACGGTAAGACCGGCGTCGCGCAGCATCTTGGCGGTGCCGCCGGTGGACAGGAGCTTGACGCCTTGAGCGGCAAGCCCTTGAGCGAATTCAAGGACGCCGGTTTTGTCGGAGACGGAAATGAGGGCTTGGCGGATGGTCATGGCGGTAATGGCTCGTGACAGATTAAAGGAGGTTGTGTTCGGTGAGCTTCTTGCGCAGCGTATTGCGGTTGATGCCGAGCATCTCCGCTGCCAGCGTCTGGTTGCCGTCGGCCTGGCGCAGCACGACTTCGAGCATCGGTTTCTCGACGTTCTTCAGCACCATGTCATAGATCGAGCACGGCATTTCGCCGTCAAGATCACGAAAGTATTTTTCCAGTGCGCCGGTGACGCACGTTGATATGTCGTTGTGACGGGCCATGTTGGCCTTCCCCTTTGGTTTTATTGAACAGCTCAGGCTGCAAGTGCGCCGTGATTGTTGCTCTCTGCGCTATCTGCGTAGCTAAGGTGCTCGCTTTGTTCGGCGAGCGCGAAAAAGAAATCATTGACTGCCTGCTGCTGCAGTTCCAGCGTCGGCAGCTGGTTCATGGCATGGCGGAAAGCGGCCGAGCCGACCAGCCCCTTGGTATACCAGGCGATATGCTTGCGCGCGACGCGGACGCCGGTCTCGATACCGTAGAAACCGTAGAGGTCCTCCAGGTGCTCGCGCAGGATGTTGTGGATCTCGGCGACGCGGGCTGGTGGCAGGTGCTCACCGGTCTTCAGGTAGTGCTCGATCTCGCGGAACAGCCAGGGGCGGCCCTGGGCGGCGCGGCCAATCATGACGGCGTCGGCACCGGAGGCATCGAGCACCCGTTTCGCTTTTTCCGGTGATCCGATGTCGCCATTGGCGATGATCGGAATCCGGGCTTCAGCCTTGACGGCCCGAATAGTGTCGTACTCGGCGTGGCCGGTGTATTGCTGGCAGCGCGTGCGGCCGTGGATGGCCAGCGCACGGATGCCGGCGGCCTCGGCGATCCGGAGGACGGCCAGTGCGTTGCGGTTGTGCATATCCCAGCCAGTACGGATTTTCAGCGTTACCGGCGTGTCGGGAACGGCTTGGACGACCGTTTCCAGAATCTGTTTGACCAGCGGCTCGTCGCGCAAGAGCGCCGAGCCGGCCATGACGTTGCATACCTTCTTGGCCGGACAGCCCATGTTGATGTCGATGATCTGCGCACCATTGGCGACATTGTGGCGGGCCGCTTCGGCCATCATCTGCGGATCAGCGCCGGCGATCTGTACCGAGATCGGTTCGACTTCGCCAGCGTTGTTGGCTCGGCGAATGGTCTTGGCGCTTCCGTAGAGCAATGAGTTTGACGTGACCATTTCCGAGACGGCCAGCCCGGCGCCGAGCTTCTTGCACAACTGCCGGAAAGGCCGGTCCGTCACGCCCGCCATGGGGGCGACGAAGAGGTTGTTCCGGAGGGTGAAGCCGCAGAATTCCATGGGTCGTGAGGTGTTCAGTACAGGGCGGATGGCGTCGGAAAGGCGCGGATTGTACCGCAACGCCTGCCTAAAAAATAGTCAGTCTGCTAGCTGTTCCGCGTGTGCAGGATGGTGCGTTGGCGTCGACGCAACGCTGCTTTCTTGCGACACTCCGGAAATTGCTACGGGATGCCGTAATTAATCCCATGTTGAACAAAGTGCTAGACGAGGTGCTTCATGGAAGAACTGAAGAACAACGATCCGAGGGGTGAGCCCGATGCGGCAGACGCCGGCGAAGACGCCGAGCGGGCGCCGCGTTTCCGTTTGTCGAAGCGGACCATCATCATTGCCGGGGCGGTGCTGCTGGCTCTGCTGCTGATCGTTTCCGGAGTCCTTGCCTACCAGTCGAATGCCAGGCAAAAGGCCGCCGCAGCGGAGAAGGCCCTGGGTGAAAAACGCGAACGTGCGCTGCGTGAGGAAGAAAAAAGGGTTGAGGCCGTAGAGGCGCAGGCACGCGCCGAGAAGAGTCGGAAGGCGCACGAGGAAATCATGGCGGCCAGCCCGCCGGCAGCGAGCCTTCCGCCGCCGCCGGAGAAGGCGCTGGTTGTTCCTGCGGAGCAAGCGACCGTGGCGGGAGAATCCTCAAAACCAGCAAGTGCGGTGGCTGCAGCCCCCCCTCCGGCGACGCCAGCATCTCCCGAAAGCAACAAGGAAGAAGTGAAGAAGGCGCCTGAGGTGGCCGCACCGGGTGCTGCCGGTGGCTGCACCCTGAGCCGGGGAAGTCCTGAGGATTATGGCAAGGCGCTGGGGCGTTGCCTGGAGGAGTTCAACCGGCTGGAAGGTCGGAAAAACTAAAACCGCAGCGGTGCCCGGTTTCGTCAGTCGCGCTGGTAGAGAACGAAAGCGAAGGCGATGCCGTCGGCACTGGTATGGGCTTCGCGCGACATTTCGTGCCAGTCGGTAGCGGAAAACTCCGGAAAATACGCATCGCCAGCGTAGTCGCCGGCGATCTCGGTCAGGTAGATGCGCTGCACCAGCGGCAGGGCTTGCCGGTAAAGTTCGGCGCCGCCGATCACGAAGGCTTCATCGACATCGGCTGTTGCCGCTATCGCCGCTTCCAGCGAGCCGACCCGTTCACCACCAACTGGCTGGTAGTCGGCGTTGCGGCTGACGACGATGTTGCGCCGTCCGGGTAGCGGTCGGCCCAGCGATTCCCATGTTTTGCGACCCATGATCACCGGTTTTCCGAGCGTGGTGCGCTTGAAGTGCTGGAGATCTTCCGGCAGGCGCCAGGGCAGCGTGTTGTCACGGCCAATGACCCGCTGGTTGGCCATCGCGGCGATCAGGGAGAGGGTGGTCATACGCGCTTTCTTGCCGCCGCCAGCCAGGCGACGAGCCCGGTTGTCGAGGTGTCGGCTTCTATTTGGGTGTTGGATTCGATGGCGGGCAGCAGGCGGGCAGCCAGCTGCTTGCCAAGCTCCACACCCCATTGGTCGAATGGGTTGATGCCCCAGAGCGCAGCCTGTGCGCATGTCTTGTGCTCGTAGGCCGCGATCAGCTGACCAAGCGCAAACGGTGTCAGCTGGGGGAGCAGCAGCATTGACGACGGCTGGTTGCCCGGACAGGCGCGCAGCGGGTTGTCATGCGTGCTGCCGAAAGCGAGTGCTTCGGCTTGTGCGAGGCAATTGGCAAGCAGCTTTTCGTGGTGGCCGGGGAGTGGGTAGTCGCTTGCGGCGAACGCAATGAAATCGCTGGGGATCAGGCAGCCGCCCTGATGCAGCAACTGGAAGTAGGCGTGCTGGGTGTTGCTGCCGGCACCACCCCAGAGTACCGGGGCGGTGTGTACTCCGACCGGGGTGGCGTCAGGTGTCAGCGATTTTCCGTTGGACTCCATGTCCAGCTGCTGCAGGTAGTCCGGTAGGTAACGCAGCGACTGGCTGTAGGGCGAGATGGAAAGATTCCAGGCATCGAGGAAATTGATGTTCCAGATGCCGATCAGCGCCATCAGCAACGGCAGGTTACGTTCGGTCGGGGCCGTGCGGAAGTGCGTGTCCATGGACTCGGCACCAGCCAGCAGCTGTTCGAAGGCATCCATGCCGATGGCCAGTGCCAGCGGCAGGCCAACCGGAGACCACAAGGAAAAGCGTCCGCCGACCCAGTCGTTGAACGCGAAGAGGTTATCCGGCGGGATGCCGAAGCGCAGGGCTTCGGCAACATTGGCGGTAACCGCGACAAACTGCCGGGCCATGGCGGCATCGCTGGCATCGCCGGCTGCGCTCAATAGCCAGTCGCGTGCCGTGCGAGCGTTGGTCAGGGTTTCGAGCGTGGTGAAAGTCTTGCTGGTAACGATGAACAGTGTCGTGCGCGGGTCGAGGCTTTCCAGTGTCGGCGCCAGATCGGCTGCATCGATATTGGAGACGTAGTGCACCTGCAGCGACGGATGGGTATAGGCACTGAGTGCGGTTGTCAGCATGCGCGGGCCGAGATCGGAGCCGCCGATGCCGAGGTTGACGACCGACCGGATTGGCTCACCGGAAAAGCTGCGCCACTGTGTGCTGCGCACCGCGTCGCAGAAGGTGCGCATCCGGGCGCGGTTGGCATGAATGCCGGGCATGATGTCGCTGCCATTGACGTAAAGCGGCGAGGTGTTGCTGCGACGCAGGGCAACGTGCAGGGCTGCCCGGTTTTCGCTCTGGTTGACGGGTTCGCCGCCAAACATGCGTTCGACCCAGTCCGTGACCTTTCGCTCATCGGCAAGCTTGGCGAGCAGGGACAGTGTTGTCGCATCGAGGCGCTGTTTCGAATAGTCGAAAAGCAGCCCGTCGACTTCCAGCGACAGACGGGAAAAGCGTTCGCCATCTGCAGCAAACAGTTCGCGCAGATGTTGGCTGCGCATTGTTGCAGCATGTTCTTCAAGCGCCTGCCAGGCGCGCGATTCGACAATCGTCATGGCGTTCAGACGGCGACGGGTGCCGGGATGTGCGGGTGCGGGTCGTAGCCTTCCAGCGTGAAATCCTCGAAGCGGAAAGCGAACAGATCCTTCACCTCGGGGTTGATGCGCAGCTTTGGCAGGGTGCGTGTTTCACGCGAAAGCTGCAGTTGTGCCTGTTCCAGATGGTTGTTGTAGAGATGAGCGTCCCCCAGGGTGTGCACGAAATCAACGGGCTTGAGGTTGCAGACCTGGGCCAGCATCAGCGTCAGCAGCGCGTAGGAAGCGATGTTGAAGGGAACGCCGAGGAAGATGTCGGCACTGCGCTGGTAGAGCTGGCAGGAGAGGCGTCCGTCAGCGACATAAAACTGGAAGAGGGCATGGCAAGGGGGCAGGGCCATGCGGTCGACGTCGCCAGGGTTCCAGGCGCTGACCAGGTGGCGGCGGGAATCCGGATTTTTCTTCAGGCCCTCGATCAACTGAACGATCTGGTCTATTTCGCGACCATCGGCGGTGGTCCAGTGCCGCCACTGGTGGCCGTATACCGGGCCAAGGTTGCCGTTTTCGTCGGCCCATTCGTCCCAGATGCGAACGCCGTTGTCCTGCAGGTACTTGATGTTGGTGTCGCCCTGAAGGAACCACAGCAACTCGTGGATGATCGAACGGAGGTGCAGTTTCTTGGTGGTCAGGACCGGGAAGCCGTCGTCAAGGTTGAAACGCATCTGCCAGCCGAAAACCGAGCGGGTCCCGGTGCCGGTGCGGTCCGATTTGGCGTGGCCGTGAGCCAGCACATGGCGCATTAGATCAAGATATTGCTGCATGGAGAGCCTGCGTGGGAACGCCGGGATGATTTGTGGAAAAGGCATTCTAAAGGAATTCGACGTCTTCGGCGGGCCGCCGGGCGGTCTGTTTGGCGCGATGAAGTGTCCAGAATTGACTTGCCGGGCAGACTTTTTGCTCGTTAGACTGCCGAACCCCTTGTCATTTCATCGAAAAATAAAATAACGCCAGAGAACTGCTACTGGCGATGGAGATGTAGCCATGATGCTGAACCTGTTTTCGTCGCGCCCCGATCATCCGCTGGCAGATGCCAAAGAGCTCAAGCGGGTCATTTCCGAGTTGCCGCTCGACAATGCCTTCAAGGCGGTCGATGAAGTTTCCGGCTGGCTGGAGTCGCTGGGCAATGCCGAGGGCTTTCGCGTAGATCAGTTGTTTGACCTCGTGCGCCAGCTCGACGATGCCGTGCAGCCGCATCTCAAGAGCCTGTCGCGCAACTATCTGAACTCGCCGCGCCTTTCGCGCGCAGAGGAAAAACGTTTGTGGTCGGCGATCTTCGGGTACTGGGGGCAGTTTGCCGATCTGTGTGAACGCTGCATGACCAAGCTGGGCGAAAAGGACAAGGGGGTTGATGCGCTCAAGGCCTCGCTGCCGCTTCTGGCCGCACGCACGGTTGCTGCGCTGGGCCAACAGGTGAAGTGGGTCGAATTTCGTTATGGCCCGGTCAAAAGCGAGCTCTGGCAACGCCTTGGTCACGCCTATCTGGTGGCTGAAGCGGGCAAGGCAGCACACAAGCCCTTGCAGTTGTATCCGAACGTTCAGGGGGCGACGACGGTTGCCAGCGAGTATCTGCATGCGCTCGCCTTTCACGCCTCGTCGATGGACAGTCTGATGCCACTCGAGATCGAGCTGGCTGACCGCCTGCTGGCGCATTTTCTGCCGGGCTTCGTATTTTCCGCCGAGGCACAGAGCAGTAGCGTGTATTGGGTCGATGCGGCGAAAGCCGTACCGCCGATGCGCATGGCCAAGTTGCCGCATGCGGTGACACCGACGCTCCGCTTTTTCTCTCCTGGCTCGGTCCCGCAGACACTGGAAGAGATGATTCACAGCGTCGAGCGGGGCGATATTCCGGCCGATCTGAATCTTGGTGGGCAATATCAGCCGCGTGCCTTGCTACCAGTGCTGCGACACCTGGCCATGTACTGGGCGGCACAGCCGCCGTTGCGCGAGCATCCGCGCCACAACGTCAAGACGCGTCTGGCCGTGCTGCATGGGTTCGACGACAGTTTTACGGTCTTCGCCGGCGATGTGGCCCGCATCGGCAAGGAACGGACCGCAGAAAGCTGGGTGGTCGAAAACGTCAGCCTTGGCGGCTTTGGTGCGGCGATCGACAATCTGCGCGGCGACTGGCTGAAGGTCGGGGCGCTCATCAGCATGCAACCCGAAGGGGGGGAGAACTGGGTGCTGGGCGTCGTGCGGCGCTTCTCGAAGGAGAGTGACAACGAAGCCAATGTCGGTATCCAGACACTGGCGCGACAGGCGGTCAGCGTCGAGTTGCGGCCACGGGCGAGCATGTATGCTGCCAGCAACAGCATCCCCGGCATCCGCTTGCCGGAAGACAAGGCCCCGGGCGAGGTACGGCTGGTGTTGCCGACGGCAACCTTCGATGTGCGCGAGAGCCTGGAGTACAGCAACGGCGAACGGCGTTATCTGCTGACGCCGATCGAGCAGATCGAAGCCGGGGCAGACTTCGAGATCGCGCGTTACCGCGAGCTGGTTGAAGGCTGATTACCTGGGCCGGAGTGCCGACTTCGGGCGGAACACCCTGACTACGGCCTCGTTCGTTTCGACGTAGGGGCCACCGATCAGATCCAGGCAGTAAGGGATGGCGGCAAAGATGCCGGGCACGCTCTGCTGGCCGTCGGCCCCCTTGACCCCTTCCAGCGTTTCCCTGATCGATTTCGGCTGTCCCGGCAGGTTGATGATCAGTGACTGCTTGCGGATAGCGCCAACCTGGCGCGAGAGGATCGCTGTCGGCACGAAATTCAGGCTGATCTGCCGCATCTGTTCGCCGAACCCCGGCATGACCTTGTCAGCCACAGCCAGTGTCGCTTCCGGGGTGACATCACGCAGCGCCGGACCGGTCCCGCCGGTGGTCAGCACCAGGTGGCAGCCGACCTGGTCAACCAGTTCGATCAGGGTCTTTTCGATCAGCGCCTGCTCGTCCGGGATCAGCCGGGTTTCCATGTGCCATGGCGAACTGAGCGCGTTGCCGAACCACTCCTGCAGCGCGGGAATGCCCTTGTCTTCATAAACGCCTTGTGAAGCACGGTCACTGATCGAGACCAGTCCGATCCGCAGTGTTTCAGCCGTCATGTCAGTCATTGCCGTTCCCATTGCCATCGTTGGCGTTCTGTACGGCAAGCGTACCGGCTTCGAGATCCTTGAGCGTCTGGAAAATTGCCCGGTAGCTACGCGGCGGTTTCTGGCCTTCCTGCTCCTTCAAAGCGCTGCGGCGCAGTGCACGCAGATGCTGCAGGTCGGCATCGGGGAACGTGTTGGCAATGTCGCTCAGGGCCTGCTCGTCTTCCATCAGCCGGGTGCGCAGCCGCTCCAGACGGTGCATGCGGGCGACTTCCACCGCCGATTCGCCGCGAAGGTTGGCCAGTGCCGCGCGGATAGGTTCTGCTTCAAGGTCGCGCATTACCTTGCCGACATATTGCAGCTGCCGCCGCTTGGCACCGTGGCTGCTCATCCGCTGCGCCTCGAACAGCGCGTCGCGCAGATTTTCGGGGATGTCGATCTTCTTCAGCCAGTCGCTGGGCAGGTCGGCCAGCTCCTCGCCGAGATCCTGCAATTCCTGCATCTGCTGCTTTTTTCGGGTCTTCGACAGGGGTTCTAGACTGGCGTCAGCGTCGGTAGCGTATTTGTTGCTGGAAGCGGGTTTTATCTTGGGCATGGCGTCAGGGTCGGGCAGGGCAGGGTGGGCTGCTATGATAGCGACTTTCCCGCGATTACCGAATGTCAGAGTCCCTTACCATGTCACGCCCAGCCCAGGATTCACGTTTCAGCCACCGTTTCGAGACCCTGCAGCAGCTTACCCGGGATGTGCTGGCGCATGCCCGCAAGCAGGGTGCCAGTGCCTGCGATGTCGATGTTTCGGAAGGCTTCGGGCAGTCGGTGACCGTGCGTCAGGGGGCGGTGGAAACAATCGAATACAACCGCGACAAGGGGATCGGCGTCACGGTCTACCTCGGCCAGCAGAAGGGGTACGCCAGTACGTCGGATTTTTCAGGCGCGGCGCTGAAGGAGACCGTCGAGGCCGCGCTCAATATCGCCCGTTTCACCGCAGCCGATCCTTGCGCGGGGCTGGCTGACGCCGCCTTGCTGGCGAAGGACGCAGCGGATCTCGATCTCTATCATCCCTGGGGGGTTTCGGTCGAATCGGCCATTGATCTCGCCCGCCGCTGCGAGGCCGCCGCCTTTGCGGTCAGCCCGCTGGTGACGAATTCCGAGGGGGCCAGCGTTTCCACCCAGGAAGCCCAGTTCGTTTCGGCGAACAGTCTTGGCTTCATGGGGGGCTACCCAAGCTCGCGTAATTACATCGCCTGTTCTGTCATTGCTGGAAAGGGTGACAGCATGCAGCGCGACGACTGGTATTCGAGCGCCCGCAGTGGTGCGGCGCTGGCTGCTCCCGAAGAAATTGGCGATTACGCGGCGCGGCGCGCTCTGTCGCGGATCGGCGCGCGCAAGATTCGCACCTGCCAGGTTCCGGTGCTGTTCGAAGCGCCGCTGGCGTCGGCATTGATCGGCAGCTTTGTGCATTCGGTCAGTGGCGGCGCGCTCTACCGCAAATCGTCCTTTCTGCTTGACAGCCTCGGGACGCAGGTTTTTCCCGAACATATGGCTATCAGCGAGCGCCCGCATCTGCCGCGCGGGCTGGCTTCCAGCCCCTTCGATAGCGATGGCGTCGCCACCCGTGACCGTGAGGTCATCGTCAACGGCGTCCTGCAGGGATACTTCCTCAGTGTCTATACCGCCCGCAAGCTGGGCATGCAGACGACAGGCAATGCCGGCGGCAGCCATAACCTGATCGTCCAGCCGGGTGATCTTGATTTTCGTGGCCTGCTGCAGAAGATGGGGCGCGGCCTGCTCGTTACCGAACTGCTCGGCCATGGCGTCAACTATGTCACCGGCGATTATTCGCGCGGGGCGGCCGGTTACTGGGTCGAGGGCGGCGAGATTCGCCACCCGGTCGAGGAGATCACCATTGCCGGCAATCTCCGCGACATGTTCCGCAATATTGTTGCTGTCGGTAATGACACGCTCTGTCGCGGCTCCAAGCAGGTCGGCTCAATCCTTGTTGAGCGGATGAAAATCGCCGGCAGCTAAGCTGTTCCCCGGCAATCGATTCCCCGGCTTTAAATACTTTGTTTGGCCCCGGGTCGACAACTTTCCAAAAAGTTGTATGATAACCCGGTGTTCGGTTCATCATTTTGTGCGGTACCTTGAAATGGGTGCTGGCTGAAGCCGTATCCGAATACGGCCTAGGGATCTCGATGCCGGGCTGCCAATATCTGTTAGATCAACTCTCTGGAGGAGACAAATCCATGGAAAGACGTTCGTTTCTGAAAAAAGCCAGTGCCGGCCTCGCCGTTGGCGCCGCAACTGCAATGCCGGCGATTGCCGCCGATGCCCCGACCATCAAGTGGCGCCTGGCGTCCAGCTTCCCGAAGAGCCTGGACACCATTTACGGTGCTGCTGAAATCGTCGCCAAGCGCGTGGCTGAGGCCACTGGCGGCAAGTTCCAGATTCAGGTGTTCGCCGGCGGCGAACTCGTTCCGCCGTTCGGCGTGCTCGACGCCGTCAAGGACGGCACGGTCGAAATGGCCCACACCGCTTCCTACTATTTCGTTGGCAAGGATCCCACGTTCGCTTTCGACGGCACGATCCCGTTCGGCATGACCAGCCGCCAGGTCGACGCCTGGTACCGTCATGGCAACGGCAAGAAGCTGATTACCGAGTTCTACGCCAAGTCGAACATCCACACGATTCCGGCGGGCAACACCGGTACCCAGATGGGCGGCTGGTTCCGCAAGGAAATCAAGACCCCGGCTGATCTGCAGGGTCTGAAGATGCGTATTGGCGGCTTCGCCGGTCAGGTTATCGCCAAGCTTGGCGCCGTGCCGCAACAGATTCCGGGTGGCGACATCTACCCGTCGCTGGAAAAGGGCACCATCGACGCAGCTGAATGGATCGGTCCGTACGACGACCAAAAGCTGGGCTTCAACAAGGTTGCCAAGTTCTACTACTACCCGGGTTGGTGGGAAGGCGGCCTGCAGTTGTCGCTGTACATCAACACCAAGATGTGGGCTTCGCTGCCGAAGGAATACCAGACCATCCTCGAACTGGCCTGTGCCGACGCACACGTTGAGACGATGTCTGCCTACGACGCCAAGAACCCGACCGCGCTGAAGCAGCTGGTCGGGGCCGGCGCCCAGCTGCGCCCGTTCCCGAAGGAAGTCATGGACGCCTGCTACAAGGCGTCCCAGGAGCTGTTCGCTGAAACCTCGGCGAAGAACCCCGAGTTCAAGAAAATCTACGACGACTACAAGAAGTTCATGGCCGACGAAAACCTCTGGTTCCGCATCGCCGAAGGTTCGTACGCGAACTACATGTACAGCGCCAAGTAATTGCTGCGCTGCTTGCAGCATCGAAAAACGGGAGCTTTGGCTCCCGTTTTTTTGTGTTTATTTTTCGTCTGCAGGTTTTCCTGTTTCCACAATGTGAAACGCCGTTTGTGTCTCTCCAGCGTCACTAGAATCGGTTTGCTGTCCGTTCTAACAACCTTGAGGAGACACAACATGGAACGTCGTTCTTTCCTGAAAAAAGCTGGTGCCGGCCTGGCTGTCGGCGCTGCAACTGCAATGCCGGCGATTGCTGCCGATGCCCCGAATATCAAGTGGCGCCTGACCTCCGCCTTTCCGAAGAGCCTGGACACCATTTACGGTGGCGCCGAAACCGTTGCCAGGCGCGTGGCCGAAGCCACTGGCGGCAAGTTCCAGATCCAGGTTTTCGCTGCCGGCGAAATCGTCCCCGGCGGCCCGGCGGCGCTCGATGCCGTCACCAGCGGCTCGGTCGAGATGTGCCACACCTGCGCCTTCTACTCCGTTGGCAAGGACCCCACGTTCGCCTTCGACACGGCCGTTCCCTTCGGCATGACCAACCGCCAAATGGATGCCTGGTATCGCTATGGCAACGGCGGCAAGCTGATGCGCGAATTCTTTGCCACTCACGGTCTGTACAACATCCCGGCCGGCAACACCGGTGTGCAGATGGGCGGCTGGTACCGCAAGGAAATCAAGAAGGTGGCCGACCTGCAGGGCCTGAAGATGCGCATTGGCGGTCTCGCCGGCCAGGTACTGGCCAAGCTCGGCAGCGTGCCGCAACAGATCCCGGGCGGCGATATCTACCCGTCGCTGGAGAAAGGCACCATCGACGCTGCTGAATGGATCGGTCCGTACGACGACCAGAAGCTCGGCTTCAACAAGGTCGCCAAGTACTACTACTATCCGGCCTGGTGGGAAGGCGGTCCGCAGATCACCACCTTCGTCAGCCAGAAACACTGGGCGAGCCTGCCCAAGGAGTATCAGGCCATTCTCGAACTGGCCTGTGCCGATGCCCACGTCGAAATGATGGCGCAATACGATGCCAAGAACCCGACGGCATTGAAGCAGCTGGTTGGCGCCGGTACGCAGCTGCGTCCGTTCCCGAAGGAAGTGCTCGACGCCTGCTACAAGGCGGCGAATGAGTTGTACGCCGAAATTTCGGCGAAGAATCCGGCCTTCAAGAAAGTTTACGACGACTTCCGAAAATTCCAGGGTGACCAGAATCTGTGGTTCCGGATTGCCGAAGGTTCGTATTCGAACTACATGGCTTCTGCCAGGTAATTGCCGGAATTTTTTGCTCGGGCCGGTGTCGGATTTCCGCACCGGCCTTTTTGTTTTCATGGCCGTCCGAAAATATCGGCAGCCGGCCGCGATGGTGGTATCTTTTCGTTTGCTGTTCCTTCTGCTTCGGGGTGGAAGGGAGTCCAGCAACACAACAACATTGAGGAGATCAAACTAATGGAACGTCGTTCCTTCCTTAAGAAAGCAGGTGCCGGCCTAGCCGTTGGCGCTGTAGCCATGCCGGCGATTGCATCCGATGCCCCCACCATCAAGTGGCGCCTCGCTTCCAGCTTCCCCAAGAGCCTTGACACCATTTACGGCGGCGCCGAAGTCATGGCCAAGCGCGTCGCCGAGATGACCGGCGGCAAGTTCCAGATTCAAGTGTTTGCCGGTGGCGAAATCGTGCCGGGTCCGGGCGTGCATGACGCCGTGAAAGACAATACCGTCGAGATGGGGCATACCTGCTCCTACTATTTCTTCGGCAAGGATCCCACGTACGCCTTCGACACGGCGGTTCCGTTCGGCATGAACAACCGCCAGACCGATGCCTGGTATCGTCACGGCAACGGCGCCAAGCTGATGGGCGAATTCTTCGCCAAATCGAACATCGTTGCCATTCCCTGCGGCAACACCGGCGTCCAGATGGGTGGCTGGTTCCGCAAGGAAATCAAGACGGTAGCCGACCTGCAAGGTCTGAAAATGCGTATTGCCGGTCTGGCCGGGCTGACCCTGAGCAAGCTCGGTGCGGTGCCGCAGCAGATTCCCGGTGGCGACATCTACCCGTCGCTGGAAAAAGGCACCATCGACGCCGCCGAATGGGTCGGTCCGTACGATGACCAGAAGCTCGGCTTCAACAAGGTCGCCAAGTACTACTACTACCCGGGCTGGTGGGAAGGCGGTCCGCAGATCTCCATCTACGTCAACAAGCAGAAGTACGCCGAATTGCCGAAGGAATATCAGGCCATTCTCCAGGCCGCCTGTGCCGACGCCCACGTCGACATGATGGCCAAGTACGATGCCAAGAACCCGACGGCACTGAAGCAGCTGGTCGGTTCGGGCACGCAACTGCGCCAGTTCCCGAAGCCGGTGATGGACGCCTGCTACAAGGCGGCGCAGGAAATCTACGCTGAAATCTCAGCGAAGAATCCCGAGTTCAAGAAGGTCTACGACGACTACAAGAAGTTCATGGACGACCAGAACCTGTGGTTCCGTGTCGCCGAAGGCGCCTACTCGAACTACATGTACAGCACGCGGTAACTCAGCCGGCGGGAGAAGTTCTCTCGCCGTGTCGATCCGACGGGAGCTTCGTGCTCCCGTTTTTTTTGCGCTCAGGGTACGCAGGCCGGGATTGCGATCCGTGTCGATGTTATATACTGAAACGGCTTTACCAATACGAAAATAACCTATCGTCAAAGGAGACTTTTGTTTATGGAAAGACGTTCGTTTCTGAAAAAAGCCGGTGCCGGCCTCGCCGTAGGCGCCGCAACCACAATGCCCGCAATTGCTTCCGATGCCCCGACCATCAAGTGGCGCTTGGCATCCAGTTTCCCGAAGAGCCTGGATACGATCTACGGTGCCGCCGAAGTCGTCTCCCGGCGTGTTGCTGAAGCCACCAACGGCAAGTTCCAGATCCAGGTCTTTGCCGGCGGCGAGATCGTTCCGGCTTTTGGCGTGCTCGATGCAGTCAAGGACGGCACGGTCGAAATGGGACACACCGCTTCCTACTACTTCGTTGGCAAGGACCCCACGTTTGCCTTCGACTGCGCCATTCCGTTCGGTATGACCAACCGGCAACTCGATGCCTGGTACCGGTTCGGTAACGGTCTCAAGCTGATGCGGGAATTTTTTGGCAAGTACAACATCCACAATCTTCCCTGTGGCAATACCGGTGTGCAGATGGGTGGCTGGTTCCGCAAGGAAATAAAGTCGGCTGCCGACCTCCATGGTTTGAAAATGCGCATCGGCGGTTTTGCCGGGCAGGTCATCGCGAAGCTCGGTGCGGTGCCGCAGCAGATTCCGGGGGGCGACATCTACCCGTCGCTGGAAAAGGGCACGATTGATGCGGCTGAATGGGTCGGTCCGTACGACGATCAGAAACTCGGTTTCAACAAGGTGGCCAAGTTCTACTACTACCCGGGCTGGTGGGAAGGGGGGCCGCAGCTTAGCGCGCTGGTGAATACCAAGCAATGGGCTTCGCTGCCGAAGGACTACCAGACCATTCTGGAGCTGGCATGCGCCGACGCGCATACCGAAATGATGGCGCAGTACGACGCGAAAAATCCGACCGCACTGAAGCAGCTGGTTGCCGGCGGCGCGCAACTGCGACCGTTTCCAAAGGATGTCATGGATGCCTGCTACAAGGCGGCGATCGAGCTTTTTGCCGAAACTTCCGCAAAGAACCCGGATTTCAAGAAAGTCTACGACGACTTCAAGAAATTCAAGGATGACCAGAACATGTGGTTCCGCATTGCCGAAGGTTCGTACTCCAATTACATGTACGGCGCCAAGTAACGAGAGCTGTTCCGGGTCATTGAAACGGGGGCTGCGGCCCCTGTTTTTTTCGGATTTTCCACAGTGCGGGTCCTCCCGTGTGATGGATTGCAGTACTTAGGTTTTGGTGTGATGTTCGCTCTGATCGGCTGGCACCCCGATGCTGACCATAAAATGCCGGCGCCTTCGACGCATCCGGCAACGACGGCTTCCAGCAAGTGATTGTTGATTAGGGAGCAAGGCCTGCCCCTTCGTCGGCAGGAGCAGGGAACAGAATGAGCGCTTCGGCGCCCATTCTGTTTCTGGAAGGTGGTGCCTGAAATCGAATCCACCGGCTAGTTGATCCATGTTCTTGGTGATGGCTTGCAGCAATTAAAGCAAGACAAGTCACCCCCCGTATTTGCTCGCTTTGCTGCTAGGTCACCTGCGATCTGCCAGCAACCGGTCTACTGTCTACACGGAGCCGCATTCCTTTTTCTGAAAATACAAGGCAGCGGGCTGCAGGGGAAATTGTTTCATGTCCTCTCATATCCCCGCAAATTTGCAGGGGCTCAGCCGCCAATAAAATTTATTTTCTCGTCGCCGGTTGGTCATCGGGGAGGGTGAGTTGCCATCCACTAGGCGAAAAAAATGGGCGCCGCAGCGCCCATTTCTGACGAAAGTAAATGCAGTTACTTGGCTGCGCCTGCGGCATCCTTCTTGAGCGAATCGAGGAAGGCCTTGTTCGGGTCTTCTTCCGCTGGAGCGGCAGTGCCGCCCGGCTGTCCCGGCATCTCGAACGCCGGTGGCGCACCGTAGTCGCTGGCCGGCATCTCGATCTGCACCTTGTCCAGATCGACCACTGCATCCTTATCCAGCCCGCTGCTGACCATCTGCGGGAAAGCGATGACGAGGGCGATCATGATGACCTGGATGCACACGAACGGCACGGCGCCCCAGTAGATCTGCATGGTCGTGACCGGTGGCGTGGCCTTGCCGGTGACCTTGTCGATGTACTCCTTGGCCGGGGCCACCGAGCGTAGGTAGAACAGCGCGAAGCCGAAGGGAGGGTGCATGAACGAGGTCTGCATGTTCACCGCCAGCAATATGCCGAACCAGATCAGATCAATGCCCAGCTTTTCAGCCACCGGTCCGAGCAGCGGCACGACGATGAACGAAAGTTCAAAGAAATCGAGGAAGAAGGCCAGCAGGAAGACCATGATGTTGACCACTACCAGGAAGCCGAGCTGGCCGCCGGGCAGGTTCAGCAACAGGTGCTCTACCCACTTGTGGCCATCGACCCCGTAGAAGGTCAGTGAGAAAACGCGGGCGCCGACGAGGATGAAGACGACGAAGGAAGTCAGCTTCAGTGTCGAGTTCATTGCCTGTTTGAGCAGTGGCATGGAGAGTCGCTTGCGGCCCATGGCCATCAACAGCGCGCCGCTGGCCCCCATGGCGCCGCCTTCGGTCGGTGTGGCAACACCGAGGAAGATGGTGCCGAGCACGAGGAAGATCAGTGCCAGCGGCGGGATCAGCACGAAGGTGACCTTCTCGGCCATGGCCGAGAGCAGGCCGATCTTGAACAGCTTGTTGATCATGGCGATGACGAAGGCGATGCCGATGCCAACCATCAGGCAGAGGACAATCAATTCGTCAGTGGCTGTTTCTGCCGGCAGGCGCTTGGCAAAAGCAATGGCACCAGCGACCGAAATGGCGGTCAGGATAAGCAGCGAAGTGCCGCCGGTCTTGCCACTCTTCTCGCGGAAGACTCGGGCTTCCGGGGGCAGTGCCGGGGCCATCTTCGGCTTGAAGATGGCGACCAGAACGATGAAGCCGACATAGAGTCCGGTGAGCACGAAGCCCGGGATGAAGGCGCCCTTGTACATGTCGCCGACCGACTTGCCCAACTGGTCGGCCATGATGATCAGTACCAGCGACGGCGGGATGATCTGCGCCAGCGTGCCGGAAGCGGCAATGACGCCGGAGGCAAGGCGTCGGTCATAACCGTAGCGCAGCATGATCGGCAGCGAGATCAGACCCATCGAGATCACCGAAGCGGCAACGACACCGGTGGTGGCTGCCAGCAGCGCCCCGACGAAGATCACGGCGAAGGCCAGGCCGCCACGGATCGGGCCAAACAACTGGCCGATGGTGTCGAGCAGGTCTTCCGCCATCCCCGATCTTTCGAGGATCAGGCCCATCAGGGTGAAGAACGGGATGGCCAGCAGCGTGTCGTTGCTCATGACGCCGAAGATGCGCTCCGGCATGGCGCCGAAGAGCGAGGGCTGGAGCAGGCCGAGTTCGATGCCGACGAGGCCGAAGAAGACGCCGTTGGCGGCCAGTGCAAAAGCCACCGGGTAGCCGACGAGCATGAAACCGACCATCGCGACGAAAATGATCGGGGCCATGTTGGCAGTGATGAATTCGATCATTATGCTTCTCCCCGCATTTTCTTGATTTCTTCGATCAGGTTTTCTTCTGCGGTCGGAAATTCATGTTTTTCCGTCGGGTCGGGAATCAGCCCCTGCAGGAAGGCCAGGCGCTTGACCAGTTCAGAGAGCCCCTGCAGCGTCAACAAGGCAAAGCCGATCGGCACCAGGAACTTGGCTGGCCAGATGTAGAGCCCGCCGGCATTGACCGAGACTTCCTGCGAGGCGAAGGCGTTGAGGGCCCAGGGAATCGATGTCCACAGGATCATCCCGCACAGCGGGAGGAGGAAGAACAGGGTGCCGAAGACCTCGATCCAGGTCTGCGTGCGTTTCGTGAGCTTGCCCGAAACGACGTCGATACGGACGTGTTCGTTGTGCAGCAGCGTGTACGAGGCGCCAAGCAGGAAAGCGCCGGCGAACAGGTACCACTGGATTTCAAGGAAGCCGTTCGAACTGTAGTTGAAGGCTTTGCGCACGACCGCGTTGACCGTGCTGATGAGTACGGCGAAAAGCAGCAGCCACATGGCTGACCTGCCGACCCTTTCCGTCATCGCGTCGATGAAACGCGACAATCCTAGTAATGCATTCACGGGCTGTCCCTCCGAGTATGGCGATAAAATCCCGGTCTTCTGGTACCGGTGGCAAGCTTGATCCAGTTTTTGGCCAGATAAGTACAATCAAGTTTAGCACAAAACTAAAAGTTGTCAGACGACCTGACGTTCGGCTAACAAGTTATTTATTGTTTCACGCATTCACGTCTATGATTTTTGTTTCGCTATACGGGAACTGATGGACATCAATATGAAGACAACCCGCTTCTGCCTGGTTCGCCATGGAGAAACCCCTTGGAATGCCGAGCGCCGGATTCAGGGGCATACCGACATCGGCCTCGATCCGGAGGGCGTACATCAGGCCGAGTTGGCGGCCCGCTGGCTGGCTGCCGTGCCGAATCGACCACAGGCGCTATATAGCAGCGACCTGCTACGAGCGCGGATGACCGCCGAGCGCCTGTCGGTGCGATTGGGGTTGCCGATCCAGCTTGTCCCGGAAATGCGCGAACGCCGTTATGGTGTTTTCGAGGGGCTGACCTATGACGAGGCACGTCTACGCTATCCCGAAGACTATGCAGCCTTCGAGCACCGGGATCCGGACTATGCCTTTCCGGCAGGAGGCGAGAGCCTGACAGGTTTTTCCAGCCGCATCGTTGCCTGCCTTAAAGCGCTGGCCGAGCGGCATGCAGGGCAGACGGTCGCCCTGGTTACGCATGGTGGTGTCCTTGATATCGTTAACCGCTATGTTCGTGGCAACCCGCTGGAGCTGCCCCGGGATTTTCATATCCCGAACACCGGGCTTAACTGGATCGTTGCCGGTTCGGCGGGGTGGCAGATCGATGCCTGGGCGGAAACCCGGCATCTCGACCATGGCGCGCTGGACGAGCTTGATATGGCCTGAGGCGGCACTGGGCGGCTCTGGCCAGCCCCTGCCGGTCTTGCACGGCATGCTACAATTTCCCCCTTTTTCAACGGTTTGAGAGGCAGATGATGTTTTCCGCGAAAGACACCCTGAGCAAAGTTGACCCCGAGCTGTGGGGCGCAATTGAAGAAGAAAATCGCCGCCAGGAAGAGCACATCGAGCTCATCGCATCGGAGAACTACGTCAGCCACGCGGTCATGGCCGCGCAGGGTTCGCAGCTGACCAACAAATATGCCGAGGGCTACCCGGGCAAACGCTATTACGGTGGCTGTGAATACGTCGACAAGGCCGAGCAGTTGGCCATTGAACGCCTGAAGAAGCTGTTCGGCGCCGACGCTGCCAACGTTCAGCCGAACTCCGGTTCGCAGGCCAACCAGGCCGTGCTGATGGCTTTTGCCAAGCCTGGCGACACGATCATGGGCATGAGCCTGGCCGAAGGCGGCCACCTCACGCACGGCATGCCGCTGAACATGTCCGGCAAGTGGTTCAATGTTGTCGCCTATGGCCTCGATGCTGACGAAGCCATCGACTACGACAAGATGGAAGCGCTGGCCCGCGAGCACAAGCCGAAGATCATCATCGCCGGTGCCTCCGCCTATTCGCTGCGTATCGACTTTGAACGTTTCGCCAAGATCGCCAAGGAAGTCGGCGCCATTTTCTGGGTTGACATGGCCCACTACGCCGGCCTGATCGCTGCCGGTTTCTACCCGAACCCGGTACCGTTCGCCGACGTCGTCACCTCGACTACGCACAAGACGCTGCGTGGCCCGCGTGGCGGCATCATCCTGATGAAGGCCGAACACGAGAAGGCGATCAACTCCGCCATCTTCCCGGGCCTGCAGGGTGGCCCGCTGATGCACGTTATCGCCGCCAAGGCGGTGGCCTTCAAGGAAGCGGCTTCGCCCGAGTTCCGCAACTATCAGGAACAGGTCATCGCCAACGCCCGCGTCATGTCCAAGGTGTTTTCCGAAGAGCGTGGCATGCGCGTGGTGTCCGGCCGTACAGAGTCGCATGTCTTCCTGCTCGACCTGCGTGCCAAGAACATCACCGGCAAGGAAGCCGAAGCCGCGCTGGGCAAGGCCCACATCACGGTCAACAAGAATGGTATTCCGAACGACCCGCAGAAGCCCTTTATTACCTCCGGCATCCGCATCGGTTCGCCGGCAATGACCACGCGCGGTTTCACCGAGATCGAGTCTGAGCGTGTCGCGCATCTCGTTGCCGATGTGCTCGATGCTCCGAATGACGAAGCCGTCCTGGCGAAGGTGCGTGAGGAAGTATCGGCGCTGTGCAAAAGCTTTCCGGTGTACGGAGCGTAAGCACCGATGAAATGCCCGTTCTGCAGCGCTGCTGAAACCACCGTCGTCGATACCCGTATCAACGATGATGGCGACATCGTGCGCCGCCGCCGTCGCTGCCTGACCTGCGACAAGCGCTTCACCACCTATGAGCGGGCGGAAATCCGCCTGCCTCAGGTGGTGAAGAAGAACGGCTCGCGCGTCGACTACGACCGCGAAAAGCTGGCGGCCAGCTTCTGGCTGGCGCTGCGCAAGCGCCCCGCGACTACCGAGGCTGTCGAAGGGGCGATCACCCGTATCGAAGAAAAGCTGCTGGCCTTCGGCGAGCGTGAAATCGATTCCGAGAAAGTTGGCGAGATGGTCATGCGCGAACTCAAGAAGATCGACAAGGTTGCCTATATCCGCTTTGCCTCCGTCTATCGCGACTTCGAAGACGTCGACGATTTCTCCGACGCTATCCGCGAAATCTCAACCAAGCCCGTTCGTCGCGGGCGCTGAGCACGGTTCAACGCAGATGTTCAGCGTTGCCGATCACGAATTCATGGCGCGCGCGCTGCAACTGGCCGAGCGCGGCCTGTTATCGACGACCCCCAATCCCCGTGTCGGTTGCGTCATCGTGCGCGATGGCGTCATTGTTGGCGAAGGCTGGCACCTGCGCGCCGGTGAGCCGCATGCCGAAGTCAATGCCCTGCAGGCTGCTGCGGGTGCGGTCGCCGGGGCGACTGCCTACGTTACCCTCGAACCGTGCAGTCACCATGGACGCACGCCGCCCTGCTGTGAAGCGCTGCAAGCGGCAGGGGTCCGCCGCGTCGTTGCAGCGATGCTCGACCCGAATCCGCTGGTTGCCGGTCAGGGGCTGGCGTGGCTGCGCGACAGCGGCGTCGTCACCGAGTGCGGCCTGATGGAAAACGAAGCACGTGAATTGAACATCGGCTTCGTCTCGCGCATGACCCGCGGGCGGCCGTGGCTGCGCCTCAAGGCTGCGGCCAGTCTCGATGGGCGTACGGCGCTGAGTAGCGGTGAGAGCCAGTGGATTACCGGCGCCGACGCTCGCCGTGACGGTCATGGCTGGCGCGCCCGTGCCTGCGCCATTCTTACCGGCATCGGCACCGTGCGTGACGACAACCCGCAACTGAACGTGCGCGATGTCGAGACGACACGGCAGCCGCTGCGCGTCGTGGTGGATAGTCGTCTCGAAATGCGCCACGATGCACGCATTCTTGATGGCGGGCGTGTGCTGGTGGTCGCTGCCGTTGATAACCCCCTGCAGGCCAGCGTGCTGGAACAAGCCGGTGCCGAGGTGATCTGCCTGCCGAATGCCGACGGCAAGGTCGATCTGGCGGCGCTGATGCGGGAGCTGGCCAAGCGCGGCGTCAACGAACTGCATGTCGAGGCCGGCTTCAAGCTCAATGGTTCGCTGTTGCGCGAAGGGCTGGTCGATGAACTGTTGCTTTATCTGGCGCCGTGCCTGATCGGCGATGCTTCGTCCGGGCTCTTCAAGCTGCCGGAACTGAACGCCCTCGCCGACAAGCGCCTGCTGCAGTGGCGCGACGTGCGTCAGATCGGTGGCGACCTGCGCATCATTGCCCGGCTGGTGTAGGTGGCGACAAAGGATTGACCACGAAGGACACGAAGAAGAGGGTGCAAACCCGGTTTTCTTGAGTACTTCAACAGGCCGGTGTTCGTCCTGTTTAATGCTCAGGAATTCATTCCTTTGCCGCTCCGCATACGGCGCAACCGGGGTCTTTTTTGAACTTGACGCTGCGCCATTCCATCGACAGGCCGTCCAGCAGCAGCAAGCGGCCCACTGCCGGTTCGCCGCACTGCGCTATCAGCTTCAGGGCCTCTGCCGCCTGCATGGCACCGATGATTCCGGTCAGCGGTGCAAAAACCCCCATCACCGCGCAGCGGATTTCCTCGACATCTTCCCCTTCGGGAAACAGGCAGTGGTAGCACGGTGAGTCCGCACGTCGCGGATCGAACACCGAGAGCTGGCCGTCGAAGCGGATAGCGGCGCCTGATACCAGCGGTGTCCGCTGGCGAACGCAGGCCCGATTGACGGCATGCCGGGTCGCAAAATTATCGCAGCAGTCGAGCACCACATCTGCCGCTGCAATGGCTGCTTCCAGTGCTTGCCCGGAAAGACGCTCGGTAATGGCCTCAACCTGGACTTCCGGGTTGACCTCGGCCAAAGCGATTTTTCCGGAAAGGGCCTTCTGTTGGCCGACGCGCTGCTGCGTGTGCAGTATCTGGCGCTGCAGGTTGGTGAGGTCGACGGTATCGCCATCGGCGAGTGTGAGATGACCAATGCCGGCAGAAGCCAGATAGAGTGCCGCCGGTGAGCCGAGTCCGCCAGCACCGATGACCAATGCTCGCGCAGTGACAATGCGCTCCTGGCCTTCGATGCCGATCTGGTCCAGCAGCAGGTGGCGGGAGTAGCGGAGAAGCTGTTGGTCGTTCAAGGAATGGCCCTGGAAAACTCAGTTAACCACGAAGAACACGAAGAACACGAAGGAAGGGCAAGGCGATATGCCGGATGGTGCCACTCATCCGCCAGGTGAGACGGAAAAGCCGGGCTCTCCTTGTTTTCTTCGTGTGCTTTGTGACCTTCGTGGTTTGAATTGCGGTTTTTAGGATTACTTGTATTCGCGCCATTCCGGCGGGGTATCGTCGTGGTCGCCGTGCGGATGCTGTTCCCAGGCGTGCACGAAGGCTTCGTTGGAGCGTTTCATGCGCAACTCGGGGACTTCGAGGTTGTGCAGTTGGGTGTCTTCGACGTAATGGACGAGGGCCCGCATCAGCTTGGCGTAAAGGGTGTTGTCGAGGTGGTAGCCCTGGTCGACGAGGTCTTCCTCAAGGTCGGCGAACGTGTAGTGCGTCAACTCATAGCCGACGCCTACCGAACGCTTTTCAACATGTGGCGCAACGTCGAGTTCTTCCTTGGCTGCCAGATGGTCGCTCGCCTCCGGGATCTGTCCGGGCGGGAACTTGGCAAAAAGAATCTCGCGCTCCTTGTAGAGCTTTGGGTCCTTCTTTGAGGAACTCGACGGTGCCATTACAGCCTCCCGAAATCCGCTAACAGTCGATCCGCTTCCGGTCGTTTCCTGCCTACTGTTTGGTCTGCATGATCTGCAGACCCTTGAGCAGGTTGAGCGCCTGACCCAGCTGGTAGTCATTCTTGGAAGCCAGTTCCGGAGGCATCGTATCCCGCTCCTCGCCTTCTTCCTTGTGGCCGTTGCCGGCTTTGGGCTTGGGGGTTGCCGGCGCCTTGCCTTGTGGCTTTGGCGCTTCCTTCACTGGTGCGACCTCTTTTTCCTTGTCGTTGTCGAGGTGGCGTTCCAGGTCGGCTTCACGCAGGCGCTTGACGCTGTCACCGTTGGCGGAGTCTTCGACGACGATGTCAGGAACGATGCCCTTGGCCTGGATCGAGCGGCCCAGCGGTGTGTAGTAACGCGCTGTCGTCAGCTTGATCGCCGTGTTGCCGGGTAGCGGCAGCACGCTTTGCACCGAGCCCTTGCCGAAGCTCTGGGTGCCCATGACCACTGCCCGCTTGTGATCCTGCAGCGCACCCGCAACGATTTCCGAGGCGGATGCCGAGCCGCCGTTGATCAGTACCACCATCGGTACCTTAAGGGCGTGGACCGGCAGGTTCTTGATGTAATCGTCGCCGCCGCGACCACTGCCGCGCAGGTAGTCTTCCGGTGCAGCGTAGAACTTATGCTTGGCATCCTCGGTGCGGCCGTCGGTCGAGGTCACCAGGGTTTTGGACGGCAGGAAGGCTGCTGACACGCCAACCGCAGCGTTAAGCAGGCCCCCCGGATCATTGCGTAGATCAAGCACCAGACCATTCAGGGTTCCTGCCTTGTACAGATCGTTCAAGTGCTTGACCACAGCGGAGCCGGTGTTCTCCTGGAAGGAGGTGACGCGCAGGTAGCCATAGCCGGGTTCCACCAGCTTCGACTTGACGCTTTGCACCTTGATCACTTCACGCGTCAGGGTCAGTTCCAGGGGCTTGGTTTCACCTTTGCGCAGGATGCCGAGCCGAATCTCGGTTTTCGGTTTGCCGCGCATCTTCTTGACCGCGTCGGACAGGGTCAGGCCCTTCACCGGCGTGTCGTCGAGTTTGAAGATCAGGTCGCCCGCCTTGACGCCGGCACGGTAGGCCGGGGTGTCCTCGATCGGGGAAATGACCTTGACCAGGCCGTCTTCCATGCCAACCTCGATACCGAGGCCGCCGAATTCACCCTGCGTGCCCACCTGCAGATCCTTGAACGCGTCGGCGTCAAGGTAGGAAGAGTGCGGGTCAAGGTTGGAGAGCATGCCGCTGATCGCGTGGGTGATCAGCTTCTTGTCCTCAACGGGTTCGACATAGCCCTGTTTGATGGCGTTGAAAACCTCGGCAAAAGTACGCAACTCCTCGACCGGCAGGTTGTTGCGGGTTTCCTTGTCGGCAATTGCCGAGAACTGCAGGCTGATGAGTATTCCGGCAACAAAACCGGTGCTGATCAACCCTGCTTTTTTCAACTTGCCTGCCATGCTTTTGCTCCTGCCCGAATTACTTGAGAGAGGCCCATTTCAGGGGGTCTACGGGCTTTCCCTGATGCCTGATTTCGAAGTATAGCCCGGATTCCGGGTTGCCACCGCTGTTGCCCACGGTGGCAATGGTGTCGCCGCCGCGCAGTGAATCACCAACGTTTTTCAGCAGGGCATCGTTGTTGCCGTAGATCGACAGATACGCGTCGCCGTGATCGATGATCAAGAGGTTACCAAACCCGCGCATCCATTCGGCGAAGACCACGCGCCCCGCTGCGATCGCCCTGACTTCGCTGCCGGCGTTACTGCGGATGAACAAGCCTTTCCAGGAACTGCCTTCCTGGCGCGCACTGCCAAACCGGTTGGTGACCGTGCCTTTCACCGGTAGCCGAAGGTCGCCCTTCTGGCGGGCGAAGCTGCCCGCAGGCGCGGCTTGAGGAAGCTCATTGTTTTCCAGCTCCGGGGCGCCAGGGCGGCTCGGGCGTGAAGGCGTATCGGCACTGTGCGTGGGTGCCCGCTTCTTTGCCGTGCGGGCGGCAATCAGTTTGCTCAGACGGTCGATCAGCTGCGTCATGCGCTTCTCATCGCGCCGCAGGCTGCCGACTTCCTTTTTTTGCGCTGCAATTTGTGCCGAAATCCTTGTCAGCGTGGCCTTCTTCTGTTCCCGCTGGTTGACCAGTTTTCCGTGCTTTTCCTTTTGTTTTTCTTCTACGGCGGCCAGCGCGGTGGCGCGCTCACGCGTGCTGACGGCCAGCGCCTGCTTCTTCTTCCAGTTGGCTTCAATCTGCTCCAGCAATTCGCTACGGGCGCGCGCGACGGCGCCGAGATAGTAGAGGTCGCGGGCAATCTGGTTAGGGTCGTCCCCGTTCAGGAGTAGCTGCAGGGAGTTTGGAGATCCTCGCAGATATTGGCGGTAGAGGAGTTGCTCAAGTTGTGCCTGTTGGGCGTCCAGCTCATTCTGGAGTGCGCGCGACTGCTGGTTGAGTTCGCGCAGGGTGCCTTGCAGCACTTCCTTGTCTTCGCCCAGTTCGCGCAGATCGCGTTGCAGCTGTGAAATCGAGCGCTCGGAATCCCGCAACTGGTCAGCGACTTCTGCCTTCGAGCCTTCTGCCGTCGAAATCTCCTTTTGCAGTGTCTCGATCTTGTCGCGCAACTCCCGCAGGTCAGCCTTTTTTTCCGCAACCTGGCTCTTTTCCGGGGGGGGCGCGCTTGCCGGGCTTTTGGCAGCCAATGCGGGGGCGCCTGCCAAGACGAAGGCGCAGGCAAGGGCAGTCAGCCGCTTAGTGCGCTGTAACTTGAGCGGCAAATGGTGCACGGAGGCTTGGTAGTGCGAATGCGGGAAAATGGCGGAAAGTCATGGCTTCGTCGGAGAGGGGGAGGCAGATGGCAGAAATCGCCGGGCCGGCTTGTCCATTGGGTTAAACTGATGAAACATTTTATAATGAATCAGCTTACCGCACGAGCCTCGAGCATCTTGGAACACACCATCAATCTTATCGACAAGCAAGAGCACATCGAACTGGCTGCGCGCGCGCTCAAAGCCATTTCGCATCCGTTGCGCCTCAAGATTCTCTGCGTGATTGGCCCTGAAGAGGCGTGCGTGCAGGAGATTGTCGACGCTGTCGGCACCTCCCAGAGCAATATTTCCCAGCATCTGGCGATCCTTCGTGAAAAAGGTGTTCTGGTGACACGCAAGGACGCCAACCGGGTCTACTACCGGGTCGGTGACCAGCGTACCTTGCTGTTGATCGGTATGATGCGCGAAGTTTTCTGTGGTATCCCCTTGAACGCTTAAGGCCCGACCCCGATACCGAATCTGCGATTCCTTCATTCGGCCAGGCCGCTTTTATCTTTGGAGTTCCCTTGGAGTTCATTCAGCAAAACATCATGCTCGTTATCCTCGCCGTGACCAGCGGCGCCATGCTCTTTGCTACCGGTTTCATGGCGGCAGGTGCGCGGGTGACGACCACTGAAGCGACGACAATGATCAATCGTGAAGACGCGCAGATCATCGACGTACGCGACGTATCGGAGTTTTCGACCGGTCACCTGATGGGGGCCAAGAATATTCCTGTAGCAAAGTTCGAAGAGCGTGCTGCCGACCTGGTGAAAATGAAGGACAAGCCGGTCATCGTCTGCTGCGAAACCGGCATTCGCAGCGGCAAGGCCGTCAAGGCGCTGAAAAAGCTCGGGTTCGAGCGCGTTTTTGGCCTTGATGGTGGCATGGCTGCCTGGGTCAAGGCCGGCTTGCCGGTCACCAAGAAAGGCGAGCGCAAGTGAGTCAGCCGCGCGTGCTTATGTACAGCACCGCCGTTTGCCCGTATTGCGTACGAGCCGAGCAGTTGCTCAAGGCGCGCGGCGTCAGCGAAATTGAAAAAGTGCGCATCGACCTTGATCCCGTTCGCCGCGACGAAATGATGCAGAAGACCGGTCGCCGTACCGTGCCGCAAATCTACATCGGGGATACCCATGTTGGCGGCTGTGACGATCTTGTGGCCCTGGACCATGCCGGCAAGTTGCTGCCATTGCTGGCCGGTGATGCGCATTAACCCTATTTGAACGATCCCGAATCACTCTTAGCCAAGAAAGTCTTTTCATGAGCGAACAGCAGGAAGCCCCATCCTTTTCGATTGAAAAACTCTATCTGAAGGATCTTTCGGTCGAAGTGCCGAATGCCCCGGAAATCTATCTGGAGCAGGAGTCGCCACAGGTCGAGATCCAGTTGCAGACCAACGCTCGACACCTGGGTGAAGGCGCCTACGAAGTCGTGCTGACGGTGACCGTCACGGCACGTATCGAAGAGAAGACGGTGTTCCTCGTCGAAGTCGGCCAGGCCGGCATCTTCCGTATTTTCAACGTGCCGGATGACAACATCGAGCCGCTGGTTGCTGTGGCTTGCCCGAACATTCTCTTCCCGTATGCTCGCGAAGTTGTTTCCGATACGGTTACCCGTGCCGGATTCTCGCCAGTGGTCCTGCAGCCGGTGAACTTTGAAGGCATGTACATGTCGCGTTTGCAGGAAGCACAGGCGCAAGCAGCCGCTGCGCCCCACGAAGTGCCGATCCAGTAAGGAGACACCGATGGCCAAGCGCCGAATTCCTGACGGGCTGACACTGCTTGCCTCGGCATCGCTGGCGCTGGCCTCCGGTTCGGCCTTGGCCATCGACTACCGTTCCGTCGAGGCGGCAACGGTGCTTTACGACGCCCCCTCCGTCCGTGGAAAACCCTTGTTTGTCATCAAACGCCTGACGCCGGTGGAACCGGTCGTGAGCCTTGAGGGCTGGACCAAGGTGCGCGATGCCGAAGGCGGGTTGGCATGGATCGAGAAAAAATACCTGTCCGAGCAACGCACGGTTCTCGTCGTCGCCAGCCAGGCGCAAGTTCGCCGCGAGGCCAACGACGATGCGCCGCTGGTTTTCGAAGCCGAGAAGGGCGTCGCACTCGAACTGGTGGAGCCGGTAGTTGCCGGCTGGGCGAGAGTCAAACACCGTGACGGTCAGGCTGGTTTTGTCCGTGCCGTGCAGGTCTGGGGGTTATGAAGCTTTCCGTATTGTCTGCCGGTGCCTGGGGAACGGCGCTGGCCATTGCTTTCGCTGCACGCCATCAGGTGACGCTGTGGGCGCGTGAGGCGGAAGTGGCGTCGGGCATGCGCGACCAGCGCGAGAACACGCGTTTCCTGCCTAGCCACCGCTTGCCCGACAGCATGTTGATCGAGGCTGATTTCGCTACTGCCGTGGCGACTGCGGAGTTGCTGATTGTTGCCACGCCGTTGGCCGGCTTGCGCAGCACGCTGCAACAGCTGGCAATCATCGCTCCGAAGACGCCGCTGGTCTGGGTGTGCAAGGGCTTGGAAGCCGGCACTGCCAAGCTGCCGCACGCGATTGCCGCCGAAACATTGCCTGCGGGGGCCCGCTACGGTGCGCTTTCCGGACCGAGCTTTGCCGAGGAAGTTGCCCGAGGCCTGCCGACGGCGGTGACATTAGCCGCCAACGATACCGATTTCGCTCGCGAGACCGCATTGGCCCTGCACACACCGCGCCTGCGCATCTATGCCAATGACGATCTTCCTGGGGTAGAAGTCGGCGGCGCGGTCAAGAACGTGCTGGCGATCGCTACTGGCATCTCCGATGGGCTGGGGCTGGGGCTGAACGCCCGCGCCGCCTTGATCACCCGGGGCTTGGCTGAAATTGCGCGCCTTGGTCTGGCGCTGGGCGGCAAGCGCGACACCTTCATGGGGCTGGCCGGTATGGGGGACCTCATCCTGACCAGCACCGGCGACCTTTCGCGCAACCGGCGTGTTGGCCTGGCGCTGGCGGCAGGCAAGACGCTGCCGCAGATTCTGGAAGAACTGGGTCACGTCGCCGAAGGTGTCAGCACGGCCCGCGAAGTGGCGAAACTGGCGGCAGAGCTGGGTATCGAAATGCCGATTACCCAGGCGGTCGATGCCGTCCTGCATCACGGAGTGGGGGCGGCGTTGGCTGTCGAGCAGTTGCTCTCGCGCGACCCAAAAATCGAAACGGCATAGGGCGATTACCACGAAGAACACGAAGGCCACGAAGATGAAACACGGCCTTCAAAGCTGTTTTGCCAAGGTTTTGCTTCTCTTCGTGTGCTTCGTGCCCTTCGTGGATAATTAAACGCCGCCCGCAAACCCCTGCTGTCGCCAAGCTTCATAAACCATCACTGCGACTGCGTTTGAAAGATTGACACTCCGCCGTTCCGGCAGCATCGGCAGGCGCAGGCGCTGTTCTGCCGCAAACTCTGCCAGCAGTTCTGGTGGCAGGCCACGGCTTTCCGGGCCGAAGACAAACACATCCCCTGATACAAAGCTCGGCGCATCGTGCCGCCGGCTGCCCTTGGTCGTCATCGCAAACATCCGCCGCCCAGCCAGTGCAGCCTTGCACGCAGCCCAATTCGCATGCCGCTGCACCGGCGCGAACTCGTGATAATCCAGCCCGGCACGCCGCAACTGCTTGTCTTCCCAGGGGAAACCCATCGGCTCGACGAGGTGCAGTTCGGCCCCCGTATTGGCGCAGAGGCGGATGATGTTGCCCGTGTTGGGCGGAATTTCAGGCTGATAAAGAACGACGGCGAACACTTGTCTGTCTCGAAAAAGGAGCGTAAAAAGAAACGTCAACCGACTAAAACCAGCTAAAATCAGCCGATTACGGCAAAAAGCTAGAAAATACTGGAGCTTGGCATGGCCCGCCCGGAAAAAATTCGCCTTGGCGATCTTCTCATCAATCAGGGGCTGCTCACCAACGAGCAACTCAAGATGTCGCTCGACGAGCAGAAGCGCAGCGGGCGCAAGCTTGGGCGTATTTTCGTCGATAGCGGCTACGTAACGGAAGAGGGGATTTCCAAGGCGCTTGCCGGCCAGTTGCAGATCCCCTTTATTGACCTCAAGCATTTCAGCCCCAAGCCCGAACTGATCAAGCTGTTGCCGGAAGCCCAGGCTCGCCGCTTCCGTGCGCTGGTGCTCGATGAAGTCGAAGGTCGTCTGCGCGTCGGCTTCACCGACCCGACCGATCTTGCTGCCTACGACGAGATTGTGCGCCTCGTTCGTCGCGATATCGAACAGGCCGTCGTTACCGAGTCCCAGTTACTGGCGACGGTGGATCGTGTCTACCACCGCACCGAGGAAATCTCCGGTCTGGCCAAGGAGCTACAGGCCGAGCTGGGTGATATTCCAGTCGAGTTCGGCGACCTGCTCGGCCTGGCGCCGGGGGCGGAGGATGCACCGGTCGTCAAGCTGTTGCAGACGGTTTTTGAAGAGGCCATGCGCACCCGTGCCTCCGACATTCATATCGAACCGCAGGAGCGAGCGCTGCATATCCGCTTTCGTATCGACGGGGTGCTGCACGTGCAGACCGAAGCCGATGCCAAAATTGCCACAGCCATGGCGCTGCGTCTCAAGCTCATGTCCGGCCTCGACATCTCGGAGAAGCGTCTGCCGCAGGATGGCCGCTTTCACATCAAGATTCGCAACAACGCGGTCGATGTGCGTATCTCGACCATGCCGACGCAGTATGGCGAATCGGTCGTCATGCGGCTGCTCAACCAGGATTCCGGTTTGCTCGGACTCGACCGCATGGGGCTCCCGCCCAAGGTTCTCGAGCGTCTGCGCCACGCCATCCGTCGCCCGTCCGGCATGGTGCTGGTGACCGGTCCGACCGGCTCCGGCAAGACGACCACCCTGTACGCGGCCTTGACCGAGCTCAACTCGCCGGAAAAAAAGATCATTACCGTCGAAGATCCGGTCGAATACCGTCTGCCGGGCATCAACCAGGTACAGGTGCACGAAAAAATCGGCCTCTCCTTCGAGCGTGTGCTGCGTTCCGCCCTGCGTCAGGATCCGGATATCGTCCTCGTTGGCGAAATGCGCGACCAGGTGACTGCCGAAATCGGCATGCGAGCGTCGATCACCGGTCACATGGTGCTATCTACATTGCACACCAACGACGTCATCTCGACGCCAATCCGCCTGATCGACATGGGCGTGCCACGCTACATGGTTGCTCTGTCGCTGCAGATGGTTGTAGCGCAGCGGCTGGTGCGCGTCCTCTGCGAGAACTGCACCGAGGCCCATACGCCGACGCCGGCAGAGCATGAATGGTTACGCTACGAGCTGGCCGACAAGGTGGATGCCTACCCCTATCGACATGGAAATGGCTGTTCGCACTGCAACAACACCGGCTATCAGGGGCGAACGGGGGTCTATGAAGTGCTCGAAATGACCAACGATCTGGTTGAAGCCATCAACCACGAGGATACCGGCATATTCGTCCAGGCCGCACGCAAGCAGATGGCCGGCCAGACCCTGCGCCGCGATGCGGTGCGTCTGGTGGTGAATGGCCGGACGACGATAGACGAAGCCATGCGCATCAGTAATCAGTTTGAGGATTGATGGAAAGCGTTAACCACGAAGGGCACGAAGATCACGAAGAGAAACAAGATGCGGATCTTTGTGATTGCCCGGACTCGGTGGTTCGGAAGGTTCTGGATGCGGCAATTGAGGTTCATCGCAACCTTGGGCCGGGTTTGCTGGAGTCGGTTTATGAATTGGCGCTGTTCTACGAACTATCAGACAAAGGCATTGCTGTCGAAAGGCAGTTTGCAGTTCCTGTCTTCTATCGTGGACGTAATCTTGGCGCAGGGTTTCGTGCCGATATGCTTGTCGAAGGAAAGTTGTTGCTTGAACTGAAATCGGTAGATTTGTTGTCTCCGCTACATGTGGCGCAGACGATTACCTATCTGCGCCTCTTGCGTCTGAAACGAGGTCTCCTGTTGAACTCCAACGCAAGACTGCTCAAAGACGGCATAAAACGTGTCTCAATATAGGATTTTTAGGATTTTCTTCGTGCCCTTCGTGATCTTCGTGGTTAAAAAATAGATGGCCAACTTCGCCTACAAAGCCCGCAACAGCGGTGGACAGCTCGTCGAAGGGGTGCTCGAAGGTGCCACTTCGGGGGCGGTCGCCGATATTCTGCTGGGGCAGGGTGTGGTTCCCGTCGAGATTCGCGAGACAAAGGCGGCAGCGAAAAGCAGCGGAGGTGCGGGGCTGAATATCAACCTGATCAAGCCCAAGGTCGGTCATATTGACCTGCTCCTCTTCAGCCGCCAGCTGCACACCCTGCTCAAAGCCGGTGTGCCGATCCTGCGGGCGCTCAACGGCCTGCAGGAATCCGCCATCAATCCGGCGATGAAGGACGTGATTCAGGAAGTACGGGAAAGCCTGGAAGGTGGTCGTGAGCTGTCCGTTTCGCTGGCGCGTCACCCGAAAATTTTCTCGCCGTTCTATGTTTCCATGGTCCGCGTTGGCGAAGCCACCGGCATGCTTGAAGAAATTTTCCTGCGTCTGTTCGAGCATCTGGAGTTCGAGCGCTTCATGCGTGAGCAGGTCAAGGCTGCGCTGCGCTACCCGATGTTTGTCGTGATTGCCATGGTGGCTGCGGTTATCGTCATCAACCTGTTTGTGATTCCCGCCTTTGCCAAAGTGTTTGCCGGCTTCGGCGCAGAGCTGCCCTTGATGACCAAGATCCTGCTGGCGACATCGAAATTCTTCGTCGACTGGTGGCCCTACCTGCTCGTAGCGGCAATCGGCGCCATCATTGCCTTCCGCTCATGGGTGGCGACCTCGGCCGGCCGCTATCGCTGGGAAGCCATTGCCTTGCGCTTTCCCATTGCCGGCAAGATCCTGCACAAGGCCGCGCTGGCAAGGTTTGCACGCAGTTTCGCCCTCGGTACGCGCAGTGGCGTGCCAGTCATGCAGGCCCTGAGCAACTCGGCGCAGACGGTCGATAACAGTTATATCGCCCGCCGCATCGATGACATGCGCGAAACGGTCGAACGGGGAGAAAGCGTTCTGCGTTCGGCGATCCAGACCAGAATCTTCACCCCGGTGGTACTGCAGATGGTGGCGGTGGGCGAGGAGTCCGGAGCGCTCGACGAAATGATGGACGAGATCGGCGAGATGTATCAGCGCGAGGTCGAATACGAATTGAAGACCCTCGGGGCGCAGATCGAGCCGATCCTGATCGTTGCACTGGGCATCATGGTGCTGATTCTGGCGCTCGGCGTCTTCCTGCCGATGTGGGATCTTGGCAAAGTCGCCTTCAAGCGCTGAGGCCGCACAGTCGGGCAGAATCCGGCTTGAGCTGCTGGTTTCGCTGCTGCTGGTGTTTCTGCTGATGGGCGTTGCGCTATACAGCCTGCGCTCGGTGCAGCACGAGGTCGAACGGACGCTGGTGGCCGCCGATGTGATGTCGCTGCGGACAGAGTTGCAGCTGGCGGTTGCCAGCGCCATCAACCGGGGGCAAGAGGGGCAGGTTGCGCATTGGGCGGGGAAAAATCCGCTGGAGCTGGCCGGGCGCCTGCCCGCCCAGAATGCGCTGCCCGGTCGGGAGACCGATGGCGGGCTGCGCATCGGCCGGGCTTGGCGTTGGGATAGCACCGGTGGTGCGCTGGTGTACGACTACGAGGACGGCGGCCAGGTACGATTGCGCCTGGTCAGCGTTCGTGAACGGCCGGTTGAAGGCTGGAGCCTGGGCGGCGGTCTGGTGCTGGTCAGGGAACAGAAGTGAAAAAGCGGCTCAAAAGGCCGGCTGAGGCCGGTCAATTGGATTGTCTGTTAATTATTTACTATTACTGCCGATATACTTGGCGTAGGCTGGAATTATGACTAAAGGAGTAAGTGCCCCATGAAAAATGGTAGCCGTATTCAAAAAAGCGCAGGTTTTACCCTGATCGAGTTGATCGTCGTCATCACGATCCTCGGTATTCTTGCGGCTGTAGCGCTGCCGCGCTTCACCAATCTGCAGCGGGATGCCCGTATTGCCAAGCTCAACGCGGCCAAGGGCAGTGTCGCAGCGGCGGCGGCATTGATTCACGCCACCGTGCTTGCCCGCAACGGGGTGACCGACCCGGCCGCCTGCCCGGGCGGCGGCGGAACGGGCAACAACCTGGCTACGGCAGCCGGTACGGTGTGTACCGAAAACGGCCTGGTGGCTACGGCATTTGGTTACCCCGCCAGTGCTACCGCCTTTGCTGCTGCCGTTCCGGGCATTCTCGGTGCGGCCGGGCTGACTTCCAACTTCAGCCCGACGGCGGCGCAGCTGACTGCCGAGGGTTACACGGTCACCGTCGGTGCCACCGCCACGTTCCAGATCGCTGGCGCACCGGCTCCGGCTACCTGTGTGTTCACCTATGCGGCACCGACAGCGATCAATACCGCACCGGTCATCAGCGCCGTGACCACCACCGGTTGCTAGGCGAACGCGACATTCCTGCATTCACAAGATACCTATCGAAGGAGTCATCATGAAATCACGTATCCAAGGCTTCACCCTGATCGAACTGATCGTTGTCATCGTTATTCTCGGCATTCTGGCCGCCACTGCACTGCCGAAGTTTGTTGATCTGAGTTCGGATGCTCGCACGGGAGTTATGCGTGGCGTTGAAGCGTCGATGCGCGGGGCTAATACGATGGTGTACGGCAAGGCTGCAGCGAGCAATCAACTGGGGGCGGCTGCTGGAGCAATCTCGGCAACTTCGACCATCAGCGTAACGACAAAGTACGGCTATGCCGCAGACTCTGACGAGCTCCGCAAGGTTCTGGATCTTAACCCTTCATCCGACTTTTCTGCCTCAGGCACGATTAGTCACACTGGTGCTACCGGTACCTGTCAGGTGGTTTATACCGCACCACTGGCAGCCGGTGGCGTGCCTACTTATGCGCCGGATTTCTCTGGTTGCTGATTTTTCCGGTTAGCTGATCAACGTCGTGGCGCAGGAGCGGGACACCCAAACCCAACTACGGCGCCCAGGAAAGAAAAAGCCCGGGCGTCGTTCCGGGCTTTTTGTCGTCTGCTCGCGGCGCGCTCAGCGCGGATTCACCATCACTGAACTGATCGTCACCGTCGTCATGATCGGCATTCTCGCGGCTGTCGTCCTTCCGCGCTGGGGCGGGGAGACGGGATTCGAGGAGCGCGGCTTTCGCGATGAAACTGCGGCGGCCCTACGCTATGCGCAGAAGGCTGCGGTGGCCGCGCGGCGACGGGTTTGCGTCGATTTTGCCGTCGACGGGCGATCGCTGAATGCCCGTATGGACAGCGCGTTCGGTGCGGGTGACTGCTCGGAGGTCGTCATTGGTCCTGCCGGTGGTCCGCTCGCCGTGACAGCGAGCGGTGCTGCCAGCTATGCGTCGGCGCCGGCAGTGCTGACGTTCGACCCGCTCGGTGTTCCGGGGAGTGGTGTCACCATTACCATCAGCGGGCTGGCCGGGCTCCCCATCGTTGTCGAAGCGACGACCGGCTATGTGCACTAAGGGCCAACAATCCGCCTTTCTCCAGCGTGGGGTGACGCTGATCGAGCTGGTGGTGTTCATCGTCATCATCAGCGTCGGCGTTGTTGGTCTGGTGTCGGTGACCGGCCCCATCGTCAGGTCCAGCGCTGACCCCATGGTGCGCAAACAGGCCCTGGCGATTGCCCAGTCGCTGCTGCAGGAAATCGAGCAGCAGGCGTTTACCTTTTGCGACCCGCAGGACGCCAATGTGCTGACCGCGCTGAACGGCCCGGCTTGTACCAATGATCAGAACAAGGGCGGCGCAGCCTTCCCCGCGCCCGGCTCGCCTGCCCCTACGCCTGCCGGCGAAACGCGGGGCGATGCCGCCAACCCCTACGACAACGTCGCCGACTACGCTGGCTATCAGGCGACTGGCGACGTCATTACCGGTTTTGCCGGGCTGGCGGACTACACCGCCAGCGTCAGCATTTCCCGCGTCGGCGGCGCCGGTGCGTTTGCCGCCTTGCCGGCTGACGCGGTGCTGCAGATCGATGTTCGCGTCAACGGCCGCAACGAAACGGTGATCCTGACCGGATTCCGTGTTCGCTATGCCCCCAATGCGCCGGGCTAACACCATGCCGCCCACCTCAAACCGCCTTCACGATGGGTTTACGCTGGTCGAAATGATCGTGGCGATCGTCGTGCTCGGCGTTCTGTTGTCGCTGACCAGCATGTTCGTTCGCAATCAGGTGGAAACCTACTTCGATGTCGCGCGTCGGGCCGAATTGTCCGATGCCGCCGATACGGCCATGCGGCGCATGGTGCGCGACCTGCAGGCGGCGCTGCCGAACAGCCCGCGTACGCCGACGGCCGATTGTGTCGAATTCATCCCGACCAAGACGGGCGGGCGTTATCGTGCAGAGTCCGACGGCACCGTTGGCAGCGAATTCCTCGATTTCAGTGCGACCGATACCACATTCAACATGTATGGCCCGCAAAGCGCCATTGCTGCCCAGCAGATCGCCATCGGCGATCTGGTCGCGGTCTACAACCTCGGCATTCCCGGCGCCAATGCTTTCATCCAGAACAACACTGCTGCCGTCGTCGCACCAGCCCCGGCGTGGAACGCAGGCAGCCAGGAAACCACGCTGACGATCGCCAGCACGCTTTTCCCCCTGGCGTCCGCGAGCAACCGTTTTCATGTCATCCCCGGTAATGAGCAGGTGGTCAGTTTTATTTGTACCGGCGTCGGCACGAATGCCGCCGGCGATGGCACCGGCGTCCTTTCCCGGTCGGTGAGAACGCTGCCGCAGGCGGCTGGGGGGGCATGCCCGGCCGTTCCCGTCGGTACGCCGGTGCTGTTGAACAACGTCAGTGCCTGCAGCTTTGCCTATACGCCAGGCGTCCTGCAGCGCAGCGGGCAAGTGGCGGTTTCGCTCGCCGTCCGGCGTGCCGGCGAAACGGTTTCGCTGCAGTATCAGGTCAACGTGGCGAATACCCCATGAACCGCCATTCGATAGCCAACAAGCTTGCCATGCGGCAACAGCGCGGTGTGTCGATCATCACGGCGATCTTCCTGCTGCTGTTGTTCGCGGCGTTGGCCGCCTATATGGTCAGCATGAAAAACACCGCAGATGTGACTTCTGCACAGGACGTGCAGGGCGAGCGCGCCTATCATGCAGCCCAGGCCGGTCTGGAATGGGGGGCGTACCAGATTCTCGTGCCGGCCGGCGCCAGTTGCGCCGCCTTGACAACCTTGCCCGCCCCCGTGGGTGACTTTACCGTGACCGTGACTTGCACTGCCTCCGGGCCTTTCAACGAGGCTGGCAATACCTTCAGCGTCTATCGGCTGACGTCGCGGGCGAGGAATGCGGCAGCGGTGGGGTCGGCCGCCTTTGTGGAGCGGGAAGTTTATGGCTCGGTCAGTCGTTAGGCAAAACGCCATGCCCGCCAGCACGCCGGGGCGTCGCGCCCGGCTTGCCGCGCGTCGCCTGAGAGCGGGCGGCGGAAATTCGTGCGGGGTAAGGTCATGAAGAAAACCGGCAACCTCACTTCCTGGCGGACCTTCTGCGCGCTTGTCGTGCTGGCCTTGGCCGGCCTGTTGACGAGCAGTTTTGCGGTAGCAGCAACGGCAACCGCCAGCCCGGCCAATTGCCAAAGTACGGCGGGTATTGGCACGGTGGCCTGGAGCAATGCGGGCAATGCCACGGACTCCGACAACAGCCGGGCAACGGCGTCGGTCGATGGCAGCACCACCAACTGGTTGGTTTGCACCAATTACGGTTTCGCGATTCCTGCCGGGAGCACGATCAATGGCATCGTTGTCAATGTCGAGCGCCGTTCGTCAAGCACAAACAACGGCGGTAGCGAAGATGTCGCCGTCCGTGCAGTCAAAGCCGGCGTCATTGGAGCCACCGATCGCGCCACAGGAACGAACTACACGACCAGTGATGTCGTTGAAGCACACGGCGGCGCAGCCGATCTCTGGGGGACGACGTGGACCACCGCGCAGGTCAATGCGGCAGATTTCGGCGCTGCCTTTGCGGCAAGCAAGCCCTCGTCGAGTGGTGGGGCGCATACCATCAGCGTTGACCACATTCAGATTGTTATCGACTACACACCACCGCCAGCGGTCTCTTCGATCAATCGTGCCAGCACCGACCCGACGGCCGGTGCGGCATCGGTCTCCTGGACCGTCGTCTTTGACCAGAGTGTCAGCGGCGTCGATAGCACCGATTTTTCGCTGGTTCAAGCCGGCGGCGTGGCCGGAGCGGCGATCAGCGCGGTCAGCGGCAGCGGCACCACCTGGACTGTCACCGCCAGTACCGGCACGGGCAGCGGGACGCTGGGGCTGAATCTGGTCGACAACGACTCCATCGTTGCTGGTGCCGTGCCGCTGGGTGGAACTGGTGCCGGCAACGGCAACTTTACCGGGCAGGTTTATACCGTCAGCGTACCGGCGGTGGTTTCGATCAACCGCGCCAGCCCGAATCCGACAACCGCCTCGGCAGCAGTTTCCTGGACGGTGACGTTCAGCGCCGCAATGACCGGGGTGGACCTGACTGATTTCGCACTGGTGCAGGCGGGCGGCGCCGCCGGGGCGACCCTGACCTCGGTCAGTGGCAGTGGCACGACCTGGACAGTGCTAGCCAATGCCGGCACCAGTTCGTCGGGTACGCTGGGCCTCAACCTGGTCGATGACGATACGATCGTCAATGCCAATACGGTGCCGCTGGGTGGTGCCGGCCTGGCCAACGGCAATTTCACCGGCCAGACCTATAGCTTGATCCCGCCCTATCCGACCCTGACCAAGACCTCGAGCACCTCGGCCGCCGTCATCAACGATGTCATCACCTTTACCATTACCGCCGCCAATTCCTTTGCAGTAGACCAGAGCAATGTCGTGCTTACCGACACGTTGCCCGCCGGCATGACCTATCAGGTGCATCTGGTCAGCCAGGGCACGGTGACCGTGTTCGGCAATGTCGTCACCTGGACCATCCCGCTGATTCCCGCCGGCGGCAGCGCGCAGATGACGCTGGCGGTAGAACTGACGACGCAGGGCTCGCTGACCAACTCGGTCAGTGCACCGGGCGCGACGACAGCCACGGCCTCGGTGCTGGTGCTGGCCAGTGCGGTGACGCATTTCCGGCTCGATGAACCGGTCGGCTCCTGGACTGGCGCCGCCGGCGAGGTCGTCGACAGCGGCGGTACGGGGCTGCATGGACGGCGCCTGACAACCTCGGTACCGACAACGACGAATACGATCATACCTGACCCGGCCATCGCCACGTCGCACCCTTCAGTGATCGGCAGCTTCTGCAATGCCGGTAACTTTGACGGCAATGCGGTGGTCCAGGTCGGCGACAGCCCGGCGTTCGACTACACCACCCAGCTTTCTGCATCGGCCTGGATCTATCCGACCGCCTACCCTGGCAGCGATCTGTCGTCGATCCTGTCGAATGACACGAACTATGAATTTCACCTGGACACCACCGGCAGGCTCTACTGGTGGTGGAATTATTCGACGCTGACCTCGAACGCGACGATCCCGCGCGACAAATGGACGCATATCGCCATTACCCTGAGTTCCGCTGCCGGGGCGGGGCGGCAGCGGATTTATATCAACGGTGTCGCCGACCCCAATACCAACAACTGGACCGGTACCCTGCAGGCCAACAACTGCAACTTCTATATCGGCGGCGACATCGCTACGGGGGCGGCGTGCTCCCTTATCCCGGGGCGCAATTTCCGTGGCCGGATCGACGAGGTCAAGCTTTACGCCTATGAATTGAGTGCGGCCGAAGTCCAGGCCGACATGACCCTGGGGCGCTTGTGCTCAGGCACCTTCGACCATCTGCGCATCGAGCACGACGCGGTGGCCTCGGTCTGCGCGCCGGAGACCGTCACCGTCAAGGCTTGTCTCGACTCTTCGTGCTCGACACTCTATACCGGCAATGTCACGGTCACCCTTTCACCGACCGGTTGGGTGGGGGGGGATACGTTTACCTTCTCCGGCGGCATCGGTTCGCGCCAGTTGAGCCGCTCGACAGCGGGAAATACCACCCTCGATACTGTCAGCGTAACGCCCGCCCCGGGCGGCGGAACACGCTGCTTCAACGGTGGCAGCGAAACCTGCACGATGAATTTTGCTTCCGCCTCCTGCGTTTTCGATGTCGCTGAAACAGGCGGGGCACCGCAGTCACGGCTGTATACCAAGCTGGCCAACACCGACTTCAGCCTCGATCTGCTGGCCTTGCTTTCGCCCAGCACCATCAATACCAGCTATACCGGCCCGGTCTCGGTCGACCTGGTCGATGCCTCGTCATCGGCTTGCCCTTCCGGCGGCGGCCTGACCACCGCAACCAGCGTGACCTTTGTGGCAGACGACAACGGGCGCAAGCTGGTCAGTTTCACTTATCCGAATGCGGCGAAGAACGTCAAGGTGCGCGCCGTGGTCGGGGCTTCCACCCCGGCCTGTTCAAATGACAATTTCGCCATTCGGCCGCAGCAGTTTTCAGTTACCTCGAGCATGAACAATACGGCCTTGACCGGCACCCCCGCCGCCACCGCCGGCAGTGCGTTTTCGCTGACGGCCGCAGCCGGGGTGGCCAGTGGCTACGACGGCACGCCGGCGCTGGATGCGACCAAGGTCAATGACCATGACGGGGTGGCCATCGCCAGCGGGACGCTGTCGGGGGTCTTCGGCGCGGGTACTGGGGCCGCAGCCAGCGGCGCTACGTTCAAGTACCTCGATGTCGGCAGTATCCAGTTGGCAGCCAATGCCGTTGTCGATAGCGGTTTTACCTCGGTGGACCAGAGTACCGACTGTGTCGTCGGCAGTACCTCGAACACCTTGTCCGGCGGCAAGTACGGCTGCAATGTCGGCAGCGTGGCATCGGCAAAATTCGGTCGCTGGTACCCGAGCCACTATTCCTTCTCCGGCACGCTGACGCCGGGCTGCGTGGCGGGCACCTATACCTACATGGGTGAGGATGCGCTGGGCGTGGCGCTGACAGTCAAGGCGCACGCTGTCGGTGCCGGTGCCGCCAGTGCCAGCGATCCGGTGACCAGTCGCTATACCTATAACGCGGCGCCGAACTCGCTGGTGGTGGCGCCGGTGACGCTTGCCGGCGATAACAGCGGCACGGCTATCAGTGTGACGCGACTGTCCAGCCCGGCATTTCCGGTCATGCCGAACAACGGGCTGTGGAGTGCCGGCCTGTTTCCGATCAACGATAGCTACGCCTTTTCCCGGCTGGCCGCGCCGGATGGCCCGTATGACGTGTTCAAGCTGACGGCGGCAGTAAACGATGCCGACGGTGCTGCGCTGATCGCGCCGGTAGAAACCAATACCACGCGCCTGCGTTTCGGTCGCTTGCGCATCAACAACGCCTACGGTTCGGAACTCCTTCCGCTGCCGCTACCCGTTGAGGCGCAGTACTGGTCTGGAAGCTTTTTCACGACCCACGCGGCGGATTCCTGTACGAGCATCGATCCGGCAACCATTGTCATGTCCGGCTACACGCAGGGTCTGGCCGCGTGCGAAACTTTTTTCCAGCCCAGTGCAGCCTTTACGCTGACCAATGGCAAGGGGGCGCTGACCCTGCGCGCACCGGGTTCGGGCAATGCCGGCAGTGTCACCCTCGGGTTGAACGTCGGCGCCGCTGTACCGGGGAGCAAGACCTGTCTGTCGGCTAGCGAGACCAATGCCGCTGCGGGCAATCTGCCCGGATTCGGCAGCGTGAACCCGACGGCGCGGGCGACCTTCGGGGCGTTTAAAACACCGCTGATCTATCGTCGGGAAAACTATTGATGGGGTGGGCTGGAAAAGCGCTTCAAAAGGGGTTTGTTTTGGCGAATTCCCATTGAAAAATAATGTGTTGGGCGCTATCCTTCACGTATTACTTAAGTAAGTTGGTGGCGAATGCTGTCGTTCCGGACAGAAAAACTTGAGAAGGGGTGGATGGCCGTAGTGCCATCGCGCGAACGCATCGACCTCGCCCATGTGCGGCGAGAAGGTCTGACGCGCCCTGAAATTTGCCTTCTGGAGTCTTTCCGTATCGAGCCGGATGTGCCGGCGTCTCTCCATCGCCTGCGCACCGCCAAAAAACTCGGATCCTATTCCTGCACCACCTTGCTGGCCTCCGGCGAGTATCACCTGGCGCAGATGGAAACCCCCGCCGTGCCCGTTGCCGAACGCACCGAAGCCTTGCGCTGGCGCTTCAAGGATCTGGTTGATTTTCCGGTGGATGGTGCGAGCATCGGCGTTCTCGATATTCCCATTGAAGGTGGCAGCACCCGTCAGCCGATGGTCTATGCCGTTGCTGCCGGACAAGCGGTCATTGCACCGCTGATGCAGATGTACGAAGCCGCCAAGCTGCATCTTGAGGCTATCGATATTCCCGAACTGGCGCAGCGCAACGTTGCCGCCTTGTTCGAAACCGAAAACCGGGGTCTGGCTTTTCTGCATCTCGACGAATCGGGCGGTTTGCTGACCATTACCTATCGTGGCGAACTCTATGCCGTGCGCAAGATCGAGGTTTCGGCGGCGCAGCTCGCCGATGCCGACATCGACCGGCAGGCGCAGCTGCAGGAGCGGGTGATGCTCGAAGTTCAGCGCACGCTCGACAATTTCGATCGCCAGTACAGCTTCATTTCCGTTGCCGGCATGGTCGTGGCTACTTGCCCGGCGGTCCCCGGACTGCAGGCGTATCTGGCCGAAAACGTTTATGTGCCGGTGCAGACGATGGACCTGGCGACAGTCTGCGAATTTCCTTCGGTTCCCGAACTGCGGGATGCTGCGCGCCAGGCCCAGTGCCTGCCGGCGATCGGTGCCGCCTTGCGTACGCCGGGGGTGGCGTGAGTCAGGAAATCAACCTCGTCAATCCGGCGCTGCGGCCCAAGCGCGACTGGCTGGCTTTCCGCAGTGTCGCCGTTGCTGCAGCGATGGCTTTGCTGCTGGTGTCGGCGCTGTATGCCTATGCACGGGTTTCTGCCTCCTCGGCACTGCAAGCCCAGGTGGCAGTGCAGGCCCGATTGGCGGCCTTGCAGCTGGAGGTGCAATCGGCCCAGGCGGCTCTGGCCGCGCGGGTCAACGATCCCGTGCTGGAAAAGGAAATTGTGCGCATGACTGCTGCCGTCAAGCAGCGTGGTGAAGTCTTGCGTCTAGCGGAGGATTTGGCGACGCAGGGCTCTGGCGGTGTGGCAGAGGTAATGCGCGGATTTTCGCGGCAGCGGATGGAGGGGGTCTGGTTGACCGGATTCAGTGTCGGACCGGGCGGTTTCGACATTCGCGGTCGCCTGCTTGATCCGGCCGCGCTACCCACGTATATCCGCCGCCTCAATGCCGAGCCGGCCTTCCGCGGCCGCAGTTTCGCCGCGCTGGACATGCAGGGCATCGTACCGCAGGTGCAGCCGCAGCCGCTGTCAGCTGGTGATGCGGCATCGGCACCCGCGCCCGCTGCTCAAACGGGCGCGCCGGCGCGCTATACCGAATTCGCCTTGCGCGCGACCTTGGCCGCCGCCCCTGTAACTGCAGGAGGCAAGGAATGAGCGATCTCAAACAGCAATGGGAAAAGCTTGGCGCCCGCTTCAATGCAATTTCCCAACGAGAAAGGGCGCTGCTGGCGGTGGCGGTTGTTGGCGGCATCTTGCTGCTTGGCTATAGCCTCCTGATCGACCCGAATTTTACGCGCACCCGCATCAGCGATCGTTTGGCGGCACAGCAGAGCGGCGATGTGCAGAGTAGCGACGGGCAGTTGCAGGCGCTCAAGGCGCAATTGCAGGTTGATCCGGATGCTGGCCGCAAGGCGGCCCTGGCGACGCTGAAGACAGAGTTGTTGCAGGTGGAGAGTGCGCTCAGGAACCTTGAAGGCGGCCTGGTGGCGCCGGACAAAATGAATGCTGTGCTGGAGCGCTTGTTGTCGGGAAATGCCAACCTGCGTCTGCTGAGCCTGAAGTCGCTGGCACCGGTCAATCTTGCCGAGGGCAGCAAGTCTGCGGAGAGCGAGGCCAATTCGGCAGGGGCCAGCGCACTCGGTCTGTACAAGCATGGCGTGGAAGTGCGCCTGGAAGGCGGCTATTCCGATCTGCATGGCTGGCTGAGCCAGCTTGAAAGTACGCCGCAGAAGATTCTTTGGGGCGATGTCCGTCTGCAGGTTGTTGAACATCCGCGATCGGTGTTGTCGCTGACGATTTTTACCCTGAGTACCGACAAGGCATGGCTGGCCATATGAGACGCCTGCCAACTTCTTTCCTGCTCTGGTCGATCTGGCCTGTGTGCTTAGCCTCATCCGCGCTGGCGGCAGAAGTGATTGCTCCCCTGGCCGATCCGACACAACCGCCAGCGGCGATTGTCGGTCTGGATGGGGCGCTATCGCCCGATCTGTCCAGTACCGGACTGACGTCGGTGATGATGCCGAAAAAAGGTAAGCCGATGGCCGTGATCGGCGGGCAGCTGGTGCCGCTGGGCGGCTTGGTCGGAGAGGCGCGGCTGGTTCGTCTGTCGGAAACCGAGGCGGTATTGGAGGGGCCGGAAGGCATAGAGCGGCTGTACCTGACACCTGATGTCGAAAAGAAAATGAACGTGACCAGGGCCGCCTCGCGGCGCAAGAGGGAATGATGATGAACAAGCGCTTGATTGTCACGACGCTATCGGTTGCACTGCTACTTGCCGGGTGTTCAACCCCCCTGCGACAGCCGGGCGCCACTTTTGACCGGGTTGGCCAGGAGATGAAGGATGCGGCCGCCTCCGGCAAACCGGCGGGGAGCGACGCCATCAACGCGGCGATGATGCCGTCTCTGGATATTGGGAATGCGCCGCTGGCGGGTACCGAGCACCGATTTGATCTGGCCGTGAATGGCGCACCGGCGGCCCAGGTGTTCATGGCCATCGTCTCGGGGACGCGTTTCAGCATGCTGGTGCCGCCGGAAGTGGGCGGCACGATTTCGCTCAACCTCAAGAACGTGACGGTGCGCGAGGCACTGGAGACGATCCGCGATCTCTATGGCTATGATTTCAACGTCAAGGGAACGCGCATCTTCATCCAGCCGAACACGCTGCAGACGCGGATTTTCCAGATCAACTACCTGTCCAGCCGGCGGCAAGGCGTCACCGATACGCGAGTCACCTCCAGTTCGCCGAGTGTGGTCAATCCGGGCGGCAGCTCCGGCACCGCTTCGGGCGGCGCTGCGGCAGCACCGCAACCGGCGCAATCAGGCGGGGCCGGGCAGCTCAGCTCGTCCTCTTCCGATAGCTCGCGCGTCGAGACACGCAGTGACGCCGATTTCTGGCGCGACCTGGGCCGGGCACTGACGACGATCGTCGGTACTGGCGATGGCCGCAGCGTGATCCTCAATTCCCACTCCGGTGTGGTGCTGATCAAGGGGATGCCCAGCGATATCCGCGCGGTCGAGAACTACCTCAAGGCAACGCAGGTGATCGTCGAGCGGCAGGTGATGCTGGAGGCCAAGATCGTCGAGGTGACCCTCTCCGAGTCGTATCAGACCGGGGTCAATTGGGCGCATTTCGGTGGTGCAGACACGCGCTACGCCTATGGAACGCTGGCGCCCGGAACAACGCTGAACACGGCAGGGGTCATGGTTGGTTCCGCTGGCGGTATTACCGGTGCGAGCGGTCTTTCCGGGGCGCCGGGTACGGCGAGCACGACCCTGGCGGCACTTCCCGGCAAGGCCAAGGATGTCGCCGGACTGGCCGGCGCGGCAGCGACCAGCGCTATTGGCAAGGGCTTCTTCGGGCTGGCATTGCAGACGGCCAATTTTGCGGCTCTCCTTTCCTTCCTTGAGTCGCAGGGGGACATGCAGGTGCTGTCCAGCCCGCGGGTTGCCACCATCAACAACCAGAAAGCCGTGCTCAAGGTGGGTACGGACGATTACTACGTGACCAACATCAGTACTTCGACCACCGCCAGCGGTAGCAGCACGGTGACGACGCCGACGATCACGCTGCAGCCCTTCTTCTCCGGTGTCGCCCTCGATGTGACACCGCAGATCGACGACGACGGCAATGTGCTGCTGCATGTGCATCCTTCGGTGACCGTGGTGCAGGAAAAGAACAAGGTCGTCGATCTCGGCACGCTCGGCAATTTCACGCTGCCGCTGGCCTCTTCGTCGATCAACGAAACCGATGCCATCGTGCGTGTTCAGGATGGCTATATCGTCGCCATCGGCGGCTTGATGAGCCAGGAGCAGATTCGCGACAACAACGGATTGGCCGGTGCTTCCTCCCTGCCGGGTATTGGTGCCCTCTTTGGTCAGAAGGGCGGCGCCATGCGCAAGCGCGAGCTGGTGGTGCTGATCAAGCCGACCATCATCCATAACGAAGCCAGCTGGAAGCAGGATCTGCTCGACACCCAGGAACGCATCGAAAAGCTGGATCCACGGACCCGCCTGCCAAGGGCACAATAAGGAAAACAGCGCTTGTACCTGCAGCATTTCGGCCTGACAGAGTTTCCCTTCGGCATCACGCCGGACACCAGCTTCACGTTCTCGGCCCATGGCCACCAGGAGGCGTTGAATACGCTGCTGGTGGCGTTGCAATGCGGCGAGGGGTTCCTCAAGATCACCGGCGAAGTCGGTACCGGCAAGACCCTGCTCTGCCGCCGGCTGCTGCAGTCGCTCGGCGAGGGGACGGTAACGGCCTATCTGCCCAATCCCAATCTTGAGCCGCAGACGCTGCTGCTGGCGCTGGCCGAGGAATTGCGCTTGAGCGATGTCGAGGGCCTGGATCAGTACCATCTGCTGCGCAAGATCAACCATGGGCTGCTCAATTACGCACGCAGCGAGAAACGGGTCGTGCTGTGTATCGATGAAGCGCAGGCGATGCCACTGGAAACGCTGGAAGCCTTGCGCCTGGTATCGAATCTGGAAACCGAGAAGCGCAAGCTGATCCAGATCGTGTTGTTCGGCCAGCCGGAACTTGACGAAAAGCTGGCAGACCCGTCGGTGCGCCAGCTTCTGCAGCGGATTACCTTTCACCAGCGCCTCACCGGTCTGGGCAAGGAAGAGATCCTGCTCTATCTGCAACATCGCATGCGCGTTGCCGGCTATCGTGGTGAGCCGATGTTTACCGCCGGGGCCGTGCGCGGCCTGCGGCGCGCTTCGCACGGCACGCCCCGGCTGATCAACATCCTGGCGCATAAATCCCTGCTGACGGCGTTTGGTGAGGGGCGCCAGACCGTGAAGTTCCGCCATGTGCGCGGCGCAGCCAGAGATACCGAGGGCGCCCGTTCGCCCGGCTGGTGGTAAGGAAACCCATGAGCCTGATCAACCAGATGCTGAAGGATCTCGATGCGCGGCACGAGTCCGATGTGCGCGGGCGCCTGCATCGCGAAGTGCGGGCCTTGCCGGCTGCCGGTGAAAACCGGGGGCTGCGGCTGACGATTGTCGTGCTGCTTGTTTTGTCGGTGGCCGCGGGGGCCTGGTGGGCGGGGGAGCGCTACCTTGCCGGAAATCTGTCCGGTGTCACCGAACGTGTAACTGCGGCAACCTCGCCGCCTGTTCCTTCATCGCCGGCCCCGATCCCTTCTTCATCGGTGGCGGCGGTGGAGCCTGCAACTGCGGGACCAGCATCTGCTGAAGTGGCTGCGGCGCCGATCATGTTGCCTTCTTCCCCGCAGGACAGCGCCCTGCCAGATGTTGTAGCACTGGATGCGGCCAGCGGACTCAAGCTTTCGGCTTCGCTCGACAAGCTGCCGGAAAGTGCGCCGGCCACGGCAAAGCCGTCGGTGCCGGTACTCGCTTCTAGCACCAAAAAAACAGAGCCTGCCGCAGGGCCGGTTGCTGGCGCGGCTCCACGCGCAACACCATCGGCTGTGCTGGCGCCGCTGCCATCCCCGGCAAAGACCTTGTCACCGGGGGTGGTCGATAAAACACCAGTTGCCAAGACAGTGCGTGAGCGTGCGGAGGCGGACTACCGGCGTGCGGTGGCGCTGGTCAATGGTGCCCGCGTTCAGGAAGCCACTGATCTTCTGCTCGACGTGCTGCATCAGGATGGTGGTCATGTCGCGTCGCGCCAGTTGCTGGTCCGCCTGCTGATCGAGCAGCGTCGCAATGATGAAGCGATGGCGTTTCTGGCTGAGGGCCTGGCGACGCAGCCGGGGCAGGTTGCCTGGGCGATGACGCTGGCACGCTTGCAGGTCGATCGTGGCGATCTTGCCGCCGCCGCCAGAACCTTGCGTGGTTCGCAGTCCTTTGCGGCCGGAAATGCCGACTACCTGGGCTTTGCTGGCCATGTTCAGCACCGTCTCGGGCAGCCGAAGGAAGCCATCGATTTCTATCAGGCCGCTGTGCGGATCGCCGCTGCCGACGGACGTTGGTGGTTGGGTCTGGGGTTGGCGCTAGAGGCCGATCATCGTGCCGCCGATGCGCGTGAAGCCTTTTTGCGTGCCCGCGCCAGCGGTTCGCTCAACGCCGATCTTCTCGCCATCGTCGATCAGAAGTTGCGCTGACGTAGCTGCGCAATCAACGGCGCCAGCGTTGGTGCATCGGCGCTTGCAGCCACCAGCTGTCTCTCCACCATCGGGATGTCGCTCGGGTAGCTGAGCATTGCCCGCTTCAGCTGCATCTTTGCCGCGTCGTGCTGGCCGTCCAGTTGCAGCAGCGCGGCGTAGCGGAATGCCGCCTGCCGGATCGGTGAAAAATGCAGGGCTTCCCTCATTATCTGCAGCCGGTTGCCGGTGTCTTCGGCTTCAATCGGCATGCGCGCGGCGAACTGCAGCGCGGCATGATTTCGCCACAGCGACTGCATATAGATTTCGAGCAGCCACGCTTGCTGTGTTGCCGCTGGAATGAGTTTCCCGTCAGTGCTTTGGCCTTGCGCCGCTGCTTCCAGGCGCATGTAGTCGTTGCGTAGCGAGAAGAGCGTCAGCAGACCGACAGCTGCCAGCCCGGCGAGCACCAGCCGGTGGCGTCCGGCGAAAACCAGCGGCGTGCGCCGGCCGTCTCCCAGTGCCAGCATCAAGGCTGCGATGGCGAGGAAGTGTGCATACCAGAGCGGGTATTCCAGCCCTGAATGAATGCCCAGAATCAGCAGTATGCCGGTCGCCAGAAATACAGTCGCGTCGCTGCGTTGCCTGTGCAGTCCGCCTAGCCAGAGGGCTGCTGTACCTGCAATCAGCGCGAAGCCGGCAAGGCCGAACTCGGCCAGCAATTCTGTCAGCAGGTTGTGGGAGTGCTCGGGGATGCCGATGCCGTTGATCGGGAACTGTTCAATGCGAACGAAATACTCGCGCGAAAAACTGTCGAAGCCGGCACCGAGCAGCGGCTGGTCGGTGAAAATTTCCAGCGCAGCCCGCCACAAGGTCAATCGAACCGGATCGTAGGAGCCCTGTGCAACAAGGCGCTGAGCGCTGCTGATCGTTGCGCCGCTGCTATCGATCAGCCACTGCACGACGAATAGGAGTGGGAGGAGCAGAAAAGCGATGCGCAGCAAGGGGCGTCGCGTGCCTTTTTCCCGCGTCCACGCCCAGACGAGGAGCCAGCCGATGAGCGCAACAGCGAAGAAATAGACGCTGCGCGAACCGGACATCAACGACAGCCCGATCAAACCGGGCAGCAGTAGCCAGAGCGGTGCTGCAGCCAGCTTGTTGCGGCCGTGCAGGTAGAGCGCACAAGCGATGCCGATCCAGAGATAGTCGGCGAAATTGTTCGACTGGGCGATGTTGCCCTTGATCGCCCCCTCTGCCGGAAAAATGTATGGCATGCCGATCCACGGTGCCCAGCGTTGCAAGGCGCCGGTTGCGGCCAGCAGAATGGCGCCGCCAAACAGCGCCCAGGCCAGCGTGTAGCTCACCTCGTCCCGTCCGAGGGCCGTTTCGATGCGGCAGATCGCCAGCATCAGCAGAAACGCCCAGACCAGATAGAGCGAGAGCAGGACCGTGCTCTCGAACAGGATCGTACGATTGGTCGAGAACTGAAGCCAGGCCAGCGCCACCATCGCCAACGGCAGCAAGGCAGTGCGTGGCAGCATCCAGGGGCGCTCGTCCCTGGCAAAAGCCAGCGGCAGCAGGGCGACCAGCCCGAGCGTTCCGGCCAGCCATTCCTGATGGAAGGTGGCGATCGGCAGGTAGTGATGGGCGCCGAGAAACGGCAGCGTGATCGCGAGCAGCAGCGCAAGCAGGCTGAAACGGTAGGGTAGCAATGTCATTGAGAAGCTGGCTGGTTCGAGGAAAGCCAACATTCTGCCCGATTGCCTGCAGCGCGGCTGTCGCTTTCCTGGCACCTTCCCGCCGTTGCTCGCGTATTCAGCCGAGAAGTGTTCGTGCCACGGTCGCCACGGTGACCTGCGTCGCCCCGTGCAGTCGTAGCGTGCGGGCGCATTCGCTGGCGCTGGCCCCCGTGGTGACAACGTCGTCTACCAGCAGTACATGCTGGCCACTCAGGTCGGCATTGCAGGCGAAGGCATTTTTCAGGTTGCGTCGCCGTTCGCGCAGCGTCAGGCCCTCCTGTGGTGTCGTCGGGCGAACTCGCTCGCAACTGCGGTTGTCTATCGTCTGCGCGCGTGCCTGTGCCAGTGCGCGGCCAATTTCGCTCGCCTGATTGAAGCCGCGCTCCGCCATGCGTGTGGGGTGCAGCGGCATTGGCACAATCCGGTCGCAGGTCAGCGTGGCGCAGCTTGCTGCAAGCTGTTGGCCGAACCATGTGGCCAGCGCCAGTTGATGGCCGTATTTCAGTCGCTGGATCAGGCGATCTACCGGAAAGCTGTAGGGGTAGCAGGCGATCAGCCGGTCGAAGTGGGGTGGATGGCGCAGGCAGCGCCCGCAGGTTTCGCCCTGCGGACTCGGTAGCGCGCAGCGTGGACAGACGGATTGGGGCAGTCGTGGCAGTTCGTTGGCGCACGCCGTGCAGAGCAAGGTGTTGCCGGAAGGGCTGGCGCAGAGCAGGCAATCCTGCGGCAGCAGGGTTGTCAGAAGGGTTCTTCGGAAGGCGTCAGCCATCCCGGACATTTCAGCTAGAATTGACATTTCGCCCTGCTTCGGCAATTATTCATAATTACGAGCCATACGCATTGGTATGGAAATGCCTTTTTTCCGTATGCCGATGCAGCAAGATTTATTTCAGGTGATCCCATGAATGCTATTCCCCAAGCGGTGCAAGCACCGTCTGTTTCTACCTCTGCCAGTGCGATCGGTGCTTCCGGTATCGCCAAATGGTCGGTTGCTGAAATCGAGGCGCTGTTCGACCTGCCGTTCATGGATATGGTCTGGCGCGCCCAGCAGGTGCATCGCCAGCATTTCGACGCCAACGAGATTCAACGCTCGACGCTGATTTCCGTCAAGACCGGCGGCTGTTCGGAAGACTGCGGCTACTGTTCGCAGTCGGCGCGCAACAAGGCCGAACTGGAGCGCGAAAAGCTGATGCCGGTGGAGGAAGTGGTGGCTGCGGCCAAGGCCGCCAAGGCCAAGGGGGCTTCCCGCTTCTGCATGGGCGCCGCCTGGCGCGGCCCGAAGGAAAAGGATCTGGAGCCGGTGCTGGACATGATCCGCGAGGTCAAGGCGCTGGGCATGCAGACTTGCGTAACGCTTGGCATGCTCAAGGATGGTCAGGCCGAGAAGCTGGCTGACGCCGGCCTCGACTACTACAACCACAACCTCGACACCGCTGCCGAATTCTATGGCCAGGTGATCTCCACGCACACCCAGCAGGACCGCATCGACACCATCGGCGAAGTGCGCAAGGCCGGCATCAACGTCTGTTCCGGCGGCATCATCGGCATGGGCGAGTCGCGCAAGAACCGCGCTGCACTGATCGCACAACTGGCCAACCTGAATCCGGCGCCGGAGTCGGTGCCGATCAACAATCTGGTGGCTATTCCTGGTACGCCGATGGCGGCCACCAAGGGGGTCGACAACTTCGAGTTCGTGCGCACCATCGCCGCCGCGCGCATCACCATGCCGACTTCGTTCGTTCGCCTGTCTGCCGGACGCGATGAAATGAGCGAAGAAATGCAGGCGCTGTGCTTCCTGGCCGGCGCCAACTCGATGTTCTACGGCGACAAGCTGCTGACCACCGGCAACCCCGACATCGACCGTGACCAGGCGCTGTTCGAGAAGCTCGGCCTGCGCCCTATCTGAGATGCGAGCGTCGACCGCAGAGGCACAGCGGCGCAGAGATTTCGCTGAGGATCTTCTGAGCAGGCTTGCGCTCTGCGTACTCTCTGCGCCTCAGCGCCTCCACGGTAGGTTCTGATTCATGCCCACGCCGTTTGTCGATACCCGCCAGGTGCGGCGCAATTTTTCGCGCGTTGCTAGCCACTACGACGCCTCAGCCTTCCTCTCCCGCGAAGTCGACCGGCGCATGCTGGAACGCCTCGACTATGTTCGCATCGAGCCGCAGCGTGTGCTTGACCTCGGCTGTGCGACCGGCGCCTCGCTGACGGCGCTGCGCGAACGTTACCGCGAGACACAACTGATCGGAGCCGATTTCGCCGAGCCCATGCTGCATGCTGGCCGCGGCGAGAAGACGCTTTTGTCGCGCCTGATGCCTTTTTTGAAATCGCGGGCAGCGAGCTTTGCTGCTGCCGACGCCGAAGCCCTCCCCTTTCGCGCTGCAAGCTTCGGCCTGGTGTGGTCCAACCTGTTGCTGCACTGGCTTGAGGAGCCCCGCCCCGCCTTGCGCGAGGCACAGCGTGTACTGGAAACCGGTGGTCTTTTCATGTTCTCGACTTTCGGGCCGGATACGTTGCGCGAACTTGCCGGAGCATTTGGCGACAGCTTTGCCCACACGCAGCGCTTTACCGACATGCACGATCTTGGCGACATGCTCATTGAGTGCGGTTTCTCCGAGCCGGTGATGGACATGGAGGTGCTGACCCTCACCTATGCCAGCTTCGACGATCTGGTTGCCGAACTGCACGCTGCCGGCGATCGCTGCGCCATGCACGGGCGCCGCAAGGGGTTGCTCGGGCGCGATGCCTGGGAGAAAGCGCGGGCAGCTTATGCTGCGTTATCGCAGGATGGGCGCCTGCCGGCTACCTTCGAGGTGGTCTACGGGCATGCCTGGAAGGGCGAGCCTAAGAAAGCTGCTGACGGCCGCGCCATTGTCCGTTTCGATCGGCGGCCGAAGTAAGCGCGACATAATTTTTCCGTAGATCCATACCGCGGCAGAAGGGCGCTACTTGCCCTCCATCACCCGTGAAGGGCCCATCCTGCGCTTGAGAAAAACGCCGAGCTGGCGCATGCAGCGTGCCGGCTCGGCAATTCCCGAGGAGCGAATGTCCGAAGGTTTGCAGGTCAGCACGGAATGCTTTCTAGGTGCACAGGGATGTGCGCGTTGGTCCTTCGTCGGCGAAATGTCTTATGTGTTCAATTGACTGAATTCAGCTGGGCGTACGCCGCTTCCGCAATACGCAGCAATTCGTCGCGCGGCATTTCGCCCGAAAGGGCATAGCCGACTTTGTGGTCCAGCCAGTAGAACACCCCAACTGCACCTTCCTGTGCGAAGCGGAAAGCGGTGTCGTGGTTGTTCGGGTCGGTGCGCACATACAGTGTCAGTCGCCGGCCATCTCGGTCCTGATACATGAACTGGGCGACCGGCCCGCGTTCGCCAGGCAGCAAGCGGCCGCCGACCAGCTCGAATCCCTGCGCGACAAAGCGCGGTGTTTTCAGCGGGGTGCCCAACCGCTTCGAAAGCCATTGCACGAGATGCGCTTCCTGATCGGCACCGACCTCCACCGGATGGCGAACCTCCGGGGTGTAGACCACGTGGGCAATGGCGGCGTTGCGTGCCAGCGGTGGTGTGGCTGCCGCTTCCGGTACGCTGGCGCCGCGCATGGTGTAGCCAGTGGTGATGCCGACGGCCAGCCAGCCGATGGCTGCGGCGATGCGCCAGCGGCGCGGGTTGGCCGCAGGCTGTGCGGCTTCTTCCAGTCGGGCCGGTGCGGGCTCCTCCAGCACCGGGTCGAAAGCTGCATGCAGCAACTCCTTCTGTCGCTTCCAGGCGAGCAGGCGAGCTTCCTCTTCCGGGTTTTCCTGCAGCCACTGGCTGACCGCAGCGCTGCGGGCTTCATCCAGCCGTCCGTCTGTCCAGGCGTGCAGTTCAGCTTCAAGCGGGCGATTCATTTCACTACCTTCAACGGCAAGGTTCCGGGGGCTCGGTCCTCAATCAGCTGGCGCATGCGGTCGCGCGCGCGGGAGAGGCGCGACATCACGGTACCGACCGGAATATCGAGGATAAGCGCGGTTTCGTCATAGGAATATTCCTCCAGCGTCACCAGCAGCAGCACTTCGCGCTGTTCGGGCGAGAGCCGGGCAAGTGCCCCGTGGATGTCGCGGACTTCTATCCCGTCGGCCTGTGTGGCTCGGGCCGATGGCTCGCTCGGGAGCGTTTCCAGCGAATCGGTATGGCGCCCTGCCGCCGTCCGCAGTTGATTGACGAAAATATTGTGCATCAGGGTCATCAGCCAGGCATCGAGGCGACTGTCCGGGCGCCACAGGGCGGACTTGTTCAGGGCCCGTTCCACGGTGTCCTGCACCAGATCGTCTGCGGCATACCGGTCGCCGGTAAGGGCTCGGGCGTAACGCCGCAGACGGGGAAGGTGTTCGCTCAGCTCGACCATGCCCTGAGTGTAGTAGCGCTCGGTTTGCTCGGGCCTTACTTCGCGATATGCCAGACCTGGTTTACGCCGTCGCCGGTGGTGTCACCCGGCTTCTGGTCCTTGATCCAGAAATACAGGGGTTTGCCACGGAAGGCCCACTGGCGTTTGCCATCCTCGCGCGTCACGATGCTCCAGTCGCCCGAGGCTGTGCTGCCGTCGGCGGCATACAGGGGAGGCCAGTTCCCGGCACAGGGGCCGTTGCAGAGACTCTTGCCACTGCCGGCCGCATCCTTGTCAAAGGTGTAGAGCGTCATTCCGTCGTTGCCGACCAGCATGCCGCCTTCCATGCGGGCGGGCATGCTGCGGCCATCGTAACTGCCGGCACAGGCCGAAAGGGCGAGTGCCAGCAGGCTGGCGGCGAGAAGCTGGGTGGTGTTTGCTTTCATGACGAGTTCCTTTTTCTGTGGAGGGGTAACTCGTAAACAGGTGGAGGGGGTGGATTATTCCAAGGTGCCTGAAATTTTGTGTTCCACCAGTGAAAAACCCGCCGAAGGGCGGGTTTCCAATGCACTGCGTAGCGACTCAGCCGGTAATGTAATGCTCCAACTGTTTGATGATGAATTCTTGCTCGCAAATGGTTTCCTTGACCAGGTCACCGATCGAAACCACACCGATCACCTGCTGGTTGTTGTCGAGCACCGGCAGGTGGCGGAAGCGGCCTTCGGTCATCAGCGCCATGCACTCTGCGACAGAATTGTCCGGGGTGGCGTACATCACCTTGTCGGTCATGATTTCCTCAACGCGCGTGTCCTTCGACGCCTTGCCGACGAGGATCACCTTGCGCGCATAATCCCGTTCGGAAAAAATGCCGATCAGTCGTTCGCCATCGAGGACAAGGACGGCCCCCACCTTGTTATCAGCCATGACCTTGAGCGCATGAAAAACAGTGTCTTTCGGAGCGACGGCGGCCAGAGATTGCGGTTTGGTGGCGAGGAGTTGTTTCAGTGTTTTCATTTTTCAGGGTCCCTTTTTTCTCTGTTGTCCAGCCTTCGTCAGGCTAGTCTAGCGCTGTGGCAAATCGGTAGCAACAAAACAAAAAAGCGACCATCGGTCGCTTTTTTGGGGGCTGAGTCGGCTTAGCGCAGGCCAGCTGTGTATTCGGCGAGGGCCTTGATCTGGGCATCCGAAAGCTTGGCGGCGATGGTGCGCATCACCTTTTCCGCATCGTTGCCACGTTCGCCCGAGCGGAATTTGTTCAGTTGATCAGCCGTGTACTCCGGGTGCTGACCAGCAAGTGCCGGGTACTGGGCTGGCAGGCCAGCGCCTGTCGGGCCGTGGCAGCCTGCGCAAGATGGGATGCCCTTGGCAAAATCGCCCTGGCGCCACAGTTTCTGGCCTTCGGCAACCAGCTTTTCGTCCTTGGCGGTCGCTGGCTTCAGCTTCTGCTGGCTGAAATAGGCGGCGACGTGCGGAATGTCTTCATCGGCGACTGTGGCGGCCATACCTGCCATGATTGCGTTGTCACGCAGTGCCGGCTTGCCGTCTACTGATTTGAAGTTCGACAGTTGCTTGGCAAGGTAGTCAGCGCCCTGGCCGGCGAGGCTCGGGTTAGGGGCGGCCGGGCTGTTGCCGTCAACGCCGTGACAGCCGGCGCAGACCGCTTCGACAATCGGCTTGGCCTTGGCTGGGTCAGCTTTGGCAGGCGCCTTGTCGGCGGCATTGACGTTAAAGGTGGCGGCAAGAAACAGCGCCATCGCCGTGGTACGGATCATGTCCAAACTCCTTGTTGTCGGCTTCTAGCCAGAGATGGGAATTAACAAACCTGATATTCTATAACACTTTGCCAATACGGCGCACGCCTGCGCTTTACCCCATGCCACTCTTTCAGAACGCCGCTTTCTTCACCACTGTTGCTCACCTCCGCGATTTGCCTCGGGATGTTTTGAGCGAGGTGGCTTTCGCTGGACGTTCAAATGCCGGCAAGTCGTCGGCGATCAACACCCTGGCCAACCACACCCGACTGGCCTTCGTCTCGAAGACGCCGGGACGGACGCAGAACCTCAATTACTTTCAGCTCGTCGAGGGCAAGTTTCTGGTGGACTTGCCTGGCTATGGTTATGCCAAGGCGCCGGATGAAGTGCGCGGCGCCTGGGAAGGCCTGATCGGGCCTTACCTGGAAGGCCGTTCGCCCTTGAAGGGCATTGTCCTGATCATGGATTCCCGACACCCGCTGACCGAACTTGATGTGCAGTTGATCGAATGGTTTGCTCCGACCGAAAAACCGATTCACATACTCCTCACCAAGGCCGACAAGCTGACGCGTCCGCAGCAGGCACAAGCCCTGCGGGAGGTGCGAGAGGGCGTCTCGGCGCTGGGCGAACAGTGTTCGGTGCAGCTCTTTTCCAGCTTGAAAAAAACCGGGATTGAGGTTGCCGAAGCAGTCATTGGCAAATGGCTGGATATCGCGCCGCCGGCGAAGCCCGTAGTCGCTGCCAAACGCCAGCTGGCGCCGGGGGAAAAGCGCAACCCGGAGTTGGCTGCGCGACTGGCGGCGCGAAAGGCAGAGAAGCTTGCTGCAAAGGGTTCGGCGCAGAAAAAGAAAGCCCCCGGTAAAGGGGGAACCGGGGGCTAAAATGCCTTAATGCAATTAAGGCACCCGCTCAGGGAGGTGAAGCGGGAGACGGCGAACCATCTGCGGGTGAGAGTCGGTCGAAATAAAAAAGTTCCCGGTGTGTTTTTTGATTTGCAATTTTTATCTGGCCTTAAAGGGTTTTTATGAGCACCTTCAATCCCGCTGCCGTTTTTCCCGGCACCCGCATGCGCCGCATGCGCCGCGATGATTTCTCCCGCCGCCTGATGCGCGAGTCGGTACTGACTGCCGACGATTTCATCTACCCGGTGTTCGTGCTCGAAGGCGAAAAGCGAGTTGAGCAAATCGGATCAATGCCTGGTGTCGAACGTCAGAGCCTTGACCTGCTGCTGAAAACAGCGGAGCGTGCGCTTACCCTTGGAGTACCGGCGCTGGCGCTGTTTCCGGTGGTCGATCAGTCGTTCAAGACTGAAGGTGCCGAAGAAGCCTATAACCCGGAAGGTCTGGTGCCGCGTGTCGTGCGCGCGCTGAAGAAGGAATTTCCGGAACTGGGCGTGATCACCGATGTGGCGCTCGATCCCTACACCATTCACGGTCAGGACGGTCTGATCGACCCGGCGGACCCGCGCGGCTATGTGCTTAACGATGAGACGCTGGCAGTGCTGGTCAAACAGGCGCTGTGCCACGCCGAGGCCGGTGCTGACGTCGTTGCCCCGTCGGACATGATGGATGGCCGCGTCGGCGCCATCCGCAATGCGCTGGAAGCGAAGAAGCTGATCTACACGCGCATCCTCGCCTACTCGGCCAAGTACGCCTCGGCCTTCTACGGCCCCTTCCGCGACGCGGTGGGCTCCGCCGCCAACCTCGGCAAGGGCAACAAGTACACCTACCAGATGGACCCGGCGAACAGCGACGAAGCGATCCGCGAAGTCGCGCTCGATCTGGCTGAAGGCGCCGACATGGTGATGGTCAAGCCGGGCATGCCGTATCTGGACATCGTCCGCCGCGTGAAGGAAGAACTGAAGGTGCCGACCTACGTCTATCAGGTCAGCGGCGAATACGCGATGCTCAAGGCCGCCGCGCAGAACGGCTGGCTGAACGAGGAAGCCTGCGTGCTGGAGGCGCTGCTCGGCTTCAAGCGGGCCGGCGCGGACGGCATCCTGACCTACTTCGCGCTGGATGCGGCGGAGTGGCTGCAACGCTGATCGCGCCAGCGCCGCAATAACGAAAAGGCCCGCACGAAGCGGGCCTTTCCTTTTGTCTGCGCCGGATCGCGGGGGTGGGCGTTCCGTCGTTTCCGTCACCGGTAGGATCGGGTTCCTTCGCGAACCGCGGCCGGTTGGGCCTGTGGGCTGCCGCGGGTAGCGGCAGTGGTTCGCGTCGGTCAGATGGCTGCATTACACCCGAAGCCTGGCGATCTGAAAAACACTGAATACAGATCGTTGTATCGCAAAATCAGATGACTGGCGTATCATCAGCGCATCATGGAATTGCGCCAGCTCCGCTACTTCATCGCCATCGCCCGCTGCGGCAGCTTCTCGAAGGCCGCGGCGGAAGTGTTCGTCGCGCAGTCGGCGCTGAGCCACCAACTGGCGCAACTCGAAGCAGAACTGGGCGCGCCGCTCTTCCACCGCACGCGGCGCGGCGTCGAGCTGAGCGACGCCGGGCGCGTCTTTCATGCGCACGCCACGGCCATCCTGCGCCAGGTCGAGGACGCGAAAGCCAGCGTGCGCAACGCTGAGGGCGAGCCGAGCGGCAAGGTCGTCTTCGGCATCCCGCACAGCGCTTCCAACGCGCTGGCGCTGCCGCTGTTGCAGGCGGTGCGGCGCGAACTGCCAAAGGTCGAACTGGAACTTACCGAGGAACTCACCGGCAACCTCGTGCCGCAGTTGCGCAGCGGGCAGATCAGCCTCGCCGTGCTCTTCGACGACGGCACGCTCGACGAATTCCAGACCACGCCGCTGCTCGACGAGCGCCTCTCGCTGATCGGTGCCGCCAGCCTGCCGGGCCGCCCGAAGAAGACTGTCACGCTGAAGCAGGCGCTGGCGCTGCCGCTGATCCTGCCCGCGCATCCGCACGGCGTGCGGCCGATCATCGAGGACGCGGCGCGCAAACAGGGATTGCCGCCGCCTAACGTCGTCGCCGACATCAGCTCGGTCAGCATCCTGCGCACGATGTTGCTGGCCGAGCTCGGCTACACGCTGCTGCCGGTGATGCCACTGCAGAACGACATCGCCGCCGGCGCACTCTGCGCCGTGCCGGTCGAGCGGCCGCTGCTGACGCGGCGGCTGGCACTGTGTGCGTCTAAGCATATTCCGCTGTCGGTAGCATCAGTGGCGGTGATGCGACTAGTGTTTCAGTTGGTGAATTACTTGGTGGAAACAAATAATTGGCAAGCTGCGTATGAGATTCAGGTGGCCAAAAGCTTGTGACAAAACAGGCTGTTGCAGCCTATTCGATGTTTCGCGAGCAGGCGCATCTGATGGCTACTTTTTTAGGTCGCTGCTTCGTTCTTCTTCAAGCTTGGCTGCCAATCCCCATGCAGCAAATCCAAGAGCTGCGATAAGCCAAGCGAGAAGATATTTGTTGCTGAAGAAGAGATAGGTAGCGAGTGACAACAGGAAGGCTGCCCCAAGCAAAAGCGAGACAAAAACGGCGTTAGCACGATTCAGTCGTGGCATGAGATTCGGTAATCTCGCTATAGACAAATAGTTCAGCTTGGTGATGCTACGCGCTGCGGCTCGCCAGAATCGCCACCGCCAGCATCGGCCACTGTTGCGGCCACTGGGCCAGCGGTTCGCGGCTGAAGCCGGATTTGGCGTAGGCCTGCCAGCGGCCGATGGCGTAGCTGACGAGCACGTTGGCCATGGCGCCGAAGTCGAGATTGGCATCGACGCGTTCCTGCGTCGAGGCAACACGCAGGGATTGCTTGAGGGCGGCTTCGACCTTTTCCAGCAGAGCGTTGATGCGCGCCTGCAGGCGTTCGTTCTCATTGACCAGCGCCTCGCCGATCAGCACCCGGGTCATGCCCCTGTTTTTCTGGGCAAAGCGCAGTAGCAGGGCGACGATGTGTTCGGCCTGCTTGATGCCGTCGGTCTCCTCGGCCTGCACCTGGTTGATGACCGAGAACAGGCTGGATTCGATGAACTCGATCAGGCCCTCGAACATCTGCGCCTTGCTGGCGAAGTGGCGGTAGAGCGCTGCTTCCGAGCAGTCCAGCTTGGCGGCCAGCGCGGCCGTCGTGATCTTTTCACCCTTCGGGTTTTCCAGCATTTCTGCCAGCGTCTGCAGGATCTGCAGTTTGCGTTCGCCGGGTTTTGCCATGTCTCACTCCCTGGTTATTTGTGGCAGCGATTATAGCCGGCCGAGGTAATCGGGCAAGTGGGTGATGGTCTTCAATTTCACGTCTGCATGCACCGAGCGGCGTAAGCCGGCGCTCACCCACACGGTTTTCATGCCGAGTTTCTTGGCGGTCACGAGGTTGATCAGGCTGTCCTCGACCATGATGCAATTGCGGGCCTCAAGCTGTTCACGCTGCAGGATGCGCAGGAAGCCGCTGACGGCTGGCTTCGGCTTGAAGCGCAGTTGCTCGACCGAGTAGATGGCGTCGAACTGCCGGCCGATGCCGGTCAGGCGCAGGATGGCGTCGGTGTAGTGGCGCGGGGCGTTGGAGAAGATGATCTTGCGCCCGGGCAACCGCTGCAGCATCGCCTTCAACCCGCGTTCGAAAACGACCATCCGGTGCAGATTGTCGAACTGGTGCGTTTCCCACAGGAAATGGCGCGGGTCGACGCCGTGGTGGCGGATCAGGCCGGTCAGCGTGGCGCCGTAGCGGTCCCAGTAGGCCTGCCGGATGCGCGTGGCCTCGTGCGCGTCGACGCCCAGGTGGCGCTCGATGTATTCGCGCATGGCGCGGTTGATGTGCGGAAAGATGTGTGGGCTGGCGTTGTGCAGCGTGTTGTCGAGGTCGAACAGCCAGGTGCGCTCAGCGGGCATCGTGAAAATTACGCCAGTGGGTGTGCATAAGGAAAACGCCCTTGGTCAGGGCGTTTTCGGTTTGTCATTGCAGATTGCGCCAGAGTTGGTGGCTCAGTGGCTCTTGATCATGGTGCCGACGCCATGGTCGGTCAGGATCTCCAGCAGCAGCGCGTGCTCGACGCGGCCGTCGATGATGTGCACGCTCTTGACGCCGTTCTTGGCGGCGTCGAGCGCCGAGCCGATCTTCGGCAGCATGCCGCCGGACAGGGTGCCGTCCTCAACCATGTCGTCGATCTGCTTCGGCGTGATGCCGGTGATCAGGTTGCCGGCCTGATCCAGAACCCCCGGGGTATTGGTCAGCAGCACCAGTTTCTCTGCTTTCAGCACCTCGGCGATCTTGCCGGCGACCACGTCGGCGTTGATGTTGTAGGTCTCGCCATCCTTGCCGACGCCGATCGGGGCGATGACCGGGATGAAGCCGCCGGATTCGAGATGGCCGATCAGCGCCGGGTCGATCTGCGTGATGTCACCGACGGCACCAACGTCGATCAGGTCGGCCGGGTTGTCCTTGTTCTCCAGCAGCAGCTTTTTGGCGCGGATGAAGTTGCCGTCCTTGCCGGTCAGGCCGACGGCCTTGCCGCCGGCGTGGTTGATCAGGTTCACCACGTCCTTGTTCACCTGGCCGCCAAGCACCATCTCAACGACTTCCATGGTCTCGGCGTCGGTGACGCGCATGCCCTGGATGAATTCGCCCTTCTTGCCGACGCGGGTCAGCATGTTCTCGATCTGCGGGCCGCCGCCGTGCACCACCACCACGTTCATGCCGACCAGCTTCAAGAGCACCACGTCGCGGGCGAAACACTGCTTCAGGTGCTCGTCAGTCATCGCATTGCCGCCGTATTTAACGACGATGGTGCGGCCGTGGAAGCGCTTGATATAGGGCAGGGCTTCGGCAAGGATGCCGGCTTCCTGGGCGGGGGTCAGCTGTTGCGTGGTCATCGGTGAATTCCTGAAAAAGACCGGCCGATTTTAACTGTCGGGTGGGCAAATAAAAAGTCGGAAGAAAAAAGCCGGAGACGCGGCCCCGGCTTTCACCTTTCATCGACAGCGCAACGCGTTCAGCGCCAGACTTCCTTGCAGGTCTTTATTTCCGCATCAGTCATTACCGGCCGGATCTGGCAGCGGAGCTCGCGTTCGCGTTTGAGTTCTTCGGCTTCCTTGGCGGCGGCAAGGCGTTTTGCCGCCGCCTCTTCCGCAGCTTTCCGTTTTTCTTCGTCGGCCGCCGCGATAGTGGCGAGGCGCTGCTCCTCTTCGCGTTCCTTCAGAATCTTGTCCTGCCGCTCCTTGTCTTTGGCAGCGGCCGCCTCCATTTGCCGTTTTTGTTCTTCTGGCGAAGTGCCCGCTTTGGGGGCCGCGAAGGCCGCCCCAGCCGCTGCGCCGGCAGCGACGCCAGCTGCTATGGCAGTACCCGAAGATGGTTGCGAACCGGATGACGAGCTGCCGCTGCTACGGGTGGTGTTGATAGTGACGCCACCGCTCCTCGTTTTCTTTTCTTCATCATCAACCTTCTTGGTTGGGCTGGAAGAACTCGACGATTTTGCAGAAGAAGACTTGCTCCCGACTCTGGCGGCTTCTCCCACACCGGGCAGTGCCGCGAGGCTGAGACCGACGACAAGTAAAAATGCGTTCTGGCGGACAGTGTTCATGGGTGCGGCCTCCCGTATCAATAGCCGTTAATGATACCGCCAAGTGCGCATTTGTCATCCTGTCTGTTGCGGGCCGGTGGCGAGGCGAAAAAAAGCCGGAGCATTGCGGCTCCGGCGAGAAGGTATTGCGAGGAGAGTGAAGCGCGCGGGTCAGTCGATGGACAGGCGTTTGCTCGCCGAGGCCGCCCGCTTGGGCAGCGTCAGTTCAAGTACGCCTTCGCTGAACCTGGCGGCAGCCTTGCCGTCGTCGATATCCTGGGCCAGCTGGAAGGAGCGGGAAACCTTGCCGTAATAGCGTTCGGCACGAAGTACGCGCTCGCCGTCCTTCACTTCCTTTTCCTGCTTGACCTCGGCGCTGATGGCCACCAGATTGCCGTCGATGGTGACGTGAATATCCTCCTTCTTCACGCCGGGAAGCTCGGCGTGCACCAGGAAGGCATCGGGACTTTCCTTGACGTCCATGCGGATCGACGGTGTCTCGGCGGTGTTGCCGCCCTCGTTGCCAATATTCACCGGGCGGACGAAAAAGCCACGGAACAGGTCATCAAACGGGTCGCGGCGAAGAATGTTGCTCATACGTTCCTCCTGAAAAGTGGTGGTAGGTGTCGGGTTAAAGGGAAGCTTGCCTTGACACTGAAATGGGGTAGGCTTTCAGCATTTCAAGTCCACCGGAACCCGGCATGGCCGAAAACGTCTTTTACGACGAACTGGAAAAGCTGCGACCTACCCTGATGCGTTTTGCCGTCCTGCAACTGCGCGACGAGCAGTCAGCGGAAGATGCGGTACAGGACACCCTGCTTGCCGCCTTCGAGGGGGCCGAACAATTTTCCGGCCGCGCCCAGTTGCGCACCTGGGTCGTCTCCATTCTCAAGAACAAGATCGTCGATCGCATCCGCAAGCGCTCACGCGAGGCGCCTCTGCCTGAGGTCAGCGAAAGCGATGACGATGACTTTGATGCCCTGTTTCAGGCTGATGGCCACTGGCAGGAAAAGCCCTCCAGTTGGGGAAACCCCGAAGCAACGCTGCAGCAGAGCCGTTTCTACGATGTGATGGAGCTGTGCATGAAGGCGCTGCCGGAAAATCTGGCCCGGGTTTTTACCATGCGTGAAATTCTTGAGATGGAAACCGAAGAAATCTGTAAGGAGTTGGCGATCAGTACGTCTAATTGCTGGGTGGTGCTGTACAGGGCGCGAATGCGCCTTCGGGAGTGCCTGCAACTGCGATGGTTCAATGAGGGAGTAGGAACGGAATGAAGACCTGCAAAGAAGTTCACCGCCTGGTGATCGAAGGGCAGGATCGGACGCTTCCCTTCACCGAACGGATCGCAGTGCGGGTACACCTGATGATGTGCGGCGCCTGTCGCAGGTTCGAAGCGCAGATGGAATTCATGCGCCAGGCCTTGCGACGCTTTCCCGGCGATTGAACGTTGAAGAGTGGAAGCACGTCACACCGGCGAAAGCCGGTGTCCAGTTCGTTGAACATTATGGATTCCGGTGTCCGCCGGAACGACGACACTAGCGACTGACAGCCGCTGCGAAAGGCCCATGGAAACCCCTTAACCATCATCAAGGAGTAACACCATGAGCCAGCAAAACCATACCACCGCAACCCGCCAGATTTCTGCCGCCGCCCTTGCCCTCGCGCTCGGTGCCGCACTGACCATCACCGCTGCTCCCGTCACGGCAGCCGATGGCGCCAAGGAAAAGTGCTACGGCGTCGCCATGAAGGGCAAGAACGACTGTAAGGCGGGCGCCGGCACTTCCTGCGCCGGTACGTCGACCAAGGACTATCAGGGCAATGCCTGGAACTACGTACCGGCCGGCTCCTGCGAGAAGATGGCTTCGCCCACGTCGTCCACCGGCATGGGCCAGCTGAAGGAATTCAAGGAGAAGAAGGCCTGAGGCGCGGCGGATAGCAGGCGTTCCGACGATGCCTGACATCTCTGTCACCGCTCGTCCGTCGCGGCGCGGCCTGGCCGCGCCGGCTTCTGCCCTGCCCGCCACGGCGGGTATCGGGCTGAAGCCGGAACATTTCCTCGACATTCTTGAACTGCGCCCCGATCGGGAAACCCTCGGGTTTTTCGAGATCCACGCCGAGAACTACATGGTTCCCGGCGGGCCGTTCCATCATTACCTCACCCGCATTTGCGCCGACTACGCGCTGTCGGTGCACGGCGTCGGCCTCTCCATCGGCGGTGCCGGCCCGCTCGACGAAGCCCATCTTGACCGGTTGGCGATGCTGCTCGACCGCTACCAGCCGGAGTCCTTCTCCGAGCATCTCGCCTGGTCCACGCACAGTGAGCACTACCTCAACGACCTGCTGCCTGCACCGTACAACGCGGCCACCCTGGCACGGGTCTGCGAGCACATCGACCAGGTGCAGTCGCGGCTGGGGCGGCGCATGCTGCTGGAAAATCCCTCCACCTATGTCGAGTTCGCCAACTCCGACATGAACGAGACGGCATTCATCAGCGAAGTGCTTCGCCGCACCGGCTGCGGCCTGCTGCTCGACGTGAACAACGTCTACGTCTCCTGCACCAATCATGGCCGCGACGCCAGTGCCTACCTGCGTGAACTGCCGGCTGCCGCTGTCGGCGAAATCCACCTCGCCGGCTACGCCACCGAGTGCGACAGCCTCGGTGCGCCGCTCCTGATCGACAGCCACGGCGCCCCGGTGGCTGCTGCGGTGTGGGCCCTGTATGAAGAGGCGCTGCAACTGACCGGGCCGGTGGCGACCCTGCTCGAACGCGACAACGATATCCCAGCGTTTGCCGTGCTCTACGCCGAAGCAACTGAGGCGGCGCAGCGTCTTCAGGCCTGTACCCGGCCAATGCTCGAAGCGGAGGCGGCATGAACCACAGTCACTTCGCCGCCGCCCTGCTTGACCCGGCACAGCCGGCGCCTGCGGGCCTGATTACCTGGAACGGCTCGGACCCGGCGCAGCGTTTCGGCATCTATCGCAACAACGTCATGGTGTCGCTGATCGAGGCGCTGGCCGACACCTTCCCGGTGGTGCAGACCCTGGTCGGCGAGGAATTCTTCCGCGCCATGGCGCGCGAGTTTGTCCGCGTTTCCCCGCCAGTGTCGCCGGTGCTGGCCTATTACGGCGACGAATTTCCGGCCTTCGTCGAGCACTTTCCTCCGGCGGCATCGCTGCCCTATCTGGCCGATGTGGCACGGCTGGAATACGCCCGCGTCCTTGCCTTCCATGCCGCCGACAGCGTCCCGCTGGCCACGGAAACACTGATGGCGCAACTCGCCGAT
>Ga0172380_10000606_pt1 | contig 67020 bp, 64 predicted proteins | sample Leawe162metaG_FD_119747 | JGI IMG/M metagenome (GOLD analysis project Ga0172380, IMG submission 119747) | Leachate microbial communities from a municipal landfill in Southern Ontario, Canada - Leachate well 162 metaG | ecosystem: Engineered > Solid waste > Landfill > Unclassified | place... | reverse complement strand
TGATGTGGTTTCAAGTGATATTAAAGGAAACACTCACGCTGCGATTGCAGATCTGGCTTTCACTCGTGTGGTTGATGGAAATTTGGTAAAAGTACTTTCTTGGTACGACAATGAAATGGGGTACACAAACTCTTTGATCGAGCATGTGATTAAGTTGGGTCAGAAGTAAAATGTTTGAAAAGAAATCTTTAAAAAGGGAAATTAAAATTGGTTTTATTGTGAGTTTTTTAATTGTTGTTATCCAATTTTTATATTTTTTTCATTGTGTAGAAGTGACAGAAGGATGGGGTGTAATGTCTTGTATTCCTATACTTTCCCCTGGCATAATACCTGTTATAGGATTTATTTCAGTTCTAGAAAATTTCCCAGTACCAGCGGGTATATTTATTATTTGCATTTTAAATTTAATCTTTTTCAACTTACTGATTTCGTGGGTGGTTGGTTTATGGAAAAAGAGATGATTGATTTTAGAGCTGTGATAACATAGGCTTATTGATATGACAAATCCAGATACAATGAGAAATAACAATATTATTCACATCGCTGCTGATCATGCGGGTTTTGAACACAAAGAAGCTATAAAAGAATGGCTTGATAGTGAGGGTTATGAGGTTGTGGATCATGGCGCTTATGAATTTGAAGGAGAGGATGATTTTCCTGATTTTGTAGCTCCTGCTGCTAATGCTGTGGCCGCAGACCCACAAGAACGAGGAATTATAATCGGTGGTTCTGGGCAAGGTGAAGCTATTGTTGCAAATAGATTTCCAGGAGTGAGAGCTGTGGTTTTTAATGGACAATATATGCCAGCTGATGGAAGAGAAGTTCCTGAAGAAATTATCACTGCTCGACATCATAATGACGCAAATATAATTTCTCTTGGTGCAAGATTTTTGAGTGTGCGAGAAGCTATTGAAGCTGTTGAATTATTTTTAGATACAGAATTTTCTGGAGACGAAAGACATGTTAGAAGAATTGAAAAAATTGACGATGGATACCACAGTTAAAATTATTCCGGCGATAATGCCAAATGATTATGAAGATCTAACTTCTAAAGCAAATTTAGTGCGTAATAAAGTAGAGTGGGTGCAAATTGATGTGATGGATGGGAAATATACAGGATCATATTCTTGGCCTTACGGTGTGCGTTGGAAGCATTTTGCAGAAATTATAAATGAGGATGAAGGATTGCCTTATTGGAAAGAAATCGATTACGAATTGGATTTGATGGTCTCAGAGCCTTATGTGGAAGCTATTAAATGGGCAAAGGCTGGAGTTGGTAGAATAATTTTGCACTGGAAAACAATTTCAGCAGGGAATTATGAAGCATTGATTGATGAATTGAAATCAGTTGGAATAGAAGTTGGGATAGCTCTATTGCCAATTGAAAGTTACACAGAAATTGAATCAATTTTAGAAAAAATAGATTTTGTGCAATTTATGGGAATTAAAAAAGTTGGATTTCAAAATGAGCCATTTGTAGAAGGAGTTTTGGATAATATAAAAAGTTTTCGAGACAAATATCCAGAAAAAATAATTTCTGTTGATGGTGGTGTGGATTTATCTACAGCACGAAAATTAGTTGATGCTGGTGTAAATCGTTTGGTGTCCGGATCTTTTGTTTTCGAGGGAAGTCCTGAAGAAAATATCAAAGATCTACAAGAATCTTTATAAAATGAAAGAAATTTTGAAAAAAAGTTTAGTGCTTTCTTTCTATGAATTGAAAGTGAAAAATCATAATACCTACTTGGGTTTTTTGTGGTATTTTTTGCAACCTTTGTTAATGTTTGTTGTTTTGTTTTACGTAAAACACAAAGTTGTGGATCACGAGATTGTTGATTTTGTTCCATATCTTTTTATTGGGGTGATAATGGTACATTTTTTTATTTCTAGTACAAATCTGATGATGAAAGCGATTACGAGTAATTATGAACTACTTAATTCTCGAAAAATTGAACCCGAGATTTTCATTCTGTCTAAATTTTTTATGTCACTATGGAATCATATTTTTGAGACCTGTATAGTTGTTTTAATACTTAGTTTTTTGGGCTTTTTACATAGTTTTATGTACTTTTTAATAGTTCCATTTTATGCAATTTTTATTTTAGGAATAGGATATTTTTTGTGTGTGGTGTCTACAAAAGTTTTTGATTTAACGTATATTTGGAGTTATTTATGTCAGCTTCTTTGGTTCGTTTTACCTATTTACTATGTGGCGAATGAAATGATTTTTATAATTAAATATAATCCAATTTCATACTACTTGGAATTGGCTAGAGCCTTTACCTTTGATTTAAAAAATATTTCCTATGATATTGTATTGCTTTGTTTTGTGATAAGTTTGGTATTTTTTGTTATAGGACGTTTAGTTTTTGTAAGTCAAAGAGAAATAATTTCAGAAAGAATAAAATGATTAAATTAGATTCAATTTCAAAATTTTATTATTTAGAGAATGGGAAGTCTAGTGTTTTTTATTTTATAAAAAATTTATTTTCTAAAGATAAAAAAGAAAATTATATTGCTTTAAAAAACATATCATTTGAATTAAAGGATGGTGAGGTATTTGGTTTGATTGGAAAAAATGGTTCTGGAAAATCAACTTTGCTAAAGATTATTGCTGGAATTCTAAAACCAAATGAAGGCCAAGTTAATGTTGAAGGGAGTGTCGTTTATTTAAGCGGTTTTTATCATGGTATGAATAAAAATCTTTCAATGAAAGATAATATATATATTATTGGCACGTTGAATGGTTTAAATAAAAAAGAAATTTCTAATCGCATGCATAGCATTATTGATTTTAGTGAACTTTCAGATTTTGTGGATGTGCCTTTATATAAATTTTCCACAGGAATGATGGCGAGATTTTCTTTTGCAACAACGCTTTTTACTTTACCACAATCACCTGATGTTTTATTGATTGATGAAGCACTTGGAGGAGGGCTCGATAATTCTTTCAAGGAAAAAACCATAAAAAAGATTAAAGAATATATTGATTCTGCAAAAATTGTAATAATAGCTAGTCATAATTATAAATATATTTTGAATAACTGTTCGAAAACATTATGGATGGATAATGGACAGGTAAAAAATATAGGGAATACTAAAGAAATCATAGATGAATATCAAAAATTTATACAATAGATTTTAATTGCAGGAGTCAGGAAAATTAGTAATATTGAGATAATGGATAGTAATAAACAAACATGTGTATTAATTGTTGGAATGCATAGAACTGGCACATCTACTTTGGCTGGAATTTTGAATATTTTGGGTGTTGATTTAGGTAAACGACTACTTTTACCTTCGAATGATAATCCAAAAGGGTATTTTGAGCATTCGGACATCACTACTTTAAATAGAGAGTTTTTAAATTCCTACGGATTAGATGATGATGGAATTTTGGGCGAATTGCCAACAGATTGGCTTTATGATGAAAAAGTTAAAAATTTTAAAGAAAAAATAAAAATTATTATTAAAAATGATTTTAGTGGAACAGAACTTTTTGGTTTAAAAGATCCAAGAATTTCTATTTTGTTACCTGTGTATATCGAGTTATTCAAAGAGTTAGAAATAGATTTACGTTTGATTATTTCTAATCGAAGTGTTCAAGATGTTGCAAATTCTTTGAATAAAAGAAATGGTTTGTCTTTCTTTGATTCAGTGATGGCTTATAAATATTATTATAGGATTATAAAAGCATATTGCGAGAGTGTTTATCATATTCATGTTTCGTATGATGATTTATTTTTAAATCCTAAAAATGTAGTAGATAAAATTTATAATTTTATTAATCATCCTAAATTTTCTTCGTATGAAAATTTTGAAGAAGAGATAGGTAGATTCATTGAACCAACCTTAAGACATAATAAGGTTTCTGGAGATGATTTTATTTTAACATTATCAAATGTAATAAAAGATTTAGAATCAGAAAATCGGACGATTAAAGATATCAGAAAACAAGATTTTGCTATTTTGACAGAAAACCATAATTTAATTGCAGAAAAAAATAAAATAATATCTGAATTGGAGCAGAAAAATAGAAACTTTAAAATTGATTCAGATAGTGTTGTTGAAGATCTTAATTTAGAAATTTTAAATCTAAAAAAAGTTAATGAAGATCTTAATTTAGAGATCTCAGATTTAAAAGGTGCAACTCATAATCAATATACGCATATAAATTATTTAGATTCATTGCTAAAGGATAGGGATGCTCATATTTTAGATTTGAATATTAAATTGACTAATATTGAAAGAAGTACTGTGTGGAAAGTGGTTAAGAGTTGGGATTTTTTGCTGTCATTGTTTTTCCCAAGAGGTTCTATGGTTCGTAATGGATATGAAAATTTAATAAAATTTTTTCAGAATATTCTGAATGACTTTATACCTCATCGTGCTGTAAAACTTTTAAAAAAATCACAAAACAATTCACAAAACAATGATGAATCTTTTTGGAAACAATATGAAAATATTAAACCAGAAACTGATATATTATTCATCAATCATGATGAAAGCAGAACAGGAGCCCCTCGTATTGTTTTTGATGTTGCAGAAAGCGTTAAGGATAAATATAAAATATCAGTAGTCTCTTTGGCTCGCGGTTCAATGGGTGTAGATTTTAATAATGCTTTTGGCCCAATTATTTACCCTGATGAGCTTTATCAAAACTTATCAAAAATGGATTCAGCAAGAAAAATTATTGAAAAAATAAAACCAAAAATTGTTTATGCAAATTCAATTGGATCACATCCTTTTGCAATTGTAGCTAAAGAGATGAAAATACCTGTAATTTTTCATATTCATGAGCTTGATATTGCAATAAATATGATGTTTAGAGGTAAAATTAGAGATGAGTTTATGAATATGGCAGATATTTTTATTGCAGTATCTGCTCCCGTTTACAATGTTTTAGTTGAAAAATTAAAGTGTCCAATAGATAAAGTAAGATTGATTACTGCTTTTATTGATAAAGATAAAGTAATAGAAAAAAGCGAATTGATTTCACAAAAAAATGTTTTAATGGAAATTAATAAAAATGACGATGAAATTTTAATTTTTTGTTTGGGTATGTTTATTTATAGAAAAGGAGCTGATATTTTTATGAAAATATCTAAAAATTTAAAAGACAAGGGTTTAAAGTGTAAATTTGTTTGGATTGGAAGCAAACCTTTTAAAGAGCCTTTTATGTCTGATTTTGGGCTCTACTCTTCTTACTTTACTTTAATTCAGGAAAAAATTAATCCCTTTCCTTATATGAAAGCAGCTGACATCTTTGTTTTACCGTCTCGTGAAGATCCTTTTCCACTTGTTGTTCTGGAAGCGATGTCACTTGGAAAGCCAACTGTAATTTTTAAAGATGCTGGTGGTATTTACGAAGCAGTAAATGATTCTGGATTTATTATTGATAACTTTGATATTGAAAAATTTGAAAAATCAATAGAAGATTTGATTTTAAATGAACACAAAAGAGTGGAAATGGGTGAAAAAGCGATTGATTATCAAAAAAAATATAACAGTGATTTAATCCTGCCGAAAATAAAAAACTTGATAGAAAATTTATTAACCTAATGATATCTGTAAAAGATAAAAAAATATCTCCAATAATAATAACTGGCTCAGTTAGATCAGGTACAAGTGTTATGAGTGAGTCCTTGATGAAGAAGGGGGCTGGTTTTGATGGTTATACTGAGGGTTGTTTTATAGATATGATGGGATTATTTCTGAAGGTTTTTGATAAAAGATATAAAGATAGAGGAACTCAAATGAAATTTGTGAACATAATGCTTAAGGATGTTCCAAAAGATTCTTTTCAGGAATCTTTTATAGAATGGTTTTTGAGTGAATATAAAAAATATTCTAAATATGAGGGTGTTTGGATTGACAAAACTCCGGCAATCGAAGTTTTGTATTCAATTCCACTATTGTATAAATTTTTACCTGATGCAAAATTTATTATCATGAAGAGACGTTCTATTGAAAATATTAATTCAAGACTTAAAAAATTTAAGGGGATATCTTTTAATGTTCATTGTGAACTTTGGGCTGAAATAATGAATAAAATTTCTGATATTAAAAAAAATGTTCCTAATGATAGATATATCATAGTCGATCAATACGATATTTCTACTAAACCAGAAGAAGTGGCAGAAAAAGTTGGTCTTTTTTTAAATTTAAATTTTGATCAAATAAAGAAAATTGCTAATGTTTTTAAGAATAGTAGACCTGAACACACTGGAGGTGATGAAAGTAAAATAAGATCTTTAGAAGAAACTAATTGGACTGATGAACAAAAGAAATATTTCATTGATAAGTGTGCTCCTGTCAATGATGAATTTGGTTGGTCTTTGGATGAGAATTATTATAAAGGTTAGCGCTCTTTAATACTCAAAATACTTAACATAAAAGCAGATGAAATTGTTTGAACACCGATTACTATAAAAGTGAAACCGATTACTGCACTTTTTATTTCATTAAGAGCACCAAAATCAGAATTAATCCATTTTCGGAGAATTAAGAAATAAATTATCAAACCAAAAATTATTCCTAGTAATCCAATAGTGCTCGCTTTTTCAATTGAAATATATTTAAAAATTTTATCCAATAATTCATTTTTTTCTTCAAGGTGATTAATTGCGTAAGCTTTTGCAAAACCGGCAAATATTATCAATTGATAGCCGATTATTACCAGTAAAGAGAAAACAAAAATTGGGTGATCGATGAGCGTTAGTCCAACTACTTTTAAGTTTGTAAAATACAAAACAATCATGGAAATTATTCCTACGCTAAAACAAATAATTCCAGGAACAAAAAATAAATAGTTTGGAGAATAAAGAAGCATAAAACGTAAGTGTCTCCATCCATCTCTGAAAGATTTTAGTTTTGACTCACCAATTCGTGGGTGATAGCTAATGGCAATTTCCGATATTCTCAATTTTTCTCTCAAAACTTTTATAACCATTTCGCTGGCGAACTCCATTCCTGTGGTTCGTAGATTTAATTTTTCATAACATTTTTTTCTAATAGCGCGCATTCCGCAATGAGAATCTCTAACTTTTGTTTTGAAAAACAGTCTTAATATAAAAGATAAAAGGGGATTACCAATGAATTGATGTAATGCTGGCATTGCGCCTTTTTTAATCTCGCCAGTAAATCTATTTCCAATGACAAATTCACTACTTTTATCTAATTCAGAAACAAAATCCATAATTTTTTCTACTGGATAAGTTTGATCTATATCCATTAATAGTAGATATTTTCCCAAGGCCTCTTTAAATCCTCGATTGCACGCACTTCCGTATCCTATTTTCTTTTCAAAAAATACTTTTAGATTTGGATTTGTTTCCTTCATCTTTTTTAAAATCTCACCAGAAAAATCATCGGAGTTATTATTTACAACAACTATTTCAAAGTTAAGTTTTCCATTCAATTCATTTTGAATATCAGAAATACACTTCTGAATCGATTGCTCTTCATTGTGACAGGGGAGAATTATACTCAGTTTTGGCTGGTTTTTGTTTTCCATTGGAAGTATTATAAGTATACATAAATATGCTTATTTTATTAATTTTAGTGCCATTGGTTTGGATTTCGCGTTTTAAAGACTATAGATTTGGCGCAGTTTCAACAATCTCGGCAATGATTGTGGCACATACAACTATTGCATTGTTCTCTCAGTTTTTTGGAATATTTAGTTTCAAATTTCTACTGACGGTGCACTCTTTGATTGCCATCTTGAGTTTGGTTTATAACTCAAAGATCATTTTAAATTTTTTCAAAGAAAAATCTCCTGAAAATTGTTTCAAAAAAATACCTTGGGTGTTTATTGTGACTATTTTAATAATTGGATTTCAATTTTATTTAGTTCATTCTGGTTATACTGGAAAAATAAATACATACACCTCTGTGGTAAATGTGGAAAATTTTAATCCAAATCAACCATATTTTTCAGATGAATGGATTGCTGTTGGAATGTCTGAAAAAGTGATTGAGACAAAGAGCTTGCCATTTACTAACTTTTTAAACGAAAAGACTTTCCAAAATTTTCTATTTGTTTTCCATTCTTTAATAGCAGAAATAGACTTGTTGTTTGATTTGGATTTATTGAACGATTATTCGATTATTTCGATTACATTTGCTCTTATTTTAATAACTTTTATATATGTATTACTTCGATCTTTTGGAATATCGGTTTTAGTTTCTGCGTTATCAATATTTTTCATTTCATATTTACCAAACGCCTCGAACCTTCCACTTCTTTGGTATCTACTACCATGGAATATTGGATTTATATTTTTCATTGGGTATTTTATCGCAATGCAAAAACATTATCTTAAAACTGCTTTTGCTTTGAATTTTGCGACGATGATTTTCTATCCTCCTTTAGTATTACTTGCTTTACCTAGTTTTATTTTTGCATCTTTTGAATTAGAGGGTATTAAAAAGAGAATTCGTTTTTTGAGTGTTTATATAGGAATAATTTTAGTTGGACTTATTTCTGCAATAACATTTATTTCTTTTAGCAACGAATATTCTTTCTCAAAAGTTGCTTTAACTGTTTACAATTATATTTTCAGACCTTTGAACAGTTTTTTGGGCGCTCCGCCATTGTTTATTATTTGGCAAGTTCTACCTTGGTTTATTACACCCTTTGCTTTCTGGGGGCTTTGGAAAATTAGAAGAAAAATTAAATATATCTCAGTACCAGTATTTATTGGTTTGATAATGTGGTTTCTTTACTCTATTAATCTCCAGACATTTTTAATGGATTATCACAGAACTGTTGCAATGACTGCAATTCTAATGTTGATTATTTCTGCTTTTGCTTTGGAAGATTTGAAAATTATCTTAGAAAAGAAATTCCCGAGTTTGGCATCAAAAACTTTAAAAAATTACTCATTGATTTTGTTGGCAATCATATTTTTTTCTTTAAGTTTTTCATTTACTCAAAGAGAGCCTTGGAAAAATTTCAAAACTTTAAACTATGAACCAGCGCCACCTGCGAATCATTACTTAATTGAAGACGACATAAAATTATTTTCAAACATAACAAATGAGAAATTTTTAGCGCCACCATGGAAAGGTTTGGTTTTAGCTGTCGCAACAAAAAATTTACCTGTAGTATCAAAGCCTTCGACTCTCACAATGAATCTTGTAAACTATGATCAATTTTTGAGATTGGATTGCGCAGGAAAAAATAAAATTATCGATAAATTAAAAATTAAGTATTTATACATACCAAAATCTAAATGTGAGAACTTTGAAATATTGGGAACAAGTTCTGAGGGATTGTCATTATATTTGGTAAAATAAATACATGAGTAATCTTTCTGATGATAAAATTTGCGAACTAGAACAAACAGCTAATCGAATTCGGCAATCAATCATAGCAATGCTTGTGTCTGCGGGGTCTGGCCACACTGCAGGACCACTTGGAATGGCAGATATTTTTACATATTTATACTTTGGCGGAATGTCTCATGATCCTAAAAATCCAAAGTGGACTGATAGAGATCGTCTAATTCTTTCGAATGGTCACATTTGTCCTGTGCTTTACGCTACGATGGCGCATGCAGGGTACTTTCCTTTAGAAGAGTTAGAGACACTCCGACAATTCGGTTCTCGCTTACAAGGACATCCTCACCGAGAATTTCTCCCGATGCTGGAAAATAGTTCAGGTCCACTTGGTTCTGGGCTTTCACAAGCTCTTGGAATGGCGCTGGCCGATAGAATTGATTATGGAAAACAATCTAGAAAGTTTTTCTTTTGTTTGACTGGTGATGGAGAATTAAATGAGGGACAAAATTGGGAAGCAATAATGATGGCATCGAAAGAAAAAGTTCATAACCTAATTGTAATCGTAGATAGAAATAATATTCAGATTGATGGTTTTACAGAAGACATAATGCCACTGAACTCTTTGAGAAAAAAGTTTGAAGCATTTAATTTTCATGTGCAAGAAATCGATGGTCACAATTTTGAAGCAATTTCTGATTCTATTAATCAAGCGAAAGCTGTTTATGATATGCCGTCTGTAATCATTGCTCACACAATTCCTGGAAAAGGTGTGCCATTTATGGAGCGAGATTATCGTTGGCACGGAGTTCCTCCTGGAAAGGGTCCGGAAGATTTTTATAAAAAAGATGAACAGAATGCAAAAGCTATAGATGAATTGAGAAGTTTGGGAGGAAAAATAAAATGTGGAGATAAATAATTATGTTAATCACTGAGCAAAAATTAAGAAAAGATATCTTTGATGAAAAAAACGAAAGTGTGGCAATTCGTGTCGGCTTTGGTTTGGGATTACTTGAAGCTGCAAAGAAAGATGAAAGAGTTGTTGGTTTGTGTGCGGACTTAGTTGAATCAACAAAGATGGAGGATTTTGCAAAAGAATTTCCAAAAAGATTTTTCGAAGTTGGAGTAGCAGAACAAAATCTTGCATCAGTTGCATCTGGAATGGCGGCGATGGGAAAGATTCCTTTTATCTCTAGCTACGCAATGTTTAGTCCGGGAAGAAATTGGGAACAAATTCGCACAACTATTTGTTACAACGATGTTCCTGTAAAAATTGCAGGATCACACGCTGGAATTTCGGTTGGACCAGATGGAGGAACTCATCAAGCTGTTGAAGATATTGCGCTGATGCGTGTTATTCCGAATATGATTGTAATTTCTCCTTGTGATTCTGTGGAAGCAAAAAAAGCTACACTGGCTGCTGCGGGAAATGATAAACCTGTTTACATTCGATTGGCACGTGAAGCGACACCTCTAATCACAACAGAAGAAACTCCTTTTGAAATTGGTAAAGCATCAAGACTTTTTGAATCTTCAAAAACAAAAAATTCAGTAACAATAATTGCAACCGGTGCATTGGTTTTTAATGCTTTGAGAGTTGCTCAGAAATTTGAAGCAGAAGGAGTTGGTGTGATAGTTATAAATCTTTCTACAATAAAACCACTAGATAAAAAAACAATTTTAGAAGCGGTCAAAGAAACAAAAGCAGCAGTGACAGTGGAAGAACACCAAATTGCTGGGGGAATGGGAAGCGCTGTGGCAGAATTTTTAGCACAAACATTTCCTGTACCGATGGATTTTGTTGGCGTGAATGATGTGTTTGGTCAATCTGGAAAACCTCAACAGCTAATTGAACATTACGGAATGGGTGAAGATTCTATTTATAATGCAGTAAATAACGTACTGAGAAGAAAACATGATTAGAAAAAATAAAAAAGAAATAGATCTTTTAAATAGGTTGGAAAAAGATATTCTGACCCCTGTTACTTTTATTCAAGGATATTCTGCAATATTAAAAAATTCTGGTGAATTATCAAAAGAGGCAATTCAAAATATTAATAAAATTGAAAGATCATCTGAGAGAATATTAGTTACGACACAATCACTTCTGCTTGCATACGAAATTGAAAGTAAAAATCAAAAAATAAAATTAGAGTCTGTGCCTGTGATGACTACTACATACGAAGCGTTGGGTAAATTTATTCGTTTAGCCAAAACTCGAAAGATAGACTTTTCTTTAACTGGGCAAAACACTAGTAATGTAATCACAAATAAAAAGTTTTTTGTGCAAGCTCTTTCAATTTTATCTCAAGAAATTTTACTGGGATTGGAAAAAGGGAATATAGATGCTCTAATTAAAAAAGAAGGTGGCGATATTGTGATTACTTTTAAGGTTGTGTTTGATCAAAAGAATCAAAATAAAATTTCTGACACGCCGGGATATCAATTGGCTGAATTATTTTTGAAAAAATCAAAAAATAAAATTACTTCTTCAAAGAAAGAAAATATTCAAACTATTTCAATTAGATTAATTACTTCTGCTTAACTTCCTGTTGTGTCGTAGGTACATAGTCCTATATTCCCAAGTTCTATTTTTGTGGCTCCACCAAAACAATTTGCAGAACTTCCACTACCTTCAACGATCCAATTCAATTCATATTGTGTACACGCGTCATCTAAACATCTGTAAGAAATTCCAAAATATTCTTGCCCGGCGACAACTGTTTTCTCTAAACTCGGTGGAGTCCCAGGTGCAAATTCACTTATTGCAGTATTCACGTTTGTGTTTTGACTATGAGGCCCTTCTACGTAACAATTTCCTCCACCTGGCAAAGTTGGATAACCAGAACCCAAACAAATTAGATCCATATTGTCTGCAGTATCGTCTGTGTATTGTTTAGGGTAATAACCATATTCGCCGTGATATAAACCAAACGCTGTTACGTATTGTCGTGCTAGTTCGTTTCTTTTATTGTTTTTTGCACCGCCTCGCGCATCTGTAAGTCCAGCCACAACAACTGAAGATAACAAAGCAATAATCGAAACTACCATTAGTAGTTCAATTAATGTAAATCCTTTTTGTAAGTTATTTTTTTTCATATTATCTGATTGGTTCACCACCTTGGTTTAACATTTCTACATATTCATTAAATGGAATTTGTTGTCCGTATTTGTTTACAATAATTAATTCCTCATCGTTATTTATTGATTTATCGATGATAAAAATACTTAAACCCAAAAAAACTACAATAGCTGAAATTAAAATAATTAAAGCCTGCTTTTCGTCTTTAGCAACTCTTTTGCTAATCAAAAAATTAACCATTGCAGGAGTTGTTGGTTCTCCTAATAGTTTTCTTGATCGAATATGAAATTTAGAATCTCCATATTCTTCTTCAAATTGAATATCTTCGTCCGGCATGACTTTAGTATATATCTTTTTTAGAGTTTTTAAATTTTCTGAGGTGTAAAACTTTTTGGTGCATCACGTAAAAATAAGTCTAGTTTATCTTTATGTAATAAACCTTTTTGTGCTCCAACGTGTTGTACAACCGACATTGAATTAATTGGACCCCAAGATAATGCTTCTGGAATCTTTTTTCCTAATGCAATTGCCGATGTAAAAGTTGAAGAAAATGAATCTCCCGCACCTGTTCTGTCTACTGGCGGAGATGGATCTGGATACATTGGGATAAACCAGTATTCCTGACCATCATAAACATAAGAACCATTTGGACCGTCTGTAATAATGACAATTTTTGGACCGATATCGCGCATCATTTTCAAAAGATTTTTTATATCAGATTCTTTTGTATCTAGAATCTTTTGAGCTTCTTCTTTGTTGCAGAAAAAAAGATAAGAAAGTTCATAAAGATCTTTCAAAGTATCTTTTCCTAATTTCATTTGAAAAGTTCCAGGTTGGAAGGCTAGTTTTGTTTCCGGATGTTCTTTTAGATACCTCGCAATTTCTCCATGATAGGGAAGAGAGTTTTCTCCGAGCGAAGAAAGATAAATAAATCTTGGAGCAGGTTCAATTTTAGGAAATTTATAAGGAAATTCTGTGTGCTTTACGAGAATTGTTCGCTCTGGTCCAAATCTTAAAACATAATGATAGTTTGAAGCTAAACCTTTGTGTTGAGTTACAAATTGCGTGTCGATTCCATTTGATTTCAAAGTTTGAATTTGTTCATTTCCAAAAAAGTCATCTCCTACATCTGTTAGTAGTGCAGTTTTTAAACCAAGTCTATGAGCAGAAACCGCTGCGTTTGGACTATTTCCAACAGCTGCAATAACGTCAACATTTTTGTATGGTAGTTTATCTCCAAATTTCATGCAGAGTTCTTTGTTTTTTTCTGGATTATCATTTTCAATCCAGGCGTCTTGTAATTCTATAAAAGCGTCGGTGACAATATCTCCAATCGCTAAAAAATCAATTCGGTTTTCATTATTCATAAAAAAATTATAACAAACTTTTTAACTTTTATTTTATTTAATGTGATAAAATATTTTTTATGAATAAATTGCGAGATTATGTTGCTGATGCTGAAAGAAAGGGAATTGCTGTGGGACATTTTAATATTTCAAACTTGGAGGCTTTGCATGGAGTGTGCGCCGCCGCGCGTGAGCTTAAGCTGCCAGTGATTATCGGGGTTTCAGAAGGAGAAAGGGAGTTCGTCGGAATTCACGAAGCGGCGGCGCTAGTGCAAGTCTATCGAGAAAAATACAACCAACCGGTATTTCTAAATGCTGATCACACGTACAGTGTTGAAGGTGTTAAAAAAGCGATTGATGCAGGATTCGATGCGGTAATTTTTGATGGAGTAAAACTTTCATATGAAGACAATATTATCGCCACAAGAGAATGTGTTCGTTATGCGCGAGCTTCTGGACGTGATGTTTTGGTCGAAGCTGAGCTTGGAAACATCGGACAATCTTCAAAAATTTTAGATAAAGTTCCAGATGGTGTAGCAACAGATGAAAAGTTTCTTACAACCCCAGAAGAAGCAAAAAGATTTGTAAAAGAAACAGGTGTAGATCTCTTAGCACCAGCTGTTGGAAATATGCACGGAATGTTGAGTAAAGGAAAAAATCCTAAATTAAACATCGAAAGAATTTCTGAAATCCGACAAGCTTGCGGAGTTCCTTTGGTACTTCATGGAGGTTCTGGTACTTCGGACGCAGATTTTCAAGATGCAATTAAAGCTGGTATTTCGACTATACATATCAATACTGAAATCAGAATAGCTTTCAAAGAAGCTCTGAAAAAAGCACTAAAAGAACAAAAGAAAGAAATCGCTCCGTATAAATTTTTGCAACCAACAGTTGATGCAATAAAAGAATCTGTAAGAGATCGGTTAGAGTTGTTTAATTTTATAAAATAAAAATGTCATCAAAAATTTTAGCTGATAGGTTGAAAGAAATTATTCAAGGTGATGTTCTTGTTGATTCTCAAACTTTAGAAAAATATAGTCGTGACGCGAGTCTTTTTCAAGTTCGACCGCAAGTTGTAGTTTTTCCAAAAAATGAAAAAGATTTAGAGAAAATTGTAAATTTTACTTTGCAAAGTAAAAATGATTTTCCAAACCTTTCAATTACAGCTAGATCTGCAGGTACAGATATGTCAGGAGGAGCAATAGGTGAGGGAATTATTTTAGATTTCACAAAATATTTCAATCATCAAGAAGTTGATTTAGAAACTTTGCGTGCAGTTGTGGAACCCGGAGTTTATTATCGAGACTTTGAAAAAATTACTCTACCTGAGCATGTTTCAATGCCAGTTTATCCAGCTTCAAAAGGAATCGCCGCACTTGGAGGAATGATTATGAACAACTGTGGAAGTGAGAACAGTTTGAGATACGGACAAATGAGAAATTTTGTCGAAAAACTAAATATGATTTTAGCAAACGGTCATGAATATAATTTCCAAAAACTTTCTATGCTTGAGCTGGAAGATAAAATGCGTCGACAAGATTTTGAAGGTGAAATTTATCGAAGAACCTTTGATTTGATTGATAAAAATTACGATTTGATTAAATCTGCAAAACCAAAAACTACAAAAAACAGTTCGGGGTATGCTCTATGGGATGTGTACGACAAAGAAGCTGGAACATTCGATCTAACTCAACTCTTCACAGGATCTCAAGGTACTCTTGGGTTGATGACTTCTGCAGAAATACGAGTGATAGAAATGAAAGAACACAAAAGACTTGTGACACTTTTCTTTAAAAATTGGGACGACCTACCAAAAACTGTAAATAAACTTTTACCAATCGGTGCGCAAAGTATGGAGACTTTTGATGATGTGACTTTGAAACTGGGTATTCGTTTTATGCCAGAGATTGCAAAAAAGACTGGAACAAATTTTATTAAATTTTTATTTAAATTTTGGCCGGAGTTTATTATTAGTCTGAAATTGGGTGGATTACCAAAATTGATTGTGTTGGTAGAAATTGCCGAAAGCACAGACAAAGAAGCTGACAGAAAAGTAGAACAAGTTGTAGAAGCGCTAAAAGGCGACGCTCTTCATTATCGAGTTATTGCCGATATAGAAGAAGCTGAAAAATATTGGACTATGCGTCGAGAGAGTTTTAATCTCCTTCGAGAAAAAGTAAAAGATAAACAAACCGCTCCTTTTATAGATGATGTGTGTGTTTTACCAGAAAAATTACCTCAATTTCTCCCTAAACTTCTTAAAATACTTAATAAAAATAAAATCGCAGTTAATATCGTCGGTCATGCAGGAGAAGGGAATCTGCATATTATTCCCCTGATGAATTTAAAGAAAGAAAGTGAAAGAGCTAAAATCCCAATAGTTTCTGATGAGGTCTACAAGCTAGTCCATGAATTTGGTGGAACAATTACCGCAGAGCACAACGACGGTATTATTCGTACTCCTTATGTGCGACAAATGTTTGGCGATGATATATATAAACTCTTCCAACAAGTCAAAAACATCTTTGATCCAAACAACATCTTCAACCCAGGAAAGAAGGTTGGGGGTACTTTGGAATATATGAAAAGTCATATTGTGGGCAAATAGATAATTGAATAAATATTGCCAATTTTTAATCTCTGTGTATAATCAAGCCCACTAATAAATATATAAATAGCATGATTTTAGAAGCACAAAAGCGAGATATTAAAGAAGATTTGAAAGCTCTTAGAAAAAGCGGTTCTTTTCCTGCTGTTGTATATGGTCCAAAACAAGAAGCTATTTCTATTAAAATCAACACAATTGCTTTCCTAAAAACATTGAAAGAAGCTGGAGAATCAACAGTTGTAAATCTTTCTGTGGATGGTGACTCTCATGAAGTTTTGATCCAAGACGTTGTAAAAGACGCTGTTCGTGGAGATATGATTCACGCAGACTTTTATGCTATTGAAAAAGGAAAGAAAGTTTCTGTTCATGTTCCTTTGGAATTCGTTGGAGAATCAGCTGCCGAAAAACTAGGCGGAGTTGTTGTTAAGGTACTTCACGAAATTGAAATCGAGGCTATGCCAAAAGATCTTCCTCATGAAATCGAAGTTTCAATTGATGCCCTTGTTGATATGGACTCACAAATTCACGTTAGCGACCTTGTAATGCCATCTGGAGTTACACTTCTAACAAACCCTGAAGAAGTTGTTGTTCTAATCCAAGCTCAAAGAGAGGAAGAGGAAGAACCAGTTGTTGAATTCGATCCATCTGCAGTAAAAACAGAAAGCGAACTAAAGAAAGCTGAGTCTGAAAAAGAAGAAGCCTAAATCAAATTTTTTAGGTATAATGTTTACCTATGAGTAAGCAGTCTGTTAGATTAGTAAAGTTTGTTGTCGGCTATACCGTATTTTTTATTTTAGTTTTATTTTTCCTATTTTTCGCCGCCAAATTACTTTTTGCACAATCTGTAGAAGAGGTTTGTAAAAATCCTGAAGATAGTGATACAAAAGCTCTTTGTGATGAATATCAAAGAATTAGTGAAGAAGAAAAAGCACTAGAGGGTTCTGTTCAACAACAAAAAGCTCAATCTGCCACAATTCAAACTGAGCTTTCAAAACTAACAACTCAAATAAAGCAAACTCAACTTTCTATTGATAAAAAAAATATTGAGATTAAAACATTGAGTGGAGATATTGCTTTGAGAGACCAGACTGTAAATCAATTAAATGAAAAACTAGAAAGAGGTAAAGACAATCTAGGACAATTGATTAAAAGAAAAAATGAATTAGACGATACATCTTTAGTTGAAATTATTTTGTCGCAAGAAGATTTTTCTGATTTTTTTGTAACAATCGATTCTTATAATCTTTTGCAATCTTCACTAGAAGAATTATTTGCTGAAATAAGAGATATTCGTGGATTAACAGAAGAAGAAAAAGCAAAACTAGAAAGAAGAAAAGCTGAAGAGCAAGATGTAAAAGCAGAGATTGAGGCTCAAAAGAAAAATGTTCAAGCAAAGGAAAAAGATCAATCGAGTTTACTTTCATATTCAAAACAAGCAGAAGCTACATTGGAATCTTATCTAGCGGAAAAAAGATCGAGAGCTGCGCAAATTCGTTCTGCGCTTTTCCGATTGCGTGACACTGCTGGTATTTCTTTTGGAGACGCTGTGAAATATGCGAACGTTGCTGGAAAGGCTACAGGTGTGAGACCGGCTTTAATTCTTGCGATTTTAAAACAAGAATCTGATCTGGGAAACAACGTAGGAACATGTAACAGAGCGGGTGATCCTGATACTAAAAAGTACACAGCTATTATGCCTGGACCACTTCACTATGCGAATTACGTAGCAAATGGAAAGTCATGTACTGGTGCAGCTTCACCATGTTCGTGGAGAGATGATCAAACTACTTTCAAGGAAATAACTGCAAAATTAGGATTAGATTATGAGACTACACCGCTTTCTTGTCCGATTGCTTCTGTTGGTGGTTGGGGAGGAGCCATGGGACCTTCGCAGTTTATTCCAGCTACATGGAAGTCTTATGAACCAAAAATCGCAGCAGCTCTAGGAATTTCTACTCCAAACCCATGGAATCCAGAACATGCTTTCACTGCTACAGCGCTTTATTTACGAGATTTAGGTGCTGCAAATGGTGGTTATACAGCAGAACATACTGCTGCGGCTAAGTATTATGCAGGAAGTAATTATGCTGGTGGACCTGGCCAAAGTTATGGAACATCAGTGCTTTCTCATGCCACAGGATTCCAAACCCAAATTGAATTCCTAGCCGATGTTGACTAAAATCAATAAATTAGCTATATTTTAGCGACTATGAAAAAAGATATTCACCCAAAAAATTTCGACCAATCAGAAGTTAAATGCGCTTGTGGAGCTACATTTGTTGTTCCTTCTACAAAGGCAAGTCTTGATGTTGAAATCTGTAGTTCTTGTCATCCTTTTTATACAGGGGAGGCGAAAGTATTAGATACTGCTGGACGAGTTGAAAAATTCAACAAAAAACGAGCTGCTTCTACTAAAAAATAAATTTAAAAATACGTTGCATTGTGTGCGGTCCTCGGACTATATAACTTCGTTATATAATCCTGCGGATGCACACTCAGCAACGTTTTTTAAATTTATCTGTAAACAAAAGCAGTTCATATAATAAATTTTTCAACTCTGCTAATATAGGCATATGGAAGAAATTGATTTAACAAAATATAAAGAAAGTCAGAAGACCCAATTTTTGGCGTCTGAATTTGAGCGTCTGGAAAAACAAAAAACAGAACTAGATGCAATCTCTGATGATGAATCAATGCGTGAAATGGCTGCAGAAGAAAGATCTCAAATAGAATCTCAACAAAAAGCTCTTATTGTCCAAATGGATGAAATTTTGAAAGAAGAAGCGCTTGAAGAAGAATTTCCAAATGAAATCGTGCTCGAAGTGAGAGCTGGTGCTGGTGGAGATGAGGCTTCTATCTTTGCTCACAACTTGGCAGAAATGTATCAACGATATGCAGACAAGCAAGGTTGGAATGTGAAAAAAATTCATGACTCACAATCTTCTGTTGGTGGTTATAAAGAAGTTGCTTTTGAAATTCGCGGAAAGGATGTTTATAAAACTCTACGATACGAAACAGGGGTTCATCGTGTACAAAGAATTCCTGCCACAGAAAAGCAAGGAAGAATTCATACATCAACTGCATCTGTCGCTGTCCTACCGATTCGAAAGAAATCTAAAATGGAAATAAAACCAGAAGAATTTGAAATGGAATTCTCAAGAGCTGGTGGCGCTGGAGGACAAAACGTAAACAAAGTGGAAACTGCTGTGAGAATAATTCACATTCCTACAGGTCTTGATGTGCGCTCTACTGCCGAAAGAAGCCAGCAAGCCAACCGTGAGCGAGCTATGACTATTCTAGTTGCCAAAATTGAGGCACTTAAAGAAGAAGAAGAGGCTAAAAAATATTCAGCCGAACGAAAAGAACAAGTGGGAACAGGGGATAGATCTGAGAAGATTCGTACTTATAATTTCCCTCAAAACCGTGTCACAGATCACAGAATCAAAGAAAACTGGCACAATCTGGACGGTATCATGATGGGAGACATTCAGGACATCTTCGACAAAATCACAGAATTTGCCCAAAACTCATAATTGCTTAAAACTCTTGCGATATAAAGGACTTTCTGATAAACTCGTGCCTACATGACTAATGGAAAAACAGTTAATAAAGATATCGTAGAAGCCCTATTTAAAGTAGGTGCTCATTTTGGTTATTCAAAATCTCGACGACACCCTTCAACAGCTTCTTTTATTTTTGGTATTAAAAATAAAATTGAAATTTTTGACTTAGAAAAAACTTCAGCTCAACTGGAAGTAGTAAAAGAATTTGTTGAAGAATTGGGAGCTAATGGAAAACAAATTCTTTTTGTTGGAGGAAAGAGAGAATCTATTCGACCAATCAAAGATGCAGCTGAGAAAGTTGACCAACCATATGTTGCTGGTCGTTGGATCGGAGGTACACTTACAAACTTTGAAGAAATTCAAAAAAGAGTTTCTCGTTTTGAAAAACTAACAATGGAAAAGACAAAAGGTCTTTTGGCAAAATACACAAAAAAGGAAAGACTACTTATCGACAGAGAAATTGATAAACTAGAAAATCGTTTTGGTGGAATCGTAAACATGAAATCAAGACCAGGAGCTGTATTTATCATCGACGTTAAAAGAGAATACAACGCAGCGGCAGAAGCTAAGCTAGAAAAAATTCCAGTTATTACACTTTCAAATTCAGACTGTGATATCGACGGAATTCGTTTCCCAATACTTGGAAACGACAGCTCAGTTGCTACAATGAATTACATCCTTGCAGAATTAACTTCTTCATACCAAGCAGGGGTAAAGAAAAAGAAAACAGCTCCTGCTGCAAACACAAGATAGTTATCGGTTTTATTGGGTTTTTTAAAAAATAATTTTCAAATTTTTATGACTGTGACAACAGCGCAAATCAAAGAGTTGAGAGAAGCTACAGGTGTTTCTATGATGCAATGTAAAGGTGCATTAGAAGAAGCTGGAGGAGATATGGATAAAGCGAGAATCATCTTGCAAAAACTTTCTTCAAAAGCAGCTTCAAAAAAAGCTGACAGAGATTTGGGTGCTGGAACAGTTTCTTCTTATGTTCACGGAGGTGGAAATGTTGGAGTTATTGTAGAACTTTTGTGTGAGACAGATTTCGTTTCAAAGAACGAACACTTCCAAGCTCTAGCAAGAGATCTAGCTATGCAAGTAGCAGCAACAAACCCTCAATACGTGAGAGTTTCTGAAATCGACGAAGTTGCAAAACAAAAAGCCATAGAAGTATTTGAAAAAGATATTCAAGACAAACCTGCTGAAATGCAAGAAAAAATTCTAGAAGGAAAATTGGCTGCATATTTCAAAGAACAAACTCTTTTAAACCAAGACTATATTAAAGATTCTTCAAAAACAGTTGCTCAACTGATTGAAGAAGCAGTTCAAAAACTTGGAGAGAGAATTGAAGTTGGTCGCATCGCTCGTTTCTCAGTGGTAGAATAGTTCAACATGACTTTAATAAATATTTTTGCTTTTTCAGCAATCATAATGCTTGTGATGGTATTGTTTAAAATGCTGGAAATAAAAATTGGTCGTGATATTATTTCTAATAAATTTCGAGAAGCGTTGGACGAATTGATCATTGATATTTGGAAGATAAGTGTTGCGTGGATTCAAAATAAGCGAAAAAAGATTTTTCACGAATTGAAAAAGATACCGATATTTGTTTTGCATCTATTGATTGGTTTTTGGGGATTTGCCTTGCGTAAAACTCTGAAAGCAGTTAGTTTAGTGCAAGGAAGAACAGATGGTTCAGCAAAAGGATATGTCTCTGAGCACTTACGTGCTGTAGAGAGATACGACGCTCAGTTGAATCAAAATAAATAAATTAGAGACCGCCACTTTAGCTCAGTTGGTAGAGCAATTGTTTTGTAAACAATAGGTCGTCAGTTCGAGCCTGACAAGTGGCTCCAATATGAATTCCGATATAAATGAGGAGTATATAAAAACACCAGGATTTAGTGCAGGACACGCATTTCATTTAGAGGGAAAAGACAGAAAACTTTTTCGGTTACTAGAGATTTTACCAGGAGCACTTTCTTGGGGAACAATTCTAATCATTGTTATTTTTTCTATATTCAAACCTGTTTGGGCAGCGTTTTTCATTATTGCTTTCGATTTGTACTGGCTTTTGAAAACAATGCATCTTTCATATCACCATAGACACAACTGGAAGCGTCTTTTGCATAATATAAAAGTTGATTGGTCAAAAGAATTGGAAGGTCACAAATACGATCATATTTATCACATGATTATTTTGCCTTTCTATAAAGAAGATAGAGGTGTGGTTGAAGGTGGTATTGAATCTCTTTTAAAAACAAAATACGACAAAAAGAAAATTATTGTTGTACTAGCCGCTGAAGAAAGAGCGGGTGAAGAACCTTGGGCTCTCGCGCAAGAAATGAAATCTAAATATGAAAATGAATTTGCTCATTTTCTTACAACAAGACATCCTGCTGACACTGTAGGAGAAATGGCCGGAAAGGGTTCAAATATTTCTTATGCTGCAGAGAGAGCAAGAATAGAAGTTCTTGATCCAAATAATTTGGCTTACGAAGATGTTTTGGTATCTGCTTTTGATGTCGACACCATCGCTTGGGAACAATATCTACTTTGTCTAACATGGCATTTCCTTACAACAGAGGATCGTTTTCATGCTTCGTATCAACCAGTTCCACTTTACAACAACAATATTTGGGAAGCTCCTGCAGTTTCTCGTGTTGCTGCGATGTCTTCAACTTTCTGGCAAATGATTCAACAAGAGCGTCCAGAAAAACTTACAACTTTTTCTTCTCACTCAGTTCCTTTCGCTGTTCTTCACAAGATCGGTTATTGGCAAAAAAATATGGTATCTGAAGATTCAAGAATTTTCTGGAATCTATTTTTTGCGCATGATGGAAATTATAAAGTAATCCCAATTTCATATCCTGTTTCTATGGACGCAAACTTAGCTCCTACATTTTGGCAGACAATGGTAAACATTTACAAACAACACCGACGATGGAGTTGGGGAGTAGAAAATGTGCCTTACATGCTTTTCAATTTTATTAAACACAAGAAGATTGCTCTAAAGGACAAAATTAAATACAGTCTAATTCAGATTGAAGGTTTTTGGTCTTTGGCTACAAACCCGCTTGTGATTCTGCTTCTAGGATGGCTGCCACTGATTTTAGGAGGTTCAGAGTTTAGAACAACTGTACTTTCATACAACCTTCCGATTATCACAAGAAACTTAATGATTTTAGCCATGGGAGGTCTTGTGCTTTCTGCTGTGATTGCTTTCACATTGATTCCAAAAATGCCGGAATACATTAAGTGGCGAAAAACAAAATGGTTTATCATGGGTGCACAATGGTTGTTTATTCCTTTTACAATTATTATTTTTGGAGCGATTCCAGGATTGGATTCACAAACAAGATTGATGTTTGGAAAGTATATGGGATTTTGGGTTACACCAAAACACAGAAGTGAGTTAAAATAGATTCAATAATGAAACCTTTATCAAAAAAACAAAGATCTTCTTCTTTAATTTTGCTTCTAGTTATTTTTTTAGCAGGTGTGCCAATTCTCCTAACATATTCTTCTGGATATAGAGTTGATTGGGATAATTTTTCTTTTGTTAAGACTGGAGGTATTTTTGTACACTCAGATTTATCTGGAGCAAATGTGTTTATCGATGATGAGTTTAGTGAGTCTGGTGGAGTTTTATTAAAAAATATTTTAGTACAAAATCTAAAATCAAATGAGACTTATAAAATAAGGGTAGAGAAAGAAGGTTATGCAACTTGGTATAAAGAATTGTTTGTACATCCAAATCTTGTTACTGAAGCGCGTGTTTTGATGTTGCCAACAGACATTCCTTTTGAAAAAATAGATAAGTTTAGTATTGTGGCAAATACAGATCCAAAGATAAAAGCTACATCAACAAAAGTTGCAAATGAAGAATATGATGAAACTTTAGATATTTTTACATCTACTACAACACCAGATAAAAATCTTTTAGTTTTTGAAAAAGAAATTATTAAATCAACATCTACAAAAGCTACTTCGACAACTCAAATAAAAATCCCTGAATACTTAGAGAAATTAAATATTAAAGATTTGGAAACTAAAAAAGGTTTGAGAGAAGATAGTAAAATGATAGCGTGGCTTGAGGCTGGAGATATTCATATGGTATGGACAGGGGATTACCAGTCGACCCCATTTTTCTTCTGTGATATTCGCGGTTGTCGAGATCAAATAATAATATCTTTAGACAGTGATATTCGAAGTTTTGATTTTTTCCCAAATAGAAACGATGTGTTTGTTGTGGCTACAGGAAAACATGTTTTTGCTGTAGAAGCCGATGATAGATCAAAACCGAATGTTCAAACTATTTTTAAAGGTGTAAAACCTGATTTTAAACTAGATGGTAATACAATCTTTGTAAAAGACGGTCAAGACTTATATCGAGCTGAAATTTGATAAACTTCTAAATCATGAACGAACCAAAGGGTCATATTCATCCACTAAACCAAATAATGCATCAAGTTTTAGAAGCTTTTGATGAGATGGGTTTTGATGTATTTCAAATTCCAGAAATTGAAACTGAGTTTTTTAACTTCGACGCGCTGAATGTGCCAGACTCTCATCCTGCACGAGATGAGCAAGATACTTTTTGGTTGAAAAATGTTCCAGGAAAATTGGCTCGAACTCAAACTTCGGCTGGACAAGTGAAAGGTCCTAGAGAGCGTGGAGTGCCATTGAAGATTCTTTATTTTGGAAAAGTTTATAGAAACGAAACTACAGACGCGACTCACGAAGCAGTTTTTCATCAGTTTGAATGTACTGCGATTGGAAAAGATTTAAATCTTGGTCATATGAAATATACAATTGAAAGTATTTTCAAAAAACTTTTCGGAGAAAATACTACAACGCGTTTGCGCCCTGGATATTTTCCGTTCGTAGAGCCAGGAGTGGAAGTTGATATGTCATGTTTTAAGTGTGATGGAAAAGGTTGTTCTGTTTGCAAAAATTCTGGATGGATTGAAGTTTTGGGAGCGGGAATGTTGCATCCAAAAGTTTTGGAAAGAGGTGGGGTTAATCCGCGAGAGTATCAAGGGTACGCTTTTGCTTTCGGATGGGATCGAATCGCAATGATGCTTCACGGAATTGATGATATTCGTTTGTTGCAATCTGGTGACTTAAGATTTAATAATCAATTTTAATATGAGCATGCGAGTTTCACACAATTGGCTTCAAGAACATTTAGATGGAAAACTTCCAGAAGCTAAAGAGCTGGCTGATATTTTGACTGCTGGTGCGTACGAAGTGGAATCTATAAAACAAGATGGTGATGATTTTCTTTATGAAATAGATGTGCAACCAAACAGAGCACATGATTCTTTTGCACATTATGGAATCGCTAGAGAGGTAAATGTTTTGGCTGGTATTCCTTTGAAAAAATATCCAAACGAATTGAGTCGAGTAGATTTTGAAACAGAATTTTCTGTGGAAGTGAGTGATAAAAATTGTAAGAGATACGTGGCACGAGAAATTCGTGGAGTTAAGTTTGGGCCGTCTCCAGATGTGTTGAAAAAAAAGTTGGAAGCAATCGGACAAAGATCAATTAATAATATTGTGGATTGTACAAATATTGTGATGTTTGATTTGGGACAACCAATGCATGCTTTTGATTCTGATAAATTGAGTGGAAAGAAAATTTTAGTTCGAGGTGCCGATGCAGAAACTAATTTTACAACTCTTGATAATAAAGAAGTTAAATTTGCAGGAAATGAAATGGTGATTGCAGATGAAAGTGATGTTTTGGCAATTGCAGGAATTAAAGGTGGAAAGAAAGCTGAAGTGGCAGAAGGAACTGTGAATCTTTTGCTTGAGTCAGCAAACTTTGATGCGGTGACTGTGCGTAAGACTCGTCGAGCTCTGGGAATTGATACTGAATCTTCAAAAAGATTTGAGAGAGATATCACACCTCTTTGGTCAGAAATTGCGATGAATCGACTTACAGAAATGCTTTTGAAGTATGCTTCGGATGACAATACAAAAGTTGGAAGTATTGTAGATATTTATCCTAGAAAAGCTGGGCAATATAAAACTGGTGTTTCAGTTGAAGAAGTAAATAAATATTTAGGAACAAATATTTCTGAAAAAGAAATCGAAGATATTTTCGGTAAGTTGAATTTTGAATATAAAATTGTAAAAGCAAAAGATAATTTTATTGAAACTCTAAAAAGTTTAGAAGGAAAGCCTTATAAGTTTGGATCTAGAGTTCTTTATGATTGCCCAGAGTTTTTTGATTGTTCTTCTTTGACTTGCTATGCAGCTTTGCAGTCAGGACAATCAATTCCAAGAATTTCTATTGATCAATTAGTTTGGTCAGAAAAAATTAGTAAAGAAGATTTGGAACCAGGGGATATTATTTTTTCTAATGAACACGTGGTAAGTGAATCTAATCAAAATAAATTCAAAGATAATCCAGAGATTCAATCAATGGTTGAACCGGAACATTCTGTATCTAAACAATTTATGGACGGTACAAAAGTAGAAATACCAATTGATCATTTAGGTGTTTATTTAGGAGATGAAAAAATAATTCATTGTACTAGTTCAGATGATAAAGGTGTTGTGATCGAAGATGTAGATAATTCACCTGAATTTAAAGACGTTGTTTATTATGGAAGAATTTTTGATGAAAATGAAAAAAGATTCGTAGTGGCAGTTCCTGACGAGCGAATTGATATTCGTAGAACTGTGGATTTGATTGAAGAAATTGCGAGAGTGTATGGATATAAAAATATTCAAAGTAAAGAAGTGAAAAGAGAAAGTCCTGTAGTTGTAGATAAAACTCATTATTATTTGCTAGAGTTTGCAGATTTTCTTTTGAATCTTGGATATACAGATACAATGACATATACACTCCGAAGTGCGGGTGAAGTGGAGATTTCAAATCCATTAACAAAAGACAAAGGCTTCATGAGAAAGAATATTTCTGATGGACTGAAAGAAAGTTTGGATTTCAATACAAGAAATGTTGATCTACTTGGTTTGAGTGAAATTAAGATTTTCGAAATTGGAAAAGTATTTTGCGTTGCAGACGAAGCTTGGACTCTTGGAATTGCTAGTTCAAACGCAAAATCTTTAAAACTAACAATCGAAGAATTAAAAACAAAATTCAGTTTGTCTGATGGAGATTTTCAAATTGCAGATAAAGTAGCAGAAATTAATTTAGATAAAGTAATTAAAAAACTACCAGAAGTTTCACCAACAAGTTTTTATAAACTTCAAAAAGATTTTTATCCAAAACAATATAAAGCATTTTCTGTGTATCCTTTTATTGTGCGCGATGTTGCTGTATGGGTGCCAAAAGAAATTTCAGAAGATTTTGTTTTCAATTTGATTAAAGAAAATGCTGGAGAGCTTGTGGTGCAAAGTCGCCTGTTTGATAAATTCGTGAAAGATGAAAAAGTTTCATACGCGTTTAGAATTGTTTTTCAGTCGCACGAAAAAACTTTAACTGATGAAGAGATAAATAAAATTATGGAAAAAGTTTCAGAGGTTTTAAACAGTCAAAAAGATTGGATGGTGAGATAGTTGTCGTATAATAAGCTCATGTATTTTTTGGATGTGCCTTATTATTCTCAATATCAAAATGTGTTAGAACCGAAGTGGCATTCTCGTGCTTGCGGAGTGACTTGTGCAAAGATGATTATCAAATATTTTTATCCTGACAATGATGAAAGTATCGATGCGTTAATTGATGAAGGTGTAAAAATCGGAGGGTATGGTGAAAATGGTTGGGATCATGAAGCGCTTGTGCGTATTTTTAGAAACCGTGGAATTTTTGCATACAGAGAAGAATTTAAAAGTCAGTTGGTGAGTCTTGGAAAAAATTCTGGAACGCCGAGTATTTATGATGCAAAGATGGCGAAAGCTGGGATTAAAAAAATTGCACAAATGTTGAAAGCAGGAAGACCTGTTGTTGTGTCTGTGTCTGCGGGATTTGATCAAAATAAATCTTCGCATTTGATTGTGATTACAGGTTTTGAAAAAGATGACGATGGGGATATTGCTGGGTTTATGTATAACGATCCGGATACAAAGAAGGGGATAAAGAAAAATTTGTTTGTGGAGAGGGGGAAGTTTGAGGAGTTTTGGAGGAGGTTGTGTATTTTTGTTGCGTAAATAAATTAATATTACTTATTCGTACCCACGATAAAACAAAAAGGAGACATAAATGTCTCCTTTTTGTTTTTCGTTTCGCTCGCCGTTTGGGACGGCTCCGCAATGTACTCACAAGTAATATTAATTAATTTATGCAGCTAAAAAGAAAAATCCCGCACAGCATTACATAGTATTGCTGGTACGGGAGGTTTGAAGTTTTAAGAGGTTTGAACTCTGCGGTTACTTCACCGAGTGGGTTTACCACTATTCTTTGAATTTCCAGACCACTGTGACGCAACCTGTGAGGGAGTGATCACTCTGGACTCCTTCCCCAATGGGGTTCTGTTCGTTGGGCCAAAATACGACAGCTTGTGCACTCTGGAACATGTAAGCTGTGCCCATTTCTGGTTTGTCGACATGGGAGAGGACTCCTCTCAGTGTGACTTTCCCCGTGGAATCACGGATAACAAACACTTCGTTGTCCAAGACTTCGATCTCGATATCATTGTTGGGTATCAAGAGAGGATATCCAGGGACGTAGAATTCCCCCTTCCAAAATGAGCCCTCATTCTGAAATCTCCAGTCTGCTGAACCTAAAACCTTCGTAACGAGGTCGTTTTTGAGTGTGAGGCCTTTGACAGGATAGAATGAAATGCTGGATAGTGTGGTTTTCATAGTGGTATTTTGTAGTTTAAGTTTGATTTGAAAGATAACAACGGAATGTTGCGACCTTTCTTCCAAACTCAACTACGTTTCAAAGAACTTATTTTACTCTTGTATTTTAACATATTTAAGCAGTATAGTCAAGTATACAGAAAACCGCAATTTTGGTTGTATTAGGTTTAAATGAAAGATCTTAATACTATTTATACTTGCGGTGCGGCCGGCATGGTTGGCGAAGACTGGCTGTGTACTTTGGATAATTGGAATCGCGGTTTCAATCCTGTTGGTATCAATGTCTTTAGTGATGCAAAAGACATCATTCAAAAATTGGATTTCTCCGGTGTGGGAGTTCCTAAAGGAAACATTGTCTTGATTTCCAGAAGTGAATTCGATCCGGTGAAGACGACGTATAAGCAGATTTCTGAGGAGACGAGTGCTTTGGGATTTTCGAGTCACAAGACTTCTCCTGAGGTAGCTCTTCTCTTGAGTTTGGAGATGCAAAGTCTTGGCATTGAAAATATGAAGTTTCGACGGATTATTATGATGCACGAACCGGTTTTGGATTCGGAGGGTCAGAAGATTCATCTTGGCATGAAAAAACAAGCCAAGCAGTTGAATCTGAAAGCTTACATCGATCAAAAGCAGTATGTTCTGACATCAGAAACTGCTTTTGCTTTCTTTCAGCCAGCGGGCTGATACTCTAGCTTTCGGGCTAGATTTTTATTTTAGAGGGGTAGTATATAAATTTAAAAAGAAAAATCCTGTACCAGTACTACCGAAGTAGTCTGATACAGGAGGTTGAAATTTTTATGGACTGAGCTCAAAGTATTTCTTACTTGCGAATACCGGCAAACCACCAGCTTTCAAGCCACCCTCTGCCACTGCAAGAAACATCCACGACCTGTTCACCATCCCAAACGTCGAATGTTGAGAAACACCATTTCCCATTGTGTTCCCAGTGAGTTCCATTGGGATGTTCTTCGGCGAATATGGGATCATCTTCATTTGCTTTGGCTTGAGAGTAAGAATCAGCGGGTTTGAGACCTCGTAGGTTGAACTCCTGAGCTAGGTCTTCATGTGTCAGTACACGACCGACCTGAAAGAAGATCACCTCCACCTCATCGCTTTCGCCTCGGGGCATGGTGTTGATAATTGATTCGTTGTCAGCATATAAGCTTCGACCAGTGGCTTTCAAGGTTTCTTGAGGAGTTCGGGTGCGATCTACTCTGACAACTTTATGAATCATCTTTTCTTTAATTTCGGGCACTATCCCATCCTTGCTCATTTGAAGTGTTCCTTTCGTTGGTATATTGTTTAAGATCTTACATTTATATTATGTATTATATTTAACTTTTGTCAAACTAAATTTTACTAAAATTAATGTTTTTACACCACAAAAATACCTTGTAAATAAGGTGTAGTTTGGTAAAATTAACGGACATTTATGGCAGATAAAAAACCATCTAAAAGCAGTTACGGTGCGGATCAAATTCAAATTCTTGAAGGTCTAGAACCTGTACGAAAACGACCGGGAATGTATATCGGTACAACAGGTCCAGATGGTCTAAACCATTTGATTACTGAAATCTTCGACAACTCTCGTGACGAAGCGATGGCAGGTCATGCAAACAATATTGAAGTTGCATTTCTTGCAGACAATATAATTCGTGTAGCAGATAACGGACGAGGTATTCCAGTTGACGTTCACAAAACTACAAAAGTTTCTGCGCTTGAAACAATTATGACAACTCTACATGCCGGAGGAAAATTCGGTGGAGACGAATCAGGATACAAAGTATCAGGAGGTTTGCACGGAGTGGGAGCTTCTGTTGTGAACGCTCTTTCTGTTTATACACGAGCTGAGGTTCACAAAGAAGGTTCAAGATATGTTCAAGAATATAATATTGGAAAACCAAAAGCATCTGTTAAAAAAGTTGGTTCAACAAAATACAATGGAACAATTATAACTTTCCAACCAGATCCAACAATTTTTGAAACAGTTATTTTTGATTACAAAAGAACTGTAAACCACATGCGACAACAAGCGTATCTTGTGAATGGTTTAAAAATTTCTGTAGTGGATGCGAGAAGTATTTCAATAAAAGATGTTCCAGAAGGAGTTCAATATTTATCTGATACTGAAATTGAATCACCTTCAAAAAGTTTTTATTTCGAAGGAGGTCTTCGTTCACTTGTTGCATACCAAAACAAAAGTCAGTCTCCAGTTCATAAAAATATTTTTCATATCAAACAAGATGTTGGTGATGTGAATGTTGAAGTAGCTTTGCAATATGTAGATGATATTTCTTCTAGAATAAATGCTTTTGCAAACACTATCAGCAACCCAGAAGGAGGAACACACGTGACAGGTTTCAAAACTGCTCTTACAAGAAGTTTGAATAATTATTTAAAGAAGCAAAAGACAAATTCAAAAGATCAAGAAAGTTTTACAGGAGAAGATGTGCTTGAAGGTCTAACTGCTGTGATTTCTGTGAAAATGCCAGAGATTCAATTCGAAGGTCAAACTAAAGCAAAATTGGGCTCTGTGGAGGCTCGTGGAGCTGTAGAAAGCGCCTTTGGTGAAGCTTTTACATATTTCCTTGAAGAAAACCCAGATGATGCAAAAGCAATGATTCAAAAGGCGATTCTTGCTGTGAAAGCTCGAAAAGCTGCAAAAGCTGCGAAGGATTCTATTTTGAGAAAAGGTGCTTTGGAAGGAATGACACTGCCCGGAAAATTGGCTGACTGTCAGACTAGAAGTGCAGAAGAAGGTGAGTTGTTTATTGTAGAGGGAGATTCTGCGGGTGGTACTGCAAAAGTTGGACGAGATCGTCGAACACAAGCTGTGTTGCCATTGAGAGGAAAAATCTTGAATGTGGAAAGAGCTCGACTAGATCGAATGCTTGGTTCAGAACAAATTAAAAATCTAGTTGTGGCTCTAGGAACTGCAATTGGAGATACTTTTGATATTTCAAAACTTCGATATCACAAAATTATTATCGCTACCGATGCCGACGTCGATGGTGCTCACATCGCTACTTTGCTTTTGACTTTATTCTATAGATATTTCAAACCGATTATCGAAGGAGGATATTTGTATATTGCTCAATCTCCACTTTATAAAATCACAAGAGGAAAAGAAGTTATTTATTTGTATTCTGAAGAAGAAAAAATTGCTCACTTAGGTGATGAGGATATGCCACAAGAAGAAGAATTAAATGAAGATGGAGAAGTCGTAGAAGAAGAGGCAGAAGGAAAGGCAAAACGAACTCCAAAAATGCGAGTACAACGATATAAAGGACTTGGAGAAATGAACGCCGACGAGTTGAAAGAAACTACGATGGATAAAACAAATCGTATTTTGAAACAAGTTTCAATTAATGATGCACAAGAAGCCGATGCTGTGTTTGATATGTTGATGGGAACAGATGTGCCAGCTCGAAAATCTTTTATTACTACAAACGCGAAAGAAGCGGAGATCGACTTATAGAGAAAAACAAAAACGCCCGATTGGGATTTGTATCAGCAGATACAAATCCCAATCGGGCGTTTTTTCTATATATACTTTACCAGATAAATTATCTTTCAACTTCTAAATCCACAGAGTCATCGTTGTTTGATTCGCTTTCTTCGTCAGTGTCGTCATCAGAGTCTACTTCAACTCGAATGTCATAATCACCTTCGTCAATATTTTCAAATTCAACAGTGATTTCAATTGATTCACCAGGTTCTAGAGAATTATATTCTTTTGATCGGAAAGTGTTTCCATTGTCGTAAGGTAGATTTCTAACTTCAAATCTCCAGTCTTCGGTTTCATCTCCACCTTTGTTTTTAACGATAAATCGTATAGCAACGTCATCACCGTCTTCAGCTTCATCATCTTCGATAAAGTTGTTTCCAGAAAGTCGTCCTACTTCTAGATTACTTATTACAAAGTCTGCATCATCTCTAGAGTTGTATGAGTTGTCTGAATTATTTGAAGAACCTCCACCATAAGCAGCACCTGTAAGAGTGATTGTTCCGATGTTATTTGTTTCAGAAGCTTCTGAAATTATATTTGTTGGATCAAGTTGTACTACTACGTTTTGGTTTCCGCTAGCTTTTGCATTAAATGTTAGTGTGTACAAAATAGATTGATTTGGTCCAAGAGATGGTTGTAGTGGAGAAGACAGTGTTTCCTTTGGGCTAGTTGGAGTGTTGTAATTGAAAGTCCAGTTACCAGTACTTCTTCCTCCGTTGTTTGAAACAGTAAAAGCAATTCTATTGTTTCCAATTGGAGCAATACTTGAGATAGATAAATCAGCTGGTCCTGTTACAACTGGAGTGTAAACTACTGATCTCGGTTGAGACGTTGTAGTTGTTGGTCTTGGTGTTTCGATTTGTTCAACAGGTTCTGCTGAAATTGTAGTTCCGTTTTCACCAAAAGTTCCAGCATTGATGTCTCCATTTTGGATTGTCACCACTACGCTGTTTGAAGCTAGGGGAGCTGTGTTTCCTTGAGAGAAACTTACATTAATTGGCACATCAACAAAAGCATTTGCTTTATTTAGAGTAGATACAAGAGTTACAGATCCAGGATTTGCTCCTAGTGTAAATGGATTATCACAAATTAGACGACGTACGCCGCTAGCTGTTTCGATATCAACCTCCACATTATCAACACATGAGTAACTAATGCTATAAGCACCAGCTTCATCTATATTAGAATCCCAGCTCACAACAAATCTTTCTCCGTTAGTTAGACTAACGTCACTTGCTGTAACTGAAATCTCATCTTTGCTGACTACGTTTTGGATTGAAGAACCAACATTGGCTAAACCACTGAAGATTCTTGGTACAAATTTGATAATTAGGGAAGCAAGAATAATTAGAATTATAATAACTCCCAAAACGAATAATATTTTTCCTATAAAACTTTTTGATGTTGTATCTGACATAACCTCATTAATATATCAGGTTTTTGTTTATCTGTCAATTATTTCATATTGACTAAAAATGCTTTAAATGGTAATTTTTGAACATGACAAAAAGTTGTCAAAAGCCAAATAAATCAATGAATTCCTGGGTAAATACCCACATTCTTAACGTTTTCGCGGGTATTTACCCTGTAAATGTTTTATTTAGCCGAGACAATTTGATTGCTTAAAAGCCCTCCTAATTGTTCTGAAATTGTCCCGGCTGAATGAAAGTCGGGTTTTCATTTAGTATTCAGTTCTTTAAAAAACAAACAAAAACTAAAAAATGATCAATAAAACGATTAAGGAATACTATTTATTGGTATTTCTAAACAGTGCATCTATGGGGTTCATTGCTTCAACATATGCAATGTTTCTTATATCAAATGGACTCAATCTTTTTCAGGTTAACCTGGTAAATTTTGTATTCTTTCTAACTTTGTTTATCGCAGAGATTCCAACAGGGGCTTTTGCTGATGTGTTCGGTAGAAAGAAATCTTATTTGATGTCACGACTTATTATGCTTTGTGGTTTTCTTGTTTATTATTTCTCAAATAATTTTGCAGGATTTATCACGGCAGAATTTGTTATTGCGGTGGGTTGTACATTTGCGAGTGGAGCTTTTCGAGCTTGGTTTGTGGATAAATTGAAACATCATGGATATACCGAAAGTCTTCGAAATATTTTTTCGAGGTCTGCGCAGATTAGTCAATTAGCAGTTGTTGCTGCTGGTTTATTTGGAGCATGGATTAGTGATATTTCGATAAAGCTGCCTTTCGTTTGTTCAATTATCACGTTTGGAATTTCTTTTGTAGTAGCAATATTTCTCAAAGAGGATTATTTTGTTCCACAAAAATTTTCATTCAGAGATGGTTTTGACGCCATGAAAAATACAGTTAAGTCTAGTATTAATTATGGTGTTAAAAATAAAAATGTACGGTTCGTACTGCTTGTGGTGATGGTAATGGTATTTTCAGTACAACCATTGAACATGTATTGGCAACCATTTTTTGCAGAGAATCTTAGTGGAAGAACAGAACTTGGTTTTGTTTTTGTTGGAATACCTTTAAGTTTGATGCTTGGTGCATTTTTTGTACCGAGACTTCTTAAATTTATTCCAAATGAAAAACTCGCGTTGAGTTTTTCCCAAATTGGAATAGGGCTCATGGTGGTTGTGACATCTTTAATCGGATTTCCAGCTTCACTTGTAATGTTCTTTGCACACGAAGTCTTTCGTGGGATGTTTAATCCTTTGAAGGATGCATATTTACACGATCAGATTCCTTCGAAAGAAAGAGCGACGATCGAATCCTTTGATTCAATGTTTCATCACTTCGGTGGGGCAGTTGGTTTGTTGGTGAGTGGCTTCTTGGCTGTTAGGTTAGGAATCCACTGGACTTGGTTTAGTTTTGGTTCGTTTCTAATTGCATTTACTGTATTGGTAATTTGGATTAGTCGTTCTCGAAAGTAAATCATTTTAGGTCATTAAAAACAGAGTCTGACCAACTCTTTTTATTTAAGTTGTTAAGAATTATTACGTCTCGTGGGGATAGGAATAATGTACATTTACATTTAATTTACACATAATATATACATGTCTAAAATCATTTGGGTGTTCTTTTTTATAAATCTATCTTTATTTTTTAGTGGAGTTTCTTTTGCACAGGTTGTAGGCAATGAAGTTCCAGCTCCGGTTGAATTTCCAAAAGATAATTTATCGGACTTTTTTGATACTAATTTTGAAGTGGACGAAAATGTTGTAAATCAAGCAACAGAAATTTGGGAAACAAATTCTCAAGTAGAAGATAAAAATTCTCTACAAGCAAGTGAGACAGTATCTTGTTTTGACCATTATAAATTTGGATCTGTTCAAGCAAATATTAAAACAAACATTCCTGGAACTGTGCCAGGCGTTACAGTTCCTTTTTTTGGTGATGTTAAAAATGAGAATCAATATCCAATAGTTAATGGAACTTTGTATGTGAAAATTTTTCGAGTGAATGATGATGAAGGTCAAAATTATAATGGCCCAGATGTAGTTGATCAATTTATTGTGTTGAGGGATTTAAATTTGAAAGCTAACGAGTCTAGACCAATTGAATTTGAATGGAAGGTCCCAGCTTTTGCGAAGAGTGGTAAATATCAAGTAGCCACATTTTTTGTAGCTAACCATAAATACAATCTACTAGGTCTTTCATTTACTGATGATGTTGTTGGTAATACTGCTGAGTTTAATGTGGTTGATGGTCAAAATATTGGTGTTTATTTTGATAAAAATAGCGTCACAATAAATGATGCCCCATATTTTTTTGCAGCTTATCCTCCAAGGGTAGATTCTCAAAAACCTACAAAAATTAAAGCGACTGTTGTAAATAGTACGAATGAAGAGGTCACTGTTCCTGTTGCATTCAAGACATTTTATTGGGATGCAATGCATCAAGAAAATAATCTTCAAGAAAAAGAATCGTGGGTTACTGTGCCCGCTCGAAGTTCTAAGGAAGCTTCTTTTGATGTTTCAGATAAAAATTATCCAGTATATCTTTCTGAGATTGTACTAAAATACAAAGATACAAAATCAATTTTAAATCCAAGATTTGTTTTGAGTGGGGCAGACAGACTTAGAATTAACTTTCCTGCCGTTAAGCAATATCCATTAATTAAAAATCAGGAAGTTGAATTATTTGCGTGTTTTCACAATACAGCAGATAGTGTTGTACAAGGAAGACTTGTTATACAAGTGTTAGATGAAAATAGTAACTTGATTCACGAACATGAATTTTCTGGAAATATTTCTGGAGACATGATGGCAACACTGGATAAATTTGTGCCAAAGAGTAATCATTCAACATTTATAATTAAAGCGTTTTTGTATCAAGGCGATGAATTAGTTGATGAGGATACGGTCTATTACAGATGTGAACAATTCAATGCTTGTGGTTCTTTTGAAAATTCAGGATCGTACTTGATGAATTTATTAAAAAACAACATCATTATTAGTGTTGCTGCTGGAGTCTTACTTGTGGTGTTAATTTTATTTGGACTTTTAATGAAATCAAAATCAAACTCTCAAAAACTATTAATATTTCTAATAGTTTTTTCACCTGCTTTTTTCTGGGATATTAATCAAGTTAAAGCTGAAAGTGTGGTTTGGACATCACCTAATCCTTCTTTTGTTTTCACTAATACAGTTACTCCAGATGGAATCACTAAGGGTACTCCTATAGAAGCTCTAACAAAAGGAAAAGTTCCTGGTGCTCTGAAAAACGTTACCGCGACTGTCAGATATAGCACCAGAGTTTTAAATTTAAATACAGGTGAAGTCGTTGCTTGTGGATCATCTGTACCTGCTGGAACAAGATTAAAATTTGAGTTTATTCCTCATCAGAATGAAGATGTTTCTTGGTTTGGAAGTGGAGGTACATATGACTCTCCTTATGGAAGTTGGAAATCAGGTGGTGCTGCACCTTCAAATTTGTGTGTAGAAAAAAATTATATTAGAGAAGAGAATAGTGCTTTTGCTGGAATAATTAAAACTTATACAGATCTTTCTGTTAATCCACCCAATAAAGCTATTAGTGGATTGCCTACAAGTTGCGCTAGTGTTGGTAGTGATAAAGATTGTGTTATGGATGTTTTGGGAAATTACACTGCGCTGTTTCAATTTAGTAGTACATATGGTGTGTTTCATTATGGTATCAGTAATACAGGAGGAGGAAGTTGGGGAAATGGAAATCTTGCAGCTAATAGTTGTTTGAAACACGCTTCTCCTTCTTTAGTTACAAATTATTCCAATAGTAATATCGTAAGTTCTTGGCAGATTCTAAATTATTTAATGGGAAATACAGATTTACCAATTAAATTTCAAAAGTATTCTTTTACAGGAGGATTAAAAAACACTCTTCAATTACTAAAACCTGCACATGAGACACTTATGTCAGAATGGAGTAAGGTATCGAGTCATCTTATGATCTCTGCACAACAAATATCTTGTCCTATTACTGTAACTCCTGATGCTTTGATACCAGGATTATTTTTGCAGTCACCATCTGTTTCTAGAAATGCTTGTGTGAGCAATCCAGTTGGAAATGAGATACCTTATACTTTTAAATCTGTTAATGCAGGAAAAAGAATTCGATTTTTAATAGATTGGAATAATGATGGTTTTGTTGATCAAATACTACCAGCAAGTGGATACACAACAGCTTCATCAGTTAGCACAACTCGTGTGTGGACTGATTCGGGTAGCAAGACCTTTAATGTGAGCGTGCAAGACAATGAAGGTAGTTCATCATCCAAACTCGTCTTTACCAGCAAATCTGACTGTGAAATTTTGAATCCTCTTGATACTGAGGTGGATATTGAAACTTCTACAACACAACAAGCACCAGGCAGGTTGTTTGATGGTGGAATACGGCAAATTCTTACAAATAGAAGATGTATGTTAGACATAAGCTCTGTAAATGATGCAACAACATGTGTTTTGACTAAGGATGGTCAGGAGGCAGTCAGTGTGGATGTTTCAGGCCCTCTAGAGTTAGATCCAGGACGGTATCAGATTTCTTGTAAACAATTCAGTGGGCAAGTTTTGGCATCAGAGGTTGTTTGCTTATTGAGTCCAGAGGTGAGGGAAATATAGCTTTATTGCCTAAAATCTGAGGTTGTGGTAATCTCTATGGACTATGTCACAAGATAAATTAGTTAAAATTAAATGCCAAGAAACAGGGCATATTCGATTTACTCGAAAGAATCGGAAGACTGTTGAGAAAAAACTTGAATTGAAAAAGTACAATCCGGTTTTACGAAAGCCTACAGTTTATAAAGAGATTAAGAAGTAATTTTTTAGGGTTGGAGAGGGAAAAGGAGCGGGCGCCGCAGGCGCCCGCTCCTTTTCTTATGGCCTTCTGTTTGTTAAAGTATCTTCACTGGGCTTATAGTTTCAATGGTAAAACATCGGTCTCCAAAACCGCAGTTCGAGGTTCGAGTCCTCGTGGGCCCGCCAAGTGTGATTTTTCGTTTATTTTGTTGTAAAATTAGGGCATGATTTCAATAACGCAAAAACCAACATTACTTCAATCAATATTATCTACTTTAGACCAAACTAATTCAGAGACACAAAACACAACGGAAAGTGTTGCAAAACTTTCGAAAGGAAAAATTTTGTTAGTCGATGATGATACTTTTCTTTTAGATATGTATTCGAAGAGACTAAAAAATGAAGGCTATGAAGCAATCACTTGTAGCTCAGCTGATGAGGCTCTAGAAGTTTTGCGTTCAGGAAACAAAGTTGATTTGATGTTGATCGATATCATCATGCCTGGAATGAGTGGTTTTGAATTTATGCAAACAATGAAAGAAGAAAATCTTGATCAAGGTGCGATTAAAATTGTTCTATCTAACATGGGCGACCAATCAGAAGCAATTGAAAAAGGAAATAATCTTGGAGTCACAAAATATCTCGTTAAAGCAGAATCTACTCCGAGCGATGTGTTGGGTTTGGTAGATAGGATGTTGGCCTAGTTTTTAATCCACTTAATATCTTTATTTCTCTTAAACCAAGTTCTTTGGCGTTTGGTGTATTGGCGAATTTTGATTTCAAGTTCCGCAATCATTTCTTCGCGAGAAATTTCACCTTTCAAAAATCGTGCCATATATCTGTATTCCAAGCCAAGAGATTCCATTCGCTTATAAGACAATCCTTGCGCGTGTAAATTTTCTGCTTCTTTGATCATGCCGGATTTGATTCTTTTCAACAGGCGAGTGTGAATTCTTTCCTTTAAAATTTCATCAGGCCAATCAATTCCAATCCACTCAACATCAAACTGATTTTTCTTTTTTGTTTTCGGTACTTTTCCCAAAGCTTTCACAACCTCAATCGCACGCACTAATCGCACTTTATTTTTTGAATCAATTTCCTCTGATCGTTCGGGATCGAGTTTTTGTAGTTGTTTGAAAAGTTGTTCAGTAGATTTTTTCTCTAATTTTTCTCGAAGGATTTTATTTGGAGGAACTTCTGGAATATCTATGTCATATACAAGTGCATCAATATAAAAACCAGTTCCACCGACAATTATCGGAGTTTTTCCACGTGACAAAATATCACTGATTGCTTTTTGTCCAATTCTTTTAAAATCAGCAACGGTAAAAACTTTTTTTGGATTTGCGACATCTAAAAGAAAATGTGGAACACCGCGCATTTCACGTTTTGTAATTTTTCCACTTCCGATATCTAAACCTTTATAAACTTGTCTTGAATCAGCAGAAATAACCTCACCATTTTTTTCTTTGGCAACTTTTACCGCCAGATCACTTTTCCCAGAAGCTGTGGGTCCGACAATGACAATAATTTTAGGTAGTTTGTTTTTCATTTTATAAAAGTAAACTGACATATATATATCATCAAGTCAATTATATCTTGCGTAAAAATACTTGGTTAGATACTATAACAGAGTGATACACACAAATTCATTCTTTAATTGGTTTAAGAATTCGGAAATCCGAAGGGTGAATTAGCGTTGTATATATTCTAAAGACAAACCGCTATCCCTTCGGATGGCGGTTTTTTGTTTTTAGAAGGAGTACATTAACAATAAAATAAAAGTAAAGGAGAAGATAAATGAAAAATATAACGTTTCTCGGTCCGGTTGGAGCAACATTTTCGCACGATGCATACAACATCCTGTCGGAAATTTATGATGCTCCCAAAACAGATGAGACAAATTGTGTTCCTGCAAATTCAAATTCAGAAATTTTGGGTTTGATTCGCGGTCATGAAGGGTACGGAACAATCGCGATGGAGACATTGGCGGAAGGTAGAGTTGCAGAGCCGCTGGAATCATTCATTGAATTGGTCTCAATGTATAAGAGAACGGAGGATTGTCCGTTTCGAATTGTTGGAGCAATCAAAATGAATCTACACTTTTGTTTGATGACAAGAGGTGGTGTTTCGGAATCTTCAATTGAGAAGATTGTTGCACACCCCAAATCACTGGGAGCATGCAAAGGTAATATTGCAAAAACGACTTTGCCGACAATTTCTGTCTCCAGTAATGGTGAAGCTGCTCGACTTGTATCTGAAGATGAAGGGTATTCAATGTTTGCTGCTTTGGGTCCAAAGTCCGCATCAGAAAAATACGGTTTAAAAATTATTGATGAAAGTTTTGAAGACAAAGAAGCATTCACGACATTCTTTTTGATTGCACCCAAATCACATGCGGTGTCAGTTGGAAAAAATAATCGAGTGCTTATTGTTTACGAACTTGCACATGAACCTGGAGCATTGGTTCAATCACTTTTGCCGTTCGCGGAAGAGGGTTTGAATTTGATTCAGATTCACTCAGTCCATGTGGGTAATAGGATTTATAATTTTGCAATCGAAATTGAAGTCGCAGAAGAGCAGTTGGATGCATTTGAACGTGCTGTCGGAAGGTTTGAATCAAATGTTACAAGTCATTTGTGCTTCGGTCCTTTTGAAGTTCTTTCAAGGTGAGATATAGGTTAAAAGCCGCACGACTTCGTCGTGCGGCTTTTTTTCTTTGTGCCGAGAGAGGGAATCGAACCCTCACCCCTTACGGAACACGATTTTGAGTCGTGCGCGTCTACCAATTCCGCCACCTCGGCAAGTGTTCAAATAGCTTACGAAAAAAAGCTCATAGTTGCAATCTTTTTGAGGTTTCAAACTTTGTGCTAAAATGTCCTCAATATGTCAGAAACACCACATTCAGTATTCCATAACAACGCCGTTTTCTTTATTGAGGTAGAAAAAATTAGACCGAATCCATTTCAACCTCGGCAAGAATTTGATGAAGCAAAGCTTCGCGACCTTGCAGATTCTATTCGTATGTACGGAATTCTTCAACCACTTGTTGTTACAAGAAAAGAATATCAAAAGGACGATGGAGGAATTGGTGTTGAATATGAATTGATTGCAGGAGAAAGAAGATTACGTGCTTCAAAGCTTGCTGGGCTTCGAGAGGTGCCAGCTTTGATTCGTGCCAAAGAAGATGATGACAGGGTAAAACTTGAATTAGCAATTATCGAAAACTTACAACGAGAAGATTTGAATGCTGTTGATCGAGCACGATCATTTCAAAGACTTGCTGAAGAGTTTAAATTAAAGCATGTTGATATTGCGAAAAAAGTTGGGAAGAGTCGTGAGTATGTTTCAAATACAATTCGTCTTTTGGCACTACCGGAAGAAATTTTAGCTGCGCTTGGTGAAGGAAAAATTTCAGAAGGACATACAAGACCATTGTTAATGCTTTCAAGTCGGCCAGAAGAACAGAATGTTTTGTTCAAAGAAATCGTTTTGAAGAGAATGACTGTGCGTGATGCAGAAAAAATTGCACGAGGTATTGCGCAAGAAAAAATTCGACGACCAGAGAGAACATTCGCTCCGGATATTTTTGAAATGGAGAAAAAGGCGAGTGATGCACTGGGAACTAGAGTTCATATTGAACCAAAAGAAGTTGGAGGAAGAATTAGAATTGATTATTTCAATGAAGAAGATCTACGAAATATTTTAGCTTTGATAAACGAAAATAGAGAAAAAGAAGCATCTGTTGCTAATCCCTCAGACACACAAAACGACGAGATTTTAGAAGTGGATAATTCTCCTTCAGAGCTAGATGACGAAGAAGTATTTTCGATTGATAACTTTACAGTTTAAGCCTTTGTTGACTGTTTTGTTTAAAAATGTAAATATCTCACGGTAACTCGTTCTTTGTTTCTTTGGGGCTGCAAAATTCAGCGGGTTTCTGAATTTTGCAACCATGTTGCTCGACTTAGAAATGCGCAGCATAGAACGGTTTAGTGGAATGGTATTTTCCGATAGATTTTTCCCAGAAAATCTAACCAGAAAAAGGAGATCAGTTTTCTGACGAGCCACATTGTTGCCTGCGTATTGGTTCGCTTCATCATGCGCACGCCAACAAATTAGGGAAACCCTCTAAGCGGATATTAGCCGGTATTGTGAGATCAACACAATACCGGCTAAATTTTTTATTTTTGACGTCCTCTTCGAGTCTTCTTTTCTTCAGCTAAAATTTCTAAAGCTCTTTTTAAATCTACTTCATAAACACTATCTGTTTTTAGGGAACGAAAATCTCCATCGTGCATTACGTACGGTCCAAATCTTCCGTTGTTGGCGAGAATGTCTTTTCCTGTTGTTGGATGTGTTCCTAGATTTCTAGGCAATGATAAAAATTTCAATGCTTGCTCCATTGTTATGATGCTCGGTTCGATTTCTTTTGGAATACTTGCTCGACGAGGTTTTGGATTTTCTTTTGTCTTTTCTCCAATTTGTAGATATGGTCCGAATCGTCCATTCAATACTGTGATAGGAAGTCCACTTTCTGGATCTGTTCCAATAGGTTCATCTTGTTTCCATTCTTCACCTTCGATTGTTAGAGCTCCATCACAGTCTGGAAATTTTGCACAAGATAAAAACTTCCCAGCTTTACCAAGTTTGATTTGCATTAAACTTTTGCATTTCGGACATTTAAACTTTTCATCGGCGTCCCCTAAGTTTGTAATTTTTTCAATTTCATCTTTTGCATCAACATCCTTCATGAAAGGTGTATAAAAATCACTTAAAGTTTTTTTGTATGTTCTGTCACCAGTTGCAATTTCATCTAATTCAGATTCCATTTCTGAAGTGAAATCATCAGAAATATATTTTTCAAAATGTTGCTCTACAAAACTAGAAACGACATCTCCTGTGTCTGTTGGAATTAAAGTTCGTCCCTCTTTATTTACATAACCACGATCGTTTAGTGTACGAATAATTGCAGCATATGTTGAAGGTCGTCCGATGCCTCTTTTTTCAAGTTCTTTAATTAAACCAGCTTCTGTATATCGTGAAGGTGGTTGAGTTTGTTTTTCTTCATCATTGATTTTAACTAAGTCTAGTTTATCTCCGACTTTAACTTTTGGAACTTCCGTTTCTTCACTTTTTGCTGCAGGGTCAGCTTTCATCCAACCTGGAGCTAATGTTCTTTGCCCGTTGATATTAAAATCAGGAATAGAATCTTTTTCTACATTAGCTGTAATTTTTGTTCGTAAAAGCTGTGCATCAATCATTTGACTTGATACAGTTCTTGCCCAAATCAAATTGTATAAACGTTTTTGTTCTTCAGTTTGTCCGGAATTATCTTTTGCAAAGTTGGTTGGTCGTATTGCTTCGTGAGCCTCCTGCGCACTTTTAGATTTTTTTCCATAAAGTCTTGCAGAAAAGTAATCAGCACCGAATCTTTTTTCAACGGTACTTTTTATTTGACCAATGGCTTGTGCTGACAGGTTGGTAGAGTCTGTACGCATGTATGTAATGTGTCCAGCTTCATAAAGTTTTTGTGCGAGTTGCATTGTTCTAGAAGGTGAATAACCAAGTCGAGTTGATGCAGCTTGTTGAAGTGTTGATGTAATAAATGGGGGACGCGGAGCTCTTTTTGCTTGAGTTTCTTTTATATCTTTAACAAACCATTTTCCTTTTTCTCCTTCTGCTAAAATTCGTTCAACCTCTTTTTTGTCCCCAGGTTCTTCAACACAAGTGACAACAAAAGAAATATTCTCCTTTGATTTAACATCTGCTGTGATGACCCAAAAAGTTTCAGCGTTGAATGCACGAATTTCTCTTTCTCTTTCCATAAGAATTCGTAGAGCAGGTGATTGAACTCTTCCCGCAGAAAGTCCATAACGAACTTTTTTCCAAATTAATCCAGAAAGTCCATAACCGAAAAGTCGATCCAAAACCCTTCGAGCTTCTTGTGCTTCTTTTAGATTGATATCAATTTCTCGAGGATGATTTATAGCTTCTTGAATTGCTTCTTTTGTAATCTCATTAAAAACAATTCTCTTTGAACCCTTTAGTCCAATCGCTTCTTTTAAGTGCCACGCAATAGCTTCACCTTCTCGGTCGGGGTCGGTCGCTAGGAGTACTTCATCAGCTTTTTTTGCCAAACTTTTTATATCATCAATAATTTTTTCTTTTCCTTTTACAACTTCATAATTTGGAACGAAACCTTTTTCGATATTGATAGCTTTCTTTTGATTTTTAGGAAGATCGCGAATATGTCCAACAGAAGCAACCACCCGGTATTTTCCGATTTCTGAAAGATATTTTTCAATTGTCTTTGCCTTTGCAGGTGACTCTACTATTACTAATTTAGACATAATTTCGCGAAGTTATTGATAATCGCTCATCAAGTAATACTACACTAATGTATGTTTTGGCAAATTTTTTGTGGGGATGTGGTTTTTAGATGGTGTCATGTTATAAATATAGAATATGGAAAGAAAAGATTTTATAGAAACAAAACCAGGGATTTCTAATTTTGAAAAAAGAGAAATTGCTCTAGATAAGTTTCCAAAAATGTTAGAAGAAAGACATGATGCCCTTAACAAAATACACAATTTAATACTGAATGGAGAATATTCAGTAGAGGAATTATTTGATTTTGAAAAAACTATACATGCTGATTTGGAATTGATATGGATGCGTCCCGAAATGTTAGAAAAATTTGTTGGATCACCTGAAGAATATCAAGTTGTAGTCGCAAAGGTTGAGACAGGGCAAACTTCAGATGCACACCTACACGAGGTAGGGTCTTCTTCGTTTGTGGTTTTGGGTGATAAGTCTGGATTTATAAAACCAGCGGACTTAGTTTATCGGACTGGTTATATTGATTTTTTGCAAAAGAAAGCAATTCTAGATAAAGAATATAAATGTGAAGATGGTTTAGAAATGGACATCCCATCTAATCAAATTCATCAGTTTGAAAATAAAACAGAAAAACCGGCTCATGTTTTAATTGTGACTCACCCTATTATTTCAGTTAAAGAAGGTGAGGTTGATATACACTTTGCGAAGTAAGAATTATTTTAATTGAATAATATTTTCATTTCTTTTAATGATTCCTTTGATTTCTAAAAGAGAAATTGTTTGGTTGAGTATATTTATTGGTAGATCAATTTTTGAAATTAATTCTTCGATATTTTGCGGAGAATCTAAATTTTTAATAATTAAAATTTCTGCGTCACTAAAATCTTTGAAATCAAATTCTCTTTGAATATTTTCTTCTGTAGCAAATCCTAAAATTTCCAAAATATCTTTTGCGCTGTTTATCAAATGAGCACCGTCTTTTAAAAGTTTGTTTGAACCAGTTCCATTTTGAGAAAAAATAGAATGAGGAATTGTCATGACTTCGCGATTGTAATCGAGTGCTAGTCGAGCTGTGATGAGTGTACCAGATTTTTCTTCGGCCTCTATTATTAATACGGCGTCAGTAATTCCTGCCATGATTCTATTTCTTTGTGGAAACATCCAAGGCAAAGACGGCATCTCGGGTTCAAACTCCGAGATTAGACATCCGCCGTTTTCGATAATTCTTTCTGCAAGACGATGATTCTTGGGAGGATAGAGGGAGTTGGGCGCGAGGCCGGAGCCTGGCACTGCTAAGCAATTCAAGCCATTTTCAATTGCTGATTGGTGAGCGATGCTGTCTATGCCGAGCGCCAACCCAGAAACTATTGTGATCGGGTATCCACGCAATCCTTCTATTATATGTTCACATGCCAGCTTGCCATAAGAACTGAATTTTCTAGAACCCACTACAGCAAGCAATTTTTGAGAGAAATCCGGCACTTCTCCTATATACCAGAGCTTATCAGGCGGGAAAGGTGTCTCAAATATCTTCTTTGGCCAATAATTCTTACCCAACAATTTGCATTTTTTTAACATTGGCTATAATTTGCCATTTTTGTTATTATGTAGCGATAAAAAAATACTAAAATGTTAGATACAAAATTCATTAGGGAAAATAGGGAAATCGTTGAAATGGCGATGCAAAACAAGAAAGTTAAGGAGGTTGTGAACCTTGACGATCTTTTAGCACTTGCTGACAAAAAGAAAGAGCTTGGACAAAAGCTGGATGGAATCAATGCTCAAAGAAACGAAGCTGCGAAAACTCAAAATATTGATTTAGGTAAACAATTAAAAGAAGAAGGTGCTGTGGTGGAAACTGAACTTGCAGAAGTAGATAAAAAATTTATCGCATTGATGCTACAAATTCCAAACATTCCTTCAGCGGATACTCCAATTGGAAAAGATGATTCTGAAAATAAAGTTATCCGACAATGGGGTGAAGTTCCACAATTTTCTTTTGAACCAAAAGCTCATTGGGATATTGGAAAAGATTTGGACATCATTGATAGTGAAAGAGCTGGAAATGTTTCTGGTTCACGATTTGCATATATTAAAGGAGGTTTAGCACGAATGCAGTTTGCTCTTGTGCAAATGGCTTTCGACACTGTGACAGATGAAGAGATTTTAAAAACTATCGCGGAAGAAGCTGGATTGAATGTAAGTACAAAACCTTTTCGTTTAATTGTTCCTCCAACTTTTGTAAAACCTGCTGTTTACAATCGAATGGCGCGACTAGAACCTCGAGAAGATAAATATCATTTGGAAGCAGACGATATTTATCTTGCAGGAAGTGCAGAACACACAGTGGGTCCAATGCACATGGATGAAACTTTTGCTGGTGAAGAATTGCCAATCAGATATTTAGGATACTCAACATGTTTCCGAAGAGAAGCTGGTTCATATGGAAAAGATACAAAAGGAATTTTGAGACAACATCAATTTGATAAATTGGAAATGGAATCTTTTACAAAACCAGAAGATTCTCTAAGAGAACAAGATTTCTTGGTAGCAATTCAAGAATACATGTTGAGAAAATTAAATCTTCCACATGAAGTGATGCTTGTATGTACAGGTGATATGGGTCTTCCTGATTATCGACAAATCGATGTGAACACTTGGATGCCAGGACAAAATACATATAGAGAAACTCACTCAGCAGATTTGATGACAAGTTTCCAACCTCGACGTCTAAATACTCGATATAAAAATGCAGAAGGAAAATTAGAATTTGTTCACATGAATGATGCAACTCTTTTTGCGATTGGAAGAATGTTGATTGCAATAATCGAAAACTATCAATTAGAAGATGGAACTGTAGCTGTGCCAGAAGTTTTGAAAAAGTATATGGGTGGTACAGAAATAATAAAATCGTAGTACACTATCTAGGATGCAGGAAAATCCTTATCAATCTTCGCGAATGCGAGACAAAAGACGAAAGGAGAAAAAGATTAAATTAATCTTGGCAATTTTTATTTTTGCAGTTTTGATTTTGGGTTTAATTTATATTACGAACGCAAGTTTTTTGAGAATTCAACAGATTGTTGTAAATGAAACTGAACATGCAAATAGAGTGGAAGTTGAGGATTTAATTAAGACACAGTTAGAGGGTAGATATTTAGGACTTTTCGCAAAATCAAATGCATTAATTTTTTCTAGATCAAAAATATCTCGAGCAATTAAAAATAATTATTCTTCAATCGAAAAAGTGGATGTGGACTTGAAAGGTTTGAGTACTATCGATGTTGAATTAACAGAGTATATTTCGACAGCTCTTTGGTGTGACGTGCCCGTAACTCCTTCAAATGTCTCTTTGTATGAAGGTTCAGAAAGTGCTGATTCAGAAGAAGCTCAGTCTATAAAAAGCTCTGCGATTCCACAAGTTTTAAATAGTTTTAATAATGCGAATTGTTATTTTGTAAACGAAGACGGAGTGGTTTTTGCAAAAACTGAATATGATAAAAGTAGTGAGGTGATTAAAACTTTTGGTTTTATAGAAGTTGATCCTTTAAAACAAAGTTATGCTAATAAAAAAACTTTTCACAATCTTATTGAGTTTGTGAAGCTTTTGAGAAGATTGAATATTACAGCGGATGAAATTTGGACTAATGATGGGGAGGTTTATGCGATTGTCACAAAAGAAAGAGTTAAGATTTATATAGATGGTGAGGGAGATATTTTGGAAATTTTTGATAATTTAGAAACAGTTATAAAAAGAGACGCTATTAATCAGGCACAGTTTGCAAACATCGATTATATTGACCTTAGATTTGGGAATAGAGTTTTCTATAAGCTGAAATAATCTTGTATAATAATAGATATGAATTTTTTATTAATTGCTCCGCATTATATTTCTTGGCATTACACTAAAGCCATCTCTGACTTAATTGGAATATTCAAAAACTTTATTTGGTTTATTTGGAATATGTTTTCAATTAAGATTCTCTTGCAAACTCTTTTTGTTCCTTTTCAAAAGTTAAGTGTGAAATCTACAAAAAGATTTGATATTCAAGATTTTTTCTCTGCTCTTGTGACCAACTTGCTCATGAGGCTGGTTGGTTTTGGAATACGAAGTTTCTTTATTATTTTGGGATTATTTTCTTTGGCTTTCTTTATAATATTCTCATCTATATTTTTTATAATTTGGTTAATATTGCCTTTGGTTTTGTTGGGAATGTTCGTTCTCGGAATTATTTCAACCCTTAAAATTCCAAATCTATGAAATTTCACCAATTAGCACAAAAAGTTTTTGAAGTTTATCCAGCCATACTTTTGGATAAAATTATTCCGCGAGAGTTTAGAAAAAATGTTCGTAAGATTTTGATGTTTTTTATTGCTGTAGCTTTCATAATTTCTTTGTTTGGTCTTTTTCCAGATTATACTTTTAACATCAGAGGATTGCTGTTTATTACTTTCAGTCTTTGGATTGCTTTCTATCTTTTGGACGCGATGTTTTTTTCGTATTACTTTTCAAAAAATTCAATGGATTTTGAAGTTGCAAAAATTATTGAAAATACAAAAACAGATGACATTACAAAAAGTTTCTTAAACTCTGATATTGGGCAGTTTGCGATGTTGCGAGTAGGGATTTCACAAAAAGAAGTTAATCGATTTTTATCCGAAAGAAAGCATACTGTTTCAAAAGATGAATATTTTGTGATTGAAAACGATAAAGATCCTTTTATAACAGTTGCGGAATACGCTCGTTCAATTTTGCATTTTGATATTGAGTTCGCCGCATTTCTGCGAACTTTTGGTGTAGATGGAAATATTTGGAAGGGAACTCTTGATTGGATTTCTCAAAATCAAAAAACTGTTATTGAAAGGGAAGCTTGGTGGCACAGAGATCGTCTTTCTCGTGTTCCTTCGATTGGAAGAGATTGGGCTTATGGACAGATTTATAATTTGGAAAAATACGGTTATCCGATTTCTAACGACTCAATTTTCCACAGTATTTCTGGAAAGCTTAGTTTGTTTGAAGAAAGTGTAAACAATTTGGAAAGAATTTTGGCAAAACAAAGTGGTGCAAATATTCTTTTGATTGCAAATGAAACTATTTTGGCGATGCAGTGGGTTTCTGCTCTTGGAAAAGAAATTGAAAATGGAACGGTGCGACATGAGATAGAAGGAAAGAAGGTTTATGTTTTAGATACGGATTCAATCATTGATTCAATGAAACAAAAAGTAGATTTGGAAACTGAGTTGAATTCTGTTTTGGCTCAAGTAATAAATGCTGGAAACGTTATTCTTGTGATTAAGGATTTACCGCATTTTATTGCGAGTGCGAGTGCTTTGGATGTGGATGTGAAAAGTCTATTGGCGAATTCTCTAACTTCAGAAAGATTGCAAATTATTGCGGTGGCAAATACTCATGCATATCACGAGACCGTAGAGACTTCTCACGACCTAACTAGATTTTTTGAAAAAATTATTATTCCAGAATTGGAACATGATGCCATTGTGCAGGTGATTCACAACGAAGCAAATATTATTGAATCTAAAATGCCAGTGTTTTTTACATATCAATCTTTGATTGCTGTGGTAAAAAGTTCTGAAAGATTTTTTGCTGATGATTCTTTGTATGACAAAGCTGTTGATCTATTAAATGAAGTCGCAAGTGATTCTGCGGTCGGAAGAAAGATGCAAATAATTACTCAAGAAAAAGTTGAAAAGGTTGTTGAAAACAGAACTGGAATTCCACAAGGAAAAATCGGTGATGCGGAGCAAACCAAATTGAATAGTTTAGAACAGATTTTACATCAGAGAATTGTCGGGCAAGATGCTGCGATAAATGCTATTTCTTCTACCATGCGTCGTTCTCGAGCAGGACTTACAGATTCAAAGAGACCAACAGGATCATTTCTTTTCCTTGGTCCAACAGGTGTAGGAAAAACTGAAACTACAAAAGCTCTTGCAGAAGTATTTTTTGGAAATGAAGAAAAAATTATTAGAGTGGATATGTCGGAGTATTCATCAGAAAATGCTCTAGAAAAATTAATCGGAACAGCGAAAACTGGCGAGACAGGATTTCTTTCTTCGAAACTTCGAGAATCTCAATACGGAGTTTTGCTTTTGGATGAGTTTGAAAAAAGTGCAAAGACCGTTCAGGATTTATTTCTACAAGTTTTAGATGAAGGATTTTTCACAGACGGAAGAGGTGAGAGAGTGAATGCGAGGAATTTAATTATTATTGCTACTTCCAACGCTGGTAGTGATTCTATTTATGAATCAATTAGAAACAAAGAAGATATTATTTTGGATCAACAAAAAATAGTTGATGAAGTGGTAAAAAAAGGACTTTTCCGTCCGGAGCTTTTGAACCGTTTTGATGGAGTGATTGTATTCCATCCTTTGGATCAAACTGCTTTGAAAAATGTTATCAAACTTATGTTGGCTGCTCTTAATAAGAGATTGGAAGATAAAAATTTGAGTATTATTGCAACAGAAAAATTGGTGGATTATTTGGTGAACGTGGGGGCCGATCCACAATTCGGAGCCAGAGCTGTAAAAAGAACAATTCAAGATTTGGTTGAAAAGAAAATTGCCGACGCGATGATTAAAGGTGAAGTTGCGAACGGAGACAAGATAATTTTAGAACCACAAGCAGACGGGACTTTATCAATTGATAAATTTGTTGCTTAAATGAATTTAGGAAATTACAAAACAATAAAAATAATTTTGATTTCAATTGTCTCTGTTTTTGTTCTGTACTTTGCTTTTATTGGAATCAAAACAGTTTCTGTTGAGTTGTATGCACTTGGCGCTCAAAAGTATCAGGAAATATATGCTCATCGAAAGATAAGTTTTGGTAGAGGAATTGTTGTGCAAGATGGTTTGGGTGGTCCTTATGCTGATGATTTTGAAACAGATCAAGTAAGTTTTTTGAGAAAGTATAGAATTGCTGAAGGAGCAAAATTTCCAACAATTGGAGCAAAATATTTTTTAGTTGGAGATGTTGAAACCGGTCAAATTATTTTTAGTAAAGGAGAAGACGAGTCTGTGCCAATTGCTTCGCTTTCAAAATTGATGACAGCTGTTATTGCAGATGAAAATATTGGCTTAGAAAAAGAAACAGTTATTTCTAGCCGAGCTATGAGCACTTATGGTGAGCAGGGAAATGTTCGTCGTGGTGAAAAATATTCTATAGAAACTCTTTTCTATCCTTTGCTTTTAGAATCCTCAAATGATGTGGCAGAGTCTATTGCTGAGTTTGATGAAAGATATACTTTTATTTTAGACATGAATACAAAAGCTAAACTTTTGGAAATGACTAAAACTTTTTATGAAGATCCTAGTGGGTTGTCTTCAAAAAATGTCTCTAGCCCAAACGATGTATTTAAATTAGTACAATATATTTCTAAATATCGAAATTTTATTTTTGAAGTTACGTTAAATAAAAGTTTTAGATTGGGAAATAAAGTTTGGTATTCAAATTCTAGGTTTAAAAATTACGACGGTTATTCAGGTGGAAAAAATGGATATATAGATGCTGCGGGTAAAACGAACGTTGCTTTGTTTGAAATAGAGTTTGAGGGAGATCACGGTGAAAAGGAACACAATAAAAGAAAGATTGCGATTATTATTTTGAACACAAAAGATATTGAAAAGGATACAAAAAATATTCTGAACTATTTGCAAAAGAACGTCCGATATGAATAAATAGAGAACTTATGACTTCTCGGAATTTTTGGAAGCAATTAAATAAACCAATAATAGTTTTGGCCCCAATGGCGGATGTGACTGACGCTTCTTTTCGTCGTTTGTTTGCAAAGTATGGAAAGCCGGATGTAACTTGGACAGAATTCGTTTCGGCAGATGGGTTGGTGATGGCACCTGACGATAATGTGGATGATTCAGGACTTTCTTCAAAACAAAAATTATTGAAGGATTTGGAATATACAGAAGCCGAGCGTCCGATAGTGGCTCAGCTTTTTTCTGGAAAGCCGGAGATGATGGAGAAGGCAGCGAAGCTTGTTCAGGATTTGGGTTTTGATGGTTTGGATATAAATATGGGATGTCCTGATAGATCTGTGGAGAAACAAAAAAGTGGAGCATCCTTAATTAAAAATCCTGAGTTGGCGAAGGTGATTATAAAAGCGGCGCGCCAAGGCGCGCCGCTACTACCCATATCAGTCAAAACTCGTATTGGATACAACAACATCTCAGAAATGGAAGATTGAGTTTCAGAAATTCTTTCAACAAAACCAGATGCTTTAACAATTCATTGGCGAACTAGAAAAGAAATGTCAAAAGTTCCTGCACATTGGGAGTTGGCAAAAAAGGCAATTGAACTTCGAGATAAAATTTCTCCAGAAACAATTCTGCTTGGTAACGGCGATATTGATACTTTAGAAAAATCGAAAAGTATTATTGAGGAAACTGGAATTGATGGAGTGATGATTGGTCGGGGAATTTTTGGTAATCCTTGGTTTTTTAATAAAGAAATTATTCGTGATCGAGATATTAGTTTAGAAGAAAGATTGAAGGTTTTGATTGAGCATACCAAATTATTCTCGGAGATTTTATTTCATAAAAATTTTGCAGTGATGAAAAAACACTACAAAGCGTACGTTGAAGGTTTTGATGGTGCCAAAGAACTCCGAATGAAATTGATGGAGGCTAAAGACGTGGGGGAGATCGAAAATATCATTGGGGATTTCTTGAGAACAAAGTAGTTGACAAAAAATATGACAGGAGTATATTTTTAGTCAGAGGTCCTTTTACACAGAACCGAACAATAGAACCTTACCTTAATAGGTTCGGATGTACGAAAGTATGAAATTGAGTCATCGACTCGGATTGTTAAGAAAACAGTTATATGGATTAATTACCCGTTGATCTGAGGCCCATTTGCCGCATAGAGTAATAACAAATCAAAGTACATCGAGAGTAACTGAAAACTTTTTCTCGAAACTTATTTCATGCCTCATAAAGCATCAAAATCTGACCTTGGTCGCTACGTTTAGTTGTTTTTCTAGGAAACAACAATCAACGAAAGCACAGGTCTTTTTCTTTTATTTGAGCCTTATTTCAGAGTGTTGATTGGATGTATGATTTAAATACATTGCAAACTAGTTGACAATACTTTATATGCATGATAGGATGTTCCTTGGACAGTTTCGACCTTAACCTTTGTGTAAAGCTCGAGATGCTCTAGTACGAAGCTTTATTCGAGTAGGATAAAGCAAAACAAACTAATATTACCCATGAACTACAGGCCAATTCTATACGAATAGCGACTTAATCGTCGCAATCGCTGCCGGTCGGAACCGCCAGCATTTACAAGATTTTATTGAATTCGGGAAATTTTCCGGCAATCCCGCCGGATAGAAAGGCATCGCCATGAAAGAGGTACAAAAGCCTCCGTAGCTACTGTTTTAATTATCTTTTTTTTAAAAAAAGATAATAGCGTTTCGGATATATAGATTTGTCGCCAATTTAACCCAGCCCTTAGCGTTCGCGCTAAGGGCTGATTTCTTTTTATTTAATTATTTAAGCCCAGATTACCATTTATGCTATAATCTTTTTATCAAGCATATGGCTAAGAAAACTGACGAAAAAACACAAGCGGATCGAGTTGCTCTGTACACAAAATATCGACCGGCAAAATTTAAAGATGTTTTAGGACAAGAGCACGTTACTTCTGTTTTGGCAGAATCGATTAAGCTTGGAAATATTTCGCACGCGTATCTTTTTTCTGGAAGTCGTGGAATCGGAAAGACATCTATTGCAAGAATTTTTGCTAAAGAAATTGGAACATCTGCCGACGACTTGTATGAAATCGATGCCGCCTCAAACACCGGAGTTGATGAAATGCGTTTGCTAACAGAATCTGTTTACACTCAACCTTTTGATTCACAATACAAAGTTTATATTTTGGACGAAGTGCACATGCTTTCAAAACACGCTTTCAACGCGCTTCTAAAAACTTTAGAGGAACCGCCTTCACATGTAATTTTTATTTTAGCTACTACAGAACCAGAAAAAATTCCGGAAACAATTATTTCTCGTTGTCAGACTTATACTTTCAAAAAACCTAATCAAAAAATCTTGAGAGACATGATTGAAAAAACTGCAGAGGCAGAAGGTTTTTCTTTGGAGGTGAGTGCTGCGGATTTGTTAGGACTTCTTGCTGACGGATCTTTCCGGGATGCACAAGGAATTTTGCAAAAGGTAATTAGTTCTTCAAAAGACAAAAAGATTTCAGTTGAAGAAGTGGAGAGAGTGACTGGCGCACCAAAATCTGAGTTGGTAAATGATTATATAAAATCTTTGGCAGGAGATGATATCGACGCTGGTTTGAATTCTTTGGCAAAAGCAGCTGAATCAAATATCGATATGAAAGTTTTCTTGGAATTAGTTTTGAGCAAAGTGCGTGCGATTATTTTGATGAAAATTTCTGATTCACGAAAAAAGCAATTCACAGAAATTTTCTCAGAAGAAGACATGAAGTTTTTGATTGAAATTGCTGAGGATAAAGAGATAAAAATAAATTCAGATATCCTCCTGCAACTTCTAAAAGCTCACGATTTGATCGGACGAAGTGCTGTGCCACAGCTTCCTTTGGAGTTGGTTTTAGTGTATAAAAAGAGCAATGAATAAAAGAATTTATATAAAAGATTTAAGTTTAAAAAAAGGAGACGAGGTTGTAATCGGCGGTTTTGTTGATGTGATTCGACATCAAGGAAAGATGGCTTTTATGGACTTGAGAGATATGACTGGAAAGGTTCAGGGTGTTGTTCTTCCTGGCGTGATTGATAAAGAATTGATTGATCAAATTCGCTCTGAGTGGGTTCTTAAAATAACAGGAAAGGTTAATGAACGACCAGAAAGAAATAAAGTTGAGGGTAAAATGAACGGAGACATTGAGCTTGAAATTTTGGAAATTGAGATTTTAGGAAAAGCTAAAGAATTACCTTTTGAAAAAGACGCTGATGTAAATATTGATACTTATCTTGATCACTTGCCGTTAACTTTGCGAAGTGAAAAAGCAACTGCGGTTTTTAAAGTTCAAGCGAATATTTTGAAAGCGATGCGAGAGTTTTTGAACTCAGAAGGATTCACAGAATTTCAAGCGCCAAAATTAATTGGTGAAGATGCTGAAGGTGGAGCCAACTCATTTAGTCTAGAATATTTTGGACACACAGCTCACTTGGCACAAAGTCCTCAATTGTATAAACAAATCATGGTTGGAATTTTCGAAAGAGTTTTTGCAATCGGAAACGTTTACCGTGCAGAAAAGCACAGCACTAGCCGACACATTAATGAATACACGAGTTGTGATTTAGAAATGGGATTCATCGATGATCATACTGATGTTATGAAAATGGAAACACAGCTTTTGAGTTACGTTATGAAAAGCTTGAAAGAAAATTGTGTAGATGAATTTAAATTATTTAATGCAGAAATTCCAGAAGTTCCTGAAACAATTCCTTCACTTAAATTTAGAGAATCACAAAATGTAATCAAGGATGAGTTTGGAGAAGACTGTTCAAGTGAATTAGATTTGGAACCTCAACACGAAAGATGGCTTTGTGAATATTCTAAGAAAAAATTTAATTCAGATTTTATATTTGTTACACATTTTCCAATTGAGAAAAGACCTTTTTATACATACGAAGATGAAAATGATTTAGGATATGCAAAAGGAGGAGACTTGTTGTTTAGGGGTGTGGAGATCACAACTCTTGCTCAACGAATTCATGATTACGATATGTTGATCGAGTCTATGAAAAAGAAAGGTCTTAATCCAGAAAAGTTTAGATTTTATCTTCAGTCTTTCAAATCAGGAATGCCACCACATGGAGGTTTAGGTTTAGGATTAGAACGTCTGACTGCAAAACTACTTGGCCTAGAGAATGTGAAGGAGGCTACTTTGTTCCCGCGAGATATTAATCGGATAGATAATTTGTTGTCTCAGTAGTCCAGGGTTTAAATAAAAAGGTTTTATTAAATTTCAATAAATTAGTGAATTTTTAGCGAGATCTAATTAATTTATTTGGCTTATAATCAAAATCATTATTTAATTTCATATCTGCATTAGCATCGAAGTCGTAGTAATTGCAAAACAACTCTTCGCCAGGGTTAATATCTCTAGATGCAATTGAAAATGGTTCTGAACTGTTGGTTGAGTCATCTTCTACTATATTAGGATTTTCTGAATGATTGATAAATCTCTCATCGTCTCCACAAGATACATAATAATCGCCCTCCAGGCTTTTGTAGTTGTGTTTCAGGAATTCTTTTCTAGCAGGTTCTGACAATCTCAACATGTCGTCTTCATAAAGTATTTGATCAAAGCCCGGACAGAATCTCCAGGTCATTGTGCCTTTTTTAATAAATTCGTCAGCGAATAACCCTAGACCTGCATCTGGAATGGTACTTTTTTTAACTTTCGTTTTGACCATTAACATATTAATTTTTGAATCTAAATAAAAACTTTTGACATTACATAAATCTATGTTCTTATTGTAAACATAATAATAAAAAAAGCAACCTAAGAAGTAGTTGACTTTTTCTATTTTTTGTGTAAGAATTAGTATCCGAAAACATGTTCTATTGAAATGAGTACGAAACAGATTGTGCTTACAACGTTTAAAGCGCTTGCATGGGATCAGTTTTTTGGGTATTTGGATCGTTTGATTTTTTACCCAATGCTTCTCTGGCTTGCGTTCAAGTACGGATGGTTTATTTGCTTTATTGTAACTGTACCTTGTTATTTCCTTTTCTCAATTATTATTGTGACGATTCACTATCGTGCAATGTATGAGCGCGGCGTAGATCTTTTTGGTATGCATGCCATGCAAGAGATTGCGGAAAGCACTCGGTCACCAAAGTTTGGCAAAAACATCATTTTGTACCCGTTGCACCAGATGAAATTTCTTTTAATTTCTTTGATGCAAAATCAATACCGTATTACAGGACACATTATTAAAAGAATGTACGCCAAGATTCAGACAAAAACTCAATCTTGGCTACTGCACAATAAGTGGCTGCTTTATTCGGTAGGAACACTCCACGTCTTTGATCCCCAGTCTGTTTTTATGTATACGCAGAAATGTGAACATGAAAACGACTTAGTAAAAAAAACTGTCACCAAACTACTTCCAATGGTTTGTTGGCATATCGCTTACTGGTCAGGGGTGGCTTATTACATCTCTGAAGGTGTGACATTGCTACGAAACCTTTAACCAATCAATCTCTTATAATTCGAAAGTTTAATAAGAGATTTTTTATTTCAGTTTAAATAAAAGTGTTTATAAAAAGTTTGCAATTAAAATCTAATAATCTAATATTAGTTTATAGTGAATAAATATAATAAATTGCTAATAGTAGTCTTTGTTATTTTTATGCTCGTCTCAATTTTTTGGATTTATGAAGAGTATATTCTCCGTGATAATTTTGAAGTATTTTATTCTGACGATGGTATACCCATCCTAGAAGAATAATTCAGAAATCATATGATAGAAAACATTCAAAAAATTGGTCTAGAAATATGTGAATGGGATTCAGCGAAATTCCTTCTCTTCTCCGACAATGTTTTCTCTCCTCTGATTTACTACTCGCATTTATTTCCTGCAATTTTATCTATACTGTTTGCTTTCTTTGTTTTTTTGAGTAATCCAAAAGGTGCTTTGAATAGACTTTTGTTTTTATTATCTATAACTTTTGTTCTGTGGTCTTTAGTTGATTTAATGTTGTGGGCTACAGAAAGGGTAGATTATATTATGTTTGCTTGGTCATCTTTGATCTATTTAGATGTATTAATTTATATTTTTACTTATCTATTTGTGTTTTATTATTTGTTTAGAAAAGAACTACCAGTATCTAATTCGGTTTTTATTTTTATTTTATTTTTACCAATAATATTTTTAGCTCCGACAGCCTTAAATTTAACTGGTTTTGATTTTACTAATTGCGATAGAGAAGCCATAGAAGGTCCTCTATGGTTGTATGCGTATCTAGTTGAATTACTAATGGTTGGTCTAATCGTTGCCGCTGGTGTTAAATCTATTAAAAACATTGAAGATAAAACAAAGATTTCAAGAAATATTTTGATGTGTTTTGGTGCCCTAATGTTTTTATTAATGTTTTCTTTTGGAAATATTTTTGGAAGTTTTGCTTTAGATTGGTCTGTCGCTCAGTATGGACTATTTGGAATGCCTGTTTTTATTGGTATCTTGTCTTATTTGGTAGGAAAACATGGTGCGTTCAATACAAAAATATTACCAACTCAGATATTGGTTTTTAGTCTATGGTTGCTTACATTCTCATTATTCTTTTTACAAACACTAAGCTTGGTAAGAACTATTGTTATTGTAAACTTGGCACTAACTTCTATTTTAGGATTTTTCTTGATAAGAAGTGTTAAATCTGAAGTTCTAGCAAGACAAAACCTTCAAAAAGCCAACGACCAACAACAATCACTAATGCGGTTCATCAACCACCAAGTGAAGGGATTTTTGACACGATCACGACTAATTTTTGATGCGTTGAAAAATGATGAGTATGGAGCGCTGACAGATGAGGCGAGAAAGTTGGTAAATGTTGGTTTTGATACAAACACGCAAGCTGTGCAAATGGTGAAGTCACTTCTTGATGCGTCCAACTTGCAAGACGGAACTGTAAATTATCAACATGTGAATTTTGATTTCCGTGCATTAGTGAGTGATATTATTTCTCAACTAAAACCTACAGCTGAAGCAAAAGGTCTGACATTGAATTCTCAAATTGATTCATCAAAAGAAATGATGGTGAACGGTGACTTAACACACTTAGCTCAAGCTGTGAGAAATTTGATTGAGAACGCAATTCAATATACTGGCGCGGGAGCCGTGAATGTTTCTATGAGTGTGGAGGATAAAAATGTTGTGTTTAAAGTTTCTGACACTGGTTTAGGATTGAGTGATGAAGATAAAAAGGTTTTGTTCCAACAAGGTGGGCGAGGAGAGGAGGCTCAAAAAAGAAATGTAAACAGCACTGGTTATGGTCTTTTCATTACATACAAAATTGTTAAAGATCACAACGGTCACGTGAAAGCATCATCTGCTGGGCGAGATAAAGGTTCTACATTTGAGTTTAAGTTGCCGTTGGTTTAAATCTGTTATATTGTTCTAAACAAATCCTAAACAAAGAAAGGAAATTGTTCTATGAAATATATAATGTCGATTTTGGGTAAGCGTTTCGCTCGAAAGTTTCTTGAGAGCCGTGGCGTTGATTCATACGAATCAGATCTTGATGCGGAGGAGTGTTATAAACTCCTTAAGTTGAAAAAAATCTTTGGAGTTTTTTATGTTGGCTTGCTTTGGATTTTTTCATTATCCGTTGCTAGTCTCTTTTTTGTGGAGCTTCATTGGATTTATCCTGTGTGCCTCTTGTTGTTGTGTGTGAATGCATTTATCGTGCATTCTGTTCTCAATAAAAGAGTCCGCAAGGACTATGTTATGGAATTGGCTGAGGCTTGGGGCGCTAGAAGGAAAATCGTCATCTGCGATCTGACTGGTCGTCATAATGTTGATAAATTGCCATGGGAAGTGGAAGACAAAAAACCGGAGACGGTGTGGAAACTTGTGGATCAAGCAGATGAAAAGCCTAAGACGGTTTGGACTCTTTCGGAGCCTTTGGATTGATTTCGACTTGCGTTTTAAAGGCGGCACCTGCGGTGCCGCCTTTTTTCTATACTTGCTAGAACCAAATTTTTAGTGCAAAATGTCTCTTGTCGCGAATTTGCCCGATCGTCTAATGGTAGGACACTGGTTTTTGGTACCAGGTATCAAGGTTCGAGTCCTTGTTGGGCAGCAGTCATGTGAGACAGATCGTGTCTCATGAAATCGCTATATTTTGCAACGGATATTTAGAACGAGTCATGGGCTCGAACTTTTGTGATTTTCGCTGAATTTGCAGAAGTCTTATTTTAAGCCGTTTCTGTAGTTCGAGTCCTGATCCCGTCAGATTTTTTTTGCAAATCTTGTTTGTATTTTGGAAATTTCTAATGATACAGTCAGTGTCTGTGGGACTTGCTTTATGATAAGTTTACTTTTTGATATAATTGTTATTATAAATTTTATTATGAGTCCACACTTATTTAAGAATAGAAACATTTTTTCATTAAAGTCAGGTTTGCTGATAATTTTTGTTGCAATAAGTTTCTTTAATGTTCAAAGCGCACACGCCCTTGTTACCAATCTTGTTGATTTCAATACGACTACGGATCTAACAGACAACTTTAATTCAGATGGTTCAGTTCAGTTCACAAATGTCTCATCAGGCGGTATCGGAGATACGGGCGCGATAAATGTACCTCTGGGTACCACAGATAACTGGACTACCAAGCAAGGATACAGTGTTGCTGGCGATGGAGATGTCTATACATTCAGTGCTTACTTTAAAATTCAAGCAAATGGCGGATATGGCGGATTGGGATTTTCAAATGCAGATACTAATACGGGGGACTTCACAGGGCAGCCGCTAAAGGGTATCGGTATGTCATTTCATGGTGGAGGTGGATCTTTTGTGAATAATAGAACATATACGGATGTTTCTTGGCCACCCGACCTTGTTGTCGGCAATTGGTACAAAATGATTTTTAAAGTTACAGCGCAGGGCAGTAATACTTATGACCTTAATTTCCAAATATGGAATTCGGATGCTGCGGGCGTCTTGGGTACCATGAAGACAGAGAAAGTATTGAACGGTGTCGTTAACGCCGATCTCGGAGGTTCAAGTATTATCCATGGTTTCTTTGCCGCCGCAGGTTCTCGCATGGGCAAGATAGATGACTTCCTTATTCAACTCGAAGGAGGCGCTGCATTTGTTGAGGAGGGTGCTCCTGTTGTAGTAACAGGTACTATTGCTGGAGTTGGAAGCACTATTGCTGCAGTGGGTGGGGAGGTGGTTGATGATCAGGGAGTTTCTGTCACTGAAAGAGGTGTATGTGTCAGTACCTCAACTGCTCCAACCATCTCTGATACTTGCGCGAATGATGGGACGGGCGAGGGAGAATTTGTCGGATCACTCACCGGTCTGGATGAGGGTGTTTTGTACTATGTAAGGGCATATGCCACAAATGCAGAAGGTACGAGTTATGGAGTTGAAAAGACCTTTACCACAACCAATGCTAATCCAACGATAGCGACACTCTCACCGCTCGATAACGCTACTGCCGTAGCTCTAGATAGTGGGCTAGCTATTACCTTCAATGAGGCTGTAGTTTGGGAATCAGAACCTGATAGTGTTACGGTATATCGAGCTCTCGATGATTCTGTCTTCTTTGCACAATCAGGTGGCGGCGGAAGTGGAACACAAGTACTCACTATTGCGTTTCCACAAGATTTTGAATCAGAGACAGAGTATTATGTAATTATTGATAATGATGCGGTTAGTGATATTGCGGGGAATCATTTTGCAGGAATCACAAGTTCCTCAACATGGAGTTTCACCACACTAGCATCAGTTCCTGAGCCAGGAGTCGAAGATGAGGAACGGTCGCAGAATCGATCTCGTAGCGGATCTTCCGTTTCAAGTCGGGTAAAGAATCTCTTAGAGATGGGTAATACGAAAGGTGCTCAAGAACTGATTAATCAGTATCCAAATGCTTTTCAGGATCAGGTAATTATCTCGCCTGCTGTTCAATTAGTAGGTGGTACATGTTCTCTTGGAACTATTAACAGGACTCTTCGAGCTGGCTCACAAGGAGAAGATGTTCGATCTCTGCAGAAGTTTCTTAATTGCGCAGGCTTCCTACTTGCTTCGACGGGTGCCGGGTCTGTCGGAAGTGAAACGTCATTATTTTCAACTAGAACATATAACGCACTCGTTAAGTTCCAAGAAGAATATTCCGTCGACATACTTGCTCCGCTCGGACTGACAAAAGGAACAGGTATTTTTGGTGAATTATCTAGAAGTAAAGCTCAGTCTTTCGCCAATAATTAGAATTGACCAGTCAAGGGCGACCGAGACGGTTCGAATCCTTTTGCGGCAGCAATCATGTGAGCCCGACCGAGACGGCTAAAATCGCCGTCGAGGTCATAAAGTTTTGAAGACCAGTCATGGTCTCGAACTTTGGGTAAATCACAGATACTATTCAAAAATTGCATACCTGCTGAGTGCAGTAGCCAGAACAAAAAATCATCTTACCAAAGAGGTGATTTTTTGTTAAAATGAAATCCTACCCTCTTATGTCCATAAAGATTCCTAAAATAATAATTTTCAGTGTCATCACGTTTACTCTTTACGTGATCCTTTTTGGATTTTCTCAGTTCGGAATGGGTGCAAATGGACAAGCCGTGAACTGTCCATTTTCTGGTCATTCAATGTCTATTTGCAATATGAATATCACTGAGCATATTCAAGAATGGCAGGCAATGTTCACCACGCTGCCATCAAAGGATGCCATCGCAATTCTTTTCGCACTATTCCTTTTTGTTGCTTTGCAAAAATTGACTCCATGGAAGACCTTCTCATTTCCTGAAATAAAAAATGCACACACCTACTTTTTACTTAAAGACCGTTTTCGCATATTTGACCCGCTTAAAGATGCTTTTTCAAGAGGTATTCTAAATCCCAAACTTTTTTAAGTTTTATTTTGTTGAAAACACGCCTGTTGCGTGTTTGGTTTGTCATTATTAAGTCTAATTTTTAACATCACGCATGAACAAAAATATTATAATAGTTGGTCTCGTCGCACTGATACTTGGTACAGGTATTGGATACATGATTAACTCTGTCAAACACGGCTCGCATGATAAGAGCAGTTATCATGACACCAAAGCTCCTACAACAATGGAACACACGATGTCTGGGATGACAGGAAGCCTTAATGGAAAAACAGGTGAAGCTCTTGAGATAGCTTTTCTTGAGGGAATGATCACACATCATGAGGGTGCGGTTGCTATGGCAAAGGAGCTTAAGGCTGGCACAAAGCGTCCAGAACTTCAGAAAATGGCAGACGATATTATCAATGCTCAAACTTCAGAGATAAATACGATGAAGGGATGGCTTAACCAATGGTTCGGAAGATAAATATTATGGAAGAAAAAACACAAACAACTCAAAAAAATAATCTTGCGATGCCGATTGCTGTAGTGATTGCTGGAGCACTCATCGCTGGTGCGGTTCTCTATAGTGGAGGCAAAACACCTACTGCTGGTCAGCCACAACAACAGGTAGCACAAAAGCAAACAGGTGATCTTGAAAAGATGACGCCAGTTTCATCTAAAGACCATATCCGAGGTGACATAAATGCTCCTGTGAAAGTTGTTGAATATTCTGATACTGAATGTCCGTTCTGTAAGAGATTCCAAACAACCATGAATGAGGTAATGGATACGTATGGTAAAGAAGGGAAAGTAGCTTGGGTGTATCGACATTTTCCAATTGACCAGCTTCACTCAAAAGCACGAAAAGAAGCTGTTGCTATGGAGTGCGCCAATGAGTTAGGAGGAAATGACAAGTTCTGGGAGTATGCAGACCGTTTGTATGAAGTGACTCCTGCAAACAACGGACTGGATTTAGCTGAACTTCCAAAGATTGCAGAATATGTCGGATTAGATAAGTCAAAATTTAGCACTTGTCTTGCAAGTACGAGATATGACAAACACATCCAAGATGAAGTAGAGAACGCACAGGCAACAGGTGGCAATGGAACGCCTTGGAGTATCGTGGTCGGAAAGGATGGTAAGAAATATCCGCTCTCGGGTGCGCAACCGATATCTGCCATTAAGCAACTTATTGACCTCGCATCTAAATAGTCATGATTCTCAATGCTTTACAAACAGTATTTCGGAAATCTGTCTACGGGATTCTTGCACTTTTCGTAAGTGCGTCGGCGTTTGTTCTTGCCGTATGGCTCCCAAACATCCGACTGGTTGCGGGCGTAGTCATTTCACCCGATGTTCCTTTGTTAAGTAAGATTGAATTACCACTGAGTCTCTTGGGTTCGATTGGAACTAATTTCACATTGTTGTCCGCCTCTTACACGGTTTTAATCTCGATTCTTTTTGGAATATATATCGCAATGATGACATATTTCCTTAGACGTCGAATCAAGGATGTTACCCAAGGAGGAATCGCTACGGGATTCTTGGGTGTAGCAAGCGGGGTCTTGGGTGTTGGGTGCGCCGCTTGCGGTTCGTTTCTTCTCACAAGTCTCACGCTATTCGGTGTAGGAGGAGTGCTGACATTCCTACCACTCGGTGGAAGTGAATTTGGAATCATTGGAGTAATCTTGCTTGGTCTTGCCGTCTATATGACTGCAAAGAAAATTCAAGACCCTCAGGTATGTAACATTCAGAATTAAAAGTTATGAAAAAATTAATTAACAAAATATCTCTCGAAACGATTCACTACGCAATCCTGCTTCAGGCCGGTATTGCAATGGCTGGAAGCCTGTTCTTCAGCGAGGTCATGGCTTTACCGCCGTGTGTACTGTGCTGGTATCAGCGTATCGCCATGTATCCGATAGTGATACTGACAACCATCGGAATTATCCGAGATGACAAGAAGACGTATATATCAGTATTGGCACTCGGAATCCCAGGGCTTGCGATATCTATCTATCACAATCTTCTGTATTGGAAAATACTTCCAGAAAGTGTTGCTCCGTGTACACTTGGAATATCTTGCACGACGAAGTTCTTTGAGTGGTTTGGATTTATAACCATTCCATTTATGGCACTTATGGCGTTCACTATTATTACGATACTTGGACTTATTAGCTTAAAGAAAAATACATATGAAAAATCTTAAAATTATTATCGGTATATTCGCACTTATCGTCGTTGTCTTCCTGATTGCAAAAGGAGGCTACAAAAAGTCTGAAGACACAGCGGAACGTTCAAACACCACTCAGTCTTCCGTACTTGAAATCAGAGCAAATGACTGGGTGTTGGGAACGAGTACTGCAAAGGTCACCATTGTCGAGTATCTAGACTTCGAGTGTGAAGCTTGTGGTGCGTATTACCCAATTACTAAAAAGATCAAAGAGGAGTACAAGGACGATGTTCGACTTGTCATCCGATACTTCCCATTGCCAGGACACAAAAATTCTAGAACTGCGGCATACGCAGTCGAATCAGCTGGAAAGCAAGGAAAGTTCTTCGAAATGTACAACATCCTATTTACCAAGCAGTCTGAGTGGAGCGAACAGCAAATGGCAAATCAAGACCAGTTTGAGAAATATGCTCTGGAAGCCGGCGTGAATATCGAACAGTGGAAAAAGGATGTGACGAGTGATGAGGTGAAGAATCGAGTTGAAGAGAGCTACAAAGAAGCAATGGGTCTCAATCTGCAAGGGACACCCTCATTCTTTCTCAATGGAAAGAGAATTCAAAATCCAAAAGGCTATGAGTCATTCAAGGTCTTAATTGATGAAGCCATTAAAAATTAACAGACAGTAAAATATTTATGGAACATACACCAACAACAGAAAACAAGGAGAATTATGTAAGTCTTAAATTCAAAAAGCCGAAACCGCTTTATATTGCAATCGGAGTTGCGGTACTTCTTATCCTCATCGCTCTCTTTTTTGCCAAAGGCCTTTTTGTAGCCGCAACAGTAAATGGCAATCCGATTAGTCGCTTTGCGGTGATTTCAGAGCTTGAGAAGCAGGGCGGTAAACAAGCCCTCGAAGCCCTTGTTGATAAGAAAATAATTGGGTCTGAATTGAACAAGAAAGGTATAAATATTCCTAAAGAGGAAGTTGACGCTGAAATTGAGAAAATAAAAGCCCAGGTCACTACTCAAGGCGGAACACTTGAAATGGCACTCGCGCAACAGGGACTTACGGAAGAATCATTGCGCGAGCAAATTACCATTCAGAAGAAGCTTGAAAAGCTACTTGCTGATAAAATAGCAGTGACTGACCTAGAAATAGACGCTTACATCAAAGATTCAAAGACCGCCCTTCCAAAAGATATGAAGATGGAAGATTTCAAGAAACAAGTTGGTGAACAGCTCAAGCAACAAAAGTTTCAGACAGAGGCACAGCAGTGGGTGTCAGATTTGACCGCAAGTGCAAAGATAAAATATTACGTTAGTTATTAAATAATATATAAAATTATGAATATCAAAGCATCGATACAGGCATTAAAAGATCACGCGAAAGAAGAGGTCAGAATCCATAGAGAAATTATCAAGGAAACCAAAGGCGATGGAAAGCATTTGGTCAAAAAGCATCTTGCTGACACCGTAGAAATTCACAAGAAATTTTGGAAGGAGCTAAAG
>Ga0172380_10000605_pt1 | contig 67088 bp, 67 predicted proteins | sample Leawe162metaG_FD_119747 | JGI IMG/M metagenome (GOLD analysis project Ga0172380, IMG submission 119747) | Leachate microbial communities from a municipal landfill in Southern Ontario, Canada - Leachate well 162 metaG | ecosystem: Engineered > Solid waste > Landfill > Unclassified | place... | reverse complement strand
GCTTTGACCGAGCTGGTGCGCAATACAATTGCCATGGCCAGTGCATCTGAAGAAGACCCGTTTGCGGGATTGCCTGAGAAAAAGTATCTGGCAAAGAAAATACCTGAATTGGGTTTGACCGATGACGCCATCGCTAAGATAACTACTGAAGACAAAATTCAAATGGCTCTGGCTGCCGAAGCAGCTGCTCGCGGCTATGACGAACGCATTACTAATTCGCGCGGTGCGAGCTTTACCGATTGGAGCGGATCGACTGTCTACGCCAATTCCCATGGATTTATTGGCACGTATAGCAGTACTCACTGTTCTATTAGCGCCGCTGTGGTTGCCTCAGCGGGCGACCAGATGCAGGTGGGTGGCTGGTCTTCTGGAGCTTTGAGTTTTAGCAAGCTGGAGTCTCCTGAACAAGTCGGCATTACTGCTGCTAAACGCGCCTTGCGTATGCTAGGGGCAAAAAAGGTCAAATCGCAAGTAGTGCCAGTGGTGTTTGATCCACTGATGGCGGCCCAACTCTTGGCTCAGTTTGTTGGTGCCACGGCAGGCTCTCATGTCTATCGCAATAGTTCTTTCTTGGCCGGGAAAATTGACCAGATGGTGGCCAGTGAAGCTGTCACTATTATCGATGACCCGCTGATGATTGGTGGCTTAGGTTCGCGCCCTTATGACGGCGAAGGTATGCCAGCATTGAAGCGCACATTGGTTGAAGGCGGCAAGCTTAACACCTATTTGCTCAGTAGCTATTCGGCCCGTAAGCTGAGCACCATCCCTAATAGTGGCAGCACCGGCAATTTGTATTTTGCTCCGGGCAAGCTTTCACCGGAAGAAATTATTGCTTCAGTGGGTAATGGGCTTTATTTAACAAGTGTCTCTGGACCTGGCTTTAACGTTGTTACTGGCGATTATTCCCGGGGCGCATCTGGTTTGTGGATTGAAAACGGTGAGCTGACTTTTCCTGTGGAAGGCATCACCATTGCTGGCAATATGCTAGAGATGTTTAGCAACATAGATGCCATCGGCAATGATTTGATTTTCCGCTCTAGCACTGTTTCTCCGACAATCAAGATTGCTTCGATGATGGTGGCTGGTGATTAATGCTTGATATTGAACCTAGCATCTACAACTCTTTTTGAACGAAGTGTAAGGTGTTGCGCCGTGCTCTTGCCAAGAGTCGATATTGAGTCTATACTAATAATCTATACTGCGGGTAAAGCCATGAAACGAGCCAAATTATTTCGCAACGGCCAGAGTCAAGCCGTGCGCTTGCCCCGCGAATGTCAGTTTGAAGGGACCGAAGTACTGGCAAAACGCGTCGGCAATTTCGTCGTACTGATGCCCGTCGAAAATTCATGGGATGCATTGATTCAGAGTCTCGATATGTTTTCGGATGATTTCATGCTTGATAGAGAACAGCCGATGGCGCAGCAAACGAGAGAGCCGCTTGGTAAATGAACTACTTGCTGGATACCGATATTTGCATAGCGATAATCAATCGTCGGTCACCTAAAGCGATTTCCCGTCTTCAAGCTTGCAAACTTGGCTCTGTTGCGCTTTCGACGATCAGCGTTGCTGAGTTGCGGTTTGGCGCCGACAAGAGCCAAGCTGTAGCAAAGAACCATGAAGCACTGGATCAGTTTTTTCTTGCCCTTGAAATTAAAGCGTTCGACGAGATTTCTGCCATCGCCTACGGTGCCATACGAGCTGACTTAGAAAGGAAAGGTACTCCTATCGGCCCGCTTGATACGCTGATTGCAGCCCAGGCTTTAGCACACGAGCTGATACTAGTAACGAACAACCAGAACGAGTTCACTCGAGTGGAAAAACTTAGAGTTGAAACTTGGATTTGATCTCCCGCTCAGTTCTTATTGCCCGCGCAAGTCTTTGCCGGTGTAGTGCTTCATGGTGCTATTGGCTCCCGACCATATAAAAGCACCACCGCAGGCAACGGCACCGAGAGTGGCTGCACCAATTATTACTGGAGATTCGACTACTGCTGCAGTGATAGCAAAAGCTGCTCCACCAACGCCTAACATCGCTTGCACGCCGCTGTCGCTAGGGTGCTGTTTGATGTAATTTCCTACTGTGCCCAGGGCTTCTGTGCTCGATTTTTGCTCTTTGGCAATGGTAGACATTGTCTCTCTGTAGGCATCTTGCCAGAGATGTGCGCTAGGGTGAGAGCCGCAGTTTTCTTGCTCGTTTATTCTACTCAGTTGTTCTTGTCTGGCATATTCGCGATTGTCCATTTGCTTTTCCCCTAAATTTGGCCTAGTAATTTAACCGGATTGACTAAACCGGATTGGTGCCATGCGTCTGACTCCTTTAGATTAGTGGCGGCGGCGGGGCGAATAAATGTGCAATTGAACAGTCTTTTCAACGTGGGGCTGTTGGCGGTTTGTTTTCTCGGCTAGAATGACAGTAAAGGAAGCAATGGGCCAATGCGCGAGCATCAGATCGTAGTCAATTTGAAAGCACAGCAGTTCGAGCAACTGCAGAAATTGGCGCGGGAACGCGGTTTTAAGTCTGTGAGCGCCTATGTCAAGCAAAAAGTACTCGAACTTGCCATGGGGATTGACACTGAAAGTGGAAGCCATGGTCAGACTGATGAACAGGTTTCTTTAGCCGCCGCACCAGTGTTGGGCGACCTTGATCGCATTCACAATGAGCTTAAATCTTTCCTTGATGAGCTTTCTGGTCCGACCGAACTGCCAAACTCAGCTTTCGGTAGCTCGGCATCACTTTCAAGCGCGCCAGGCAGCATGTCTGGCCTTCCAGCTGAAGCGTTCGCTGAAAGAAAAGACTTTGCCGTGGCCGCTCCGGATGATGATTTTGACTGGGCGCCAGCCGGGGGCTCTGGTTTTTCCACAGCCGCTTATACCACCAGCTTGGGTAGCGCCGCAGCTGGTTTGGGCAGTGCTCCCTCTACAGGTAGCGTAGTTGGTTCAGCTGCCTCTAGCCTCGATATTGGCACTGGTGCCAGCGATTTTCAAGAAGTTAGCGATACTAGTACTTTGCCCCAAGTGCTGCCATCGAGCAACTTGGGCGGCTTTGGCTACGGCCTTGGCAAATACTCTTCATTTAGTGGGGCGGGTAGTGGCGTTGGTTCTAGCGCACGCTTTAGCACTCCATTTAATGCAGGCGATCGCTTAAGCGGCTACCGCGACATCATGGACGACATGGAAGAGCTGGCCGACCGCGCTTTTGCCATTTCTCCTCGGCTGGGCGCCCTTGATGAAAGCGTCGAAGACGAGCAGGCAGAGACTAGCCGTGGTCGGCGCAAGCAGGTGGAAAGTCCAAACGAATCTGCTGAATTAGATGAGCAAGGCGCAGCCGAGTTAGAGGCCTCTGCTTATGAAGAATCTTCTGAAGATTATGACTCTGGCTACGATTATGCCGAACAAGAGATGAACCCAGACCTAAGCTTAGATCCGAAGTCAGATCTGAAATCTGAACTTGAACTAGGGCCAGCCGCTAGTGCTTTACCTTCGTTTGTCGAGCCGATAGCCTTAGACAAACTACTGACACCTGAGCAGTTAGAGGCGGAAGATGTTCAAGATAAGTTAAACGCCAAAGAAGGCAAGAAAGCTCAGGCTGCGGCGCAAATGCGCGCTGACTTGGCTGGCGCTCCTGTTACTGATTTCTCGCCAGAGGCCGCTGGTGAGCAATCTGATGTAGTTAGTGATGTAGAGAAAGCAGAGGAGAAGCCCCGGGCCCGGCGCCGCTCTAACAAGCTCTTCGATGAGCCGATGCTGCCTCCTCCTGATGAAATTGATGAGGCGGTGGAGCGCAAGCCAACCTTTGTGCCGCCGCCAGCCCCGCTGCCGCCGAGAGTGAGTCAGACCAATATTCCCGCTATGACAGCAGAAGAGGCTGCGGCCATGGAGAAGGCAGCAGCTCAGGCCGCCGCTGCTGCCATCGAAGACGATTTACTGAGCGAACTACTGGACGGCAATTTAACTCAGCAGCGTGACGAATCGGCTCCCAATCCATTTGCTGTTTCGCTGTCGTTTGAGCTAGAGGCAACGGCGGTGGCTACTAATGATGTGGCCGGACCGGTGGGAATGTTGGCCGATCAGTTGGCCAGTATGGAACAACTTCCTAGTTTGGAAGCTCAGGCTAGTATGGAAGAGCAAACCCCACTGGGGCAGATCGCTATGGCCGCTGAAGCGGCTTTGTATGAGGCTCCTGTTGGGGCTGAAGATAGTGCTGCAGGTTATGATGCTAGTGCCGGCCAAGCTGCTACTACTTCTGGTTCGGTTAGTTCTTCTGGCTCATCTAGCAATTCCGGCTCTTTGGGGTCCGCTGGCACGACTTCGACCGATTCTGGCGAAGAAAGCTTAAATCCATCTACTTTCAGTGGGACTCCTCCCCCAAAGAGACGTCGAACATGAGAGCCCTCGCATTGTTTAGCTCCCCTTGACACCATATTATCTTTTCAGATGCAGCGATGCACTTGACTGATTCCCATCAGTCGTTGAATTAAGCGGTTGTCAAGATAATTAATCGCCTGGCGTGGTATATAGATTTTGCGATAAGGAATTTCATCATGGTTCAACATCACGGCGAAACGCCCGACAGAAATAACAATGTTGAAGGCTTGCAGGGTAGCGAAATGGTCGAGCGCCGTGCTACGTCGCGCATTTTAGATGAGCAAAGCCTGCCGAAAGTCGACCTCAGTGTCGAAAGCGATACTGGCGCTAGTCTGTTGAAATTGGCTCTCAATCCCGAACGCCATCCTCAAGGTGTGCCCGGCTTCCACATGGATTCGATTACTCGCCTAGCAGAGCAGAGTGAGAGAGTGTCTAAAGGCTGCAGTGCTGAAGACCTTATGAAAATGATGGACAATAATACTTATTTGATGCAAGCTGCTCAGATGAGAGTTGAACGCTTGATGCAAACAAGTCAAAGAGCCAGTCTTGCTTCTGTTGTCGATGGAGAACAGTTGCGCTTTTCGTAGCACTAGAGCAATAATCTCGCAAACGTAGAGCCAATTGAAAGCACTAAAAAAAAGGCCGTCACAGTGACGACCTTTTTTTGTTTTTCTGTTTGCTGAATAGTCTGATTGCTTGGTTTCTACCAAGCTCAGCTGTCTAGAACTTAGTGATTGAATCAGTCAGTTTTTTCACGGTTTCGATTGTCAGTGGCTGCGGTTCTGCTGAGGTGTCGATCGATTGAGCCATGACGAAAATAATCTTTCCACTGGTAGTTGATTTGAGAGCACCGAAGAAAGTGTTATCGACCTTGCCGTCTGGTCTTGTTGCTTGCTCGGCGTTACCAATAACGTATGGCATTTTCTGTCCAGCGACATCTAGGGTTGAGTGGCTGCTGACTTTCAGCTTTTTCGCTGCTGACGCGCCGCTGCCTGATGCACCAGTGCTTGGTACACCGGGGGCGCCTGGTGCGCTTGGGGCTGCACCGCCATTGGCAATTTCATCGATTGCTTGTTCTGGTGTGGTGGCAGCTTTGGTATTTGCCGTCTCAGGCACGGTGAAGAAAGTGTAAATGGCTTTGGTGTCGTCACCTTGAATGACAACCATCGGGGTGTCAAAGAAATTAGCGCCGAACTTATATTGAAAACCGCTTGGCAGTGGATCGGCAATAGTCATGAAAATTGCCGCTGCTTCTTTTACTTTTGTCGGACTAGTGACACTTTGAAAACCCATAAACATAAACACGCAAAGACCGATAAAGCCAACCAGGCAAAGACCTGCTGCAATTAGGACGACCTTGAGCCAGGTTGCCATTCCCCGAGTGTTTCTCCAGCGGGATTGATTTTTCATACTTTTGCCTTCTAGTAAGTGTTGAATACAGGGCCGCCAAGTTTTACTTGATGTTGCCTAACGCTGCCTAATCTTAATCGATTGCCTACCGATGTTTAAAGACAATTTGGTTGTCAGGCCGGTCCTAAACGACTAGTTCTTACCATTTGTTTTAAAAGCAATAGCTCCAGTCGGGGCTATTGCTTTTAGTGAGTTGTTTGTTTGTTTGTGTCTTATGGGCTAGCTGATGTTTGCGAACCGGCCGAAGTGACGTTGCCTGTTGATGATGGCGGTGTGAAGTTTACTTTGTCTGAACCAGTTTGGGTTGGAACATCGCTAGTGGGTTTAGTGCTGCCATCTTTTGAGCCTTGGCCGCTGTTGCTGGCGTCAGAGCTAGTCGGGCCAGTTGAGCCTTCGGTGGTGCTGTCTAAATTCTTGTTGGTAGCAGTGACGGCGTCAGAGTTAGTGGGGCCGGTTGAGCCTTCTGTGGTCTTGTCTAGATTCTTGTTGGTGGTAGTGACGGCGTCCGAGTTTGATGGACCAACTGATGATGAGACGCTGTCGTCATTTGTTTGCTTGCTATCGGTGCGCGCTTCACTGTTCTTGGAGTCACTAGATGCCGCTGAACTGCTATCTTTTGTTTGTTTTTCGTCGCCAAAACGAGACATGTCAAAGGCGGGCAAGATTGGCTTGTCACCTTTGGTCATGGCTTCAGTTTGGCTAGCTATCTCTGCTTTGCTGGTATTGGGAAGAGTTTCACGCGCGGAGTTGATTTCGTTTTGGGCATTACTGGGTGTATTGTCAGTGGTTTTGCCAACGTTTTGTTGTTCAACTTTTGAGGGGTGGAAGTCTAGTTCAGCCATTGTTCACCTCTTAATTTTATTTTGAGTGTGGAAGTTAGAGTTTTTCAGTGCTCGTTTTATGGGGCGCTTCTTGGTGTTGTTGGCATAGCATGTGGAGGGCGCTTGCCAAAATTCATATCACCGGTGGCATTGGTGCTACTAGTGCCAGCTCCTGGTCCAAAATCTGACATGTCGAAGGCTGGTAGAACTGGGTTTGGACCTTTTGTCAAAGCTTCTGTTTGGCTGGCTGTTTCTGCTCGGCCATTGGGTGGGCCAGCTGCACGAGATTCATTGACCTCGTTTTGGGCATTGCTGGTTGGATTTTCAGTGGTTTTGCCAACGTTCTCTTTTTCAACGTTTGGTGTTTTGAAATCTATATCTGCCATGTTGCACCTAGTAAGTGAAGAGAAAATATGAACGCTTCACTAGCACCTGCCGCTGCACGCTTGGTAGGTTCAGCGCGGGTTTCAGCGAGTGGGCGGTAGTAAGTGGTTCGATGTAGCAACAATAATGGCGACTACGTGAAACAAACGTGACAGCATTTTTTTTCTCTATATGAGCAAATTGAAAGCCGGATACCTAAATATCCGGCTTTCAATTTGCTTTAGCTACGTCGTCTTGATGTTGTCTGTGCGAAACCTAGATATAACCCAGATTCTGCTGGGCACCTGCTGGTGGCAAAATACGCAGACGTCTTTGCGGTTCGTCTCCTACACTGCGGCTTGAAAGATTGAATCGTTCCACCAATTGGTGCTGCAATCTTCTTATATACGCTTTGCGGGGTGTGAGTTCAGTTGGTTCAAGCCGATCCATCACCCGGCCAATGGCCTGCCTAGCTTCTTCTAAAGCGACTTCGGTTTCGTCAATATCGCCTTCGATATCAACAGAACCAATACTCGATTCTTCAAGATGGAGTGCTTCTCTTAGTGCTTTTTGAATTTGTGGCAAGTTGTTGCTCTTAACTACATAGACTGGCACTCCTTGAGCTTCAGCGAGACTGAAGATCTTGGCGCCGGCCCGAGCATAGCTGCGCAGTGCGAGAATTGCATCGGCTTCGTCAATTCCCTTTACCACTTCCACTGGCAACTGTAGGGTCTTTACCACGCGTTCTAGGAGCCCCTTGCTAACGGCGTAGGGATAGACCTTGAGGTGAGTCTCTTTGGGAGAAGCCCAGTCGCTGGAGAAAGGCTCTAGGCCTTCTACCATCGATACCGTTACGGTTGGTTCTGGCTTTTGTACCACAGCAAAACTTCCGGTTGCTTCGTCGCGACGACGAATTTCAGGATGAATTTGCCAGCCGCGCAGCAGTTGATCTACAGCTTCAGCGACGTTGCGGTGAACAGCTAGAGTCTGTCTGTCGAGAATTTCGATACAGATATCAAATGTTGGTTCGGCAGAACGCTCTAGCACTGTTTTTTGTGTGCCTCTTCTTCTTGCTTCATCGTCGCCCAGGGTAACGGTTTGAATACCGCCAACCAAGTCGACTAGAGTGGGGTTCTTGAGCAAGTTGGCGAGGGCGCTACCGTGGGCGGTGCCGATCAAAGTGACGCCACGTTCAGCAATTGTTCTTGCTGCTTGGGCTTCTTCTTCGGTTCCGATTTCGTCGATAACGATCACTTCGGGGGTGTGGTTTTCTACCGCTTCAATCATGACGGCAGCTTGTTGCTCTGAACGAGGCACTTGCATACGCCTTGCTTTGCCGATGGCAGGGTGAGGCACGTCGCCGTCGCCAGCAATTTCGTTAGAAGTATCGATAACGATTACTCGTTTCATCAATTCGTCAGCAAGAACCCGAGCCATTTCTCTTAACTTGGTTGTTTTACCAACCCCTGGTGGTCCGAGAAATAGAATTGACTTGCCTGACTCAACTAGGTCGCGAATTACTTCGATTGTGCCTGAAATAGCACGACCGACGCGGCAGGTGAGACCAATGATATTGCCAGCACGGTTGCGTAGAGCGGAGATTCTGTGCAGAGTTCTTTCGATTCCAGCGCGGTTATCGCCTGAGAATTGACCAACTCTAGCTACTGCTGCTTCAAGGTCCTCGTGTGTAATTGGTTGATCTGATAGATAGAGCGTATGTCTGTCGAGATAGCGAGCTTCAGGCAGGCGGCCTAAATCCATTACTACTTCGTAGAGGCCATGAGTGTCTTTCTCGATTGCCTTCTGCATTTCTGGTGGCAGAATTTTTAAGAAAGAGGTTAAATCGTCGGCTGGAGCAATCACGTCCATTTAGTATCTCCGTGGTAGTCGAACGATGCGCAAAAGCGCTGAACAGATAGGTCACATGCTTAGTTGGCTATGACTGTGAACTGTTTGTTCTCAGTCAATTCAAGCACCTCCTCGGTAATTTTTTGGCCTGGTATAAGCACCGGGATTCCTGGTGGACATGGGCAAACGATCTCCGCCGAGATTTGACCCTGGGCCTCTTGTCTTGTTACGACATGAGTTTTTTGTTTAAGCGCTTGATCGGGGGTAAGCACTGGTTCAAAACCAGGCTTTTGAATAAGTGTTTTATTTGCCAGCGAAAACAGTGGGCTGACAGGTTTTTCTTGGGCGGTAAAGGCAATGAGAGCTTGACCAAGTATTTCTACATCTTTTTCCTGGCTACCGGCTCCAAGCATAAATAGAACGCCTTGACCGAGAATTGCTTCTGGGAAAATGCCACGATCAACTAAGAAGTTATAGAGGTTGGCTGCTTCTTCTTGTTCAGGGCTAACAAGTATATGCGTTGGAGTGGTGCCGCGGCTGGTGACACTGGTGTTGCTCGAATTGTTGCTATTGGCATAAACTCGTAGTGCACCAGCCGCCTTTATTTTGGCTTCCAGTAAGGTTTTTAGTTCGCTGACATTAGTGAGAAGTTCAGCACCGAGAGGGCTGGCCAAGTATTTTGCTGTGCGTTCAATAGAAGTTAAAAGTAGATAGCTTGGGCTTGAGCTTGTAAGCAGATTGAGTGAACGCCTGACAGAATCAGGATTGAGCAAACTATTTTCGCTTAGGTGAATTAATCCGGTTTGAGTGAGGCCGGGTAATGTTTTATGCAGTGAGTGAGCAACGGCATCGGCACCGCAAGTGAGAGCTGAGCGTTTGTCTCCAGCGACAAAGTGAGCACCGTGAGCTTCATCAACTATGAGGGCAACACCGTGTGTGTGTGCCAGATTAGCTAAGCCTTCGATATCGCTAAGGGCGCCTTGATAGGTGGGAGACACTACTAATAGAGCGGCGACTTTTGGCGCTGCTTTAAGAGCCTGTTCCACTGCATTAACAGTGGCGCTGCCCCAGAAGCCCCAGCTAGTTTCCCAGATTGGTTCATACCAAATTGGAGTCAAGCCAGCCAGAGTAATTGCTTGAACGGCTGCGCGGTGAGCGTTGCGAGGCATAAGAATGCTGTCGCCCAGTTCGCGAGCTGCCAAAATCGCGGCCATTAAGGCTGCTGATGCACCATTGACCGAAAGATAAGTCGATGAACTGCCCCAGATTTTGCTGCAAGTTTGCTCGATGTCGCTGAGCACCCCTTGCGGTTGGGAAAGCTCGTCTAGCCCTGGTAATTCAGTTAGGTCGCTGGGGGCATTGAGCCACGCCCCTGAAGCGAATAGTTCGTTGAGGCGGCCTTTGTGACCAGGGGTATGAAATGAAGCTTTTTCAAAGTTGATGTGACGCTCCATGGCACTGTTTAGAGAGTTCCATGAGTTTATTGTTGTCAGTGAACTGCCTGGTTCGGTCAATTTTGAGGACCTTACTTGGTAGTAACCGCTCGTGTTGCTTGATAGCAGCATCACAGCATATTTAGTATAGCACGGCGCCTATTGGCAAATCGGCGGCAAATGCTGTCAGGAAGCGCACTTTGGTATATAGCATTTGTATTGGTTGGGTGATATTCAATGGCTTTTTTGTACATGGAATTGGCTGTTGCACTAATTTTATTAGCTGTTTCTGTTGACAACTCGCGTGTCGGCTGATTTGTTGTTATTTGGGGGCTTCAGTCATGTAGGGAAAAACCTGCGGAAAATCTCTGTAAACCTGAAAACGTCTTGCAGGTAATCCTTTTCGACCTTTTTTGAACGCTTTGTGCCAGAGGCTTGACAGTTTGTAGCCGACCGGTCTAATATTAATTCATCGAGCGCAACGAATATTCGAGCACAGCGAGTAGTCGAAAGCTCAGCAAAATCAGACATTGGTCCAGGAGGACGCATGACAGCAGTTCAAGAACAGATTAGAACAGGGGCCGCTAAAAGGCTAGAAGGCAAAGTTGCCTTGGTTACTGGTGGGTCGCGTGGTATCGGTGCGGCAATCGCTCTTAAATTAGCAGCAGAGGGTGCTAGCGTTGCTCTTAGTTATGCCAGTAACAAAGACGCTGCCGACAAAGTCGTGGCCAAAATCACGGCGCTTGGGTCAAAGGCTGTGGCTGTCAAAGCCAATGTCACGTCGGTTCAAGATAGTGCAGCGGTTGTAGCTGAGACCATCAAGACTTTCGGTGATCTCAAAATCGATATTCTCGTCAATAATGCCGGCGTCTTTGAAATGGGGCCGATTGACGCAATCGATGCTGAGCAGTTCGATCGCTTGTTTGACGTTAATGTAAAAGGCGCAATTGTTACCACAATTGCTGCTCTTCCGCATATGAATGACGGCGGTCGTATCATCAATATTTCGTCTGGAGCTGCTGATGCCACTATGGCTGGTGCTAGTCTCTATTCGGCAACCAAATCGGCACTCGATACTCTCTCTAGAATTTGGGCTCAAGATCTAGGTAAGCGCCAGATTACAGTCAATTCTGTTTCACCTGGTGTTACTGTCACTGATATGTTCAAAGCGGGCATTCCTGAAGAAGGTCATCAATACATGATTGATAAAACTGCCCTAGGAAGATTAGGGCAGCCTGAAGATATTGCCGATGTTGTTGCCTTCGTCGCATCAGGCGATGCTAGGTGGATAACTGGACAAGTGATCAATGTTGATGGTGGCATAGTCATTTAAGATTGTTTAGGGGTTGCATACGGCGGTTTAATAGTACCTGCGCTTACCTAGCCAATTAGCCGTGGTTCAATCTCTAGCAATTTTAATGCTGCATCGGTCAATATAGCTGAGCCCAGATAAAGTGCCGATTCGTCAATTAGAAAATCGTGAGCATGATGGTTGCGAATACAGCCCGGAAGGCCAACTCCAAGATAGAGTATGGCGCCGGGCTGGAGTTCAAGATAACGGCCAAAATCGTCGGCATAGGTGGTGCGATTGACCAAGCTAACATTGGCGGCGCCTAAAACTTCTTCACTGCATTGGCGCAGCAAATTGACTATATCGGTGCTTTTGTGGGCATTAGAGCTGTGTACTGTGTCTGTTCCGCTCTTGGCTGCTTGCACAAGAGCAGCTCTTTTTGTGCGAATTGTGGCATCGACATGCAAGCTAAGAACGGCAAAGGTATCTTCTAAAGCGCCTGCTTTGGTTACCCTGTCAGCACCTTCGTGGTGTGATAACAAAGTTGCTTCGCTGCCTGGTTGCATAATTATACGCAGCCCGACATCAGTTCTTCCTCTCAAGCGTCTGGCCACAATGCGGGCGGCGCCGAGAACGCAGGCCATATTGGCGTCGTGTCCACAGGCGTGTAAAACCGATGTTTCGGTTTGGCCAGGTACAGCCACGCTGAGGGCATCCATTGACACTTGCATAGCCAGGGTGCGCCCGCTGCCTATTTGAGCAAGAATGCCAGTTTCGGCAATAGGCTTTACGCTAAAACCAAAAGAGGCTAGCTTTTCGCTAACAAGCTTGGCTGTTTCTAGTTCTGAAAATGCCAATTCAGGAATGCTGTTGAGCTGGCGGCGCCAGCTAATAATATCTTCTTGAATATTTTCGGCTTGTTGAAGAGAGGTTGGTAATTTCATAGCTTGCACAGCATAGCTCTTTCTTAAGGTTAGCAGCAACTCGCGTGACCCTAAAATCTGGCATATTTGCTTGTTGTCAAGCGTGGCGCTCAGGTAGCTATAGGTATTCATCATTTATTTCATGACTTGTTTCATCACCAGAGAATTTTAGAGAACACCCCCATCTCTGAACTATCGACATCATTTTCAAGCACTATTTGTGCTTCGAAGTGACGCCGGTGAGAAACAAGCCCCCGCAGCAGTCAATACTCTGAAAGGAATCATCATGGGTACTCCCGTCCTCAACCCCAACGACAACCACTACTACCAGGCTGAGTCTGCTGAAGATGCCTACTTCATTGGCCGTGGTCGCATTGATCTCGTTCCTGGAACCTTCCAAGTTGCGCCTCCAGCGCTAGCAAGGAAAGAAGAGCCGATCGACTTTGGTACCATGGCACCGAACGGCCATTATTACTATGCTGAATCTGCCGAAGACGCTTACTTCATAAGTCGTGGCCGCACTGACCTCGTTCCTGGCTGCAGAATGCGTTGATTTTCCACTTACTTGAACTTGAAAGGAACATTCATGGACAATCGCAAATCGTTTCAATGCTTGCTTGATCACGCCGAAACTTTGTCTCTGTCACCGCAGTACTGGCAACAAGGCGGCAGCAGCAGTGGCTCTTAATCGTGCCCTGGCGATGTTAGATTTCAATCCCGCACTTATTTCGCCGGTTGAAGCCAATGTCATTCGCGCTCTCGCCGGCGAATTTGCCTAACTAGTTGTAAACTCCCTTCCGGCCTGCTCAACCGAGCAGGCCAAATTCAACATCATTGAAAGCAATCAAAATGGAAAACCTCATCAGCACCATCATCTTTTGGGCCGGCATTGTCATCGGCCTGGTCATCATCGGTGCAATTCTGCGCATGACCTTCTTCAAGGTCTCCAACCAGACGGTCAAGATCATCGAGCGCTTCGGCAAGTACAGCAAAACCGCCCGCGCCGGCCTCAACTTCAAGATTCCGTTCGTTGACACAGTGCGTCAGGTTCTCAACCTGCAAGTGCTGCAACACGTCGTCACCGTCGACACGATCACGAAAGACAAGGTCTCGGTGCGCGTGGCCGTGGCGGTGCAATACCACGTCATCGACGGCCGTGAAGCCGATGCCGTTTACAAGCTCTCGCGCCCGGAAACGCAGATCGAAACCTTCGTCTTCGATGTGGTGCGTTCGCAGGTGACCACCCAAGACCTGGATGAAGTGTTCAACAGCAAGAGCACCATTGCCGAAGCCGTCAACCGCGAACTCACTCAAGACATGAGCGACTTCGGCTACACCATCGTCAAGGCCCTCGTCACCGAGATCGACCCGGACGCAAAGGTGAAGGAAGCGATGAACAAGATCAACGCCGCACAGCGCGATCGCGAAGCCGCCAGCGCCCAAGGCGAAGCCGAGAAAACGCTGCGCGTCAAGCAGGCGGAAGCCCAACGCGACGCCGACAAGCTCAAAGGTGAAGGCATTGCCCTGCAACGCCTGGAAATCGTCAAAGGTTTGACCCAGTCGGTGGCCGATCTGAAGAACGCCTATCCGGGCGCGTCGGAAGATTCGATCATGAGTATGCTGATGATGAATCAGTGGCTTGAGACTATGACCCACATTGGTGCCAAGTCCGGCGCCACGACGATCTTCATTCCCAGCACACCCCAGGGCATGACCGACTATCGCCAACAAATCATGGAAGGCCTGGTTGGCTCCAAGAAGTCGGACCCGGCCAAGGGCTAACATCCCTTCTCCTTTTCGCTGCGCCAATTGACCGTAGACTGTGATATCCAAATCGTCTCTTTGACTAACGTAAAGGCTCTACAGCAGTTGACCATAGGTCACAGCGTTGAGGAGCTTTCCCTGATTGGCTGCCCTGCACTTGCATACTACAAACTTGGTGGCACCAAAGTCATACTTTGCTACCTAACGCTCAGCTAGTCGCGGTAAGTTTTTTCAGTTCAGCAGTTGTAAAACTTGGAGAACAAATATTATGCAAAATGGAAGTAATCCGGCTGTTCAGTGCGAGCAATTGCAAGCCTACATCGCCGACGCCAAGAAGGCTCAAGAGACTTTTGAGGCGTCCACGCGCGCCCTTGAAATTAAATATGACGAGCAGCAAAGAGGAATTGAGGGCAAGCGAGATGCCGCCATCGCGCGGGCAATTGCTAGCTTTGAGATCGCTCAAAGAAAGATCGATGGTCTATACAACGATGCCACTCAGCCGCACACCGATGTTTTGCACCGTGCCTTTGATTTGGCTTCGGTTGCGAGCGATCAAGCAATAGGGACGGCAATGTCAGTGGTACGGACCACCTGCTCCATGCCGGAGAACTCTAGTCTCGATGCCATTCCCTTTGGACCAGAGCGGGATCGCTTCGAGAAGGAAAGAGAGGCTATTCGTGCGGTTTCTGAAGCTGCTAGGAGGCAAGCTGAAGAGACTTTTCAGATTGCCTTCAAGCCAATTGAAGCTCTGTGGACACTTGCTAGCAGGCAAAACAGAGCGGCAGTGAAAGAGGCCGAGCAGAGAGTGCATGAGGCTTTTCGGCGGAAGCTGCGCAAGATGTGGAAGTCTCGCGAAAAAGACGCAGCAGCTTTAGTGGAAGACTTTCGCGCTAGCCGAGAACAGCGCATGGCAATTTGGCAACAGTATCTCGCTAGCAATGAGCAGGCTTTTGAGCAGTTGTCCCGCAATTAACCCCCGAGGCATTTGCCTTGCACCTCAACTGCGATCGCAATATCGCATAACAAAATTGGAGACTTCAATGTTCGAACACCTTGGTAAATTTCACGCTATCGTCTTTTTCTCTAGCGTGCTTGCATTTACTATCTGTTTTCTTCTGTGTGCCGCAGCGCGTAAAGATACAGCTTGCGTAAATGTGGCGTTGCTGGCTGCTGACCTTGATGATTTGCGCCATCGCGCTGCCGCACCAGAGCACGCGAACGACCAGCAGCTTGCTGCTTTGATCTTTCTTGTTCAGAACAATCTCAGCTGGGCTCGCATGGCGCTGATTATTGGTAAATATCATTGGACCGGAAAGATCGTCGCCATTACAAACGCTGAGATTGCTAAGCACCGCTAAGCCAAGGTCGCCAGGCTTCGCCTCTTGCCTTAATGCGGCATCTTCGATGCACCCCTATTTTAAAGGAAAAATCATGGAATTCTTTAGTGACATATGGCACTCACTTATTGCCATTTGCTCAGCGATCACTCCAAGCTCAGTAGCAATGTTCTTGATATTCGTTCTGTCGCCTGTTGGCACCTGGATCTTCTGCCGTCAGCTTATGCGGGACTACAAGCGGCGTCATTTAGTGAAGGTTGCACAGCGAATCATCAAGCAACTCAAGGATGAACTCGACTCAGTTCGGCGTGCCTATGTTGGCAAATACATGCCGCTTGGTTTGGTCGCAGAACTCAAGGCCGCTCATGAGACGATGATTACTCTGTATATCAGTTCGTACAGTCTATCTAGTGAATTGGAAATCGTCTCAGTTGCTAACGAGGTGGCTGTGGCCCTTGCAGGTATCCGCGCCCGGTCTGCCAGACCGATGAATGCGGTGGAATACGAGGCCAATCGCTTGGTTCTTGTTGCCGAGCTTGCCAGGCTTGAAGCAGACAAGCATGAAAAACAAGCGGCGTTGAGAAAAACTTACCAACTGCAACTGGAATTGCTTCGGGAAAAGTGGGCCAGAGAAAGGAAGCGCATTGCCAAGTCGCAAAAGCTACTGGCGGCATGCGTGGTGTCTTAAACCAATTTTTCTTTGAGCACCATGTGCTCAGCGTGTCAATCACTGCTCCCGTTCTAAACAAACAAAGTATTTCCATCATGGCCGGGAGTCTAACATAGGAAATTTTCCATGGGTGCATTTAACGGTTTCTTCCCAAATATTGATGTGTATCTCGTTCTCTTTCTCGTTTGCTTCACTGTCGTCATGGCTTTCGTAACCTACCTCCTTCTTGAAGAGGTTAAGCGGCGTCCGGCCCAACGTGGCGTGGCGTTTCTTGATGCTACGCTCAAGGCCTTGCGTAGTCAGTCTTTAAAACCTGAGTTTAAGAACGACAAGGAGCTTGCCGGCATAATATCTCGCGTCGATATTGCTTCCACTGAGGCTCGCGCTCTGTTACGGCGCAATGACTACCGCGCTGCCGAAAAAATTATTGACGATATCTCAGCCGAACTCGCTAAGCGCGCAGAGCTGATCTCTTCTTTGTAGTGCCGTATTTAACCGCTGAGCATAGGCCTGGCAGAATATTAGAGGTTTACTATGAACACAACCGTATCCAAAACTGCGTCGGTTGCAAAAGTGGCAGAAATTGCTGAAAATGCAAGAATTGACACAGACGTTGGCAGTGCAGAATTTACCGCAGTAACGGCGAGTGCTGCTTCGCAAGCAGATATGTTAACCGCTCAGACAGCTGTTTCGCTTGGCGAAACGAGAAGCAATGGTGCAGTGAGAACCCGTCTTGATGTAGTCAAACCCAGCGATGATGACCGCGCCTTTCTCGAATTCATCAACGGCAATCTCTTCGGCCAACCCGCGGCTAAAGAGATGTTGTTACGAATCCATCGCGCCGCCAAGAATCCCTTCCGCGACCGTACCAGGCCAATCTACAAGGCTTTGATGCCAGGTGATTCGCACACCGGCAAAACTGAAACTGCTTGTGTGCTCGCCAATTACTACCACGGCAACCCTGAGGCCTTCATCCGCATCAACTGTGCCAATTACAAGAACAAGGGTGACATTTCGCGCTTGCTTGGCACCGGCCCCGGCTGGGTTGGCTATCAAAAGCCGCCCACGGACGAAGAGTTGGCTGCTAACAAAGACAAGTTCGACGCTTCCGCCTTGCTCTCGGCTCAGAACCTGACGGCCTCGCGTAAGGGCTCTACTACGCCCTACACCATTGTCTTGCTGGACGAGTTCGAGAAGGCTGGTGATGAGTTCGAACAGTTCATCCTGGCCATCTACAGCGCCGCCAAAGAGCGCATGGGTAACAACCAAGAGGTCGACTTCAGCGACTGTATCTTTCTTATGCCCTGTAACTTGGGCATGTCTGAAATCGCTGAGAAAAAGAAAGGTGGTATTGGTTTTGTCGCCACCAAGGTTGATACCACAACCGAACTCGACGCCATCATCGCTCGTCGCTATCCTGCCGAGGTGATTAACCGCTTCGATGAAGTCTGCGTCTACGGAAAGCTTTCGCGCGATGATATCAATGCTGTACTTGGATTGCACATCAAGAAGGTGCAGCAGCATGTGGCACGTGCCTACGGTGCAGAAGCTTTCACTATTGTGGTAGAAGAGTCGGCGCGCCAGCGTTTGCTTGAACTTAGCCTCAACGATCGCGGGGATGTTGCCGACCTCAAGCGTGTTGTGCCTCGTCGCCTCACTGACCCAGTGTCGACTGCAGTCGAAAGCGGCATGGTTGGTGCTAACGACGAGCTCATTGTCTATTGCGAAGACAGCAAAGAAATTTGCTTTGATCGTGCTGGCAATGGCCCAGTGAAAAGATTGGAGACAATCAGCCGGTCTCAACCCGCGGCCGAGAAAAAAGAAGAAACAGTTCTGCCGCAGCGCAAGGTCAACGTGGAAGCAGTCAAGCTGGCTATCGAAGCTGCTGGTTTGGTGAGCAAAGGTCAAGACCGCCAAGCTCAACTAGTGATGGAGCGAGCTTTTATTCTGCTTGAGAAAGACCCTGAACCGGTGATTTCGGTGCGTCTGCACAACTTACTCGGCCTCATTCTCTTCAGAAGCAAAATCTACAGTGAGGCCGCTCGGCAGTTTGCTTCCGCAATTAATGCTCGCCTGATCCTGGGTGAGTGCAAAGAAACTGTGCCCTTTGGCATGCTCTACGGCAATCTGGCTCGGGCTCTGATTAGCGATGGTCGCCGCGAACAGGCCAAGCTGGTTATCGCTGAGGGCATGCAGGCCATTCGTCTCTGTCGCAACAGCGAAAACGAAGAAGGCCTGAAGCATTACTTTGAGGTCTATCTCGCTCTCGAACCGACCAAGGCTAAAGAGCTGATTGAGTTTTTGATTAGTTTGAAGTAGCCGCATTTTAAATCGTAGCTTTCCAAATCGTAGTACTCATTATTATTGGAGAATTTCCATGCCCGGAACAATTGTTACCCTGGTGCTCTATGTCATTGCCCTTAGCTTAGTCGTCACCAATTTCTACCTCCGCTGGCAGGCAAGACAGCGGAAGGCTTACGCTTTCGTTGCGCTAGCGTCGCTCAATGCTTTGCTCCGCAGGTTACACCGTGAGGCTGCTACTGCAGAGCGGGAGAACGACGTTGAGTTTGCTGCCTTGCTCGCTCGCTTTGAATGCATTCAGGATCAGACTCGCGCTGCATTGAATGGTGGCTCCTATGATGCTGTTATCTATGACAATGTCATCGACGTTGTTGAAGGTGTCGGCCGCGAGCTAGCTGCGTTCAGGCAGGGGGAGGCGGCAAGAAAACTGGCTGCGATCAAGCAGCTGCTCAATTAAATGGTATCACGAGCGACAAGTCTGGTGGCACTGGCAATGGCGCTGACTAAATTAGGTTCAAACTCAATTCATAACCCCTAGGAGTTTTTATGTTCGATATTCGAATGGTGTTTCTTTTGGCGCTCTGCGCCTACGTGGTCGTCGGTGCAGTAATCTTTTTCGTCTCCCTGCACCGCAGCCGCATGGCGCCGCTGGTGCGTGAAGCCATGAACACAGCGTACCAAGTTGTGGAGTTCCACAAGATCAACCTCATCCCGGAGCGCTGCGATGGCGAGACGCTCTTGAGATTCGCGGCCGCTTGTGCCATGTTCCGTGACGCAGAGAACAGCCTCTGCGCCGGACGTTACAAGCGCACCGTCGAGCTGGCCAAGCAAGCGACTGCGACGATTCGTAGCCTGCACGGCCGCTTGGTCTGTCAGGAGCATCCGCGGCCGGTCGGCCCCTCTTGTCGGATCATTTCTAACGGTGGCCTTCTCTGGATGGGCAACTAATCAACCTACAGACAGCGATTAATAAGTTAAGGTCAGAGCGCAAGTTCATTTGCCTCAAGCAGAAGGGATAACGGTAAACCCGGCGAGTACGAAAGACTCGCTAGGTTTACTGTTTTTCGCTACGACTTGTTTTTTTATGGGAGCGTTTTCAAAACCCCAGCTTTACTAGGTTGTATAGTTAAAATTTGGTTTTTGACAAAACATGGCGTTTGGGGAAATCTTCGGCTCAGGCAGTTCTGGCTGAGATGCCAGATCTGCCTGAGGAAGAGTGAAGTAAGCAGGTAGAAAGCGGCACGGGCCGAAAACTTCTGGAGTTATCGGGCTTGTCAGCTCACTTGAACTGGAAGCAGCTCTTGTGATTCGCTTCCTTGACCTTGTGACCGCCGGGCTTGCCGACCACGACCATGAGCAGTTCCTTGTGCAGGATATTCTTGCCGCAGGAAGCACAGTAGTGCTTGCTCGGGCGCTCGGCGAGCTGAGCAAGTTGGTCCTTGCGCAGAGCGCTGTTGACTGTGGGGGTGCGCTTCTTGGTGTTTTGCCCTCCGCCTTGCGCTTGCTTGTTCTTGGTTGCCATTTTGATTCCTTTCGATTGTAGTAGATGTGTTTGTATTCCCTCTTCAGTCAGAGTTGCTTAGCAGCAGCGCTGTTGAGGGGCTAAATTGGCTTGGAATGCCAGGGGGTGAATCGCTCCAGACACCTTAACGGTTCCTGAACTCTTTTGTAGGGATGGTTCTTGAGGCTTTGAAGGCTTGGGAGTTGTTGAACCGGAATATGATGGAGATGATGATTCCACAATGCCTGGTTGTCAGCTGGTGGTCAACAGCTTTAGCTGGATTCTGGTATTAAAACTAGTTCCAGCTAGTGTATCGGTATATCGCACGTGGAACTGTGACAGCATTTTCTGATCAAAGTGGTCCAGATTGGTTTCTGCTAGTATTCTTTCCGCGCTAGTTTTTTTCACCTGCTGTACGGGGCACTCGCTAGTGGATTTGAGCATTCTCAAAAATCTGAAAGGCTCAAAAATCACAGGCCCAGTGCTAAGTGCTGCGCTGGTTGAAGCCATTGATCGCGGGACTTTGCAGGCTGACGAAAAATTACCCTCCACGCGTGATATTGCTGATTACCTGGGTTTGTCTAAAACAACCGTGCTAAAGGTCTACAAGTTCTTGGCCAGCACCGGCTACATTTATTCCATCCCCGGTGCTGGTAGCTGGGTGACTGCTATCGCTAGTGGGAAGCTGCTGGATTCGAAGACTTTAAGTAAAAGTGGTTATCCCTGGGAGTCTCGCTTCAATAGTCAGGCTACTAATCTGCAAGGTCTCAACTTGACGGCTTTGGCGGATCTTGATCTCGATGAGGTTAACTTTGGCGCAACACCGCCTGATTTGCTGCCTTTGCGTCAGTGGCGCAAGACCTACCTGCGCGTTTGTGACTGCCTTGAAGAGAAAACCTTTGTAGTTAACCAGGAGGGTTTTGGCTATCGTCCACTAAGAGAAGCTATTGCCGGATTTTTACGCCGCAGCAAGGGCATTGTTTGCGATCCTGAGCAGGTGGTTCTAGATTCCGGCGTGCAAAGCGTGGTCTCGCCGGTTATGAACCTGCTGGTCAAACCGGGTGACCTGGTAGTCTGCGAGAACCCTGGATTTTACGGGGCGCGTGAGCAGTTTCGCTCTCAGGGTGCAAAAGTTTTGACAGTCAATGTGGACCGCGAAGGTCTGATAGTTGATGAACTTGCTGCTATTAACGGTTCGATGCAATGGCTTTATGTGGCACCGTCTTGCCAGGAACCGACCGGCGTCATGCTGTCCGAACCGAGGCGGCGCCAGCTTTTGTCGTTGTGCGGGCAGCGTGGCGCGGCCATTCTTGAGGATGATTGGGATTCGGAGTTTAACTATGGCAAAAGGACTATTCCGTCGTTATTTTCGCTCGATACGACAGGCTCTGTAATTTACTTCTACTCTTTTTGGAGACTCCTGTATCCCCTTACTTCAGTGGGGTTTCTTGTGATTCCGCACAGACTAATTGAACTGTTCGAGAGCTTCAAAAATGTTTGGCAAAGGCAATTTACGCTGATGGAGCATCATGTGCTTACTGAGCTTCTCAATGAAGGCCATGTGGAGCAGCACATTAGCACCATGTGGAAGGCCTACCGCCAGAGGAGGCAGGCGCTGATTTTTTCAGTCGCCGAAGCATTCAAGGGCAATGTCGAGGTCGTATCTTCCAACACCGGTGGGCATGTTGTTGTTCGTTTCAATAGTGGCTGGTCGGCGTCAGACATAGTCAAAGCAGCACAGGCTGTGGGTTTATCTGCTGCACTCACCATCCCATACTATGAACATTCGCCGGTGCCAAACGAAATCATGTTTAGATTTGCCGGCACTGCTCCTGCTCAAATAGAGGCGCGGATAAAGGCTCTGGCAGCGGCAATGCATTGAAGGCCCTCCGATTTTTGAAAAGGGATCTTGCTATACTAGGGCTTATAGTTGTGCAGTTCTTTTGAAAAACTGGAAAAAAAAGAGCTTGCCACTTTTCGCTGCTAAAACCTCGACTTGCCCAAGGAAGGCAGCCGAATTTCAACAAGAAAAGTGACAAGCTCTTTTTGCTAGAAAATCAGGCGGTCGGTTGCGCTTCTCTCGGCTGGGCCCTCAGTAGAGAAGAGCGAGGCCCAGGGCGAAGATCAATGCGAAGATCAGGCAAAAGAGCTTGCCTAGGGCAAACCAGAGGACTGACAGCGTCACCCGCAGGTAGTCACCGAGACCGCCGGTACCTGTAGGACCGATGAATTTGGAAACTTGCTCGGTTGTGAACATGCCGAGCAACGAGAGGACGAGGCCGACGATGAGAAATATTGTCATGGCTTTTTATCTAGTGGTTGACTAGAGCAGTAAAAGACGTGTTGATGGGAGGTCGATGACGCATTGCCACTAGTGGCCTTGCGCCATCGCCAGTTAAGTAATTGAGCAGTGCTCAACCGATGCGGTTAGCCGCTTCGATCAAGCCAGCAGCCACCTTGTCGTTGGCGGCAGAAGGCGTGATCACACCTTCCATGGTGCGCACCCCATTGGCCGAATCGTTCTTGGGGAACGACCACTTGATGCCGGGGATGCTCTCGAGGCGCGAACGCACACCGCTGTCGCCCTTGAATTCACCGCTGCCAATGCCCTTCATCACCACCGAAACCGTACGACCTTCGTCGGTTTTGTTGATGGTGACAGTGACACGGCTTTTGGCGATGAGCTTGCCACCATTGACCATCTCCAGCGGGCAATCGGCCGCGGGCTTGAGGGTCTTGACGGCGGTTGCTGGGCGAGTGGCAAGACGGTCGAGCGGGGGATTGCTCTTGGTCGCTGGTTTGAGGTTGCGTTCGCCTTTGCCTTCCTTCATGCTCATGCACTCTTCCGTGAACCGGAACATGCGCTTGGTGCTGAACCAGCCGATGATGGTGAGTGCAGCGCCGACAAAGAGAGTTTGATTGGCTGTGATGCTCAGACCGAACTTTTCGGCGGCGGCTCCGAGCAGAAACCAACAGATAACACCGGCGGTGACTGAGAGCAGTCCGCGCAGTGCAGTGAATTTGATGCGTTGTTTTTGGCAGTGGTCCATCTGGATCTCCGTTGATGTTGATGATTGCTTACGCCAATGTACTGACTAGACGCTGACTGGGAACTGACTGACAGGCTGAAAGGCAGAGAGTCAATGCAAGCTGTTGCGAAATCCAATCCAGCACTACCGCAAGAAGCGGATGAGTTATGAAGTCGCGATAGGCTGGGGATTGGAAGTTTCGGTTGGAAAGTAAGCTTTAAGAAAAGGGTGAATGAGAACGTATGGAAACTAGATCAAAGCCTCCGCTAGCTCAAATGAAGTGTTAGTTATAAAAAGAGATAAGAGCATCTTGAGTGCTTCTTTCTGATATATCTTTCTTAGCTGAGCTTAAACTAAATAGATGAACCCTTGCAGGTAAAGGCTTTTAGCGGTGATGCCAAGGGGGTCTTCTGTGTAATGTATGTGCACGTTTTGTCTAGCGGAGTTGGCGCAACAAGCTCTGAGTGTTACGAAAACCTGCTTCAATAGAGTTGGCCTCGGGTCAATGATGGCGACAGATTTCCCCGCAAAGCTGAATTTCAGGGTGTTGATCTGCACGTACCCGCGGCGATCTACAACATTTTGGAGAAGATTGACGGCGCGCCAATGATTCCGCTACTGCCTTTGAGCTACGGCTGTAGTTGTTTGGGGCATGCTAAAACCACCATTGTGGTTACTAGTAACTGCAGAATTCTTGAGGCGCCCAAAGATTGGCTGAAAGTACCTCAAGGATTTAAGGCTGTTGCTTCTTGTTAAGTGCTCAGCGTGGACGAGGCCGCTGAGTCAGGCGTAGTTGAGTTGTTTGGTAGTCTTGGCAAGTGATCTACTTTGATTTGCCTGAACTCAAGTAGTGCTAATGCCGAAGTGCTCAAAGCGGCTTAGCAAGTCATTTCTATCTTTGAAATGTACAACGTTCATTCCTACCTGTGTGCCAGCTTCAATGTTGGGCTCAAGGTCGTCAATGAAAAGACATTGATGGGCAGCTAGATTGCTGCGGCGCAATACTTCCTGATAGATCTCGTGCTGTGGTTTGCTATGACCAATTTTGTAAGAGAGAATCAACTCTTCAAAGTGGCGACTGACTTGGAAATTTTGATCTAAATATTGCCAGTGCGATTCATTTGTATTAGACAAGAGATAGAGCTTGTGCTGCTTTCTCAGGTCTTGCATGAGACTGGCCATCTCGTTGTTCTCGCGAAAAGTAGCATTCCACAGCTGATGAAATTCTTCTTCGCTGATCGGGTGTAGATTGCCATGACTAGCCATTTGCTCATTGATGGCATGTAAGAAGGCGGAGGTGTCGATATGGCCATTTTCATAACCAAGGGAGCCAATATGCTTCAAGATTGGCTTGAACTGCTCTTTTGTAATTCCTGCTCTGGTGTAAAAACCTTGGCAGACAATTTCCCATTCGAAGTCGACGAAGACGTGGCCCATGTCAAAGACAATTAGTTTGATATCGTGCTTCTTCATTTGCTCTCAGGTCGTAAACTGCCAACAGCAGTGATTTTACCCCATGGCTGCTTGAAATTGTTGTACTTCCTGTTCGGTAATAGACTGGTCTATTACAGAGCCTGAAAAAGAAAAGATTTGAAAAAGGAAAGAATGTTTGGTGCGAAGAAAAAAGAACGCGAAGAAGGAGAACGACAAGAAGAACGAGAAGAAGAGGTGCTTTTGGGGCTACACTCTCCTTCTCGTGGGGGCCTTGTCGCTGGCTGAGGTTTGGCTTTAGACCGGCGCCGTCAGCTCAGCTTGGTATCAGTTCAGCTCTTGGTCTGCGTCGTGTCGGCCGCGTAGCTGCGGATGCCGTGGGGGAAGTGGCGCCGGCCGGCTTCGGGGTGGCCCAGTTCGGCGACCGGAATCGGCTTTTGCAGCCGCCCTTGGTAGAGGAAGGCAGCGTAGGCCTTGAGGTCGGCGATGGCGCCTTCACGGTCGACCTCCGAAGCGGTGCCGTAGCTTGCACCCATGCGAATGGTGATGCGGTGCAGATTCTTCCAGCCGCCGTCGGTGAGCAGCTGCAGAATGTTGTCGATGCACTTACCGTCGGGCCAGTTGTCGTCGATGCGCAGCATGGTGCCGCCGTCGATGGTGGCGTGCAGGAAGCCCTCGATCATGGTCCAGGGGCAGCTGGCAGCAGAAGAGTTGGCGGCCGAAGAGTTAGCGTTGGTGCTCATGTCTGTGTGCTCCGAGTTGGTACTGTGGTGTAATGAAAACACCGGAGGTGTTTCCATTTGATCAGGTCTGTGGAACTGCTAGCTGTATCGGCCGGTGCCCGCGTATTTCCAGCCGTCAGGTCTGATTTTGTTGGTGCAGGTGGGGCACTGGATGTGCGCGCTGATCGACTCTCGCAGAACTCCCTTGATGTCTTGGCTGGCGCCTTGCACATCACGGTGGCTCACCTTGAGTACTGCTCCGCAGCGGCATTTCTCGGTCCACGTGAACGGCGTACGTTGACCTTTTTGCGGGTCGCCTTGTTGAATGACTTCCATGATCGTCTCAGCCGAGCAGTGCCTTCTTACGCAGGGTCTCGGTGGACCACTGACTGGCCAGGTTGGCGCCTGGGATGCCGCTGGCCTTGACCTTGGCGGTCAGGGCGTGATGTTCGCCGCTGCCGTCGTTGCTGTAGGTCAGGGCGATGAGCTTGGCCACCAGGGTGGTGGTGGTCCAGTTGTTGGCGCTGTTGACGCCGCCGACCTTGGCCTGGCGCAGGCGCTCGATCAGCTCGTTGCGGTCGGTGCTGCCGACCATGGCCGCGGCGGCCAGGGCACCGGCCCAGTCGCCCTCGATCTTGCAGTCGTCGCCGTAGCTCAGGGCTTCCACGGCCGTGGTCACGGCGTCGTGCAGTTCGCTGGCCGAGACGACGATGGAGAAGCGGTTCTGGTTGCTGTCACCGGGCTGCTTCCAGCCAGCGCTGCGGCTCAGGCTGTGGAACAGCTTCCAGCTGTCGATGCGCCTCAAGCTCTGGAGCAGCGGGTTGGTGCCTTCGAGATTGGCGGGCTCGACGCGCACGCGGAAGCAGTCGCTGGTGAGCAGGCGCACGGCGACGAAACCCAGGGGGCTGGCAGCGATGATGGCGTAGTTGTGGGTGCCTTCGGTGCCGGGGACGTGGCGCTTGGTCTTGAACAACATGAGAATTCCTTTCGTGTCCTGTAGGACTTGGGAAGATGGCGCCGGTTGGCGCCGGGAGGGGAGGGGGGGATGCTAGTCGCTATCAGCCACCGTGAGCGGTGGCAATGATAGCGTTTTGCCGATGGTGCTCTTAGCTGAGTCAGCTGAGCGGCTCCACCGTGGTCTCGATTACCCAGCGGCCGTCGACGAAGAAGGCACCCGAGAACGCAGAGAGCATGCTCTCTCTCGTGATTTCGGTTGCTTTGGCCTCGGCCGCGCTCTCGCTGGTGAAGTGACGCGCTTCGTCAGGTGACAGCGCTTGCGTGCGCACGCTCAGGCCCATGTACCACTCGACGTGGCCTTGGCCGTTGGACATCTTGATCACATACTTCTGGTCGATTGAAGTTTTGTCAGCCATGTGGTTTGCTCCTTGAGTGACTGCTGAGCGTTGACGCCGCAAATTGCTCAGCGTCTCAGCGACTGGCGGTAGAAGTCGGGCACGGGCATGCCCTTGATGGCGAAGATTGCTTCGGCCTGCGCTACCGATTCCACCGCATGTTCGCAGTGGCGCTCACGCACCGCTGCAATCGGGTCTTCGACATCGGGTTCGAGGATGGCAATCAGCGACGCCAACCAAGTGCCGGTGCGGCCTTGGCTGGCAAAGCAGAAGCCCATCAGTGTTGACCCGGATGCCAACAGTGGTATCACCTGCTGGTGCAAGAAGGCTTCCCAGTTGTCGGGAACGCCGCCGAAGTCAGGCAGCTTGCCCACCAAGACCTGGTAGGTTTTGCCCGGGGCGAAGGCCGTGATGCCTGAGGGGTGCTCGGCAGCAGTGAGCTGATAGAGCTGGCCGAAGTTGAGTTCCTGGCAGCCAGTCAGGGGGATGAGCACGTCGGCCTTGTCCAGGTCGGCGCTCTCCAGGTAGCGAGTGCCACCGGCCAGCACCGTGTAGGGGCCGACGCGCACCGGGTTGCCGCGGTAAGGCGGTTGCGGTGCGCGCGAGATAGCCTTCGCGGGCGGTGCTTTGGTGCGGCTCCTCGTTGCCTTGCGTTTGACTTTGTCATTCATAACAATTCTCCTGTGAAAGGTTAGTACCTGGCGAAAGCCGTGGTCGCCCAGAGCGAGAGCTTGCGCCCCCGCTCGTAGAGCGCCACGACAGCTGTCGATGCCATCTGCCGGTCGTCGCGGTCGAACTTGTCGCAGGCGTCGTGGATGATGAACTTCTTGAAGAGTTCTTCTATGGTGCGCGTGTACTTCTTGCTTTCGAGCAGGTCGTGAATCTGCTCATGATCACCGGTCACCATCTGGTTCTTGCCAAACACCGACCCGCCATTGTGTTGCAGGTCGAAAGCATGGTCGGCAAAGACGCTGTGGCTAAGCGTGCCGTTCAAGAACCCCAACAGTGCTTCGGCAATGGCGCCCCATTTCTTGCCACCGAATGCCCGCCGCCACGTCACCGTGTTGAAGCAGGCCACGGCCAGTTCGGCAAAGCGCATGTGGTCAGCGGCGCTGAGCTGGCGCAGACGTTTCACCACAATCGGTCGCACCCAAGCGCTCTCGTCATTGAAGTCAACGCAGAAGTGCGTGCGCAGCAGTTCGTGCTCCACGTCAAGTCGACCGTTATGCTCGCTCTTGTTCTTGCAGTGCGAGAGTTCGCCACCAATGGCAGTGGCCATGTACATTGCCAACCTCTCGGCGATGGCGCGGTGCATCTGGTTGCGCAGCGTCACCGCTTCCAGTTCCAGCACTTTGCCTTGGGCTTCGCGGGCCATGGCATCGCTCAGGTAGAAGTCGGCGATGAGCGTTTCCACGCGCTCGGATTGATCCACGTAGTCGAAGTTCAAGCGCGGCTTCGGCCAGTTTTTCGCTTCCTCGTGGGCGACCCACTTGAGGAATATGTTCACCTCCTTTTTGTTGACTTGCTCTGCCATTTCCACTTCACCGAGCAGCACCAGGCCACTGCCGTCCACTGAGACTTCCATGCCTTCGCTGAGCTTTTGACCCAGCTCCAGATTAAGGGAAACCACAGCCGGCTTAGCCAAACCGCGCGCTACCACTGCCGCATGGCTCGTGGCACCACCGACATAGGTGACGATGGCAACAGCGGCGATCATGCCCGACAGGTCATCGGGGGAGGTGTCGGGCCGCACCAGCACTACTTTCTCACCTCGGGCAGCAGCTTCGACCGCGGCTTGCGAGGTCGTCACCACCTTGCCAAAGGCTGCCCCCGGTGATGCCGATATGCCGCGGCCTATGAGGTTGCGCTTGATGGCGGTGGCCAGGTACATGGGGTGAAAGCCTGGTGCCTTGAGAGCTGCCACTGCCTCTTTCGAGACATAGGCCAAGGCTTGTTCCTTGCTCCAGTGCTTGTCCCAGACGAACTGCACTGCCACGCTGGCTGCCGCTGCTGCTGTGCATTTGGCATCGCGCACCTGGAGGATGTAGAGCACCCCAGACTCGACGGTGAATTCGATTTCCACCGGCTGCTGACGATGCCTCTCCATCTTTGCCACCAGCTGAGCCAGCTCCTGGTACACACCTTCGTTCCATTGCCGCATCAAGGCAATGTCTGGCGCCTTGCGGATACCAGCCACCACATCTTCGCCCTGGCCCCGCACCAGAAATTCGCCCCACATGCCGCTAGCCCCCGTCACGACATTGCGGCTGAACACCACGCCCGAGCAGGAATTCTGATCACGGTTGCCCATGACCATGGCCTGGATGTTGACCGCAGTGCCGAGGTTACCACTGATGCGATTGAGGCGGCGGTACTCTTGGGCGCGGGGGTTGTTCCACGAGCGCAGAACGGCTTCCACTGCCATGAGCAGTTGCTGCCAGGCACTGTGGGGGAAGGGCTTGCCGCTTTCTTTTTCGTTCAGCGCCAGATAGCGGCCGCACAGTTCGGTCAGACCAGACACCCACAGCTGCTCGACTTCACTGACCCCGTGCCGCGTGAGCAGCCGGTTCTTGCAGTCGTCGAACAGTTCCTTGTCTATGCCCAGCACTACTTCGCCGAACATGTTGAGAAAGCGCTGATACGAATCCCAGGCGAAGCGCCCGTCGACCGTGATGGCCAGGGCCTTGGTCGTTGCCCAGTTGAGGCCGAGGTTGAGTACCGTGTCCATCATGCCAGGCATCGATACTTCTGCACCAGAGCGCACCGAGACTAGCAGGGGCACGGCACCCGAAGTTTCCGCGCCAAAGCGCTTGCCGGTCGCCTTTTCTATCGCTGCCACTTGCTGCTGCACATGAAAGACCACGCGCTTGGGCATCACGCCTTCTTGGGCGTAAGCGCGGGCAACAGCGGTGGTGATGGTGAAGCCCTGAGGAACACGAGCGCCCAGCTGCACCAGCTCAACCAGACCGGCACCTTTGCCGCCCAAGTCTTTCTTGCTGTCCGGGCCTTTCTCACCAAAGGAGAAGGCCACTTTCTTGCTCACCGGCACTTTTGCGACTTTCGCTACTTTCGCAATTTTTGCCTGCTGTGTGAAATTGGCCATGATTTCTCCTTTGAATGATTGAGCAACCCCCTCGCTCTAACTCGTTGTCGGCGCGGCGTGAGGGTCGATCGTGTAGCCCAAGGTGTGGTACAGGCTGTCGGGGCAGCAGTCGATCAGTTGGATGGTGCCAGCAATTTCGCCGTCGGCAGAGGGTTCGAACTGGGTCACCAGTTCGTACTTGTTCTGCGCGTAGATGGAGGCGAGCTGTTCCAGGTTGGTCACTTCCACCGTCCAGAACAGTCGCTGGCTGTCCCATTCGGCTGAAAGGCAGGGCTGCTTCTCCGGGTCAGACTGGTTGCCGCTCAGAGTGAAGTGCTCCAGGCTTTCGATACGAAATTTCATGTGCTTCTTTCGTTGCAGTTGATGAAACTTGAGCGCTAAGTCAGAGCCAGCTGAACTCGACGCGCAGAATCAAGCTGGAGTTGTGGGCCGTGGTTTCGTCCAAGACATACGATTGCTCCATGCGGATGAACTTGCGTCCTTCGCTGTCGCCCGTGAGGTTGACTTCGTTGACGCGCAGCGAGCCCGGCAGCGTGTTGGCCGTGGCCAATTGGCGCGCTGCTGAGCGCACCGCTTCGGGCACTTGCTGGTTCTTAAGTACGCGGCCGCTAGCCTTGTTGAGGTACTGGTAGTCGACTGGCTTTTTGAGCGTGAACCAGCGCACACTGCTGCGCACGGCCGTCGTCTTTTCCGTGGATTCCAGCTGCTGGAACTCCAGACGTTGCTGCTCGACCAGGCGCTGTTTGGCGAGGACTTCTTCTTTGATGATTCGTCCACTGTCGGCGTTGAGGCCGCCCACGAAGCCGTGGCTGAGCAGGATGTCCAGGGCGCGAGTGACCACGAAGTAGGTGGCTAGGTGCTGGTTGTCTTCGAGCCAGGCACCGCAGGCGATGCAGCGCCGCCGGTCTTGCCAGACAAGAATCTGCGACTGGGGGCAATGCGGGCAGGCATGTGCAGTGGTGTCGTTGGTCGTGGTGTTGCTGGTGCTGGTGTTCATGATGTATCTTTCTTTCGCCGTAGCGATTTCCCCGTAGGGTGCAGTGCTAGCAGTTTCCCATTTGTTTTGTTAGGGAAGGCTTGCCAGCACTGCTTGGTTGACCCATTTTTAGTGGGCGAGTGATTTGTTTTGATTTGATTGTCAGCTGAAGAGGCCGTAGCCGATACTGACGCTGACCTCAGTACTTCAGTGACTTTAGTCCTTCGGAGGAAGGATCAGCAGAGCGCGCTTTGTGGCGGCTTTCATCAGAGCTTCGTAATTGCTGCGAGCAGTCTGAAAGCCCTTCTCGGCGTCGAGCTTGAACTCCGGCAGCTCTGTAAAGTAGGTGTTGAACCTGAAGAACGCGTTCAAGGCCGACTGCATGAGGAGTGTTGCCTGGCGCAGATTGTGCTTGAAGAGGCGAGCCTCTGTCGGCTCTTTCTTCTCGTCGATCTTGACGTTGTCATTACGGTCTTGCCCCAAGCCGTTTTCGCGGATGAAGCAACCAGCAATCTGTAGGGACCGAGCGAACTCGCCCTGAGCCCAGAGGAACTCCGTGCGAGCGATTTCGAACTCGTACCGGCGAGCGTTGGCTGTGTCGTCAGCACCGACAACGGTGGCAGTGGCTTTTTGCTGGTCTTCCGGACGCAGCGTGCCGCGAAGGTGACCGACCCTCGACTTGACGGCAACGACGCGACGATGGGCCTTCTCGACGTACTCGACGAGTGAGCGGAAAGTGTCGAAGAGCTGGCGGGTCTTGTCTTTGCCCTCAGCGTCACTGAAGTCGACATCGTCCATCCAGACGAAAGAGAGCTGTCCGAGAGTGTCGGTGGCGGCCGGGGTTGGGTTTGTGTTTGACATGATTTTGGTCCTTACCTGGAGTGAGATTGGACACAAGCGCTAGCGATCCAGGTATCTGCGCACTTGTGCCTGATTTGTTTTCTACAGGAGCGCTGTAGATCGCAACCTTTTAACTCTGTTGAAGCCTTCGCCAACAGTCACCCTGCCGGTCAAGCGAGGTGGTTCCTGCAGTTCAGAGGGGCTGCCAGCCCAGTTTGGTGTCGCTGGCCGCCTGCAAGGCGTAGAGGGTCTGGCGCAGCACCGTGACGGCCAGGGTGAGGCTGTCGTGGTGGCTGAACTTGAGCATGACCAGGCCGGAGCCGTCTTTCTGCGGCGTGGAGAAGACGATGTCGTCGTCGCTCAGCACTGCCAGAGCATCGAGCTTGCGCTGCAGCACCGGGGCGGTGCAGATGATCGTGTAGCTGGTGTCGTAGCGGAACAGCCAGATGGTGTGGTCGAGGCTGTCGATGCGGCCGTAGGAGCGCCGTGTCGGCAGCTCGAGGGCGATGGGGAGCGGCCGTCCGTTGGGGTGCATCGGGCCGCTGATGTTGTTGTCGACGTCAGGGTAGTAGGTGCACATGCACAGCGGGGTGAGCTCGTGGTAGATGGCAGCTTCGAGTTCACCGCCGTTGCGGTAGGCCAGATTGGCGAGTTTGTTCAAGGTGATTCCTTGTTTAGTTGCGGGGTCAGTTGCAGAGCTCTGTTGCAGGGGTCAGTTCGGGACCCCTGCTGATCAGAACTGTCGTCGTCAGAAGGCGCCGGCGCCCTTCAAGATCAGAGCGGCGCCGCCGATGCAGGCGATCAGCGCCAGCAGACGGCCGTACTTGATGGTGACGCCGGGGCCGAAGCCGCCGAAGCTGCCGCCGGTCTTCTCCAGCTTCGACAGAGGGAAGGCGACGGCGATCATGATCAAGCCGATGATGGTGAAAGTGATGCTCATTTGTGTTCCGATGGAGTTGATGTTGCGGGGGAGGCTGATGGAGATAGAGAGGGTGTCGCGGCAGGAGTACCACCGCCAAGTCTTCTTGCGAAGTCACCTCTCTAAGCTTGTCCCTATGCCGGTTCTCATTCCTGGCATTGGCAGGTTTAACGATTTGGACCAATCGTCAAATCTCCCGCGGGAGTCATGTTTGTCAGTCATGACCGCGCTCGCTAGGCGCGTCTATTGGTGTAAGCTCGACCCCAGAGCCGAACTCGACTGGTACTGCTAATCTCAGTAGAGAATATTTCTATTTATATAGAAAATTCTCTGAAGAAAAGCAGCACACTGATTTGTATCTGTAGCGCCGCTTACCCGAAGGCTTGCGGGTTAGGGTTGTTTGGGATCACCGCCGTGAAAGCAATGATGCTCACAGCAATCTCTGAGTTGACGACTCATCAATTGCTGCTCGAGCCTCGAGGACAGGCTCTATATTGTTTAAAATATGATTGCCTCTTTCTCGATAATTTAGGTGAGAAAGAAGCGCCCTCGGCTCTAGCAGACCGCCCCTCGGCTAACTCAGTAATGTATTAGCCATATCCGGCTAACATCACTCAAGTCGGAAGTCTGCTATAGGACTTAAACCTGAGCCACAAGCCCAGGTTTTGTCCATTGAGTGAAAACTACATCTAAACTAATCGAAAATATTTATATATTTTCGAAAAGCCGGTGAGCGACTCATTTAACTGAGTTTTCACCTTTAGATCCGCAGCATTAGGTCATGTTTTCGGGGTGGCCTGTGCTGTGCGTCAAAATATTGATACACCACTACTCAACCGGGTCCACGGCCAGCAATGGGTACCTCCCAATTCAGCATGACGACACTGAATTGTAGAACCAAAATATGACTGCTTCAGAAGATTGCTCTTCGTTTGCCGCCGTCAATCTCTTGGATTTGTTCCGACTAACACAGTGGGTGGCAGCACTGTCACGGTCGGAGGTTTTAGTTCTCTAACATCGCCATTTCATGGTGTTCTCCTTTCAGATGTGAGGGTTCGTCAGACGAGCGATTGTCTGGCGAAGGGGTGAGTGAAAAGCTTTGGTGTGGTTCGCGGGTGTTTTTGAAAGCTCTTGAATAAAGTTAAAAGGGATATATAAAACAGTAGATAAACTCAAATACATTTATCAATGGTTAGTAATTACCCCAGTGAGAGGCGCATGGCGTGCCGAAAGTTGGCTGGCGCAGTTGGTGAATAAGGTCGGCTCTGACGAAATGGAAGAGTTAGCGCGATGGTCTGCCCTTAGCAATCGACTGCGAAATGGCTAAAACAGTTATATTCTGATGGGTGCTGCGAAATAATTGATGCAATACTAGCGGCTGCTTTCTCGCGCGGCACTGCTCGGTATACTAGTGCGAGAGCCGCTAGCGGCGCCTGGTTTGTTCTGCTGATTTTGACATTAAATTCAATTATACAGTTAGCGCGGCGCCACTATATGTGGTGGCAAAATGCGAAAAAAACGCATAGAGACTTTTTTATCTCAATGCGCAAGTAGGCAGTAAATTTTAAAAATAAATTTGGCACCCTATGTGGTGCGGCTTTTGTGCTGGTTTTCTGGGGGGCGTAATTAACTATAGCCAAGAAGTTTGGCAATTTACGGGCATTTTTTTGCAACAAACTGCTCTCTGCTTATTTAGCTCTGGTATGCTACGTGGCCTCTTGTTCAAGAAGCTAACGTTGGCAATGCCCATGCTCAAGTTTAAACTGCCTCATTGTTGGTGTAATTGTCGCCGTAATTGTCGGCGCAGCTGTCTGCGTAGCAGTGCATCGAGTCACCATTACTCGGTGTTGTTAGTGCGCAAGTTTTTCGTATTAGGTAGTATCGTGCTTGCAGGGGCTGCGCTTTCAGTGATGCTATCCCTTCCAGCTCCGCTCTTAGCGAAAGAAAAGTACATTAGTGATGGTGGACACTCGGCGCCGCCTTATGTTGGCGAAATTCAAAAACTGATTGAAGCTCGGCAATGCCCTGAGGCGATAAAGCGTTGTGATCGCTTGATTCTGGCCAATCCTGGTTTGAGCTGGCCACTGCTCTGTCGGGCTAAAGTGCGGCACGCGCAGTCTGACATTGTTAGAGCCTTGGCCGACAGTAATCAAGCTATAGCTAGTAAGCCGTTGTTAGCTGAAGCCTATGTCGTGGCGGCCGCGAGCCTTTACTATCTGAACAAAAATAGTGAGGCAATGGTATACCTCAAAAAAGCTCTGGCAATTGACCCTACAGTGCCGGATTGCTATAGCTATCTTGCTCTAGCTTTGGCCGAGTCTGGAAAGTTTGACGAGGCCGTCGCTTATTTAAACAAAGCGATTTCACAAAATCCGAATGATGCCGACCTCTACAAGTATCGAGCGATGTTTTATTTGGAAGTGAAGCAGTTTCCAAAGGCGCTGCAAGACTTGAACACCAGGCTAAAGCTGCATCCAAACGAGATAGCAACGATTAGATCGCGCGCAAATATCTATGACCGTCTAGGACGGCCGAAAGACGTGTTGAGCGATCTCAATCTCATACTTAAACTAGAGCCCGGTTCTTATCGTGATTTGCTGAGTCGAGCTCGCTTGCTGAGCCGCTTGGGGCAGCACGATAAGGCCTTGAGTGATTGTCATATTCTGATCAAGGCAAATCCACTGGATGATGATGGGTATTACTATAGAGCCTGTGAGTATGCGGCTTTGCAAAAATGGAAGGAAGCGATAAAGGACTATAGCGTGGCTATAGATGAGTCTCCTGAATCTGCGCGGGCAAGTTTCGAAGGGCGTGCCAAGGCCTATGAACAGCTAGGTCAATTAAATTTGGCGGAACAAGATCGCAAGAAGGCCATGGCCATTAAAGGCCGTCCAGCGGAAAAACATTTGTTTGAAATGCCGAAGAAATAGCAGATTGGAATAAACATAATTTTCTTATTTGTGTTAATTAGTAGACCGGTCTACTAGTTTCTGGGTAAAAGAAAAACAGGCGAAACAGTTGAGCGTGAGCTCAGCTGGTCACCTGCCTTTCTCTTGCCTTGTCTAAGGCTTCTTGCTGTTCAGCGCCTTAGCGCTTCGGCAGCGAGATCCACAGCAGCACGTAGAGCACCAGCACGAAGCCGAACGAAAGCAGGCCGGCCAGTACGGTGAGCACGCGCACCAGATTCGGTGCCAGATTGAGCTTGGCGCCGATGCCTGCGCAGACGCCGCCGAACACCTTGTTGCCTTCGCTGGTGGCGAAGCCGTTCTTGTGAGCGCCATAGACGAGGGCGCCGAGAATGATGATGATGATAAGTCCGGTCATGAAGTTTCTCCTTAGATGTGAACGTTGAAATACGCACGCTTTAATACGCACGCTGAAATCGGTGCTGAGAACAAAAGCTTCGAAGGGAGCGCAGTCTTTTGGACCACGCCCCCTTCTAACTTTTGGCCGTTGACGACTAGCAGTTGCTAGCCGTTGTTACCAGCGGTAGGTTCCGCCGTGCTTGAGCCTCAGCCTTTGATGGCCTTAGCTCTTGCGACGACGACCCTTGCCACCAGCCTTGCCAGAGCCACCGGTTTTGCCGGTGACGGGCGTGGTCCCGGCAGTGATGCCGTGATCATTGAAGCCCTTCTCGATGACGGCCTTGTTGGCACCGGCACTGAGCTGGCCATCCGCGCTGACGAACGCCCGGCGCATGTCGCGGAAGGTCACCTTGCTGGGGGGCACGAGGGCCAGGGCCAGCAGATAGGTCTTCACGTACAGCTCGAGCTGCGCCTTGAGCTTGGCCGCATCGGCCGAAGCATCACCGGTGAGGAAGGCTTCCAGGATGTCAGCCGTGGCCGCACCCGAGATCTCACCGTCATCGTGCACTTCGCCGGTCTTGTCACGGACCGTCTTGGTGTTGCGCTGGATGCGGATGCCGTTGGGCGGCAACGCATACAGGCCGATGATACGCTTGTCCGCCTTGATTTCGGCAACAGTCAGAGCCTGACTGCCAGCCGAAGCGAACGACAGTGCGAACCAGTACTGCATGATCAGCTGGCACATGTCGCCAGTGCTCTCATGCAGCGCTCCACCTTCCGGCCCAGGAAGGTCCTTGCCCGGCGCCTGCAGCATGACCACGTGGTGGCCATTCTCGTGCCAGGACACGCCGAGGTCGAAGCCGATCACCTTGTTCAGACCGTTGGGCAGGCCGGAACCAACGCCGATGTGAATCTCGTATCCTTCCGGATCGAAATAGGCGTTGTCGGTGACGCTCGAGTCGTTGATGAAGACCGGGATCGGACGATCCTGCTTCTTCATACCCATGGCTTCGAAGAAGACGAGCTGGGTGTTGATGGCAACGAACGTCGCCACCGCAGTGAAGGCATCCACTTCCTTGACGGCGTCGAAGTTGTAGGTGCCGTCAGCCTTGCAGGCCAACGTCTCCCACTTGCGACCGACCTTCACCTTCATGTCGAAGCGCTCGTTCTTGAGCAACTTCGGATCCGGGAGGTTCTCGACGAAGTGGTCAACGACCTGCTTCGGGATGGCCACCTTGGGATCGGGGATGCGCAGGAAGCACTTCGCCGGAACGCGGGTGAGACCGGCAGTGGTAGCCGAGCTCGACACCGAATAGTGCAGGAGCGACTGGTGGTGCACCACTTCCTTGGTCTTCGCCTTGACGAGGAACAGCATCAGCTGACGCGGTTCGCAGGTGGAGAGCTGGACTTCGTAGATGGCGTCGAACTTGCCGGCGTGCTCGGACAGCACCAGGTTCGCCGAGGCCGAGCAGGTGTTGATGGCACCCTTGAGGTCTTTGGCGTACTGTTTGTCGTCCTTACCGAGGCGGCGAGTGAGGGCAGCGAACTTGACCTTCGCCAGAGCGATGGCGTCGTCAGCCGAAATCACCTTGCCGAGCGCAGCCGGGCGGCGGCCGAACTTGAGGGTCGAGGTGACGTTGAAGATCTTGCCGGCTTTGTCCATCGACACGTGGATGTGCGCGCCGCGGACAGGAAGCTTGGTGCCATCCTTGAGGACGATCTGCTGAGCGTAGGCGACCCGATGACCGAAAGGCATTTCTTCCGAAACGCCGTCGGCGAGCGAGACATTGCTCAGGCTGAAGGCCTGCTGGATGGTGCTGCTGGCAAGGAAGTTGCGGGCATGCAGAGCGGCATTGCCGAGGAACGGCTGCGCGAACATGCCAGAGGGACCGGAGAGGTGACGGATGTGACCATTGCGGTCATAGCCGGGCACGTTCAGGTCAGGGTAGAGCTCGACCAGGCGAGAAACGGCACTGGTGTAGAGCGACTTGGGCGAAACGACGGGCTCGACGCTGTAGGCAGAGTTGAGGCCGTGGATGAGCTTTTCACGAATGTTCATAGTGTGACTCCATGTTTTTGTGAAACTCTTCTTCAGGCGCCGCTGTGGCACCGACGGAATAGAGTTTCTGGTTTAAGAAGACTGTTAGAAGAAACAGAAGAGCAAGAGGCGCACAGTCCGTTGAAACTAGACCGTTGACTCAAACCCGTGTCACTCGCCAAAGAAACCGTAAATAACCCACGCATTCTTCAAAACAAAAGCCAACATCACCGACAGACAAACTCATACCGCTCACTCAAAAAGTTGGTGAGAAGCAGAAGATTGAGAGTGGAGAGTTGAAGAAGAGTTAGCGCGTGATATTTACGATTCCAGTGATTTATAAAAGAGAGACAGTATGTCTACCGTAGATATATGACCCTGCTAGAACAAATAGCTGAATAATTAGATGCGGTTAATGAATTTTTAGTTAGCGCAACGGCTGTTTCCCTTAAAAACTGTAATCAAAGACAGGCTAGGTGTCTTGAGTTGTAAAGGGGTTTGCGTGGCTTGTGCAAGTTGGCTTTTCGGATTTTCCCTAACAATGGCGAAGCTGCGCTAGCGCGATTTCTTTCATCTGCACTACAGTTTGCTAGAGCACGAGAGTTTCATTCTTCTGGTCGAAACTTGCTCTGAGCGAGCCTTGCTAGTTCATTAAGCAGCTCTCAGTGTGGTAAATACGCGCTCTGCGTGAGGCTCTACTAGCTTTATCGCTCTAGTTAAAGAGCTTACTGAGCCTCTAAATCTCCTCACCCCATGGCCTTAGAGTCACCCCAGAGTGTCTGTGCATAGCGCCAGGGGCGCCAACTCCAAGCATAAACTTTAATGACGTGGGCGAAATAACTATTGCTTCTCTTGATAACTTTAGCTTAAGGTCCAACTATCCTTCTACACACATACATCAAGAGTTTCTTCAGTTCCCTTAAACACCAAACCAGCGCACCATCCTCACCGCTAAATCTTCCAGCATCTTGTTGGCGGACGAAGCATCTGCAGGGTTGTCTGTTGAATCGTTCGGTGTTCGGCCCAGGGACGCTCTGCTGTTGTAGTGGTAGTTGGCATCAAAAGGCTTTTGAAAAGAGAAACTATGACAAATCCAAAACAGCTCAGAATCATCGGAACTGACGTCTGCCTTCCGTGCGCCATCTCTGGCCACGATGGTGACGCCTGTCGTGCAAACAAGCTGGACGATGGCGGTGTCTTCTGCGTCACCTGCGCCAGCATCTCCCAGCCCATCTCTGCCAACGCCCGCGCCATCTATCAGATGCCAATGTCGGTCAAGCTTGTCGTCGCGGCCCTGCTGCGCAGTGACATTCCTGACGGCGATGACGCGGAACCTCTGACGGCAACTCACGCTCAGTACGGCCCCGACAGCATCACCCCTGATCGTGCCGCAGCGGCTTACGCCCAAGGCAATGTCGACGTCATTCTTGGCGCCGGCCGTGTCAACTTCGCCACCGATGCACTCGCACATCTGGTGGTGTCTTTCCAATACGACGAGGTGAAAAACTTCTCCGGCCACGCTTTCGACAAGAAGGCAATCACGGCCGATGAAACCGACCTCCTCGCCGCCATGTCGCAACGCAGCTGTCCGCCGACTCTGGTGGCTGCCGCTCGCAAGCTGATCAAGATGGGTTTCGTGGTGTTGCATGCCGACCTCGACTCTTCCATGAGACGGGTCGCTCTCTGCCACACCCTCGGTGCCAATCTCGACCGCCGCATCCCTCGGGGCATCTTCGCTGAAGTGAACTACGTGGTCTGACCAGACGGTCTCACTGCATAGCCCTAAGGCATGCCCAGTGTAACTAGTGAGCCCGGTTCTCTTGTTAGGCATTCGTGTGCCTAGAACCGGGCCCCTTCCCAGCATTTTGAAGAGCAGTCGACCGGACTAGTGAGTCGGCCGGCCGCTCAAGCCATTTAAAAGAAAAGGAGCCAGACTATGAACACAGCATCAGTTCAGCTGGCCAAGAACTCTGCAGACTACTGGCGCTCGACACTGTCGGGTATCAGTACGCTCTGTGTCGACCTTTGGGGAACGGTAGCACGGTCAGACAACCGTGAACCGATCCTCGACGCTCAGAGGATTCTCGGCTACAAAACAGACACCATTGACCCCAAGGATTTGCGGTCGGTGGATCCCGCGTTTTTGAATGTTTGCCTGACAACAGACGTTCGCGACGCGGTCGGTTTTCTTCGCTCAGTTGCCAGTCGCTTCGACCTCTCTGTCAACCCTCAACAGGTTGAACAGTTCCAGGACGTGGTCGACCAGGAGTCGTCTTGCTCGGGAGTTTTCTTCGACGCCAAGAATGCGTTGAAGGTGCTCAAGGGCCGCGGCTTCAAGCTGAGCCTCGTATCCAACCTGTGGTCATTCCCGGTGGATTGCTTGTTCGCTGAAGACAATCTCGGCAAGTACTTCCCGGAAGAGCTGCGTGTGTATTCCTTCGTAGAAGGGGTCAGCAAGCCTGATCCTGAAATCTACCGTCGGGCGTACATCCGCAACAATGCCCACCCTGGTGATTGCCTGATGATCGGCGACCACCTGGAAAACGACATCCTGCCTGCGCTCGCGGTGGGAATGAAAGCGTGTCTCGTCGATCGCAATCGCAAGTACGACCCATCCGTCATCCCCGACGGTGTCCTGGTCGTGAAGAGTATGGAGGACCTGATCGACCTTCTTCCTGAGGCTCCGGCCGCCTACTAGCTGCTAGCCGTCACACGACGGTGAAAAGTGAACGGTTTTACCCGCTTCAGGCTCTTCACAAGGAGCAGCCTGACAGGTTCATCACTCGTGGTGAGCCTGCCGTACGCTGCAACAGGGTTCCGCATTAGCACGCGGGGCCCGTTCAGCTCTTCGGTTTATCAAACGTCGGTCCTCGCTGATGTGGCAACCCGCTGCATCGGAAGAACGGATCAAAAACCTAGAGGTGTATAACATGGCTAAGATTAACGACATCACAATGACGTCAGGTATCGGCTTCGTGCCCACCGCTGCCGTCCGCAACTTCGCAGGAAACTTCGATGTGTGGGCTGCGCAGCACAAGGCCGACCCCGATGACTTCGTCGTCCAGGAACGGCAGCCGGGGCTTCAGTGCACGGTGTCGGTGGAGTCGGACTTCCCCAATCCGGAAGACCTCGATTCTGCCAAGGGCCCCCTGGTCGCAGTCACCCTGGTCAAGTATCGCCACACTACCCCAGCCGCCATCGAGGGGCTGGCCAGACTGCTCAACATCCCGGCCAAGAACATCACCGCAGCGGGTCTCAAGGACCGCACCGCACGTAGTGCGCAGATGGTGGTTATCGAAGGCGTGGAACTCGAGCATGTGCGGCGTCACTGCTTCCCGGACGAGAACGTCCTGCGGGAGCATGGTTTCTTTATCAAAGATGCACGTCGATGCACCAAGAAGCTCGGCAAGGGCCACCTGGAAGGCAACCACTTCCAGATCAAGCTGATCGTCGCCGGCAAGACGCGCGAGCAGCTCGAGGAATACCTGGCCCCGCGCCTGGAGTTCCTCATGCGTGACCACAAGGGCAAGCGCGTCCCTCGTGTGCCGAACTTCTTCGGACGGCAGCGTCTGGGGCGTCGGCAGAACCTGCTCGGTGTTGGCGTCGACCTGATCGAAAACGGGTTGGAAGCTGGCATCAAGCGGTTTATCTGCGAAGTGGTCGAGAACAACGACCACCCCAAGGCCAACGAGCTGCGCCGGCAACTGGCGGCCAAGTGGACGGAAGCTGAGCGCATCGCCGAAGAGAAGGGACAGAGTGTCGCTGAGCAGTTCTACTGCTTCCTCGACATGAAGAAACTGCTCGAGACGATTGGCTTCCGCGGCAAGCCTCTGTACAAGACGGCGAACATGTTCATCGAGTACAAGCTGGTCAACAAGATCCTCAGCACGAAGTGCATCGAACGTGCGGTTCGTGAGCTGAAGGACGACCTCTCTCTGTCGGTGGGCGCTTTCCAGGGTTACTGGTTCAACCAGCTCCTGGGCGACGTCAACGACGAGGGAGCCAAGATCTCGGTGAAGTCGCTCGACACCGACAAAGACGGCGAGCCGACCATTCCCTTGTATTTCCCGGGGGATGAGCGGTCCGTGGCATTCTATCGGCAGTGGTGCCCCCAGGCTGTGCCTGACCAACTCGATCGGAAGACCAAGGAAATCTTTCTGTCGAACTTCAACGGTCGGCCCGGTCCTCGCCGCCCTGCCTTCATCTTCGTGAACGATCTGTCTTATGACGTTCGCGACGAGGTTGTGAGCTTCTGCTTCAGTCTCCGCTCCGGTGCGTACGCTACGACGTTCCTGTCGTATCTGTTCCAGCTGGACACGGACGGCCTCGAAGTGGAAGACAAGTAAGGCTACGTTAGCCACTCTCTCTCAACCCCGCAACCCAAAACTCAAAGTGAGGTTTACTACCATGAACAGCAATACGTGTTACGGAAAGGGCAGTCGCATGGACGCCCCCATTCTCCCGTCGCTGCGGCAGCCCCATCTGGGTTCCACCGCACAGACGGAGGAAGTGACATCCGAAGAGGATGCTCGCTCCATCAGTCAGCGTCTCTTCGGTAAGGTCATCTCGCTCGGCTCGCAGGTCTGCCAAGGCCCGTGCGTCGGCAATGACAAGTTGGCCTTCGCCTTCGCCCAGAACGGCTAAAGCCAAAACGGCTAAAGCTAGAACTGCGCAAGGTCAACCCTTAACCTAGACTGGAAGCACTGCCGTATCAAGAATGCTTCGGCAAATCTTGAGCGGCAGTGGTCTTTCGGTCGGTTCCGCAGCTGGGGCTGTTGGTTGTTTGTGAGCTCACGCTTGCAGACAGCCGCAGCCCCAGCCCGGAATTTTTTTGATCTTGATTACTATATAAAAGAGTAGCAGTGGTGCTTTTTTTTGTGTTGTCATTGAAAATGAAATGACTTGACACTGACTTGACAGGTAGTATTCCAATTCTTATCAGCTAATTGCTGTACCAGGAAATGGCTAACCAGGGTGTTCACGATCAATTTGAACACCCTGGTTGCCAGTGCTTCTTCAGAGACAGCCCATGAGGCTTAGTTCTCCTCCTAATTCGTTTCTGCTTCAGCCGCGGGGGAACTCCCGTTGGAAACGCAGCAGCGCTTTTTCGGGGAAGGCCTCCACGTCTGTCACGGTCATGCCATAGACTTTGATTCTGGTCATGGCACCAGACATCGGTGAGCCAACCAGAATCGAACTTGTCACATGGCCAATATCGCAGAGAAAGTAACTAGCGTAACCAGCCATCTTCCTGTCATTTCTGCAGGTCTGTGACTGGCTACCACCTTTCGCCTCTGTCATTTTCAGCAAGTACCAAACTCTGTCAATGTCATCGCGGGTAACTAGTCCGTCGCTATCGGCGTCCAAAATAGCAAAGTTGTCGATCAGCCATGTGTGCAGCGCAGGTGCCAATTGCCAGGCCTTTTTGCAATTGTAGTAGTGCACCAGTAGGTAGAGTGTGATTGGCCCAAAGACGCAGCCTAGGCTGAGCGCAATCATGCCCGGCGAACTTAAACCTTGCCTGATAGCAAATGCAACCGCGGTTGGTGCCAGCAGCACAAAATAGATCAGTTCAAAGATTTTGCTCTTGCGCCCGGCTTTCAATTCAGCACGCCAAGCGGCAGCCGCTGTGCCGATAATCCACAAGCCGACGATCAAAACAGTGAGTGGAAGCTCGCCTGGTGTTGGCAAAGAATTTGTAGCAATTGTGTTCATATGATTGAGTTGAATTTATTACAGTTGTGATTGATCCGTTAGTAAGATTAGGGCTCCAAAATTCGACTAGTCCTTAGTTTTGATTCAGAGCGTGAAGTTCTCTCCCGTCTGACGTTTCGCTAGCTCTTGGCGAAAATCTTGGCCAGGCAGGATAATTTCGCCAGAAGATGCCAGCACTTGTTTGCAGCGCGAAAGCACCCGACCAACTTTGTCACAGAGCGCTACCCGACCGAGAATTCCGCCATCCTCACCCATCAAGCGAAAGTTGCTGGTGATCAGGGCGAAGAGGCGGCGCTCGTAGAGCATAGTGATAAAGTGCATGAACGATTTGAGGTCAGTAGCTGGATGCAGTGACTCAATTGATTGATGCTCCGAGAAGATATCGTCAATGATAACCACCGAGGCGCCACCATATTCGCAGGCGGCAGTCATGTGATCATGAAGGAAGTTGCCGCGGGATAGAACCATTTTACTCAGCAACTCAGGCCGTTTGTCAGCCACATGGTTGATCACTGCTTCGACCAGGTGGGTTTTGCCGTAGCCCGGATCGCTGGTGAGAAACATGATGCGACCGTGGGCAAAAGGAAACTCTTGGCTGAGAATTTGATCGCCTTTGCCGATAATCTGTTCCGCCAGATTTTGCAGTCGGCCTACAATCGGCTTTTGCTCGGCGCAGTAGAGTTCGAAGCGATCGAAGGTGCAATCGGGTCTCACTTGTGCCATTTTGTTATACCAATAGGTTTTGCCCGGACTGGCACTGAGCTTTTCAACGCCGTACTTTTGCAAGGCAGCGCTGCGCTTTGAGAGAGTTGTATCCATAGTATTATTCGCTTGTTTTCTATGTTTTCGCCTTTAATTTCGCCGTCTTGTTGTGCAGTTGCAGGCGCGGAACTTGGCTAGTGCAGCCAAGCCCCGATGTGATTGTTGATAAACCGATAAGTATCCGATCTTGCCAATGCCGAGCCAGGCGCGGGCAATTTCACGGTGCTCTTGAGCGGCTGTGAGGTGGGTCAGCAGTTGGCGTTCAAGATCGTAGGCCTTGATACCAGCAATGCTGCCGGGTAAATGTGCCACTTCTTTTAACTTTAGATAGTCACTTTGAGCTTGCCAGAGTTGGTAGACCAGAGCGTTGAAGGCACTAGCTGCTTTGCGCTTTTCTTTGGTGACTCGTGTAATCACTATGCTAATCAATACGCTAATCAGGGTGCCAATCAGAATAAAAGTGACTGCTAGCAACATGATTTCGCCGAGGCCAGAGATGAGCGTGTGGGGAAGATAGTTCGCCGTGAAATTTGCAGTGAGATTTGCGGTGTTCATACGGGGAAGATTTGTTGCAACCACTCGGCTACGTGAGGTAGCAGCCAGCATGGTTCTTGACCAGGAATGTAAAAGCCAATGCCGTCGTCTGATACTTTCACCACGTTGTAGCGGCATTCCACAACTACGAGCCAAAGGCTAGCAGCTGGTGGGCAGAAGCCAGCCGGGCGAGGGATCAGGCTAGAGTCGATTGTGATTGGCCGCAGCACTGCTTCAATTTGACTGAGTTCGTGGAAGTCTTCGTTTCCGGGGAGAAAGAAGCCTTGAGCGCTGCCGTCGGCGTTACCAGCGGCTCCAGTAGCAATCACTTCTGGTTTGTTGTTGATCGTGACTAGCCAAAGTGTGTCGTGGCCCAGTTCGCAGGGCAGTGTGTTTCTGTTCATAGGTAGGTAGGTGTTTCTGGTTTTTGCTTGTTAGTTTTGAATCTCAGGTGCTATTGCGGTAAAAGGAAATTAGAATTCGAGCTTATCTATGAGAGAGAGAATAAAGCAAACACAAAGAAAAAGCTCTTGAAGCAGGCTTGAAGCTCTTCTTCAAAGAAAAGCGCATGATTATTGATTTACTCAATTTACAGAAGTCGTCTCTCGCTAACTAATGGCACCACTATCTTTCTCCGCTCGCGCGAAGCTGTTACATGTTCAACTATGAAGAATAGTGGGGTAATGATTTTTAAAATTCTGCTACAAGCCTTCGCTATTGCCGATCAGATGATTTTGGAACCTCTACCCGAGCAATGACGCTCGACTGCTGACGTGCTGGTGGTGCGTTGGGATGGTGCGATAGTTTAGATGGGCAGGATTGATTATTTTTTGCGAAAGGAAATAGAGGTAAGCGGAGATAGATACATCCAGGCTCTTCTTCTATGTGGGCATTTTTTCTAGACCTAAACAATATGAGGTGTCGTAACTTACAGGTAAGTAGTCGTAATCAGTATCAAATTGAAGTGACGGACAGGCGCTAGATATAATCGAGTTGTAAAATGGCCAAGCGATCGCCTGTTTTACACTTCTAGTGTTTTGTTCGTGTCACACACCAAGCTCCTCATCGTCGATTTTTCAATTATTTTCGCCCTACTAAATGTTGCAATATTATAAAATGTAGTAGAAGGGCGACTTTTAAAAAGCCTCGGGAAAGAAAGGGTTGAAAATAAGCCACGAAGAATCAAGCTTTTGCGGCATAGTGAAAAAAAGCGCACAGCTAGGAAGGAGTTCAATGGTCGTTAAACCAAGTGAACCCCTTCCTTCGCCGTGGGCCAGTTCCATGTTTGCTGACGCTTTTGTTTTCGCTCTTGATGTCTATTCGAGGAACAACAGCGAATACATGATGCCGGCGCCGAGAATGGCAATGAGCAAATGCACGCCAGCTTTGGAGAAGTGTGCATCTTCGCGAATCGCCGGGATGAGCGACGAACCGGCCATGTAGAGAAAGGCACCTGCGGCAATCGGACCCATCAGATGCGGGAAGCCCGCAATGTGTTGTCCGAAATACCAGGCAGCGACCACACCCAGAAGTGAGATCAAGCCCGACAGGAAGTTCCAGAGCAGTGCCCGCGAGCGAGAGAAACCCGAATGCATAAGCACGGCGAAGTCACCGAGCTCAATGGGAATCTCGTGCACAACTACAGCAATGGTCGTGGCAATGCCAATTTCTGGGCTGAGCAGAAAGGCGCTACCGATGACGATGCCGTCGACAAAGTTCTCCAGGGTATCGCCCAGCATGACCAGATAGCCGATGGGCTTAGCGTGGGGCTGGTCGTGCTTGCCGACAGAGTGGAGCAGAAGATCGATGGCGAAGAAGGCAAAGAAGCCACCAACAATCAACAGCGAGACGAAGCGCAGACCGCTCGCACCATCGCTACCGATGTAATGCTCGAATCCTTCCGGAATCAAGTGAAAGAGGGCGTTGCCGACCATGGCTCCTGCGGCCAAGCTGAGAAAGAATGGGGTGGCGTTGGCCAGTGGGAAGCGCTTGCTCACCAAAGCCACGACACCAATCAGTGAGACGACGCTGACAGCAAGAGCAGCCACCAGCCCGTAGATGAGGGTCATATCCATAGTTGGTTTCCTTTATGTGACAAGACCTGAGCGCTTTTAGCTGGTGCTCAAGAGATGGCGGTTAGGCGGGTGAGAAGTTCGTGCTGCTAAGTTCCTCGCGGTCTGCGTGGAATGAGAGCTGTGGTTCTACCTGCTGGTGAAAAAAGATTGTTTGAGAGAAATAAACCTATTGGTTTTAAGAGTTGAAGTGATATCTAACCCTATAGGTCTAGATATTAGAGATCCAAGCAATAGGTTGTTAAGAGGTCAAAGTTTAATCTGTGCAATCGTCTCGGGCATTTTGGGCTGATTTCGGCTTAAGACCTTCGATGCCCCACGCAGCCCTGTTCTAACAACGTTGTCTCTTCTCGCAAGTTAGCGCTGGCTATCGCTAACATTGAGAAATAGATTACATAGTAAATCCTATTAGTTACTGAAATCATGAGCTCTTATCTGATAGTGCTTTAGTGCTTCTTTCAACCCACCCTTCTCTTAACTAAATCTACCGAACAGCCATAGCTAGCAACCATTGTTCTCTCTACTCACTCCTTCTTTGAGGTGTGAAGAGTCTCCGGTTGCCGCAAGCTCTTTGGTTGGCTGTTTGGTTTTGGCTAGAGAATTAAACTCCCATCGAAAGCTCACTATGCAAACACTTATCTCTCTGATTCTGTCCGCCTGTCTCTTCAGTGCGGTCTATCAGTTCATCGCTCCCAAATTCAGCAGCGGCGCCGTTGCCTTTCAGCCTGTGGCTGTCGGCCACAAGCTGCTCTTCGGTCTGGCCATGAGTTTCACCAGTCAGGTGATGCTCTTCGGTCTTTCGCTTCTGGCTTCGGTCACCTTGGTGCCCCTTCTGGTCTTGCTTGGTGTCGGCGTAGCTTCTGCTGCCCCCACCACAGCCGTTCTGGCTATCTCGGCTTTGGTTCTGATCGTGCTTTTGCAGCTGTCCAACTGGTTCTCCACCATGTTGCTCGGTCGCTTCATGCCCAACATCCTGCGGGTTGATTCGGGTTCTGCTGCCTTCAAAGCCGCTCTGGCGCCAACTCTCGTCACCGGTATGTTCTACCTGCTGATGATGTTCGTGCTGGCACCCCTGCTGGTTGCGGCTCAGTAAGCATCAACTTCTCATTCAACTTCCCCTGCAAATTTCAAAGCAACCAACAAAGGTGCTTCAATGACAAATAATCGTGTATCAATCGGCAAAAGCGACCTCGTCGCCGCTGCTCAAAAGGGCGCCATGGCGACCCAAGACGTCGACAGTCTCTGGTCGATGTTGCAACAGTCTGCCAGTGCGCAGCAGTCCAAGGGCAGCTTCGACATCGCGCAACTGCTCTACTACGCCGGCGGTGTGCTGGTGATGATGGCTATGGGCTGGTTCCTCAGCCTGGCCAATGACAGCTTCGGCATGGGTGCCGTGTTCGTCATGACCCTGCTCTATACCGGTGCCTTCGCTGGCCTCGGCTACAAGCTGCGCTTCCACAATGGTCAGCGTCTGGCCGGTGCTGTGCTCTTCCTGCTGGCCGTTCTCATGGTGCCAGCCACTGTCGCCGCTGGTCTCAACTTCAGCCACCTTGAAGCTTCTCTGCACGGCTTGCAAGAGCCCTTGCTGTTGGAGCTTGCTACTCTTGCTGCTGGCCTCGCTGCTTTGCGTCTGGTCAAGGTATCGCTTCTCAGCGCCCCGGTTTTCGGTTCGCTCTGGCTCTTGACTATGACTGTCGCCGGTATCATTTCTGGTGACAACAATGTCTTCTTCGGCTTCGGCTCGAACTATTTCACTTGGGTCTCGGTGACCATGGGTGCCGTTCTTCTGGCTTCGGCTACGGTGGTCGATTCGCATTTCGGCCGCGACGAAGACTATTCGTGGTGGGGCTATCTTTTTGGTGTCGCGGCCTTCTGGATTCCGCTCAGCCTGCTCGACTCTGGCTCTGAGCTGGGCCGCTTTGCCTACTTCGTTATCAACGTGCTGATGATGTTCACTTCGGTCATTCTCGCTCGCAAGGTCTTCTTGCTGGCTGGTTCTGTCGGTGCCATCTTCTATGTTGGTCACTTGCTCTGGAGCCTGTTCTCCAATTCGATCTTCTTCCCTTTCGCCCTGATTCTGGCGGGCATTGGTGTGATCTTCCTCGGTGTGCAGTATCGCCGCCACAAGACTGAAATCGAAAACGTCATCGTCGGCTTTGTGCCGCAGGCCTTGCGTCAGCGCCTGCCCGGCCGCTGACCACAACAAGAGAATGGAACTACATGATCGAAGGAAAAACTGCGACAAGCCAGATTCTGATTCCGGCTGACTTTGCTCTGACTGAAGCCGATATTCTCTTCGTGCTCAACTTGGCCGTGCGCGCTGGTACCATTGCTGTGGCAATGCGTGCTGGCGCCACTGTCGAGGAAAAGACCTCGGCCACTGATCTAGTCACCAGTGCTGACAAAGCTCTGTCTGAACTGATCGTGAAGGAGTTGTCTGAGCGCTTCCCCAACGATGTGGTCTTGTCGGAAGAGGCGCCCTGGCACAGCAGCAACGACGGTAAGCGTCGTTGGATTGTTGACCCTATCGACGGTACCAAATACTATGTCGATGGCACTGGCAAATACTGTGTCATGATTGGCCTAGAGCAAGGCGGACGTGAATTGTTCGGCTGCTTCTACATGCCCGCCTACAAGCAAGCTTTGCTTGGTGGTCCTGGCCTCGGCACCTATCGCTATGTGGCTGAGGCTGGACTTGCTGCTGCCGAAACTGCTGCTGTGGCTGCTACTGAAACCAGTGCTGCTGCCGCCGAAGCTGCTAACTCAGGCTCATTGACTGTCTCAAAGGTTGTCCCTCTGGCTGCGCTTTCCACTGATGGTAAGGTGCGGCTGCTGATTAGCAAGAACGATCTTGCTGCCAACCCCTGGGTGAGCCAGTTGCCCGACGTCGAAATTGTTGTTGCTTCGAGCATTGGCATCGATGTCTATGAGCTTTTGATCGACAAGGCCGATGTTTTTGTGCACATTCGTCCCACCCTCGGTTATTGGGATACTGCGCCTCCTGGCCCGGTTTCGCAAGGTCTGGGCTTGGATGTCGGCACTGAATTGAATGATTTCATCAGCTACGGCTATGAACATTCGCAGCATCTGCCCAATATTGTCATCGGTAAGAAGGGCTCGCTGGCTTGGTGGCGCCAGCACTACAGCAATCGACCAAAGCTGTAAGTAACTTGTGAGTGGTGCGCAGTTTTCCCTAGGGAGGGCTGCGCACCATCTTTTTTTATTCTCGAATGATTTTTCGGTCTGGCGTTCGACTTCGCTTTCCATCTAGCTTTTTTGTCAATCTTTTTGGTCATCTTTTTTGCTTGAACCGCATACTATACCGGGTAGCAAGCAGGCGAAAAATGTTTTTTAGTTACAACTCAGTTATCAATTGCATGCATATTAGAGCCGTTCCCCCAACACAAGCGAGACAAAAATCATGGCAAACGAAATTGAAAGAACAGCCGATTCAACAGTTAACACTCAAAGCGAGAACACCACTGCTTCTGCTCGAGAAAACCTAACGCAACTGGCCCTCACTCTGTATCCTTGCAAAAATGGTTCACTAGTGACCAACCCACGTCACTGCACAGAACCAGTTGGTAACCTCTCGTCCCGTTCCACTCTTCCGCCTCTCACAATTGGCTAAAATGACGCAGGCCAGACCAAATTTACTAGTGATATCGTCGAAAGCAAGGCCCTAAAGCTTTGCTTTCTGTTCGTAATAATTCAAGCGCAGAAGTGGATTTCTGAAAGTTTCGCGACCGACAGGATTGTTTGTCAGGCTAGGCCAGAGGCTAGATTTTAGATTGCTTTCCGGAGTATTTAGCGAATTTGTTTCAAGATTAGGTAGACTCGTGCCTGGTATTTTTCTGTTGCTTGCCAGATAACTCAGGTCAATACCAAGACCATGTGCAAAAGTACTGCTGATGTCGATTCTACTTTGGTCAGTGCTGTGCTTGGGTTGATCTATCTGCGCTTTTTCGCTGGCTGCTTGAAGCACGATTGGTGGCGTCTTGCTGCCATCAAGACGTTCTATTGATGTAAGTTTACGGTTGCCATCGTTTAAGGCTTGATAGTTAAATTTGAATTTTTGCTCTGGCTCTTCAATTGCTGCTTTGACTTTGTCGGCCGGAATAAAAAGCGAACGTGTTGTACTGATGCGATTGGCGGCTACGGCCCGAAGGTGCTGTGAGCCATCGAAGGATGGACCACCAGAATTTCCGTGTTCAATATGCGCTCTTTGAATAATTCGCTCAGAGGCGAGATAGTCTCTCGCCATTTTTGCTAGTAGCGGATCTGCTGAATTTTTCAGCGCTATCAGGGCAAGCAAATCAGGATAAGCTTTGGGGTCGGGCACTAGGGATTCCAGTGAAGCTTTTCCTTTGTAGCTTCCTGTGGAAGCCCAGAGATCAGGAGCGCCCCCTGGATGGCCATAGGTGACTAGTTCTTCTTCTGGCTTAAGCGCAGTTAGGTCAAGTTTTGCTGCACGGCTAGGATCGGCTGGCAATCCCATTACTTTGAACTTAGCGAGGTCATTGATTTCGTCGAGCTTGATTAGCTGAGCGTGATATCTGCTGCCATCATTGGTTATCACGTCAACAAAGGCTCCAGACAATCCTACATGGGCATTGGTCAAGACTTCGCTGCCGTCGTTAACGAACAAACCGGAGCCGACCTTCGACTCGCTATCTGTGCGAGGAAATGGCTTGTCACCGGTTTCAATTTTTACCGTCGTAGGGGCAACCGCGTCAAGCAAACGGCGAGCGGTTTTGTCATTGTCGCAGTCGGATGATTCAGTGGCTAAGCCGAATCTGTCTATGGGTAGTACTTTGATAGGTTTGCAGGAATTGTCCATCTTAAGGCCCTGAAAGGTGGGAGTGTAAGAACTGAAGATGCCTACAAACAAGAACTAAGAAACTACAAACACGATAGAAGAAATAGGAAACCAGAGCAATTATGCTCTGACTAGATCACTAGTGACAATGGTGTGGCTCCCATTGGCCTGCCCATAAAATGCCAAATAGACCGGAACAGCTTGAGCAACAACATTTTTCGGGGCTAGATGTCAAGAATTAAGTCTAAAAAAAAAGACGGGTGGCAAGCTAAGTAAGTTGATTGGTAGAAGATCGCTCTTCCAACCAAATCAACTTAACTTGCTACCCGTCTCAAAAGCTTTGTGCAAAATGTAGTGACCGTTATTTATTGCATCTTGAAATTATTGCACCTTGAAGCTATTGCACGTTGAAGCTATTGCACGTTGAAATATTCTTTGAGCAAGTCGTGAAAATCTTGCTCGCTGAGCAAACCCCAGTGTCGCTTTGAAATGCGATTGGGTTCAGCCTTATTGTGATCGAGAAAGAGATGGCTGGGGCAAACTGTGAATCTGCCGCTTTCAGCAAAGGCCTTCGCCTTGCTGATGTCGAGCCGCACGAAAGTGGCTTTGCCGGCATAGTCAGCCGCCACTTTCTCGAAAATGGGCTTCTGCTTGGCGCATTCGCCCGAGGCGTCGACGTCAGTCGGATCGTAAAACTCGACGACAATCGGACCGCTGCCGGGCACCATATGCAGTAGCTGTTGCACTGAGACTTCTGGCACGGCGGCATTTGCTGTCGCGCTAAAAGCCAAACCAAAGGTCAGGCCAAAGGCTAGATAAGAGGCAGATGCAAGGCAAAGAGAAAAGAGCATGGCAAGAGCCTTGCTCCGGGTAGTTGAATTCATTTTGTCTCCAAAGAGAGATTGCCAATAGATGAAAGAAGAGAGACGAAGGAAGAATTGTTTTTTGCTGAGATCAGAGAAGCGAGATCATTCTCATGAAGATTACTGCAGCAGCAAACAAGCCGAAGCAAATGACAGCTGGCACCGTAACCGGTCTCAGGCCGTTCTTGACCACATGGCTGGCGCCGTGAATAGCCGCCAGACCAAGGGCGAAATAGACCAAGCCGGTGACATTGGCTGCCGCTTCAGGGCTGAGATCAAAGGGCAGCAGAGTGGCCAGCGGGTCGATGATGGCGCACTTGGCCACAGTGAAGAGCGCCAGCCCAAGGGCAAAGCCTTGAGATTTTCTGGCGATAGTGCTGCCGCTGACAAAGGCCGTATGCTCTTGGGCAATCTTGTTGGTCATCCAGTAAGCGCAGAAAATCAGTGTGAAGAACACTGCTGCCAGTTCAATTGAAAGTAGCATCGATGCAAGCATTTCATTCTCCTGCTTTGATTGTGAGAACTTCCTGGCTCAAGATTTCTCTTGCAATTTCTCCTGAGTACGGCACAATTATGCCGTTCCAAGTTCTGATATAGAGAGGCTCCAGGCGTTCGATTGCTTTTGTGGCAGCTTGAGCTGTCGTGGCCTGGTTGGGGCTGGACTGTCCGGTTGCCAGTTTTCCGAAAAGTAAAACCTGACTGTCGATGGCTGTGTCTTCGCTTGGCGCAATCAGGGCACGCTCTTCTTTGACGCGAATAGAACCAAAACGCAAATTGATTTCGTTTTGATCTTCTGCTTCGACCAGACGGTAGAGTACTGGGGCTTTGACTAGCAGCATGCGCCGGGAGGCCCCGCCGAGGCGGTAGAGCTTCATTGCTTCGGCCTCAACTTCAGCTGGGCTGTCGAAGTAATTGCTAGCCGGAGTGACAACAGCAGCCGCTTTGACCTGGCTGTTGCTGAGTACTTTTGCTGCCTCGGCGGTTGGTGCAGCAATGCCATTTTCGGTCAACCATTGCCCATCTTGATTGACCCGTAACCAGCGTTTGCCAGCGCTGTGATCGAGGCCATCTTCAAGGCGATAGAACTCGATAGCTTCCGAGCTCTGGCCGTCAGTAGAGCTGCTCGTGATTTTGACTTTGATGAAGAATACTGTTCTGCCATCGGCTTCGCGAAACATAAAGAACCCAGTTAGAGGGGCCATTTCGCTCACCTTCTTCTTGTCGCTATCATCCCAGCCCATGCGGCTCTGGTGATTGTGCGCCAGTTCGTGCATCATCAGCGATTCGATGGTGTCGTAGTAGACGCCATCTTTAGCAGTGCGCTGCTTCACCGCCCAGGCCGGTACATCAGCTTCTGTGGGCCAGAGCTTGTCTAGGGCACCAGGTACAATATAGACAGCCGCCCGCCCGTCTTTGTCTTTGTAGACATAGTAAGCGGCAGCGTCTTTGTTGCCTTTGTAGAGTTGGTCTTGCAAGAAGTAGAACTTGACACCGAACTTGCTGCCCGGTGCGACATTCGACGGCACAGAGCTGTTCAGCGCAGCTTCGATGCCATAGAGCTCATTGAGCTTAGGCTTGCGTGCGGTCAAAGCAGTGTTGCCCTCTACCGGTTTGCCTTTGACAAACTCAGATTGCTTGTCGACAAATTCATGGTTTTGGCTGAACATGGCACGGTGTGGGCCTTGACCGAGCTGGCTGATTTTTTGGTCGACCAGAGCAGAAAGCAAATCGGGCGCTTGAGCCAGGCCCTCAGGGGTGGCCGCTGTTTTGAAGAGCACCAGGCGCTCGCCGGCAGCATAGAGGGTGTACTCAAATTGGTTGCCTTGTAGCAGAATTTGTATGCCGTTGGCTTCGCCGTAGGCGGTGGCCTTAAGCACTAGTTCGGCGTCGATGCTGTCGCTCTGCAGTGCTTTGACAAAGGGCAATTTGGGGTCGATGTCGTTGAGCTTGCAGGTCAAGCAAAAACCAGTCTGGGTGCTGATGGTACGGCGGAAAGCGCGACCATATTCACCGGCGCTGTTGGCGAAGCCCAGCCAGGAGCAAATGATAAGAAGAGAAAAGATGGTGCCCAAAGTTACTAGCGTCAAGCGCAGCAAAGCTGGCATACGGCGCGAGTCTGGAATCTTATTCATAAGAGTTCCTAAAAAGAGAATTTCTCGCGAGCTGTGGTGACGGCTGGCGAGCAATTAATAATTAAAATGAGGGCGCTTAGTGCTGGCTATCCTAAGTAGTACTGAGGTAAACCTGAGTAGTAGTTAGGTAATTAGGCAGCTTTGCGGCGGCGTCTCGCTGTAGCGGCATTGGCCTTGGCTCTAAGCAAGTTGCGGTGCTTTGAGTCGTACCTTCTGCCGTAGTCTTCAGAATGACTAATGTCATCCATGATTGTGCAATCTTCCTCAATCATCGCCCTGATTGCCCCATAGCCGCCACGGAAGTAGCTGGCCATATAAGACATGTGCTTGAAGGGAAGGCGGTGGCCAGCGTCGTAGAGTTGCTCTGTGACGCGGCATTCGTGCAGCATTGCCCGTGCCTCTTCTTGCATACAGAGGCTGACGAAGCGGCGGCGCGACATGTTGGTTGGGTCGGGGTCACTAGGGGCTCGCCCACGAAGGATGTGGTGCGCTTCGTGAGCGAGCAAGATTACTTTGTCTAGTGGGGAGGCCAGGGAGCCGATACAGATTAGGCCGGCAGCATTGCTTTCAGTGCTGGAGCGAGAATAGGCGTAACTCTTGCCGTTTAGGCGGCGAATGGAAACGCCCCTCTCTTGCAAGAGCCGAATATCGCGCAAAAGCAGCGGTGAATCTTTGGCCAGATTGACAAACCTGGTACCAAATTGGCGGCGAAATCTTTCTAAGTCCATGGCAAAGCCCTCGGTGAACCAGCTTTGTCTGGCTCTCCTCTATCCCAATTGATATATGTTGACCACCGCCCTCACAGGTAGTGGCAACCTTAATTCGATGATACCAGTTGCGATGCTTTTCGGCTATGCACTTCTGCCACCATTTAATCTTATTCTGTTACTGTGAGAGCCTCCCAGCGCGCCACAAAGTCTGGGCCGAGCAGCGTTTCTTTCTCGATCAAGGCACTCGACAATGCCCGAATCGGGCTTTCGTACTTGGTCAACAGCTCCCGCGCCTGCTCTTCGCACTGTTGCACGATGGCCTGGATTTCGCTGTCGATGGCATCGGCCAGCTTGGGGCCAACCTGCATTGCCACTGGCGTCTGGCTGTCGGCCAGATAAATGCGACCGAGTTTGGACATGCCAAACTGAGTGACCATGAGCTTGGCCATGTTGTTCGCTTGCTGGAAATCAGATGAGGCACCAGTGTCTGTGGTGTTCATGAAGATTTCTTGGGCGATGCGACCGGCCATGGCCGAGGTGATGCGCTTGAGCATCTGCTCTTTGGTCATGTTCCAGCGATCAGCTTCAGTGTGGGTCTGCACGTAGCCGAGGGCACGGCCGCGCGGCAGGATGGTGATTTTGGTGATCGGATCGCCCTTGAGCACCAGTGTAACTACCGCATGACCCAATTCGTGGAAGGCCGTCTGCTGCTTGTCTTCAAGCGTCATGGCCTGGAGCCGATCTTTGCGCGCCTCGCCTGCTTCGACAATCGAAATTGCTTCGTCCAGCATCTCGGTGGTGATCAGTGTCACAGCTCCGGGAGCTTTGATTTCAACTGCAACTGTTGGCACCGGTGCCTGGTACTTGTAGTCGCCCTGGCCCCTGTAGTTACCTTGGTGGTTGCCCCGGCCATTGGCGGTGGGCTTGGCTGTGCTGCTAGCATTGCTGCCGCCGTTGCTGGCTGGTGGAGCGATAAGCACCTGGGTGTTGCCAGCGGCCTTGGCATCGGCTTCTGCTTTGGCAGCTGCTTCAGCCTTGGCCACCTTGTCTAGGCTACTCTGCTTCCGTGCTGCAATTACAGCTGCTTCGTTGCAGGCAGCCTCGATATCAGCTCCGCTGAAGCCGAAGGTGCGACGAGCAATCAAGGCGAAGTCGACAGCAGCGGCGAGCTTCTTTTTGCGCGAATGCACTTTGAAAATTGCTTCGCGACCGCTGACATCAGGCAGGTCGACGAACACTTCAAGGTCGAAACGACCTTTGCGCTTGAGGGCCGCATCGAGCATGTCTGATCGGTTTGTGGCCGCCAGCACAATAATGCCTTCGTTTTCTTTGAAGCCGTCCATCTCGGTGAGCAGCTGGTTGAGCGTCTGTTCGCGCTCGCTGTTGCTGCTTGTTCCGTTGCCGCGAGCGCCACCGACAGCATCGATTTCGTCGATGAAAATCAGCACAGGCTTTTGAGTGCGCTGCCGCTGTTTGCGCGCGTCTTCGAAGAGTGTACGCACGCGGCTTGCGCCGACACCAACATACATTTCAACGAACGACGAGCCCGTAGTGATGAACATCGAAGCATCAGCTTCGCCAGCAAGAGCCCTTGCCAGAAGGGTTTTGCCTGTTCCGGGCGGGCCCACCAACAGTATGCCGCGGGGCAGCTGGGCATCGTGGCGGTTGTAGACTTCTGGCTCTTTTAGCCATTCGCAGACTTCGCGCAAACGAGAAATTGCTTCGGGCTGCCCGGCCACGTCGGCAAACGTATTCTTGCCAGGGGCGTTGGGCAAAATCAGCTGGGCCGGATTCTTACTGTTGCCACCGCCAGTCGTGCTGTTGAAGTCACTGCGGTAGTCAGAGTCGTAGCGGCTGTCGGGCTGACGGTCTGTGCTGCGGCGGTTGTGCATTTCTTCGCCGTAGTAGTCGTCATCAGATCTGCCCAGGCTGGAGCGCTCTGCCGCTTCTTGCTTGGCCTGATTGTTTTTCAGGTGGCGGCGCAGAAAATAGATAGCGAGAATCAGGCCGAGCACTACCAGCACCATTGTCAACGTCGGCTGCTTGGCTGCGGCCCAGACCTCTTGTGGTGTGGTCAGTGGGGCATTGGTGAGATAGCTCGCTGCTGGCCCGGACGCCGCTGGGGCTTGTAGTGTGGTGGCTGCTAGTGCTGACGCGCCGAGGGTGGGAGCGGCAGTGGTTGCACTCTGGGCTACAGCGCTGGTTTGAGCTGCCGCATCGGCCGCAGCTTTGGTGTTAGTGGCAGTGACGCCGAGAGAAAGGAAAGTAATGGTAGCCAGTGCTACCGAGATGATTGACCGGTAGATTGTGATCATGGTTATCTCCTTGAGGAGATGCAACAGGTTGCATTTTTTGTTTTTATACTAGTTCTAGCTTGTTAAGAGACTAGAGCTAGTAGAGAGAAGAGCTGGAAGAGCAAATAGAGAAAGCTGTCTAGCTAGAGGTGGTTTCTAGCTAGAGCGAACGAGTAGAACCTTTTAGTGCCTTCTAATGTTGGCTTCTAAGTACTCTTCTCTTTCTTTGTCTCAAAGGCCAGCCTGTCGCTGTCGTTGAGCAGATGGAAGGCTTTGTCACCAAGGAAACGAACGGGCATGATCGGGTCGAGAAGACCGGTACCCAGGCCGAAAAGGCCTGTGCCGTAGGTATTGGTTTTGATACCAAGGCGGCCGTAGAGGTCGAGCACGGCACCAATGCAAGTCCAGTGGTCGCTGGCTAGGCGACCGGTGAAGAGGCCCCACCAGTCGTAACCGCTGACCGGTACTTTCTTGTCAATCAGGTTGCAGAGAAACTGCGGCAGATGGAAGCGCTGATAGAAAGCCTGGCGTCGAGCCAATGTTGCTTCCTTCCACTGCTTGTTCTGCTCAAGCATGATTGCTACCAACTGCGGCGCAATCAGCTTCTGCCGGTCGTCCAGCGGCTTGGTCAGGCGCATAGCAATGTAGTGACCGTACTTAAAGTTGGTTTCTGCCACTTCTTTGAGGTCTTGCACCACAGCGCCGCGGTCCATGAAAGAACTCCAGGTGGAGCGCTTGCCGTTGATTTCTATCACCATTTCGCCATGGCCAACTGTTTCGCGCAGCTGTTTGGCCACGCGTCCGCTGGTCAAAATCAAATCACCGTCTTGCAGGGCATCGGGATGCGGATTAACCCAAGCACCCTTAGGAAGAGGGCCATGACCTTGGGTCTTGTAGCGATTCTTGTTGCGTCGGTAGCTGAAATAGAGCAAGCCCCAGCCGACAATCTCAGCGATAGCAAAGAGTTTGAGGGGCGTGAGTTTGAGCAACAGCCAGCTAAGAATGTTCCAGCTGAGAACAGTTTCTGTTGAATGGTTGGGCGCAAACAGGGCCAAGCCTGATAGTGTGAGACCGAAAAGCAGAGGCAGTATCACCTTGAGCCGGGAGAGCAAGTCGAAGTAACTGCGGAACAAGGCCCGGGAATCATAGGTGGTGAGAGCGAGCCAGAGTGCCGAAAGCGAAACGCAGGCAATGGAAAAATTCCAGTCGAGTTCGCCTGCAAACCACTTCCAGCTGACATAGATAAGGGCCAGATAGGCCAACGACTGAGCCGTTTTTGTTAGACGTGAAAACATAGTAGATTTCCTTTCGAGGAACAGCTAGCCATTGGCAAGCACTAGTTCTTCTTTAGAATTAGAGTGAGAAGCGCGCAGCAAGGCCTCAACCGAGGTTGAAGTCTTGCTGCGCTGAGTTGACTTTTTAGACTGTCACTTCGACTTTGGCGTCTACCCTTGCATCAAGGCGGCCGGCCGCTCGCGCTGCCGTGACTGCCTTGATGGTGCGGTCGTAGCCGTCCTGTTCCATCTCCTGACACTTGGCCAGGCTGAGACCGTAGTTCAGCCCTGCCACATCGGGCAGCCCGATGTCGATGACGACATGCCGGCTGGGGTCAACGTAGCGACGCTGACCGGCAATAGGCATAAACATCTCGCGGTAGTGAAAGTAGAGGTCGATGGGCTGCTGCCACTCGGTGGTCATTTCGGTGGCCGGCAGGAAGGAGCTGACGATCGCTTCACCCGAGCAGAAATCGGTCGGGTTGTAGTGATAGACTGCGCCATCCACCAAAAGCCTGAGGCCGCCTTCGGACATCTGCCAGACCGGCCGCATTACAGTGGGCAGTGCACAAGAAGCAGTGATTGCCTTGGCCAGGTCATAGTTTTCGCCAGCAAAGAGCACTGGCTCTTTGCGGAAGTAGTCGCAACTGACGATCTTGAGGCGGTCGTTGGTCTTGAGGTTGAGCCTCGCTACCATTTCGCGCATCGGGCCAGTCAGGTCGATAGAACCGCCCACCATGAAGCTGATGGGGTCGGGAAAGCTGAGAGTCTTGAGAAGAATCGTCGGGTCATTGCGGTTCTTCATGCCGTCGTACATTTCGGCAAAGATTTGATCGAGGGAAAGACCGTTTGTGTACATGGCGGCGATCAGCGAGCCCACCGAAACACCGGTGACTGAGCTGATTTCGACCTTGAGGTCACGAAGCGCGCGGAGCACGCCGATATGGCCAAAGCCTTTAACACCACCCGCCCCAAGGACGAGATCGATCCCTTTTGTTTTGTGTGTCATAACACTACTCCAAAGAGTTTAGGGTTGATAGAACTAATTCTAGACAGCCGAAATGGACGTCTAGAGCCTGTTGGTAGAATTTGCTGTTTTCTCAAAGTCCTAGCTTGTTAAGCTAGTTCTTAGAAGCGGGTGCCTTCAGTGAAATTGAAGTCTTTCACCATCATGGCTGGAACAACCGCAGGAATTTCGATGCCTTCGGCACCAGCGGCTCTCACTGAGGGTCCTAGAGCAATTACATTGTTCAGCAGCTGCAGCAGACTAACGTTGAAACGCAAGTTTTTAACTGGTTTTACTACTGCTCCATTTTTCACAAGAAACGTGCCATCTCGCGTCATACCGGTAAGAAGTTTGGTTGAAGGATCAACCTCTCTGACGTACCAAACGCGAGTTAGCAAGACGGCCTCTTGGTCGCCTTGTACTTGTTGAATCATGTCTTCGATGGAGGAAATGCCCCCCTCAATCACTATGTTGAGAGGCATTTCGCCCATCGCTGACGGTTGGGTCATACTATGACCAGTGGTTTTAGTCTGCATTTTCTTTGCAGATTGGCGGCTGTGAACGAGCTGTTTGATCACACCGTTTTCTACCAGCTTGATTGTCTGGCGCGGTACTCCTTCGCCGTCAAAGGGACAACCACACTGGTTCTTGTTGGTGACATCGTCAACCACTGTGATGTTGTCGCCAAATACTTTTTCGCCGACTTTATCGAGCAAGCAAGAAAGTTTGTCAATGTGACTAGTTGCGCTGAAATCCCACCAGAGATAACTGAGTAGGTCAATTACTGCAGCTGGTTCGAGGATGGCCACGTATTTTCCTGGGGGCAGATCTTCTGGCTGGCGCGCTTGCTTGGCTTTGGTTATGGCACGCTCAGCCAGTACTTCACTTTTCACCGTGCGAGCATCTGGTCCGTGGTCGAGGACCCAACTGGTGGCACCGTCTGCAGTAATCGTGATTGAGCAGGCGGCCGTGCTTTCTTGGTGAAACTGAAATAAGCCGTTGCTGTTGCCGATAGCAATATAACTTGCGCCACTGCAATAAACGCCAGCCGCAGAAACATCTTCAGCTTCAGCTTGCTTGATGATTTTGCCCACTTGTTTGGCCCGGTCTAGAGCAGTTAGCTCTGCTGTGGCTGGGTCGTATCTGTCAATTTCGGCAACGGTACCACTGGTTTTTTTTGCTTTGCCGCTTTTTTCTTTGTCGCTTTCTGCTTTGTCCACATTGGCTTTGTTTAGAGCCCTCGCAATTTCTTTGAGGCTGACCAAGGGCAAAATATCTTCGTCAGCTTCAAGTAGTCTTACTGCTTCAAGCGCACTTTCAACTAAGCGCTCTATTCCACTTTCGCTCAGGTCGAGAGTTTCGAGCCGAGCTTGGCGGCCATCGCGCAGCAGGCGCACAGCAACAACGTTGGCATCAGGGGCTTGGTTCTGTGTCATCTCGTTGTTGGCAAAGCGAGACGTGGCTAGGTTGGAACCAGTGATGCTGACTTCAACTTCGATGGGCTTCTTCTTGCTGGAATGCTTGAGGGCGTGCTCAATTGCCGCATCGATTATTTTTCGACATTGGCTTTCGTTCAGCATTTGGCACCCTCTTGATTCATCGCTCTCTTGCTCTATTCGCTCTTTGCTCTTCTATTTCTTTTCTTGCTCGCTTGAGCACTTACGCTTGTGCTTTTCTCACTGTTCAAGACTGCGCTATGCCCACGGTCAGCTTGCGGAATCGAGCCGGGCTAGCACCATGACCAGTCCACATTGTCTGCATGGGCTGACCTTTTCCACAATTGGGTGTGCCCCAATAAGTGTTTTGGTTGCTGTCGCAAATAGCATCGCAAGTATTCCAGAACACTGGTGTGATGCCGCTGTAACTTGGGTTCTTCAAGATTTCGCCGCGTTTGCCGTTTTTGATTTTCCAGGCAATTTCAGTAGAAAACTGGAAGTTGTAGCGCATGCTGTCTATTGACCAAGACTTGTTGGTTTCCATGAAAAGGCCATTGCCAGTATCGCTGATCAGATCTTCAAGGGACCCGGCGCTCCCTGGTAAAAGCGAGATATTTGTCATGCGGATGATTGGAGCAAAGTTCCAACTCTCGGCACGCATGGCGCCACCAGAGCGATCGAGGCCGATCAGATGGGCTGTATCGCGAGAGCTGAGGTAGCCTTCGAACAGACCATTCCGTACCAGGTAAGTGCATTGCGCGGCCACACCCTCATCATCGAAGCCGAATGAGCCGAGTGCTCCAGGGGTCGTAGCATCAGCAACAAGGTTGACAATTTCCGAGCCGTATCGCAGCTGACCCCGTTGATCTGGGGTGAGGAAGGAAGCTCCGGCGAAATTGATTTCTTGACCAAGGGCGCGGTCTAATTCGCTGGGGTGACCCATGGATTCGTGGATTTGCAGGCCGAGCTGGGACGAGCCGATGATGGTGTCAACTTCGCCCTGAGGACAAAGTGGCGCTGTGAGCAAAGCCACAGCTTCTTGAGCGATTTGCTCGGCGTGGCCAGGAAGGTCCCATTTCTGCACCATCTCGTAGCCGGCTTGTTCATATTGGCCGAAGGCGCAGGGGTAAGAGCGACGCTGGCGGTCTTCACTGCTGGAAGAATTGGCTTCAATCATGCAGCCTGTGCGGATCGAAGTCTGTCGTAGACGAGTGCCTTCGCTGTTGGCAAAGAACTTATCGTCGCGGATGAAATGCAGCATGCCTTGCGCCAGGGTCACCCCCTTTACCGCGAGCATTGTCTTGGCAGCAGTGAGCAGAACTTCAAGCTTATCGTCGACACTAACTGTGAAGGGGTCAATCAGGTGTGGCGAGACCCAAGTGGCATTCCATGCCGGTTCTGAGGCTAGCAGCACTGGGTTTTTCATCACCGTGCCGCTGGCCTTAGCTACTTCTACTGCTCGTTTGGCGCAGTCGAGAATGGCTTTTTTACTGAGTTTCTGCGTCGAGGCGAAGCCCCATCCACCGTCGGCGATGACGCGAATACCAAAGCCAATGTTGTCGCCCCGATTGAACAGACTAACAACGAGATTTTTGGTCTGAATCAATTCTGATTCTTGCTCAATCAAGCGGACATCAGCGTAGGTGGCACCAAATTGTTTAGCAGCGTCGAGGGCTAATTCTAGTAAATCAAACATAGGCTTGATTATAGACCAGTTTTACTTGCTGATAATTGCTTCGATATTCAGTGCTAGTCTGAAGCGCCAGTCTCTGAGAATGAGGCTGTGGTGCTTTTTGTGGCGGGGCGGCAGGCTAATGGCGGAGGGTGGGCAGTGATTAAATCTCAGAAAATAGATAAACGGGGGGAACTCATAAAGTATGAGAATCAAGTTCTAAGACACAAGTATAACTAGCTTCGTTGATTCTAATTATTCTGCAGCTCTTCCGCGTTCTGTGCTCGACGAGTGTGGTTGTCAGTGGCTTGTAACACTACGCGCAGCTCTCAAGCTTACGGGCATGGCCATGGAGCGGGCTTTTGCGGCCTTGTTCTCTAATGGATTTGTCGACCGCGGGGTAGCCAAGATCATTCAGCTGCGCTAAAAGTTGCAGGTTTTTCTGCTGGTGCCTCTATATCTGCTGGGTATAGTTTTTGGTAGCTCTTGCAATGCCAGTGCTCTTTATCGGTGGCTGTGACCTTTCGTGAGTTCATTCGGTCACTTCCTTTTTCAACCGTCAGGAGATGCATGAGGATAAATTTGCCGCATCAGACTCTTCTTGCCAATGCGATTTGCTGGCTGCTTGTATGGGCTTTTTTTGACGGTAGCAGTGCGCGCACATGCCAATTGCAGCAGGCTGGTGATTGGTTTGATAGCACTCCTTGGGCCACTCTACCGCTGACCTACGTCGTGGCCATGCCAGGAGTGTTTTTGCTGCTGTTATATTTTGCTCTGTGCCTAAAAGTGTGGTTGCAGAGAAAAGAAGGCGGTTAGTCAGACCCTGAGCTGCTTTCTGGGGTTTGACGAGATTTCCGTAGGATTCTAAGAAGTTCTAGGGAAGTAATCATCGAATTGCTAGGGAAATTTTGCGGGAATTTCTCTGGAGCCTTGAAAGCCCTTCAGGGTAAGTGCTTTCGGGATCCTAAGGCGTTGGTAGTATTCCGTTTTTATTCATGCTTATAGTATAGGTATCTGCGTTTTGCCTGAAAAAACTGTAGCTTTCGCTTGCACCAAATCTGATGGCACAGTCTGTTTTGCAAGATTTCTGGTCCTGGCGAAAATTGAATTGGCGCAGCTGAAATATTACGGCCTGCGTAAGTTGCGTCAACCAAGCTACCTCCCGTATTTGCCCCACTTAGCTTCCGAGCTGTACTAGGCAAGAGTAAGTACTGGTTGGCGTTCATTTGATTGCTAAGGGATGTAAAGCGGAAAGGTATATAAAACATTAACTCTATTGTTAATGAAATTCATTGAGCTTAGTTGCTAGTTTCTTGATATCCCTTCTTCTTTTTCACCCCCTGAGATAAATTACCGACTTCGATACCTGCGCGTCCAATGCCTAAACAACTGCTGAAGATTTTGTCTTTTGGACGGCTGCCGCAGATACCTTCCTGATGCCTGTCAGTTTCCACTCTCACGAGCATTTCCTCTGAGATTGAACGAACGAAGTGTGGCCGTACCTGCAGCTCTTCGCTGGCTAGGTTCGAACCATGCATCCGAACGGTCAGGTTCTTTAGCTATTCCAACGCCTTGCGATCGGTGCGCTCTGATGCAAGGCCTTCTCTTTTCTGCCCATTTACAAACGCCGTTTCTACGGCTAGCGAATGAAAGGAATTCAACTATGTCTGATCAACCAAAATTCAACGACAAGGAAGCTTGGAAGAAGATTGGCAATGCGGTGATGTTCATCGTCGGTGCCGGCTGCTTCTTCTTCTGGCTTGCCAACGGTCCGCTGCTCCCTGACCCCAACAAGGTCGTGAAGGGCCATACCGTCACCACCATCGTGTCGAACATCCACCCCGAGCAGATCACCGGCTTCGCTGGCTGGATGCTGCACTCGGGTCTCCTCATCATCGGCGTTCTTTTCGTCGCACTCGCTTTCCGCAATCAAGTGCGCTGGCGCAAGAAAATCGAAGCAGGCGAGCGTGAAGAGCAGATGGTGCGCACCCAGGCTCGCCTCTCGCCCATCAACCAGCTCAATGGTCGCCGCGACAAGAAGAAGCCGCAGCCGGAGGTCGAGGTCGAAGTCAACGGTCAGAAGATCAAACTGAAGCCCATGACCTGCGACGTCGGTACCCTGATTCTGCCTGGCGACCACCGCTTCACCAATCTCACCTTCGACAAGGTGATTGGCCAGAGCGAGGCCAAGGTGGAGATTCAGGAATTCCTGCACTTCCTCCAGCATCCCGATGAGTACGCCAGCCTGGAAGCCAAACTGCCCCGCGGCGTGCTCATGCACGGTGCGCACGGTACCGGCAAGACAATGCTCGCCCGCACACTGGCTTCAACCTGCAACCTGCCGGTGATCGAGATTGCCGGTTCGGAATTCGTCGAGATGTTCGTCGGCGTTGGCGCCAGCCGCGTTCGCACGCTCTTCGACGACCTGGACTACCTGGTCACCATCTACGGTGGCGCCATTCTCTTCATCGACGAGTTCGATGCAGTGGCACGTGCACGTGGCTCTTCGGCTGGCGGCGCCCAGGAAACCGAGTCGACTCTCAACCAGCTGCTCAAGGAAATGGACGGCATCGTCGCTCGTCCGCGCGTCTTCACCTTCGCGGCCACGAACCGCAAGGACATCCTCGACCCGGCCGCCATTCGTCCTGGCCGTTTCGATCGCCACATCGAGTTCTTCAATCCGACGCGCAAGGACCGTGAGGCCCTGCTCGGCATCTATCTGCCCGAGCGCCTGCGTGAAGCCGACGTCAATCTGACGGTAGCGGCCAAGGCTTGCCCTGGTGCTTCCGGCGCGCATGTGGCCAACATCGCCAACGAGGCCAAAATCCTCACGGTGCGTGCTGGCCTCAAGAAGGTCACTCAGGACATCCTCGACGAGGCCGTTCTGAAGACCATGTTCGGTGCTCGCCGTGATGGTCAGAGGGCTGTCCTCACCTTCATGGAGCTGGATACGGTCAAGGTGCACGAGAGCGGTCACGCCCTCGTCTACATGAAGCTCGCCGGGCGTGCTCCGCTGCGCTTCACGATCATCCCTCGCGGGCAGTCGGGTGGTCACGTGGCCTTCCCGGATGACTTCGAGATGCTCAACACCAAAGAGCATCTGACCATGCGCCTGGCCGTCCTCATGGGTGGTTCGGCGTCCACGTCGATCATGCGCAACGGGCAAGAAGACTCGGGCATCTCGATGGACGTGAAGATGGCGACCGACATCGCTGTCGACATGGTCACCAAGTACGGCATGTCCCCCATGGGCATGTTCAACCTGCAGGCCCTGACCGCCGCCGGCCTCGTCTCCGACGAGTTCAAGGCGCGCGTGCTGGCCGAGGTGCAGAAACTGCTCGACGCTGGCAAGGCGAAGGCATTCGAAGTGATCGAAGGCAACCTCGACCAGCTCAAGCAGCTGATCGCTGAAGTCGACGAACACGAGACTTTGCTTGAGCCGGACCTCAAGCGTATTTTCAACCTGACCTACGGCGAAGCCGGAGCTGAGCCCATCGCTCTGCCTGCGCCCGCCGACAACAAGTAAGGAGGATACTTTTATGAGCAGATTCATGACCGGACCACGCGACAACGGGCCTTTCAACCCGCCACCGTGGCCCAAGATCGTCCTGTGCTTCACCGGTATCATCTTGATGGTGGTAACCGGCTACATCGCCTACAACTACGAGTGGATCGGCAACGTCTACGTCAAAGGCCCTTGCGTTGGGCTCTTCATCATCGGATTTCTCTTTCCGATTTGCTTCGTCGGCGAAGGCTTCGATGAAGCAAGAGCCCGCGGCGAAGACGACGTTTAGGCGCTAGTGATAGTGCTATTTCGAACCGGCAGGGGGGCAGGCAATTCGGCCTGCTCTCCTGCTTTCGGTTCTACTCAGCTAACTGGTTTCTTTTTGTTTTTTCGGATATTAGCTTGATGCTGCCCAGTTCCATTTTCTTTGTTCCGCCTCTATTCATGTATATAGTATAGATATCCGTGTTTTGCCTGGATTTCATTGCCCCTGGAGCACTTCCGTGGTTTCAAAGATGGCAATTTAGCGAGGCAATTGTTGTAAAGCTTAGTG